>Ga0302326_10019580_pt1 | contig 13970 bp, 12 predicted proteins | sample Palsa_T0_3_FD_202264 | JGI IMG/M metagenome (GOLD analysis project Ga0302326, IMG submission 202264) | Peat permafrost microbial communities from Stordalen Mire near Abisko, Sweden - Palsa_T0_3 | ecosystem: Environmental > Terrestrial > Soil > Palsa > Peat permafrost | place: Sweden: Abisko... | reverse complement strand
CCACTCCTCTTCGAATCCCCCTCCAAATCGCGCATGTCGTGCCCAGCGGCCACGTTCACGGCGGGACTCAGCGATGTTCGGGACGAGCAGTTTGCCTGCGTCATTCAGAGAGGTACCCACCTCCTCAACCATGCACTCGAGCGCATCTCGGATTTCGCCCATATCTCTTGCGTCCTCGAGAGGAAGAATCCCGTAGTAGTCGCCATAGATATCGTTGTCCGCAAAGACGCCGTCCCAGCCGTTGGCAACCACTTCGGACACAACGTTGTCCCGCCACCTCCGGCGGTACGAATCGTCCCACACGGCCATCTGCCAATGCTCGCTGAAGCCTTTCCACTCGACGCGCGTCCGGCCGTCGGAACGGTGGGCAAACCAGTCCTCGCCACGTCTCTCGGCTTCGGCGAAGGACACTCCCGAGCTCACGATGTCACGGCCGAGTTCCGAAGATCGCGTCGACGAAAGGCACTTGTAACACAGGACCACCATGTCAGGCCGTTGCTCCTTGAGCTGGGCGCGGGCGTCGAGCTCCCACGGCTGTAGGAGAGCGACCCGGCAACGGGACGCGGCTATGGCAATTTCCTCGTATTCGACCGAACGACCGCTGTAGCGAATCCACGCGGCAAACCGGCTCCTCTGATCGGTGAGGCGCCGCTCCAGCGCCGCCGTTCGAAATTCGAGAAGGGCGAGTGCTGCGCCCCGCGTCAACTGCTCGCTCCCCACCGGAGGTTCGCTACCTGACGTCAATGAGATCACTCCTGGGCGGATCTATGGCGGCGACACGTTCGTCTCTCGCGGCGACACGCTCGTCTATGGCGGCGACGGGCTCGGCCTCCGGTGACATCATGCCCGCGTAGAGAACCGTATAGGAAGACATCGCATCCGATAGCTGAAACGCGTGTTCTATCCGCTTTGGACCGTTCTCTCGAAACGAACTGTAGAGTCCTTGGTCACAGATCATCCTGACGATGGCGTCAGCCATATCGGAAATAGCATGCGGTTCGATCACAATCCCGCACGGTCCGACGACCACCCCATCACGCTCCAGGGGATCGCACAGCAACTGCTCCATTCCGCCCACGCCGGTCCCCACCACCGGGACTCCGGCTGTCATGGCCTCCAGAATCACCAGTGGCTGTCCCTCGTTGTGACTCGGTAGAACGACCAGATCGACCTCTCCGAAGGCTTCCTTCAGGTTCTGACTGCCCATGAACATCACCTGGGATTGGAGGCCGAGTTCGATGGAGCGATTCTTGCACCGTTCGAGGTATTCCGGCGTCTCGTCGGCATGACCCATGACCCGAAGTTCAAAGCGCGAGTGGCCGCGTTCGACAACGACGGAGAGTGCGTCGAGTAGGTCGAGGAGACCTTTGATTCGCACCACCCGGGCCACATATGCCAGTGTCCAGTGATGTCCGCTCGAGGCGCGCAGACTGTCTCGCTCCACCTGCTTGCGACGAGGCTCGGAGAACTGACCGAGGCTCGAGCCATTGGGTATCACACGCGCCCGCGCGACCGGAGCGCCGAGAACCGCGGCTTCCTCGAGCGCCTTTGGGTAGAGATAGGTCAACTCATGTGCCGCGTGATAACCAACGGTTCCCATCTCTATCAGCCACGCCATCCATGCCCGGTGACTCTCTGAGACTTCCGCACTCGACCAATCCCCACGCGTGACCGGCAACGCCATACTCCTGTCGAGCATTTCGTTGATGGTGTCACGGACGTAGAGGTTGTGCTCGGTGAGCAAGAATCGGCCGTCGTTCTGCCTCGCTGCTATGGCCGCTCCCACGGCTGCGTACCCTGAGGTATGGGCGTGGTAGACACTGGCGTCCGGGTAGTCGTGACCCGCCAGGGCGCAACCAAGGGCGAAGAACTCGCGAATGAGCCAAAACAGCGCAGCGAGCGACATGTTGTGCGAAGACGATTCTGCTTGCACGAGGCGCATGAATTCCCGGCTGCCGAGGATTGGCCACAGCGGGACCACTCGGGTCCGCGGGTTCATGTAGCGATCGTAGAGTTGCCAGATGGGTCCACAGTCATTGGCGCATATCGATCTGAGCGCTTCGAGCAAATCCGTCGACAGCTCGGTGCGCTCGCGACTCCTCATGTGCAGGTCGCGGACCTTGAGGTCAAGAAAATCCTTCTGGTGTTCCTTCATGCTGAGGAACACGTGGTCGATCCACGCCACGTTTTCCGGGACTTCATACAGCGGCGTGGCCGGCGCATAACGGTCCCACGTGATGTGAATGATCCCAAACCGCGCTCCAGGATTGGCGCAGAGAATGTCGTGCATCACTGCCGAGACTCCACCCCGCAGATAGGGGTACGTGGACTCAGCGACGAGCGCAACGTCCACCGGCGAATAGCGCGCCGGTGAGTGTGAGCGCGCCCGAGGCGGATAACACCTGAACTCGAGTTGCTGATCCATACGCGTTTTTCCATAGGCCATGTTCAGGCCATCTCTCCTTTCGATGGTGACGAATCATGATTTGCCACGCACAGGTCACCGGCTACCACGCGGTCGCTCTTCCCCAGAACAGTGCGTACTCAGGCTCAGCGATCTCTCGGACGTACATGGTGATCAGCACGGCCAGAATCAGAAACTCCACTGCGGTCGTCCACTCGTAAAGTCGGGCGCTCGGCCCCCAGAGGGCGACCACGCCGGCGAATGCCAGGAAGTGGATCGTGCTGTGCGTCAAGGCAAAGCGATTGCGGCGAAACACAACCAGGTCGGAGACGAAGATGGCCTCGAGACAAAAGCCAATGGAGCACAGAGTCATCGCTCCGTAGAACCGATATTCACTAGGCCCTAATGTCATTTCGATCATCAGGCTCAACACGGCAACTGCGGCCATCGCCGTACCTATTGAAGCAATCTTCCTTCCAGCCTGCGCAAATAAGGCACGGCGCGCTGCAAAGAGACTGCGAACGGGGTCATCTTGGAGAGTGTGTTGAAGCTTTTCGAAGTAATCGCTAACTTTTGGAGCGTTGACGACAAAGTAAAAGTTGTACAGCAATACCGCCGGAAGCAGTGAGAGGAAAATCTGCGCGGCATGGAACTGCCCGCCGAGGGCAAAGAACGCAATCAGAGGATTCACCCAAATTAGATTCCCTAGTACGGCGCCCTCGAAGAGACGACCCCCAACTCCTTGGGTCCATGCGAGGTGGCCACTCGCACCTCGTCGCACTACGGCAGTCACGAGCACGACGAGAGCGGCGCAGGGTGGCAGGACGTACAGGCGAGGCGCAACAAGTAGGGCCAGGGCGTACGTGACCCACGTCACGGACCAGAGCCAGTAGCGGTGCTCCATCACCGGCACGACGAACCACTGGGTCAGCGCCAAGCTGACCACCCCAAAGAGAAGGTAGGCGAGCGATGCACCCCTCGACCAACGGAAAACGATCGTGAATGAGATGTCAAGGACGGCGACGGCGGGAATCGACGATAGAAATACGGCTGGCCATCGAGACAGAAAGCTACGAACGAGCGCGTCGGGCCCGTTGTTGTAGATGTCTTCTCCTATTGCGCGATAGAGCGGCGCACAGCCGATCTGTGCCAACCAGGGAACAGAAAGTGCGGCAGCCAGCAAAACAGAACTGAGTGATGTGTGACCGAATTTAACTGCGGCCAAGCGGGTGCCGACAATCGGAAAAACAAGAGCGAGAGCAATAATCGGGGTGAGTTGTGCTGCGAGCGAGAGCACGGTTCTCGATCCGCTGCGCCACGCTGGCGGTGGGACGTGGCGCGCCACCTTCCAAAAGGCCCATGGTCGGTGATGACGCTGTGGATTTCCGATTGCGAATGCGCCCCGCACTGCGAAGAGGAGGACAGCGCCGAACGTTATGCAGCGGGCCGCTCTCGATTGGGGGTGGTAGAGGTAGACGAGAAAGAGAAGAAGGTAAAGCCCACCCAGGTAGACTGTGGCGGCGAGCAGACGTGATGGGTCCCGAGAACCTCCTTCTGGTGTCCGGGGAACGAGGTATGTGTCGTTATGTTCAGTTTTGTTGTCCGCCGCCGAGCGCAACGCCAGTCTCCATGTTGGCTAATGGACCCGGTTTCGCCACTCGCTCCGAGCACAGCTACGGCGACCAATTTGCGCCGAGCGCATCTCAACGCTGTCCGTCCGTCTCAAACCCATCCTCTACGAAGGCATGCGACCTGTCAAGGTCCGACGACGCCAGGCGCCGATGTCCTCTGGCAGGCAGTAGTGAGCAGGGATTTACGGCATTTATCAGGGAATTATGTCACTTTTGGAGTCAGTGAAGCGATCGGAGTGGTGTGGAGTTCCGGGTGTTCGGCAACACAGGTGACCTCGTCAGCGACACAGGTGACGATCGTGTTAACAAAGCCATGACGCGACGAAAGCGGAGGCGGGAACGGGTGCTCCCATCGCATCGGTGGGCATGGAAAATGATCGTGCCGGCTGTCTGCCTGGTCGTGGGAACTGCGACGGGCCACTGGGCACGTGCGGTCCCGCAGTCGGTCCGTGCCGGCACCGGTGATGCTTCCAACGGGCATGTCCTCACGAGCGCGACGGTCTGCGGCGGCGTGCTTGCGCCCGCCTACTTCTATCCCGGACCCCACTGGCAGCAATTGCTCAGCACGACGCCAGCGGGCTCCGCGGTGATCGTCAATCCGCAGAGCGGCCCAGGCTCGACGAGTGATCCCAACTATGCCGCCGTGGTCAGCCAGGCCAGAGCCGCTGGCCTCGTCCTCTACGGGTACGTCGACACAATGGACGGCTCCGTTTCTCTCGCGGTGGCTGAGAACGAGATCGACGACTACGCACGGTGGTACGGCATTACAAACATCTTCTTCGACAATGCCTCCACCAACGTCGATGAACTGGGCTACTACCAGGCCCTCAACGCCGACGTCCAGGCGAGCGCCAGCGGGGCACTCGTGATGCTGAACTTTGGCACCTACCCACCCGAGGTGTACATGAGTTTGGGCGACATGGCCATCGTCTTTGAGGGTCCTTACAGCAACTTCGTGGCCACGCCTCCTCCGGCCTGGATGTCCCAATATCCGTCCAGCAGATTCGGCGTCTTGCTGACCGGTGTGCCGGCCAGCGAACTCTCGGCGGCGATCGCTCAGTCTGCGGCATGGAACGACGGCTATGTGTACATCACCGAGATGACGGCCGAGCCGACGCTTTATGAACAGCTGCCCAGTTACTGGTCCGATGAAGTAAGCATGATTACCGCGGAGTGCACGGCCACATCGACGCCTCCTTCCGCGTATTGGGAGGTGGCGTCGGACGGTGGGGTCTTCACCTTCGGTGACGCCGGGTTCTACGGGTCGACGGGGACGATGCGACTGAACAAGCCCATCGTCGGCCTGGCAGCCACCCCCGACGGCAGGGGCTACTGGGAGGTGGCCTCTGACGGCGGCATCTTCTCCTTCGGTGACGCCCCGTTCTACGGCTCGACCGGCGCCATCGACTTGAACAAGCCGATCGTCGGCATCGCGGCCACCCCCGACGGCAAGGGCTACTGGATGGTGGCTTCCGACGGCGGCATCTTCTCCTTCGGTGACGCCCCGTTCTACGGCTCGACCGGCGCCATCCATCTCAACAAGCCCATCGTGGGCATGGCCTCCACCCCCGACGGCAAGGGCTACTGGCTCGTCGCTTCCGACGGCGGCATCTTCACCTTCGGCGATGCCGCCTTCTACGGCTCGACCGGAGCGATTCATCTCAACGAGCCCATCGTCGGCATGGCCTCGACGTCCGACGGCTTGGGCTACTGGCTGGTGGCGTCGGACGGGGGGATCTTCACCTTCGGTGACGCCCAGTTCTACGGCTCGACCGGGAACCTGAAACTGAACATCCCCATCGTCGGCATGACCCCCACGGCTGACGGAAAGGGCTACTGGGAGGTGGCATCTGACGGCGGGATCTTCACCTTCGGCGACGCCGGTTTCTACGGGTCGACGGGGGCGATACGGCTGAACAAGCCCATCGTCGGCATGGCCGCGAGCTGAGCACATCCATTTCTGCGGGTGGCGCGACCCGACATTCCGCCTGACCCCCCCGTACCACCTGACCGCCCCATCGGGGCCATCACCGCGGCGACGTAACATCGCGGCGTGCACACGAGCGTCATCGACGGCGACCGCATGATCGAACGCCTGGCGCAACTGGCGGCGGTGACGTCGACCCCGGGCCGCGGGGTGACGCGCCTGGCCTACTCGGCCGAGGACCGAGTAGGTCGCGCCATGGTCGCCGGCTGGATGCGCGACGCCGGCCTCACCGTGCACGAGGACGCCGCCACCAACGTGATCGGCCTACGGGCCGGGCGCAGCGATCGCATGCTGATGTCCGGCAGCCATCTCGACACGGTGCACGAGGCCGGGCACCTCGACGGCGCCTACGGGGTGCTGGCGGCCATTGAGGTGGCCGACGCGCTGCGGCGCGGCGCCATCGCCCTCGAGCACACCTTGGTGGTGACGGGATTCAGCAACGAGGAAGGGGCGCGGGGCACACCGGGCATGACGGGGAGCCACGCGCTGGCCGGACTGTGCCGGCCCGAGTGGCTGGGGGCCACCGATCTGGAAGGGGTCTCGCTCGCTGCCCGCCTGGCGTCGACCGGGGGGCGGGCGGAGGAGATCGGGGCGCCGAGCGTGGCCCTGGAGCGGGTGTCCGGCTTCCTCGAGCTGCACATTGAGCAGGGGCCGATCCTGGCCGGCTCAGGGTCCGACATCGGGGTGGTCCGCACCATCACCGGCCGGGACGGCATGGAGGTGGAGCTGCGCGGCGTGGCCAACCACGCCGGCACCACGCCCATGGAGGACCGCCACGACGCCGCGGTGGCGGCCGCCGAGGTGGTCCTCGGCGTCAAGCGCCTGGCTGACGAGGGGTGGGTGCGGGTAGCCACCGTCGGGGTCATGGAGATCGGTCCGGGCTCCTCCAACGTGATCCCCAACCGCGCCACCCTGAGCATCGAGTTGCGCGACCCCGAGGACGCCAAGGTGGCCTCCGCCCTCGAGGAGCTGCTGCGCCGCATCGCGGCCATCGCCGTCGACACCGGGTGTACCTACACCCACCGGCGCGTCCCCCACGTCCTGGCCGTCACCATGGACCCAGTGCTGGCTTCGTGCGTCGCCGCGGCGGCGCGCTCGGTCGGCCGGCTCGCCGAGGAGATCGACAGCGGGGCCGGGCACGACGCGCAGGTGCTGGCCGCCGTGGTGCCGGTCGGGATGATCTTCGTGCCCAGTGCCGAGGGGGTCAGCCACTCGGCGCGCGAGCACACCGACGACGCCCAGCTGGTGGCCGGGGCCGAGGTCCTGGCGGCCGCGCTCGTCGAGGCCGACGCCCGGCTCTCCGTCGAAGGGGCGGAGAGCCGTGCCAGCGCCTGAGGGACTCCCCCGCGACTTCGTCGGCTACGGCCGCCACACCCCCGATCCGCGGTGGCCCGGCGGCGCCCGCCTCGCCGTCCAGTTCGTGCTCAACTACGAGGAGGGCGGCGAGATGTCGGTGCTCGACGGCGATGCCCACGCCGAGACCTTCCTCTCGGAGATCTCCAACCCCGACGCGGTGCCCGACCGCCACATGAGCATGGAGTCCCTCTACGAGTACGGCAGCCGGGCCGGCCTGTGGCGCCTGCTCCGCCTCTTCGAGCGCCACGACCTCCCGCTGACCGTCTTCGCCGTGGCCAGCGCGCTGGCCCGCAACCCCGAAGCGGCGGCGGCGTTCACCGAGCTCGGCCACGAGGTGGCCGCCCACGGCCTGCGTTGGCTCAGCTACCAGCACGTCGACGAGACACTCGAACGCCAGCACATGGCCCAGGCGGTGACGCTGCTCACCGACCTGACCGGGCAGCCCCCCGTGGGCTGGTACACCGGGCGCGACAGCCCGCACACCCGACGCCTGGTCGTCGAGCACGGAGGGTTCCTGTACGACTCCGACTCGTACGCCGACGACCTCCCCTACTGGGTCACGGTGGAGGGACAGCACCATCTCGTCGTGCCCTACACCCTCGACACCAACGACATGCGCTTCGCCACCGCCGCCGGCTTCAACTCCGGGCCCCAGTTCTACGACTACCTGAAGGACGCCTTCGACGTCCTCTACGCCGAAGGCGCGGCGCACCCCAAGATGCTCTCGGTCGGCCTGCACTGCCGTCTGGCCGGGCGGCCAGGACGCACGGCGGCGCTCGAGCGCTTCGTGCAGTACGTCACCGACCACGACGGCGTCTGGGTGGCGCGTCGGGCCGACATCGCGCGGCACTGGCATGCCGCGCATCCGCCGTCGGGGGATGCGCCGTGACCGGCAGTGTGAGGGAGGAGGTGTTGCGGTGCGACGGATGTTCTTGAACGGGACGGCCATGCGCGGCCAGCCGGACCACCATGCGGTGGCCGGATCGACCTATCTCGGCCCGCGCCGCACCGCGGCGCGCTACCGCTTCGTCGCCGTGCGCGACAGCTTCCCGGGACTCCTGCCCATGGCGGCGGGAGGGGCGTCCATTGACGGCGAGCTCTACGAGATGACCGAGGACACCCTCTTCGGCACCCTGATGCCCGAGGAGCCGGCGGAGCTCGAGCTGGGGACGATCCAGCTCGACGACGGCGAGATCGTCAACGCCATGCACCTCCAGCCGGACCGCCTGGCCCACGGGGACCTCGTCGTCGACATCACCGCCTTCGGCGGATGGCGCGCTTACCAGGATCATCTGGCCGACGGGGCCGAACTGGCCGAATGGCTGGGCCGCGGCAGCCGGCGGCCGACATGAACCGACCCTTCTCCCCCGCCTACGGGGCCTTCCCGCCGGACGCCACCCTGGCCGAAGGTGCCGGCATCGAGGGCGTGCGCGACGTAGTCACCGACGAGGCCCTGACGCTGATGGCCGCGCTGTCGCGGGCCCACGGCCACAGCCGCGACCTGCTGCTGGCCGCCCGCCAGGAGCGCCGCCGGGCGATCGCCCGGGACGGGCTCGCGCCCGGGCTGCTGCCCGGGACCGCCGACATCCGGCAGGCGCGGTGGACCGTCGCCCCCGTGCCGCCCGACCTGGCGCACCGCCGGGTGGAGATCACCACGCCCGCCGATCCCACGCGCCTGGTGGCCGCCCTCAACAGCGGCGCCAGCGTGTGCGTGGCCGACCTCGACGGCGCCCTCTCCCCGACGTGGGCCACCCTCGTCGGTGGACACCGGGCGCTGGCCGCCGCGGCGCGCCGAACGCCGCCCGTCCCGATCGAGGACGGCGCCACGAGGCCCCCCGGACCGGGGCCAACGACCCTGACGGTGCGGCCGCGCGGGCTGCAGTCGCCCGAGCCGAGCCTCCTGGTCGACGGCGAGGCGGCGGCGGCGTGCGTGGTCGACGTCGCCCTGCTCGCCGTCCAGGTGGCCGACGCGCTCGACGCCCGCGGGTCGGGCCTCTACCTCTCCCTCCCCGAGATGGAGAGCCACCACGAGGCGCAGTGGTGGGACGCCGTGCTGGCCGACGCCGAGCGCCGCTGCGCGCTGCCCGCCAACAGCATCCGGGTCACGGTCGTCGTCGAGCACATCCTGGCCGCCTTGGAGATGGACGAGATCCTCTTCTTCCTGCGGGACCGGATCACGGGAATGAGCGCCGGGCGGTGGGACGCCCTCTTCTCCAGCGTGCGCCGATTGGCGACCGACGACGACGTGGTGCGGACGGACCGCGAGGCGCTCACCATGCAGGCTCGGTTCCGGTCCGCCTACTCGGCCCGGCTCGTCGCCACCTGCCACCGCCGGGGCGCCTACGCCATCGGTGGCCTGTCGGCCGTCGTCCCCGACCGCACGGCGCCCGAGACGACCGGCACGGCCATCACCGAGGGACACGAGGAGACACGGCGCCAGGCCGCCCTCGGCTACGACGGCGCCGGCGTGGCCCACCCCGATCTGGTGGCAACCGTGAGGGAGGCCTTCGACGACGCCCTGGGCGAGCGACCCGACCAACGCGAGATCATCCCGCATGTCGGCCCGCTGACCGAGCTCATCGACGCCCGGGTCGCCGGCGCCTAAGCCACCTACGAGGCGTCCACGACAACAGACGCGTGGCGCGGCGCACCGCGGCGCGCGTGGTGAAGGCGGCCGTCGACGTCCGGTGCATTTCCTAGCTTTCCGCTTGAATCGCAATTGAAAAAGTTTGCCGCGGCGGGCACCCGCGTCTGGCGCGTCGCTCCCAGCACTTTCCCAGCTACGAACCCGTCAGGCGGTGCTTTGCTGATTCTCTTAGGAAAAAGTGCGTTCGGTCAACCAGGTACAGCCAATGCACAGGAATGTCCTATCACGTTCACGGTGCGTTCACAGTCGCATCTCAGTGCGGGGGGGCAGAGTGGTCATGACATGGACGACACTTCCCGCACACTCTGGTTGGTACGGCACGGAGAGAGCACATGGAACGTCCTCGGGTTGGTCCAGGGACAGATGCGCACTCCCTCGTTGACCGAGAAGGGCCGTCGCCAGTCGCACGACGTGGCGGAGTCCCTGCGGGGTCTTGCGCTCGACGCCATCTATGCGAGCGACCTCGACCGGGCCCAGCAGACGGCGGACATCATCGCCCGCACACTCGGGCTCGAGGTGCACGCACACCCGGCGCTACGCGAACGGTGCTTCGGCGGACACGAGGGTCTGCAGTCGAGTGCGTTGGACCCGGGCGTCACCGGCATTGACGGTCAGCGGGTGGTCGACGTCCACGCGCGACCCGAAAGAGGCGAATCGCTCCACGATCTGTACGAGCGATCGGGCGCATTCGTCGAGTGGCTCGACACCCAACCGCGCCACGGCGCCGCCATCGTGGTGACGCACGGTGGGACCATCCGCACCCTGCGCGCCTACTGCGCCGGGATTCCCGTGGAAGAGATGACGTGGGAGACGGTGGACAACGCCAGCGTCTGGAAGATTCCCCGTCCCGACTTGGTCTCCGCTTCAAGGTTTTCCCGCTAACTACAAGGAGGTTCACATGCGCCCCACACCCCTGCACCTTCCCCAACGAACGGACAAGCCCAGGACGAGCGGCATCACCATGATGGTCGACGGCGGGCTGCCCACGCAGTACTTCCGTGACGTCGTGGAAAGCGGGGCGGAGTACCTCGACTTCGTGAAGTTCGGCTGGGGCACGGCGCTGGTGACGACGGACCTCGGCGAGAAGATCGCCGTGCTGAATGACGTCGGGGTGAACTACTACTTCGGCGGCACCTTGTTGGAGAAGTTCTTGCTCCAGGACCGCTTCGACGACTTCCGCGACCTGTGCCACACGTTCAGGTGCCGCTACGTCGAGGTGTCGAACGGGACGATCGACCTGTCGAACACCGAGAAGGCCGGGTTCATCCGCAAGCTCTGCGGTGAGTTCCAGGTCATCTCCGAGGTGGGCTTCAAGGACTCGGTGCGATCGGAGAACCTGCCACCGAGCCGGTGGATCGACTACGTCGACGAAGACCTCGACGCCGGCGCGACCTTGGTCACGCTGGAGGCCCGGGAGAGCGGTCGTTCGGGGATCTGCCGGCCCAACGGGGAGCTGCGCTTCGGGCTCATCGAAGAGCTCTTGGCCAGCGGTCTGCAGCCCGACTCATTGCTCTTCGAGGCACCGTCAAACGAGCTGCAGAACTACTTCGTCACGCGGGTCGGCCCCAACGTCAACTTGGGCAACGTCGCCGCCACCGCCCTGCTCGGACTCGAGACCATCCGACTCGGCCTGCGGGCCGACACCCTCACCTGCTTCGAGGAGGGCGCGGCGTGAGGGAGAGTCGGGACGTCTTCCACCTGGCCATCCCCGCCTACGACCTGGCCGACACCGAGGAGTTCTACGTGGGCCGGCTCGGGTGCAAGCTGGCGCGGCGCTACGACGATCGCATCACGTTGGACTTCTTCGGCGATCAGCTGGTGTGCCACCTGAGCGAGCCGCCCGAAGGGGCCCTCGAACCTCTCACGCTCTACCCCCGGCACTTCGGCGTGACCTTTCGAGAGGCGGCCGACTTCGATGCGGTCCACAGCCTGTGCGTCCAGCGCAAGATCGAGTTCTTCTCGGACGTCACCAGCCGGTTCGAGGGAATGGTCGAGGTGCACCGGACCTTCGTGGTGCGCGACCCCTCGGACAACCTGATCGAGTTCAAGCACTACGCCGACCACCGGATGATGTACTGAGATGGCGATCGTCGCCCCCGAGCTGGCGTCGGCACCGCCGAGCGCCCCGTGGGGAACCCTCCTGTCCGACCTCATCCGCCAACGATCGGTCTCCTTGGACAGCGCGGCGTACGTCAGCCACGCGCGCCAGGACCGGGGGCTGTCGTTCCGGGACCTCGAGCGCGCCGTCGACCGCTGGGCGGTGCGGCTCGAAGGGGCGGGTGTCCCCACGGGCGCGACCGTCGCACTGGTGATCGGCGATCCGCTCGACTTCTCCGTCGCCTACCTCGGCACCATCGCCTCGGGCCGCTGGGCCGCGCCCCTCGACCCCGCCACGCCGCGGCGCGGCGCCGGCGGCCTGGGCACCGCCATCGCACGGGTGCAGCCGGGGATCGTGATCGCCGACACACCCGATCCGGGAGGGCTCGACGTCGACTGGGCCTATCTGGGTGACGAGTCGTCGTTCGAGCGGGACACGGTGACCGAGCCCGGGGCCACGGTTCCCGTCAAGGGCGCCTCGGGCGGGGTGATCCTCGCCTCATCGGGGACCACCGGAGCTCCCAAGGTGATCCCGCTCCACCAGCACCAGCTTCTGTGGGCGGCCCGCAACGTGGCGAGGCACCACGAGCTCACCCCGGAGGACCGGGGCTTCAACCCCCTCCCCCTCTTCCACGTCAACGCCGAGGTGGTCGGGCTGCTCGCCTCGCTGGTCGCCGGATCATCGCTCGTCCTCGACGACCGGTTCCACCGCAAGGAGTTCTGGCGCTGCATGGCGGACCACCGCATCACCTGGATCAACGCCGTGCCGGCCATCGTCTCCCGGCTGGCCGAGCCCCGAGCCGGCGAGGTCATCCCACCGGGCATCCGCTTCATCCGTTCGGCCTCGGCCCCGCTGCCGGCGGCCACGGCGGCCCGGTTCGAGGCGACCACCGGGATCGGGGTGCTCGAGACCTACGGCATGACCGAGGCGGCCAGCCAGATCACGGCGAACCCGCTGAGGGGGAGACGCGAAAAGGGGTCGGTCGGGTTGCCCGTCGGCGTGGATCTGCGGATCGTCGCCGACGGGCGACCATCGGCAGGGCCTATGGTCGGCGTCACCGGTCACGTCGAGATCCGGGGCCCGTCGGTGATCACCGCCTACGGCGGCCACCACCACCAGGAGCGCTTCGACCGTGACGGGTGGCTGCGCACGGGAGACCTCGGGCACCTCGACGCCGACGGGTACCTCTACCTCGACGCCCGCGCCGACGACGTCATCAACCGGGGCGGGGAGAAGGTGTTCCCCCGCGAGATCGAAGAGGTGGTGGCCGAGGACGACGAGGTGGCCGCCGTGGCGGTGGTCGGCACGCCCGACCCCGAGCTCGGCCAGGTCCCGGTGACCTACCTGGTGGTGCGCGGCGTCCAGGACGCGTCGGACCTCGAGGTCGCCCGGGCCGCGCTGGCCCGGATCCGCACGCGCCTCGACGGGCGGCTGGTGCGCGGCAAGCGGCCGGTCACCCTGAACGTGGTGCCGAGCCTGCCGACCGGCGCAACGGGCAAGGTGCGTCGACACGACCTGGGTGCTGGCACCGGGCCGGTCCTGTACCACCTCGACTGTCGGTGACCGTGTGTCGGTGACCGTCGACGCCTCGCCGCTCGCGCCGGAACAGCCGGTGCGCGGCACCCGCAAACGCCTCGAACACATAGACGCCATGCGGCCGGTGAAGCAGGCCGGCGTGGTCTCCACCCACACCCTCTTGGCCTTCGCGCCGGTCGGCGCCGGACTGGCCGTCGGGGCGTCGCTACAGCTCCTGCACGTGACCCGCGAGGCCTTCTTGTTCGTGTCGGCCTGCATGCTGGCCTACAGCCTGCGCGAGACGCTGCGGATCGATCACCACACCTTCTGGC
>Ga0302326_10019578_pt1 | contig 13971 bp, 11 predicted proteins | sample Palsa_T0_3_FD_202264 | JGI IMG/M metagenome (GOLD analysis project Ga0302326, IMG submission 202264) | Peat permafrost microbial communities from Stordalen Mire near Abisko, Sweden - Palsa_T0_3 | ecosystem: Environmental > Terrestrial > Soil > Palsa > Peat permafrost | place: Sweden: Abisko... | reverse complement strand
CGATCCGCGGGGGAAGCGAGGCCTTTCACGCGCGGGCAGCGGATCCCAGCGCAACGTTCGCGGTTGGAACACGCATCGTTGTCGTCGAGTATCATCCTCCGCGGACGGTGCTCGTAACCGACGCCTAACGCAACGCGGGCAGCGTAGTCCTCACAGGAGGCAGTTCATGAGCGGAGTTGTCGAAACCGGCGCGCTTTGGATCGGTGCGGTCATCGGACTGGTGGTCGTCGCGGTCGTCATCTTTCGCATGATGTGGCGCGTCGCCGAGCCCAATGAAGCGCTGATCATTTCCGGTTTGCATCACAAACGCCACCCCGAGTTCGGCGAGAGCCTAGGGTTCAAGATCGTGACCGGGACGGGAACCTTCGTCATTCCGGGCGTTCAAGTCGTGCGTAAACTCTCGCTCGATCTGAGCGAGTCGGAACTCGCCGTCGAATGCGTCACGCGCCAGGGCATTCCGGTCAAGCTCAAAGCGGTCGTCATCTACAAAGTCGGCGACGACTACGCCTCGATTGCCAACGCCGCCCGGCGATTTCTCGATCAGCAAGACAAAATGGACGTGCGCATCACCAACGTCTTTGCCGGTCATCTGCGGGCGATCATCGGCTCGCTGACGGTCGAAGAGATCATTCGCGAGCGCGACAAACTCACCGAAGCGACGCGCTCGGCGTCGGGTACCGAGATGGAGAAACTCGGACTCGTGGTCGATTCGCTGCAGATCCAAGAAGTCGACGACCCGACCGGTTACATCTCGAATCTGGCCCGCCCGCACGCGGCGGCGGTGATGAAAGAAGCACGCATCGCGCAAGCGCAGGCCGACCGCGAGGCGACCGAGACCGAACAAGCCGCCGAAGCGCTCAAAGCCGCAGCCGTGCGTGAAAGCAAGATCAAACAGTCGTCCTTCCAGGCCGACATCGACAAAGCATCGGCGCAGGCGAAGCTCTCGGGGCCGCTCGCGGAGGCAATCGCACGTCAGAACGTCGTGATTGAAGAAACGAAGATCGCCGAACTCGAAGCGGCGAAAAAAGAACAGGAACTGCTCGTCACGGTGCGGCGTCCCGCGGATGCCAGCGCGTACGAAAAAAAGACCAATGCCAATGCGCAGCGTGATGCCGACATCGCCGCCGCTGAGGCGAAAGCGCGGCAGGTCGAGCTCAGCGCGGAAGCCGATGCAAAGCGCGTTCGGCTGGCGGCAGTCGCGCAAGCCGAATCGGTGCGCGCGATCGGCGACGCCGAGGCATCGGCCACGCAAGCCAAAGGTCTGGCCGAAGGCGAGGCGATCAAAGCGCGCGGTCTGGCCGAGGCCGATGCAATCGAGGCACGGGCGGCCGCTTTGGCGCAGAATCAGGAAGCGGTCATCGGTCAGCAGCTGGCCGAACGCTGGCCCCAGATCGTCGAGGCCGGCGCGAAAGCGATCGCCGGGATCGACCAGCTGATCGTCCTCAACGGCGCGCAGGGCGTGAGCGAGCTGCTGGCTCAGACGCTCGCACAAGGTGCGACGGGCCTGGCGCTGGCGCGCAAACTCATCGGCCAGAATTTGCCGCCGGTCGAACCGTCGGCGCCGGTCCCGTCGAACGGTGCGGCGCCGCTGGGCCGCGAGCCTCTGTGATCGATTCACGGCGCGAATTGCGCGGAGTCCGCGCCCGCTGGCTGCGGGTGCGGACGAACGTTCGCGCACTCGCCGCGAAGCTGGCCGCCGCCGAGCACGCAGTGCAGCGCGACGCGCGCCGCAGTGACGACCCGCAGATGCGCACGCTCGTCGAAGGGCTCGCCGCCGAACGCCGCGCGATCGACATTCTCGGCGCCGAACTCGACGCGCGCATCCGAACCGTGGAAGACGCGCTGCGCGCGATCGAGACGGCCAGCGTCGCCGGCGCAGCGTTGGCCGCGCGCGCGGCGCGAACTTCGTCGCCTAGCGTGCGCTCCGCATGACTTTCCAAGCGAATTAGCCGACGCCGCCGCGCGGCGCACGGCCAAGGTCTCGCACCCCGGTCTCGCGTATCGCGCGCAATGCGGCTTTGCGGTCTGATCGTGTGCGCATTTGTGGCATTGGGCGGCGCCGCGGGTGCGCGTCCGATCCAGCCCGACGACGTGTTCCGGATCGTCTCCGCCGGCGATCCGGCGTTTTCGCCGGACGGCAAGCGGCTCGTCTTCATCGAACGCCACGTCGATCGCGCGGCGGATCGCGTCTGGGGCGAAATAGAGATCGTCGATATCGCCTCCGGGGCGAAGCGCGCGCTGACCGCCAAACGCAGGGGGTTGGGTCAACCGCGTTTCTCGCCCGACGGCGGCGTGCTGACGTTCATCGCCGACGATGCCCGGCATCAGGGCCAAGTCTTCGCGCTGCCGCTCGACGGCGGCGATGCGCGCGCTCTTACCGCGACGCACGCGGGAGTTCAGCAATACGCGTGGCGGCCCGACGGTTCGGCGCTGGCCTATGTAACGCAGGATGACGATCCGCAGAAGAAGGCGATCGCCGACCATCGCGACCTGTTCGATATTGGGGACGACGATTATCGGATTGCGGGTGCAACCCCGCCCTCGCACCTATGGCTCGTCAATGCGGATGGGGAACACGCGCATCGCTTGACCTCGGGAAGCTGGAGCTTGGCGAGCGCGTACCCGCCGTCGGCGCCGGCGTCGCCGCTGGCGTGGTCGCCGGACGGGAAATCGCTGCTCTTCACGCGCGTGCCCAACACGCACGATGGCGACGCGTACGAGTCGCAGATCATGCGCCTCGATCTGGCAACGAGCAAGCTGACCGCGCAAACGTCACATACGATGTTCGAAGGCTACGCGAGCTTCGCCCGACGGCACGCAGATCGCGTATCTGTATAGCCGCGACGGCGATCCCAACAGCGAGAACGACGTGCTGCTCGCGCCGGCGTCCGGTGGGCCGGGCGTCGACATCAGCCGCACGCTCGACCGATCGATCTTTCGCGCGCAGTGGTTCCCCGACGGCAAATCGCTGCTGGTGGGGGCGCACGACGGAACGCGCACAGCGTTGTACCGTCTCGCCCTTGACGGGAGCTACACGCGGCTCGATCTCGCCGACACCAACCCGGCGTGGTTTTTCTGGATCGACACGGCGGTTGGGCCTTCGGGAGCGATCGCGTATCCCGGTTCGCAGCCGCGTCGGCCGACCGAAATGTGGTATGTCGCCGGCGACGCAGCGCCGCGCAGACTCACCGATCTCAATGCAGCGATCGCGCAACTCGACCTCGGTCGAGTCGAGGAGGTCACCTGGACCAACGATGGCTTCGCTGAAGACGGCGTACTGACGTACCAGCCGAACTTCGCTCCCGGAAAGCAGTACCCACTGGTTATCGAAGTGCATGGCGGACCGCAAGCGGCGTCGGTCGCAACGTTCAGCTCGGTCGCGCAATTGATCGCTGCGCACGGCTATGTGGTGTTCGAACCGAATTACCGCGGCAGCGACAATCTCGGGAACACGTTCGAACACGCGATCTATATGGATGCCGGAGCCGGCCCCGGCCGCGACGTCATGGCCGGCGTGGCAGCGGTCGAGAAACGCAACGTCGTCGATCCGACGCGTATGGCGGTCGGCGGCTGGAGCTACGGCGGATACATGACCTCATGGCTCATGACTCATTACCACATCTGGCGGACGGCGATCTCCGGCGCGGCCGTCAACAACTGGCTCGACATGTACGCTGTCGCTGACGGGAACGTGCAGATCGCATTTTCGTTCAAGGGGCCGCCCTACATTGGAAGCAACCTGCGCGACTATCTCGCGCAAAGCCCGATAACGTATGCGGCGCAAACGACGTGTCCGGTGCTGATCATCTCCGACATGGGTGACGTTCGCGTGCCCGTCGCGCAGTCGTTCGAGATGTATCACGCGCTGCGCGACAGTCACGTCCCGGTCCGCTTCGTCGGCATCCCGGTCGATGGCCACTATCCCAGCGACCCGGTGCGGCGCAGCGAGATCGACCGCTTGTGGCTACGCTGGCTCGACGACCACCTCAAGTAGCGCCAGTCATCTAACCCTCACGTCGTTCGAAAGCGGCTCAAGCGTTATTGTCTGCAGAGATTCGCGCAACGCGTTCGAATCGAGCTTGGCGACATCGAGGGAAACGTATGCGATCAGGCCGCCGACGATGGTGTGTTTCGTCAAGGCCGTTTTCCTACGTCGCGACCTCTGACGCGCTTTTATCTCCGAGAAAATAGCGACTCTTGAGATAGCCTTTGGGCTCTTGCCGTCGCAAGCGGTCGCGTGGATTGTCTTTAACCGATCTTGCTTGGCGCGGACCAAACTCGCGCGACCCGTCGTTACGAGGGTTCCGGTCATTCCGTTAGCACATTTCGAGTGGTAATCTCCCTGCACCACGCCCAAGCGCACGACTGAATTATTCACTTGCGGGTGCTAGCAGCTGCACCCGAAATGCCCGCTCCAAACGCTGTCCTCATGTTCGCCGTGTGACGGACTTACGCTCGAATCCATGTCGAGCACGATGCGCTCACGGGACCGATGCGGTGCAGCGCGGTCGATCCAAATACCCAAGAGATCAGTAAGTGCCGCAAGGTTCTCAGAGCACGCCAGCCAGTTCGTCTCGAAGCGGCCCATCTGGCTGGGGCGATGCGCTACCTCTTCGCTGGCATCATTTGCCGGTCGCGTCTTGTTCTCGGTTTGCTGAAACGCAACACTATCTGAAGCTCAGCGGCCACAAAAGAATAGCTCCGCCGTTCGGGCCTAGCCGAACTGGGCATCGGGAAATGCCGGAGCCGGGAGCGAACCGGTCGGCGGTGAACCACGATTCGTCCCCCGCTGCGCCGCCGATCGCGTACGCGGATTTCGCCAAAGTCGATATTCGCGCCGGGACGATCCGCTCGGCCGCACCGCTGGCGCGCGCCCGCACGCCCGCGTTCGTGCTTGAAATCGACTTCGGACCCGAGCTGGGTGTCAAACATTCGAGCGCGCAGATCACCGTGCACTACGCGCCCGAGACACTCGTCGGACGGCAGATCGCCGCAGTCGTCAACTTTGCGCCCAAGCGCATCGCGGGCGTGTCCAGCGAAGTCCTCGTGCTCGGCTTTCCCGATGCCGCCGGAGCGGTCGTGCTGGTCGAACCAACGATCGGCGTGTCGGACGGCGCGCGGTTGTATTGACGTGCTGGCTATCGATGGGCGGCGTTCGGGCTCGACCGAACTGCGCACGCTGTTCAGCCCGGAACGCCGGATTGCCGCCGCTGGATCGACTTTTTCGGACGCCTATCCGATCACTTAGCCTTCGACGGTCGAGCCCGCGAAATCGCACATGTAAACGTCGCCGGGCTACATCTCGCGCGAACCGCCGCGGCACTCCGCGATCGCGGCATACGCCCAATACCGCAGACGATCGAAGTTTTTCGACGTTGCGGCCGTCAGTGCGGATCTCAGCGGTGCGCCGCGACGCTAGCCGGGGCAGGTCGATGAACGCCGCCAGCTCCCAAAGTGAGTAGGACTCGTCGCGACCGCGCGGTGCGACTCCCTGCCGGGCTTCGATCTCACTCAGGGCGATCTGCCTGCCCGCTCGATCTCGATTCGAAAAATATTCTCCCCAAAGGTTGACAATTCGTCAGGTAGACGCTTTATTCAACCTAGCGGTTGAACTAGGTTGATAGTGAAGGAGGGCTGTTTTCCAGATCTTATGAAAGAGGAAAGAGTAAGAACCATGAAAGAGACCCGTCAACCCCGAGCAGCAGTATGCATATTGATTGCACGACGGCGAACCGGTAAGAAGTCCGTTGGCTATGGTTGGCTCGCCGCACTCTGCACGATGCTGATTTTTGGGCTGATCCCAATCGTAGGTCGCACCCAAACGACCTCAGATCAGAAGGCGGCCATCGTCCTCGTCCATGGCGCCTGGGCCGACGCCTCCAGCTTTGATGCGGTCGCCCGCGAATTGCAGAAGGACGGGTACACCGTCTACGCTCCTCCAAATGAGCTTCGAAGCCTCGCATCCGATGCGAAAGTCATCTCGAGCTTTCTCAAGACGATCAAAGGCCCGGTCATCTTGGTCGGTCATTCCTACGGCGGTGCCGTCATCAGCGTGGCTTCCGTCGGAAACGCAAATGTGAAGGCGCTCGTATATGTCGACGCATTTGTGCCCGACACCGGCGAAAGTCCGGGAAGCCTGCTGGCGCCTTATCCGGCTCCTCCGAAAGACTTTTTCACGGCGGTGCCTTTCGGTAACGGCGGCGCCAACCTCTATATCTCACAAAAATACTATGGAGCGGTGTTTGCATCAGATGTTCCGGCATCGAAGGCAGCGGCGATGGGCGCAGAACAGCGTCCACTTTCGGCAGCGATCTTCAAGCAGAAAGCGCCGGAGAGCGTTGGCTGGAAGACGATCCCGTCCTGGTACGTGATCGGCGACGTCGACCACATGATTCCGCCGGCGCTGCAGCTCAAAATGGCAGAGCGAGCGAAAGCGCACATTTCGCACACCCACGGATCCCACCCGAGCATGGTCGAGCACCCGGAGGCGACAGTCGCGGCAATCATGGCGGCCATGTCGGCTACGCAAACTCGTTAAATAACGCAGAGGGGGGAAGCGCGCCTGCATCGCAGCTGCGCCCATCGTCGGCGCCAGTTGCTCCGTCGCCCCACCGAGCACCTGGTCGAGAAGCGCCGTACATCTTCGCGCCGAAGGCTCGGCCATGTTCTTACGACGACGGCGTGACGAGGGCGACGCGGGCGACGAAATCGCCCGGACGCCGGCCCTCACGATCGCGCGTGACGTCGTCGAAATCGTCGCGATCATCGCCGCTGGCGCCTGGGCTTTCTATACGTTCGTGTACGAGAATCAGATCAAACCGACGTTCACGAAACCCGAAGTTCAGGTCGAGGGCAGCATAACGCGTTTCGGCACGCGAAATGGACTGATCGCCCTGAAGTCTCACGTTGCAATCAAGAACGCGGGTCTCACCGAAATATGGCTGTATGGGATGGCCGAAACCGTCGACGGCGTCACGGTACGTCCGCACGCCGCCGAACCAGCCGCGCGCGCGGCGGCCGGCGCGTATCGAATCGAGAGCCGGCCCGGATGGTCTTCGAGCACCCCGGTGCCTGTCTTCACAAAGGGGTTCTTGACGGAACTCGCCGTTCGCGGATCGACGGCCGACATCAACCTTCGGATCGGGCAGAGCCTGCAGTACGATCATGTGTTCTACGTTGCAGCGGGCCGCTACGACGAGCTTCGCACCTGGATCACCGTCCGTTTTTCAGGTAAACCCGTTTTCACTCCGTTCCGCTTCCACTTCGCGACAGCGGAGGCGCACATGTCGATCGAGCCCGTTGGGCCAACGGATACCGATTATATCGAGGAGCAATTCGGAACGCTGTCGCTGTGGTAGCTCAGTGGTAGCTCATTGGACTTCGCTCAATCTTTACCGGAAGCCGGGGTCCGCACTACCGTTTTTGAACGGAGTCTCAGCTTGATACCAGAGTTGCGACCGATGGAAGGATTGGGAGCACGTCCACTCTTTAAGGAGCATTGGTCCTGAAGTGTCACACATACATAGCATCCCTGTTTCCGTTGCGCCAACCTACGCCAGTGTCGGTACACAATCTCAGCAGTCGCTGAGGAAGTATTCGAATCTCGATCTCACCGAAGCGCAACGCACGAAACTTCGCTCGCTTTTCAAATCGGCGAAGCAGAACCTCACCTCAAAGACCGACGTTCAGAAGCAGCTGGGCGCGATACTCACACCGGCGCAGCAGCAGACGATTACCAAGTACATCATCGCCGGTGGCGGAAATGCCGCCCAACGCGATCATGGAGACGTCGAGTCCACGTCGCAAGCGTCGAGAGCGCCGAATGATTCCGCACCAGCGGCTTCGTCCTTCCTATCGCCCGACGCGTCAACCCTGAGCGCCGTCACGAATATTCGGAATCAAGCCAGTGCGGCACAATCAGTGATCATGCAAAACCTGCAGCAGCAGGTGCTTGCCACGAACGACGCCACAACCTTCGCGTGATCCGGCCGACACGTCGGCGTGGTGCCGGACGAGTCCCGATCCTATCCACCCGCCGCATGATCGAAGCTTGGCTCGAACGAGCGACACTGCACCTGGCGCGCGCAGAGTTGGCGGCCGCCGCCCAAGCGTACGACCACGCCTCGGCACTTGGCGCGGCCACCTTTGCGCTGCACTACAACCGCTCCGTGATCGCGGCGAAGTTCGGTGAGCTGGAGCTCGCACTGCGGCACGCGCTTGCCGCCGTAGCGGTGGATCCCGGTTCGCTGCTCGCGCAGGTCAACGCCGCTGTCATCGAAGGACCGGTACGGGGTTACGAGACGGCGCTCGCGCGACTGGACGCCGCCGCATTGCTGGGCGCCCGCGATCCAAGCCTGCAGCGCGCTCGTGCGCAAACGCTGTTCAAACTCACGCACTTCGAGCAGGCTCTGGCGGCAGCCGAAGGGTCTATCGCCATTGACCCGCTGCATCCGCTGGGCTACGAGTTGCGGGTCGTTGCTTTGAAGGCGCTCGGCCGTGATGCCGAGTTGTTTGCCGCCGTGAGCACACCCGGCATCGCAGCTCCCAGTGCACGATTACTGGTCCATCGAGCCGTGCTGGAAATGGAAGCCGGGCACAGCGGCGGCGCGCCTGCCTTGCTGCGCGCGGCGCTCGGCCGCGAGCCGCACCTGGCCTGGGCTTGGTTCAATCTCGCCGAGGTCGCGGGCTGTGACGGCGACGGCGCTGACATCGCCGCGATGGAGCGCCTGTTGGAACGCGACGACCTCACCGCGAACGACCGCGTTCTGCTGCACTTCGCGCTCGGTAAAGCGCACCTCACCGGAGGCGACCACGCGTCGGCATTCCCGCACTTTGACCGCGGGAATGCGCTCAAACGGGGGCTCTTGGCGTACGACGTGGCGCAAGACGAGCGCGCCATGCTCGAGCTTGCGCGGGAATTCCCCGCCGCCGCCCTGTCACAAGGAAACCCCAGCGCGAATTTCTCCGAACGGCCGATCTTCATTGTCGGCATGCCGCGGTCGGGCACGTCGCTCGTCGAGCAGCTGCTGGCATCTCACCCCGCGGTGTTTGGTGCCGGCGAATTGCCGGCGCTCCCGGATCTGCTCCCGCAATGCCGATTGCTCGATCGTGCTGCCTGGCCGTCCCTCGCAGCGTGCTATCTCAAAACAGCGGGCGCGCACGCCGCCGAGGCCGAGCGCATCGTCGACAAGCTTCCGCTCAACTTTCTCAACGTCGGGCTGATCCGAATGCTCTTTCCGAACGCTCGGGTCATCCATTGCCGGCGCGACAGCGTCGACACGGGTCTATCGTGCTACCTCACCCTCTTCGATGAGGGGCACGAGTTTAGTTACGATCTCACCGAACTCGGCCGCTTTACGCGGGCTTACGAGCCGTTGATGGAACATTGGCGCAACGCACTGCCGGCGGACCGGTTCCTGGACATCGATTACGAGGCGCTCGTCACCGACACCGAGCACGCGGCACGGCGCCTCGTTGCGTTTTGCGGCTTACCGTGGGACGGTTCGGTGCTGCGTTTCTACCAAACGCAGCGCGCCGTTCGGACAGCAAGCAAGTTGCAGGTACGACAGCCAATCTATCGCACGAGCGTCAATCGCGCGAGAGCGTTCGGCAGTGCACTCGATCCGTTGCGCGCCGCGCTGCGGCGCGTTCGATAAAACCTACTGCATCGCGTTGGACATCAGCGACGCCCAGTCGATCGGTGCGGATATTCCACCGGGCAGCGCGTCGAAGTACTCCCAACCCGCAACGCCGCCGAAGGTCGGGTAGAGCTGGGCGAGCGTATGCACTGTCTGGGCGACCGTGGCGACGGGAACATAGCCCGAACCGTCATTCGGACTGTCAAGCATCCCGGCTACGACCTTGTCGGGCGGGAAGCCGTAGGCAATGATCGACTCGTAATCCGAGGGCGACGCCAAACTGCCAAAGCCGCTGTAGAACTGCGTATTGAACCACGCGATATCGGGCCCGACCGAACTCGCGTAGAGCTGTGGGTAGCTGAAGCCGGAGAGCCCGCCGCCGCCGTTGAGATCGGTCGCGACCGGTGACAGTGTAATGAGGAAAGCGGCACCGAAATCATGGCGCAGCTGCGCGATCAACCACTCGATGTTTGCCAGTGTGACGGGCTCCTCGACATCGAGATCGATTCCATTGAGATGGTAGCGCGCCAAGGTGTCGCGGAGGATCGGATAATACACGCTGCGCTGCGCGAAAAGCAGAGCGTATGACCCCTGCGCCGCGCCCCCGAGCATGAAGCGCGCCGTGACGCCGTGCGCCTGCAGTTTTGCGACTTCAACCCACATTTGGTCGAACATCGGATTCTTCGGGACGTTGTCGTTGATATGGATGTATGGCGAGCCGTTCGCATTCGTGCCGAGGTGCACGGCTGCGATCATCATGTCCGTCACGGCCGGTTTGTGCGTCTGCGGATTGAGCCGCGTCCACATCGGCTTGAGCGAGACGTATTGTGGTCCATTGTACTGGGTCTGATAGTAGTAGATCACCCGTCGGGCGGACGGCGCGGCGCGGCTCGCCAATGGCAGCCGGGCGGCAAACGCCGGACCACGGCCTTCCGCGGACGCCGTGCCCGCGATGGGAAGCGAACAGAGGGCAACCGCCGCCAGCGCGCGCCCCAAGGACAAGAAGCTCATCGATTCGTACTCCGGAAACGAGGGAAATCAGTCCGACGCCCGCCGGCGCCAACGCGCCTGGGCGGGGCCATAGTGCCATAAGTCCTGGGGCCGTCCAACCGTGTCGGCACGGGTGACGACGCACGAGAACGCGCATATCAAGCATGGGATCGTCAGTTGAAATGACTTTTGTGTGAGCGTTGAATCGAGCCTTCCAGCAAAAGCCGATGTGAGCGGCGACCGGGCCTTCTTCCGGCAGTCTGGGCGACGACGGGGCCTCAAGAACCCCGTCTATTCCGGCAAGTGGAATTGGGGGGCGTTTTTTCTCGCCTGGCTGTGGTTGATGAATCATGGAAAGCCGGGACTCGGCTTCGGACTCTTGGTGCTCGACGTCGTCTATCCGCCGTTCGGTCTGATTGCGCACGTCTATTGCGCGATTCGCGGGAACGACATCGCCTATGATGGACGGCGGTTCGGCAGCGTCGCCCAGTTCGTCGCCATTCAAAATGCGTGGCGTAACTGGGGTTTTGCTGCAGTCCTCTCGGCCGCCGGAATCGCGGCCGTACCGCTGACCGTGTATGGCGTTCCGTTCGCGCAAACGGCGTATGCCGGCTTCCGAGGACACGTCGTCCAAACGCCGCCCGAAGTTCGCCTCGCCAGCGCACCGGTCGAGCGAACGGACAGCGCCGTGCCGCCGACCGCAGCCGTCAAAGCCGACCTCCCGCGCGCCACACCCGCTCCCCACCCGGCGGCCGTGGCCGCCAAAGCCGACGTCCCGCGCACGACGCCCGCGAATCCCAGCGCGCTCCTCGACGCGAATCCTTGCGCGTCCGCGCTCTCCGCCGTGCATGCTGCCAACGCCGCGCACACGAGTCAAGCGAAGTACGATGCGAGCGTTTCGGCGCTGCATTTCCTAACCAAATGCGATGACAAATCCGTTGAATTGCAAACGGCGGCGCTCGCTCTCGCCGAAAAGGCGTTCGCGGAGCACGCGCTGGACTCCGGCGATTGGCAGACCGATCTCAGCGCGTCAATCGGCCTGTACTTGCAGTGCGACGCGATAACCCCGGATTCGCGCGAGGCCTCCGATTGCCGGACGATGGCCGACCAGGAGTCTCGGCTCAAAAACCAATGGCGATGGCAAACGCAGGTTCAGTGAGGTTCGAGCGCAGCGCTCATTTCACAAGCGGCAACACGTCGCTGGGCGCGAACGGATAGATACCGAAAACGAAGACCGCCGCAGCGCACACGCCGACCGAAATCCAGGGCAGCGGATTCGTCGAGCGCTCATCGCGCACATGCGCTTCGTCGACTCGCACGAACATCACGCGCACGATCTTGAAGTAGACGTAGACCGAGATCGCGGTGCCGACGATCAGCAGCACCGAGAGCCACCAATAGCCGGCGCCGACGGAACTCGCCAGGATGAGGATCTTGCCGGTGAAGCCGGCCGTCGGCGGCAGTCCGGCCAAACTCAATAAGAAGAACGTCATCGCCGCGGCTAGCCACGGACGGCGATACGCGAGCCCGGCAAAGCGGCCGATCTCGACGCTGCCGTCGGGATCCTTGGTCATCAGCGCGACGACGGCGAAAGCGCCTAAATTCATGAACGTGTACGCTGCCAGATAAAAGATCGCGTAGCGCAAACCCAGCGCAGTCTGTCCCGCAAAGGCGGCGACTATATAGCCGACTTGGGCGATACCCGAATATGCCAAAAGGCGCTTCATATCGAATTGCGTGAGCGCGGCGACGTTTCCCACGATCATCGAGATCGCCGCTACGGTCCACATCGGCAGCAGGATCGCATTCGCCGTCGCCGGAGGCAGCGCGGCGTACGCGAATCGTCCGAGCACCGCCAAGACGCCGGCTTTGGTCACGACCGACATGTACGCGGTCACCGAAAGCGGCGCGCCTTGGTAGACATCGGGCGTCCAGGCGTGAAAGGGGACCATACTCAGCTTGAACGCGAGCCCGACCAAAAATAGCCCGGCGCCGATCGCGATGAGCGGCGAAGGCGGCGCGGCGGCGATCGCGGCCAATGCCACCGACCCGGTGCCGCCGAAGAGCAGCGCCATCCCGTAAAGCAAGAAACCCGACGCCATCGATGAGAGCAGCAAATACTTCAAACCGGATTCGCGCGCGGCCGGCCGAACCGACATCGCGCACAGACAGTACAGTCCCAACGACAGGAGTTCCAGGCCCAGGAAAATCATCATGAGATTGCCCGCGCCGGCCATGAGCATGGCGCCGCACGTGCTCCACAGCACGAGCGCGGTGGTGCCCGCAACTTGATCGTCGCGCCCGATGCCGATGCCGAGTGCGAGCGCGCCGAGCGTTGCGAAGATTGCTATTTCACTGAAGACGACGCTGAAGCCGCCAACGATGTACGCTCCGCCGAAGGCCGGATACGGATGACCGTATTGCTGGGCCGTCAAGACCGCGGCGACGACCAAACCGGCCATCGCCACCACGACGGCGATCGCGCGCCGCGACCGGCCGTCGGTTAGGAACAGATCGATGACGAGCGCTGCGAGCGCGGCCGACGCAACCACGAAGGTCGGCCAGAGCGCCGCCAGGTCGGCCGAACTAACGTATTGGGCTGACGACGGCATAGGCTCTTTCTTGGGTAGGCCGGCGCGGCGGCAGCATGCGCGAGGCGGGGCTTTGCGCGGCGCTGCCGGTGAGGACGCGCGCCGCATCGGACGCGAGGCCGGCGACGGGGGCCGGATCGATCCCGAGCAGGACGAAACCGATCACGAGCGGCGCCAACGCCAGGCCTTCGATCCACGAGAGATCGCGTCGTTCGGGCAGATCGGCGACTTTGGGTCCGTCCATGATGTTTTGGAACAAGCGCAGCATGTAGCCCGCAGCGATGACGATCGGAATCAGCGCGACGAGCGCAACGATCCCCAAGCCAGCGTGATACAAGCCCGTCAGGATCAATAACTCGCCGGCGAAACCCGCCAGGCCGGGCAAACCCAGCGCCGCGAGCGCGGCCAGCATCAATGCACCGCCGAGGCGCGGATTATTGTGCGCCAAACCGCCCAAGCGCTGCAGCGACCGTGTTTCCTCGCGCGCTTCAACATACCCCAGGCTGAGGAAGAGCGCGGCGCTGAACAGCCCGTGCGCTACGATGTAGACCACCGCGCCCGCGATTGCCAACGGATCGAAACTGAAGATCGCAATGAGGATCAAGCCCAAATGCGAGAGCGAACTGTAGGCGACGATGCGTTTCGCGTCGACTTGCGTCAGCGACGTGAACGCGCCGTAGAGCAGACTGATCAGCCCAAGCGTCACCATGAGCGGAACGGCCGCGCGCATCTGCACCGCAAAGAACGGCAGA
>Ga0302326_10019577_pt1 | contig 13971 bp, 13 predicted proteins | sample Palsa_T0_3_FD_202264 | JGI IMG/M metagenome (GOLD analysis project Ga0302326, IMG submission 202264) | Peat permafrost microbial communities from Stordalen Mire near Abisko, Sweden - Palsa_T0_3 | ecosystem: Environmental > Terrestrial > Soil > Palsa > Peat permafrost | place: Sweden: Abisko... | reverse complement strand
GTCTGGAGCGGCTCTTTCAATTTGTCGAAGTGCTGCCGGAAAAAGATGCCGCGGCGTATTGCCTGATTCAGCGGAAGCACTCGCTGACGCCTGAGCTGGTGTGGATGATCGGGAACAGCCCGAAGTCGGACATCAATCCAGCGCTCGCTGCCGGACTGCACGCTGTCTTCGTGCCGCACGCGCAAACCTGGATTCTCGAGCACACGGACCTTCACCAGCCAAAGGCGCCGCAGCAGCTCATCCAGGTAGAAAAGTTTGCCGATCTTGCCAACTTCTTCTGACACTCGCCGCCGGCAGGCAGACATCTCGCAGCGCGGTTGTTATACTTGAACGAACATCCTGCGGAAGTGGTGAAATGGCAGACACACCGTCTTGAGGGGGCGGCGCCGCGAGGCATAGGGGTTCAAGTCCCCTCTTCCGCACCAAGATCCTTTAGAAAAGCGGTTTTTCATGATTGCTCTGGTAGCTGTAATACATGTTCTTGTTTGTTTCTTCCTGATCGCCGTCGTTCTGGTGCAGCAGGGGAAGAGCGCTGACCTGGCGGGCGCGTTCGGCGGCCAGGGTTCGCAAACGGCCTTTGGCCCGCGCGGCGCGGCCAACCTGCTGACTCGTCTGACGACGATTTCGGCCATTATCTTCATGCTGACTTCGATCACGCTGACGGTATTGATGGCACGCTCGTCGCATGGAACTTCGGTTCTGTCGGGGACGTCAACCACAACCTCGGCGCCCGCGACTCCTGCCAAGAAGAAGTAACGGTCGTGCCCGGGCTGTTGCGTGAGACTTTTCCCGTTGGCCTGCTGCAATGTAATTGCACAATCCTGGCGGATACCGGAGCCGGTGAAGCTATCGTGGTCGACCCGGGAGACAACATCTCCCGGATTCTCGAGTTCCTCTCGACGCACAAATTAGAGCTCACGCAAATCGTTGTCACCCATGGCCATATTGACCATGTCGGCGGCGCCGTCCTGCTGCGCAAAGCGACGGGTGCCCCGATCTACATGAATGAGAAAGATCTGCCGCAGCTGGCCATCATGGAGCAGCAGGCTGGCTGGTTCAGCATCCCGACGCCGGAGGTCGCGCCCCCGGACGTCAACGCGGTGCAGGGAACAGCAGCGGCTGCGGGCGGGTGGAAGGGCCAGGTGCTGGAAACCCCCGGCCATACCGAGGGCAGTATCTGTATCTATTTTCCGGAACAAACTTTGCTGTTGGCCGGAGACACGCTTTTTGCCGGCGGCATCGGCCGCACCGATTTTCCGGGAGGGAACTCCGCCGCCATGTTCAAGTCGCTGAAGGACGTGGTGCTGGCGTTGCCAGACGATACACAGGTTGTCCCGGGACACGGCGAAGAGACTGTCCTTGGAATTGAGCGGGCCACGAACCCGTTTCTTCGTTGACCACCGGTAATAGCTTAAATAGCAATACATAGTTGAGATACCTCATGTAACGCTTAAAGCATTCCGTGCAGCCTGTTACTGTCTTGGTTCAAGTATCACTCGAAGTCCTGGATGTGCTTTAGAAGTAAGGATATCCCCTTTGCAAAGGTGTCTTCCGGAATAAGTAAACTCACCACCAGCATCCCGCCAGATCTGAAGCCAAAAAAGCTTCCCGGATGGACATAAACTCCGGCCGCAGAGACCAGCCGGATGGCTGCGGACTCAGAATCTTCGAGCTCCGGGATCCGCAACACTGCATACCAGCCGCCTTCCACCTTGAGGCGGGTGACGAGCTTCTGTTGACCAAGCTGCCCGTCCAGGTTTGCCAAATTCGTACCGAGGCGCTGCAGGATTTGCGGCTGGAGTTGTCGTCTAACGTCGAGCAGTGCCGGTAGCGCCAGCTGCATCGGGGTACTGAGGGATAGAAACGTATCGGCGATTACGTCCAGTCGTTCCAGGGCCGGCTTTACCAATTCATCTGGTCCATGAGCGGCAATCCATGCGAGTTTCATTTGCGGGAGGCCGGAGATCTTGCTCAGACCACTCAGGACAAATGTCAGCGCCTTCGCTGGCTCACCGAGAAAACTCGGATGACGGCCCGCGAATGAGTAATCGAGAAAAACTTCGTCGACGATTAGAGCAAAACCGCGTTCCGCACAGAGATCGTTGAACCATCGGCGATCCGTGGCAGAGATGAAGTGGCCGGTAGGATTGTTGGGATGGACAAGCAGGACGGCTTTTGTCCGCGTCGTGATGGCCGCCAGCACCGCGTCGCGGTCGAGATGCCAACCTTCGTCATAAAAAAGCGCCGCTGGGCCGAGGACGACGTCGTCGAGTCCGGCCAGGAAATCGAACAACGGATAGCTGGGTTGCAGGAATAAGACTTCATCGCCGGAGTCACAGAGCAATCGAAAAAGGAAGCTGTACGCCTCGCTGGTACTCACGGTCAGCAGGAGGTGGCCAGGGTTCAACTCAAGCTCCTGGGCCTCGCGATAGTAATCGCAAACAGACTGGCGGGCGGCGAGCTGTCCAAATGAGCTTGGATTATACGGCGCGCCAGCGCCGTCAGAGAGTGCGGCAGCAACAGCGGACAAGTCGACTGTAAAACCTGCGGCGCTCGGATTTGAGACCGTCAGATCAATGCAGCTGTCCAAACCCTGGCGGCGTACGTCCCAGGATTCGGACAACGGAGAAGGTCGGACATCCCAATTTGTGCGTCGCGAGAACATAGGCTTTCGAGATGCTACCGTACGTCCGCTAAGAGGATGCCGGCCGGGCGATTCGCCTTCCGATCCTTGGCTAGGTCAGTGATGTCCGATAACGTATATTCTGTAATTAAGACATGTGGCCGAGGAATAGCGCGGCGCTCTTAATGTGGCCCGGTCAGCTAGATCGCTACTGCGGCTTGCGCTCGTGCCCTTCTGTGCCGGAACCGCTCAATGACATCGCGCAGCCGGAATACCCAGGCCGAAACCGCGAATAACACCAGCCCGAAGCTCAACGCAATGACCGCTTGCGTGACGTAGCCGAACGATTGATCATGCCGTGCGATCAGAATTGAGCAGCCCGCGGCCAGCGGCACCAGGATCAGCATCTTGATAACGGGCCATTTGTCGACGGCCCCGTGAGCTTCGAGCAGCTTCGTGTTCAGCCACAGAATGTAGAGGGTCTGCGAGAACTCTGTAACGAACCAGAGCAGCAAAAAGCCCACCAGGCGGTAGTGCGGGATGACATAGAACGAGGCTGCGATCATCAGGACATAGGAGACAAACGCGTTCCGAGCCATCTCCCGATGATGGTTGGTCGCTACCTGGAACAGCATCTTGTGGTCCCTGACCGCGATCGCGCAGGAACACATCGACATCACCGCATAGGCGGTCAGGCTGTAGAGATTAGGCTTATGTAGCCACACCTGCAGCAGCACCGGAGCCATCAGCAGGGTCGTGAAATTGAGTGTCGGGATGGCGGAAAACAATATCTTTTCCGACAGTGAGTAGAGATTTGCGAGTGACTTCCAATCGCGCTGACCAAACAGGGTTGTCACGTCCGGCCCAAGTGAGTTGGTAAAAACAGCCAGGCCTTGGCGGATCATCGAGAAGATGGATCGGGTCACGTTGAAGATGACCACATCGAGCGGGCCGAGCATTCTGCGAATGAGAAGAATCGGCAGCTGATAGACGAGGAAATTGCAGGTATAGAGCAGAAAAAAGTAACCCGACGGACCAAGAATAGAGCGCGCCATTCTCCTGTCCCAATAGCGCAAGGTTGGGAAGATTCTGGGTTCCAGGCGGCGCAGGTCAACCAGAACAAGCACCGTATAGAGCAGGACCACGACAAATTGCCCGATGGCAATGGCAGGAAACGACGAACGCATCAGGGCCATGACGATCGCGACCACGATCATCATGGCCCGAAGAACGTTCTGCCACGTCACACCACGATATGCCTGGCCGAACACCATGTATGTCCCGGAGAAATAATTAAGCGGCAGGTTGGCGATCACCTGCAATCCGAGGAAGAAGACCGCAGTTGCAGTCGCATGCTGGCTGAGCGGCAAACGCATCCAGCTGTTCAGCGGCAGAAAAAATACTACGCCCAGCAGTATCGCAGCCACGATTGCGATGCCGAACAACATACGCAGTGCCGTAGACTGCATGACCTGGTACTGATCCATCTCTCCCCTGCTGTAGCGCATCGTCAACTCGTTGTTGACGTACGTCTGCATGCCGAACTGCAGGGTCGAGAGATATCCGACGGAGGCGGACAGCGTCAGCCAGTCGGCGTAGGACGAGACGCCGTAAAAGTGGATAAAGATCGGCGGCAGCAACAGCTGCTGCAGCAGGATGATGACCTGCGATGTGGCCGAGGCGGCGAATTGCTTGGCAATGCGCTGAATATTCATGCTGGAGAAGGCCATGTCGGATGACGCCGGGCACACCGCGCCGCCGAACTACATCTTGTAACGGCCAAGGTCCTCATCGTTCAAATTTTCCAGCCACCGGCGCAGCTCTTCCGGCGTAAGATTCTCAGCCCCGCTGGCCGCAACCTTGCTGGACCGCAACACCTGCTCGCTGACATAAACCGGACAATCGGCGCGCAGGGCCAAGGCGATCGCATCGGAAGGACGCGCATCCATGCACATGACCTCACCATCCTGCTCCAGCCAGATGACCGCATAGAACGTGTCATCCCGCAGTTCATTTACGACGACCTTCCGAATCTGCGCGTTGAGTCCGGCAAATGCATTCCTCAGCAGGTCGTGGGTCATGGGTCGCGGCGGAGTCATCTTCTCAATCTCCCATTGAATCGCATGCGCCTCGTGAATGCCCACCCAGATCGGCAGGACTGCGTCACCATTCACATCCTTGAGGACGACGATGGGCATATTTGTAACCGGGTCCATCATCAATCCGCGAATCTTCATTTCGACGTCCATCGCAGTCCCCTTTCGCGGCCTAGGCCACCTGTTCGCCCACCAGGCTGTTGGGATGACTTTGAGTAATGCGCACCTGCGCGTAGCTGCCGGTTGCCGGATGAATGAGTTGCGAGGTGGTGAAATTAACTGTCTTGTTCTGCGAGCTGCGTCCGGCTATCTGGCCGCGCGATTCGCGCACCCCCTCGACCATCACTTCCATCACTTCGCCGACATGCTTCTGGTAGTTTGCGCGCTGAATTTCGCGTTGACGATCCAGCAGAAGTTGCAAACGAACTGACTTCTCTTCTTCAGCAATGCTGTCTTCCATCGTGATGGCAGGCGTGTTCGGGCGCGGCGAATATTTGAACGCGAACACGGCGTCGTACTGCACGTCGTCGAGCAACGAAAGCGTTTGCTCAAAATCTTCGCGCGTTTCACCAGGAAAACCGACGATCATGTCTGTCGTAATGCTGATGGGGCGCTTGGCCTGCTTAATCCAGGCGATCCGTTCCAAATACCACTCGCGCGTGTACTCCCGCTGCATCGCGTGCAGCACGTGCGAGGAGCCGCTCTGCACGGGCAGATGCACGTGATCGCAAAGCTTCGGATTCGACTCGATCGCTTCAATAATGTCATGCGTGAAGTCGCGAGGATGCGATGTCGTAAAACGAACGCGGCGAATTCCCTGCAATTCACCGAGCGCGGAAAGCAGTTCCGCGAAGCTGAGTTTGCCGGAGGGATCGCGGTAGCTGTTCACGTTCTGGCCGAGGACTTGAATCTCCGTGAACCCGAGCGAGGCCATCTGCCGCGCTTCTGCAAGGACCGAATCTGAACTCCGGCTGCGTTCCTTGCCACGCGTGTACGGGACCACGCAGTAGGAACAGAACTTGTCGCATCCTTCAATGATCGTGATGTAGCCGCGATGAGGATTGGTGCGCGCAGTAAATGTGGTCTCAAACGTCTCGTCCGTCTGGCGATCGTCCAATCCCGTAACGCGGCGGTCCCCTGCTTCGAGCCGAACCAGCATTTCCGGAAGCTTGCGATACGACGCCGAGCCGGAGACAAGCGAGACATATGGCGCACGCTCAAAAATCTGCTCGCCCTCCTGCTGCGCAACGCAGCCCAGGACGCCAAACTTGACGCCTTTCTTCTGCAGGAATTTCGTATCGTTCAGCCGGTTGAAGACTTTTTGTTCGGCCTTGTCGCGAATCGAGCAAGTGTTGTAAAGGACGAGGCTGGCGTCTTCCTCATTCTCAACCTGGCGATAGCCTTCTTCGACAAGGGTGCCAACGACCTTTTCCGAGTCGTGGACATTCATCTGGCAGCCGAATGTTTCGAGATAGAATGTCTTTTCCATCGTCTCAACGCAGTATATCTCGCCGCGCATCCGGCTATCAGCACTACTTTTGTCAGCTCGAACGGCGCGCTGCCGGCTTGCGTTTCGCCGTCTTTCCAGTCGCGGCAGAATTCATCCGAGCCAGTGCTTGCAGCGCGCGCACTGTATCAATCGCAATGAAGAGTCCCGTGCTCCGTGCCAGCACTTCACCATCTTCGGAGCGGATTTCGGCTGCATTCCAGTGTTTGCGGCCGTCACGCTTCACGCCCCAGCCTTCGATGACGAGTGGCTGCTGCAACGGAACAGGCCGCAGGTATTCCACTTCCATGGTCCGCGTCATTGCGACGACGCCGGCCAGCTTGTTGGCCTTGCCCATTGCTTCGTCCAGCAGGGTGGCAATGATGCCGCCATGGACATGGCCCGGTGGACCCTCATACCGCTGCGGCACTTGCACCTCGCAGATCGCTCGGTCCTCGGCGCCCTCGGCGAAAAACTTCAGTCGCAGTCCGTCGCGATTCGCCGGACCACACCCGAAGCAGTAGTTCGTTCGCGCAGGAAGCATGGCGGAAAACTGCGACGACAACGGCGCGTGTCCGGCAGCAGATTTATTTTTCGGCACAATCGCTCTGCTGCTGCTGCTGTTGTTGCTGTTGTTGGATCTGCTGCAGTAAATGCGCAGAAATTGGCTCCGACGCTTTCTCCACCACCATCGACCAGTCCTCTGGAATCGGCAAATCCGGTTCGATCTGCGGCATCTGCTCGGATACGGACACACGGACGCCGACCGCCAGTTCGCTTGCGGTCATGCCACGATACAGGCCCCGGGTTGGCGGAACGTCGGCGTAGTCGCGGCCAACGGCGGTTCGAATGTGCCGGTCGCCTGCGATCAAGCAATTCGTCGGGTCAAAACCGACGAAGCCGAGTTGCGGCAGCAGCACTTCTACCCAGGCGTGGGTCGCATCCTCCGCCGACCGGTCATGCGTGTTCTTGCTGCGATACAGAAAACCACTCACGTAGCGGCAAGGAATGCGCAGTTCACGAATCATGCTGATCATGATGTGAGCAAAATCCTGGCAGACGCCTTTTCGCGTCCGCAATACCTCATCGATCGGCGTGTCGACATGGGTCGTCATCGGCGCGTAATCGAACGCGTTATAAAGCTTCTCATTCAGATCCACCAGCAGCGCCAACGGATCGCCTTTGCGACGCAGGTCCAGCTCTTTTGCGAAGGCGCGCAGTTGCTCGGTAGGCTGACACATTTCGCTCGGCAACAACAACTCGGAGTAATCGTTGTCGTGAACAAGCTCATCTAGGTCATTCCAAGCGTTCGGCCCGAGGGAAGCCGGCAGGGGCGGTGCAGGCTGCATTTCTACAACCGATTCCGCGACGATGACAAGCTGCGAGTGCTGCCCCGGAATATCAAAATGATGGACGTTGTTATTCAGATGATCGCGGTAGGAAAAGACGCGGCAACGTGGGCTGACGGAAAGATGAAACATCAGGCAGCGCTGATTCCCTTCCGTTCGAGGATGCATGCGCACTTCCATAATGCTTTCGCTCACCGGGAATGCGTAACGAAACTTCGTGAGATGACGGACTGCGTAATACATGGGCCTGGTCTCCTCTGAATTCAGTTCGCTAGCGCCGTCTGCACGGAATAGTGGATATAGAGCTGGTAAGTCAGGTCGTGCACTCCCCTACACTGATCGAGCACACGTTGCAGGAAGTCTGCGATATTCGTTTTCAGCAATTCATCGATGTCAGCAAACTGCAGCGACGCGCGCAGGCTGCCCGCCGCGCGCAGCATCGGATCCGCAATCCGTCCCGGCGCCTTCGCTGCAATTTCTCGCAACGCCGCCTCCACGCTATCCACGGAATAGCGGATGGCGTGCGGAAACTCCTCGTCCAGCAACAGGAAGTCGAGAATTTGCTCGTAGCTGATGTCGGTGGAGTAGACGCGGAACCAGGCTTCAAATGCCGTGCAGGAACGTAGAAGACCGATGCACTCGAGATATTCGTTGCTGTCCACCACCGAATCTGCCTGAAAAAGCGAACGCTCAACTTTGGACCCGCTCCAGAAATCTTCGTAATAAACCTTGAGCAGCCGCGCGGTCGCGGCGCCGCGTTCGAGATAGCGTCCGAGCCGAATAAATTGCCAGCCCTCGCCGTGGCTCATGGTTGAATCGGTGACGCCTTGAAACAAATGAATTCCCTCGATCACTGACGCGAGAAAATCCGACTGCTGCATCGCAGTGTGGGGACGGCGCTCCATCCTGGTGGCCTGGTGAAAGAGCTGGTTCAACCGCTGCCACTGCTCGGTGCTGATTTGCTCGCGTACCTGTCGCGCATTTTCACGCGCCGCAACAAGACACGCATAAATCGACGACCGGTTTTCCATGTCAAAGCTCAGCCGCTGCGCGAGGTCATACGCATCGTTCTTCCACATCAAACTCGGGACGTAGCCCAGTGCGGCCAGCACGCGGAACCAGCGCCGTTCGGCGACCGCCTCGTTCTCGTCCAGCATCAGGCCAAGGTTAACGTCCAGTAGTCGCGCCGTATGCTCGGCGCGCTCGAGGTATGTGCTCATCCAGAAAAGACTGTCTGCGACTCGTGAAAGCATTAGTGATTTAGCACCCAGGTATCCTTGCTGCCGCCACCTTGCGACGAATTCACCACCAGCGATCCGCGCCGCAGCGCGACTCGCGTCAGCGCTCCGGGCACAATCGTAACCTTATCGCCGAACAATATGTACGGCCGCAAATCCACGTGCCGGCCTTCCAGCCGCTCACCGATCAAGCACGGCGCGCGCGACAGCATGATCGTCGGCTGGGCAATGTAGTTCCGCGGATCAGCCTCGATGCGCTCGCGGAATTCTGCTCTTTCTTTCTTTGAGCTCTGCGGCCCGATCAACATGCCGTAGCCACCGGACTCGCCGACCGCCTTGACCACCATTTGGTCAAGATTTTCAAGCACATGCTGCCGCTGCTTTTTGTCGGTCATCAGAAACGTCTCGACATTCTGCAGAATCGGGTCTTCGTTCAGGTAGTAGCGGATAATTTTGGGCACGAACGCATATACCGCTTTGTCATCCGCAACGCCCGTGCCGAACGCGTTGGTCAGCGTCACGTTGCCGGCGCGATACGCATTGAAGAGCCCCGCCGCACCAAGGATCGATCCCGAACGAAAGACCATCGGATCAATGAAGTCGTCATCGATCCGCCGGTAGATGACGTCGACGCGGCGCAGGCCACTGGTAGTGCGCATGTAGACGACGTTGTCATGGACGACGAGATCCCGTCCTTCGACGAGCTCGATGCCCATCTGACGAGCGAGGTAGGCGTGCTCAAAATACGCGGAGTTGAAAACTCCGGGAGTCAGCAACACGATTGTCGGCTCAGGCCGTCCCTCTGGGGCGAGGGAACGAAGCGCCGCGAGCAGCGCCTGTGTGTAGTGCTCAATCGGACGGACGCCGTGCTGCAAAAACATCTGCGGTGAAATCCGCTTCATCAGGCGGCGATTCGTCAGCATGTAGCTGACGCCGCTGGGAACGCGGAGATTGTCTTCGAGCACGGCGAAAGTTCCGTCGGGCATGCGGATTAAATCAGTACCGGCGATGCCGATATAGATGTTGCGCGGCACCTGCAGACCGCGCATCTGCCGGCGATAGTGTTTGCAACTGAAAACAACTTCGCGCGGGATGATTCCATCTGTCAGGATTTTCTGATCGTTATAAACGTCGTGCAAAAAAAGATTGAGCGCGGTGATCCGCTGCGTCAAACCAGCTTCAATCACCGCCCACTCGCTGGCGGTCACAATGCGCGGCACCAGGTCGTACGGGAAGATTCGTTCCAACCCCTCTTCCTGGCCGTAGACGGTGAACGTGATGCCCTGGTTAAGAAACGCCATGTCGACAGAGGCACGGCGACGCTGCAATTCTTCCTGCGATAACGTCGAGAAAATGTCCAGCACCTGGGCGTAATGCGGACGCACCTCGTGAGGCGCTGCGAACATCTCGTCATACGCGCCATCAAAAACGTAACTGTCGAGTGCAAGCCGGCGACTCTCCGGCGTATTCGTTTCCATCCGATTGAGTGCTGAGTATAGGGTACGTTCGCCTGAGGGAAAAGGCGTTTTTCACGCAGCATCCACCGACTGAAGTTTCGATCGCCGCCCCGGGGCAGACCATCCAATAGCTTGGTAAACTAGTGAGTTGGCAAGAATGCAGTAAGGAGCAGATCATGACCACCTCATCCAGCAACGGCAATCACGCAGTTCCCGCCCTCCGCCTGAAAGTTGGCCTGGCAGAGATGCTGAAAGGCGGCGTCATCATGGACGTCACCAACAAGGAGCAGGCCAAGATTGCCGAAGACGCCGGTGCTGTCGCGGTGATGGCGCTCGAGCGCGTGCCAGCGCAGATTCGCGCCGAAGGCGGCGTCGCTCGCATGGCGTCGCCAGTCAAGATTCGCGAAATCATGGAGGTCGTCTCCATCCCTGTAATGGCCAAGTGCCGCATTGGCCACTTTGCTGAGGCACAGGTGCTGCAGGAGTTGGGCGTCGATTTCATCGATGAATCCGAGGTTCTGACGCCGGCCGACGAGCTGTATCACGTCGACAAGCATGCCTTTACTACCCCGTTCGTATGCGGGGCGCGGAATCTGGGCGAGGCGCTGCGGCGCATTGCCGAGGGCGCGGCCATGATCCGGACCAAGGGTGAAGCTGGCACCGGCGACGTCGTTCATGCCGTCAAGCACATGCGGCAGATACTCAAGGACATTCGCTCGCTAACCGTCCTCGACGAAGAGGAACTCTACGGCGCTGCAAAAGACATGCGGGCACCGCTCGAGTTGGTCCGTATGGTCGCGAAGGCCGGCAAGCTGCCGGTGCCGAACTTCTCGGCTGGTGGGATCGCCACTCCGGCGGACGCAGCGCTGGTTCGTCAGCTTGGCGCCGAGGCCGTTTTCGTCGGATCGGGAATCTTCATGCAGGACTCCTATACTTTCGCGAGTCCCGAAGAAGCTGCGATTCGTGCCCGCGCCATCGTCCGCGCGACTACGCACTTCACCGACGCCAAGATCCTTGCCGAATGCAGCGAGCAGTGCACAGGTGCGATGAAGGGCCTTGCGGTAGCTGCGCTGGATGAGAGCCAGCTTCTGCAAACGCGCGGCTGGTGAAGCCATGGCAAGCGATACTGAATCCATAACTTCAAGGGCGCCGCTGGTCGGCGTCCTTGCTATTCAAGGCGACTACGAAGCCCATGCGGCTCGTTTGCGCTCGCTCGGGTCCGACATCCGGCTCGTCCGTTTGCCGGCAGACCTCGATGGCCTGGACGGGCTCGTCATTCCTGGCGGAGAGTCCACGACCTTCCTCAAATTTCTTGAAAGAGACGGTTTCGCTTCCCGGCTAAAAACTTTTGTCGCGAACCATCCGACGATGGGAACTTGCGCCGGCTGTATCCTGCTGGCCGAAAACGTGACCCATCCGGCGCAGGATAGTCTCGGCGTTCTCGACGTCACGGTGGAGCGCAACTCCTATGGCCGACAGAATGACTCGGTTGTGCTGACCGGGGCGACGTCACTCCAGGGAGACCCGCTGGAGATGGTTTTCATCCGCGCGCCGCGCATCACGCGCACGGGCAAAGGTGTCACGGTGCTGGCGGAGCGAGACAATTCGCCGGTCCTGGTGCGACAGGGTGACTTGGTCGCCGCCACGTTTCATCCGGAGTTGTCCGATGACCCGCGCGTCCACCAGATGTTTCTTGACATCGTGCAGGACCGGAGGCGGCGAAACGCAGCGTAACATGCAGGCATGCATCTCTCTGTTCTGCCCGGAATCAGCTTTTTGCTACGGCACATCGGGGGCACGACGTGGATGCCGCCAAATGCGGCGGCTCACGGGCAATCTTTGGATCGCCAGATGGCCGTCTCGATAGCCGCAATGGTTGCGGTTTTCATCCTTGGGCAGGTTGTTCTGCTGATCGCCATCATTCGGCCCGCTCGGGACGGCGCGACGCAAGTTCCGTGGTGGAATGTTTTTACGTTTGGGACGCTGACGCTTCTCTTTGTCGTTCTGACGGTGCGTGCAGAGACGCTTTGGGCGGCGAATCGATTTCAGGGGCCATCCTATGACGCGTTGCAGGTTGAAGTCGTCGGCCAGCAATATGCCTGGTACTTCCGGTATCCGGGAACCGATGCGCGTTTTGGCATCGTGAGGCCGGAGCTCGTAGACGCTGCCGCTGGAAATCCTCTTGGACTCGATGCGAAAGATCCCGCGGCGCGAGATGATCTTGTGACAAGCCAGCTGGTCGTGCCGGTTGGACGCGAAGTCAATCTGAGACTGCGCTCGCTTGACGTCATCCACGGATTTTTCATCCCCGGGATGCGCCTGAAACAAAACGCCGTACCCGGCAGCGTCTTCAATGTCCATTTCACACCGACAGAAATCGGCAGGTACCCGATTGTCTGTTCGCAGGTCTGCGGCAGCGGACACTATCGTATGGAAGCTGAACTTCGCGTTGTTTCTTTGAACGAATTCTCAGACTGGCTGGCGAAACATGCGCCCGTCGCGCAGGTGAGCCAGTGATGAAAAGGGCTGCCATCCCGCCAAGCACAACGCGATTCGCATTGCGACGAATATTCTCAACGCATCATCACGTCATCGCGCTGCAGTATGGTGTGCTCGCGCTGCTCGCAGTGATCACCGGAACAACGCTTTCATTGTTTATGCGCTTCCATCTGGCGTGGCCGAATTTGCAGTTGCCGTTCTGGGGAATGATCAGGCCGGAAGACTATCTGGCCCTGGTGACGATGCACGGAACCATCATGGTCTTCTTCGTCCTGACTGTGGCGCCGGTGTCGGTGTGGAGCAATTTGGTTTTGCCCGAGCAAATCGGCGCGCGGCAGATGTCGCTGCCGTGGCTGAACGCCTGCGGCTTCTGGATCACCGCGGCTGCATTCGCTGTTCTCGTCGCGGCATTCTTCGTTCCGCAAGGCGCGCCGATCGGCGGCTGGACTGCGTACCCGCCGCTGTCCGCGATTGCAGCAACCGGCCCCGGTCAGGGCGCGGGTATGGACTGCTGGATCGCGAGCATCGGCCTCTTCTGCCTGGGATCAAGCTGCGGCGCCATCAACATGCTGGTCACGATCACGCGAGAGCGCTGCAAAGGAATGACGCTACTGCGGATGCCGCTGACGGTCTGGTCCTGGTATACGACCGCGATTCTGTCGACGATCGTCTTCCCTGTCTTGCTTGCTGCCGCTCTGCTGCTGCTGAGCGATCGGCACTTCGGCACGCATTATTTTGTACCGGGCGGATTGATCGTCGCTGGCAAATTGTTGCGCCAAGGCGGCGATGGTTCGCCACTGCTCTGGCAACATCTGTTCTGGTTCTTCGGACATCCGGAGGTCTACATCGCGGTCCTGCCGGCGATGGGCATCACGTCGTCGATTCTTGCGAATTTCACTCGCCGGCAGCCGGGCAGCTACAAGCTGATGGTCGCGACGACGCTGTCAATCGGGCTGCTTGGCCTGATCGTCTGGGGACATCACATGTTTGTCAGCGGCATGAATCCCTACGCGGGGATGGCATTTTCGCTGACGACCATCGCTATCGCGCTGCCGTCGACAGTAAAAGTCCTGGCGTGGCTGCGCACTTTATGGAACGGTCAAACAAATCGTGGTGCATGGCGAGCGACGCCGATGCTGTTCACGCTGGGATTTATTTCGTTTTTTATCGCGGGCGGCCTGACGGGGCCGATCCTGGCGCAACCGATGCTCGACAGCTATCTG
>Ga0302326_10019575_pt1 | contig 13972 bp, 10 predicted proteins | sample Palsa_T0_3_FD_202264 | JGI IMG/M metagenome (GOLD analysis project Ga0302326, IMG submission 202264) | Peat permafrost microbial communities from Stordalen Mire near Abisko, Sweden - Palsa_T0_3 | ecosystem: Environmental > Terrestrial > Soil > Palsa > Peat permafrost | place: Sweden: Abisko... | reverse complement strand
TCGGGGGAAATTTCCTTAGCGCGAATTTGGCGGTGAGGAAATTTCCCCCGACGCGCCGGTAAAACGTAACAATCGTTTCCGGTCCGACGAAACATCAGACCTGCCTCATTGGTTAGAATTCGGCGATCCACGTAAAGAGCAACGCTAGTTTGCTCTATTCCCTAGTGCAGGTCAAGGGGAAACTGACACCAATCTACTGCCCTGTTGGCCGGGTGCCCCATCCTTGTCACGCACTTTGTGGCAAGGGTGGGATACCTTGTATCTATAAGCCTTTTACAGCTTTTCCTATTCCCTGATCCCTATACTCTGTACCCTCCCTCATTATTCGTTCTTTTTGGGTCAAGTCCTGCCCGCCTCCAAAATTCTTTAACTCCCAGAATGACATGAACTTCCAGCCAACCCAAAGTTGCGCTGAATTATTCCTCAAAGGAGCACAATAGGAATAGCCGTTCGCATAGCCGCATCAACAAAGCTGTTGGCAAGAAAATTAATACCCCCCTCCCCCGGGGGGGGCATTTTCCGTTTCTTCGCCCCTTCGGGTTTTGTCATTGGAGTAGGTTTCGGGGCCCCGCAAACAGCTCCATGTTCGTGGGGCGTTACTTCGCCCAGGCAAGTCCATCGGAGACTTTGCCCGTATCGATCATCCGCGTCACCGTCCAGCTCGCCGTATCGATCTCCGCCACCTGCCCCGAGTGGTCGCACGAAACAAACGCCATCTTCCCATCCGGCTCCACCAGCGCCTCCTGCGGATGCGTCCCCTTGGCCAGCTCGATATTCTTAGCCACCGTCATCGTCTTCAGGTCGATCACCGCAATCTTGTCCACAGCCATCATCGGCACCAGCAGCCATCGCCCATTCGGCGTCGCCGCAGTCCCATAACCATAGCTCTCCATCGGAACCCGCTTCGCTACCGTATTCGTCTTCGCATCGATCGCCACCAGCTCCGGCTTCGTCTGATCCGAAGTAAAGACCATCCGGTCGTCGGAAGAAACCGAAATCCGCTGCACCGTCCCCGACACCGGAATCACCGTCACCAGCTTGCGCCCAGTCAGATCCAGCACCGAAACCGTCCCCGTCCCCACATTCGCCGTATACCCCCACTTCCCATCGTGCGAAACCGCCAGCATATGCGACTGCTCCGCCCCGGTAGGAATCGCCCCGATCATCTTCATCGTCTTGGGGTCGATCACCGTGATCTTCTTCTCGAGCTCGGTCGTCACATACAAGAGGCCATCGGGATGCCCCGCCACCGGCGGCCCCATCACCGGCAAATGCGGCCGCACCGAGCGCCCGCCATACGCCGGCGCAAAATCGACCGTATCGACGATCTTCTGCGAGGCCAGATCGATCACCACCATCGTCCGCCCATCGCTCCCCGGCTTGCCCACTCCCGAGTCGCCGTAGATCGGCAGAAACGCCAGCTTGCCATCGAGCGATGCGGCAACCTCATGCGCCGTATCCTTGCCCGGCAGATTCCCCTCGGAAATCGAAGCAATCACCTTGCCCGCAGCAGGATCGACAATCACCAAACTCTGCGTGCCCTTCGCCGCCACCAGCAGCCGCCCGCCCGTCTGCGCACCGGCTCCCGCCGCCATCATCAGGCCCATCGCCGCCATCGCCAAAACCATTCGCTTCGTCATAAACCCCCTCATCGCGATCGCCTCACTATATCGCACACCGGGGATCGGCCGACTCTCCCGCAGCTCCTCTAAAATAAAAGCAAGCCTCATGTACGGTCTCTTCGCGCTGCTCTTCAAAAAGTCTTACTGGCAAATGATGCTCCGCGCCTCCACCTGGTCCGACGCGTGGCGCAGCCTCAGGCGCGTGCACAAAGACAGCCGCGCCCGCAAGCATATTCGCCATTTCCTCTGGCTTCTCATCATCCCTGTTCTCTGTTTCCTCTATCTCTGCCTGGTCGCCGGCACCCGCGCCTTCTACGTCGTCCCCTTCATCTTCCTGTTCATCTGGCTGCGCAATCGCAACAGCGCCAAGAACTCCGCCACGCTCCACATCGCCCCGCAACCCGCGCCCATCCATCGCGACCTCAGCCCGGAAGATCGCCGCCAACTCCACACCCGCTTCGCCGACCTCGCGCTCCTGCTCGGCGTTCTCCTCGACCGCGCCGGAAGCGAAACCTACCTCCGCGACAAGGTCCTCCCCGAAGGCGTCGAGGTCGTCTCCCGCCGCATCCACATCGACCTGCTCAAATCCCGCAATCTCTGGGACACACTCGCCCCACCCGACCGCGAAGCCATCATGATGCCCGACGGCGCGTGGACGCCCCAGCACATCAACATCGTCGTCAACCGCTGCTTCGAGCCCTTCCGCCTCCTGCGCTGGGTCCTACGCATCGACTTCCATCTGCCCGTTGTCGGCAAGCAGCTTCGCTTCGACTTTCACGCCGCCAACGAACTCATCCGCACCCCCCCAAAGCTCCTCACACCCAGCGAAGAACTCACTCTCCAGCCCCAAGTCGAAATCGCCCGCGACGCCGCCCGCCAGTTCCTGCTCCGCTGCTACGCCGAAGAAGTAACCCGCGGCTACACCGCCCCCGATCAGGAAGAAACCACGCAGTGGGCCAACAGTGTCTCCATCTCCATGAGCGGCAAACAAAGCGTCGACTTCCTTCTCGACCAGAATCTCGTCAGCGAAGCCACGCGCGACCAGCTCGAATGGGCCACGCACCTATCGCGCCTCCGCCTCCACTTCCTCAACTGGATTCTCTCCATAGAAAATCAGCCCGACCCGCCGCGCCTGGAATTCGCCTGCTTCCCGCCAGCGCCGCAAGAGAGGGAGGAAGCACCTCTAGCCATCCAGCCAACGGCCTGACTTGGCTTTCAGGGTATGAATCAAGTCGCAGCCGTGGCAGATCACGAGTATCGAAACCCTGGTGGCGGCCAGCCGCAATGGCCTCACTTGTTTGGAATCACGAGATTGCGAAAAATCTTCCAGGTGCCGTCCGACTGCTTCTGCCACGCAGTAAGAAACCGGTCAACTATCTTTCTCCCATCAGGAAAGTGGGCCTCGGCCTGGCCCCACTCGTAAACGAAGCACCCCTGCTCAACCGAACCGGCACTGCTCACAGAAGCCGCGTCGGCCTTGCCGAGCTTCGTCATCTCCTCTTTCATATGCGCCTCAATGGCGGCGCGGCCCCGAATGCAATCGCCCTCGGGGCTACAGTCGACTGCTTCCGGTGCATACGTAGCCGCAATCATCCCGACGCTGCCCTGCTTCATACCGTCGATCCAGGCCTGGTTGCCCGCGTCGATCTGCCTGCGCGCGGCAGCTTCGACCGTGTCGCCCTGTGCAAGACACGTCGAGGAATACACCGAAAAGAGCATCGCAGTTAACCGTTCTAGTCTTCTATCTCTCATCGAACCATTTCTCCTCGAACCAGAACGCGACAGCCATGCGCGCTTGATCTCATACCAGAACTGGATGTTGTCCGAAACAGGAGTCCCATGCGTATGCCTCGATCAACCTGAATCGGGCTCTACCGTACGCGCGCAGGTGCATTTTTGAGGAGAAGAAAAAGACTCTAATCCTCCCGCAACAGCACCATCGGATCGACCCGCAAGGCCCGCCGCGCCGGCAGCGCCGCCGAAGCCATCCCCAGCATCGCCATTGTCAGGACCGCAGCCAAAATCACCACCGGATCGGAAGCCGTAGCCTGGTACACAATCCCGGCCATCACCCGCGTCGCGGCAAAGCCCAGCAGCAACCCCAACCCCGACCCAATCCCCAGCAGCAGCGTCATCCGTCCCAGCGCCGCGCGCAGCACCTGCCGCCCTTGCGCCCCCAGCGCCACGCGAATCCCCAGCTCCCGCATCCGCCGTGAAACCGTATAACTCGCCGTGCCAAAGATCCCCGTAACCGCCAGCATCATCGCCAGCGCACCCAGCACGCTCAGCGCAATCGTCGCCGCCCGCGCCGGAAACGTCACAATGCCCAGCGCATCCGTCCAAGTCCCCATCGTAAACACCGGCAATCCGCCATCGACCTCGGCAATCGCCTTGCGCATCGCCGCAGCCATCTCCGACGGATCGCGTTGCGACTTCACCAGCAGCACCATGTCGCTCCTGGGGCTCTGCAAGATCGGCCAGAAGAGCGCCGGCTTCGCGTCTTCCGTCAGCGACTCGTACTTGCCGTCTTCCACCACGCCTACCACCTCGGTCATCTGCCCCATCCCCGTCGGATACCGCATCCCCACAGCATTCTCTGTCCCGAAAAGCCTCTTCGCAAACGTCTGGTTCACAATCGCCACCGCCGGCGATTTGGCGTCGTCATGCACCGTGAAATCCCGCCCCGCCAGCAGCTTCGTGCCTGTCGTGGCCAGGTACCCCGGCGACACCGAATCGTCGATCGCGTCGAAGCGCGCATTGGCCACGCTGAAATCCGTCGTTCCCGGCGGATAGATCGTGTTGCTCGAGTTGTTGATGCTCAGCGGCGTGGTATTCGCATAAGCCGCCGCCGTCACTCCCGGAATCGCCGCCACCTGCGCCAGCAGCCGCTGTTGAATCGCCGCCTGCTTGTCCGCTCCATACCCAGCCAGGTGCACATCCAGCGTCGCCAGCGTAACGCCGGCAGGGTCGAAGCCCAGCGGAACATTGAACGTCCGCTGCAATCCCCGCAGCGCCACAAACGAGGCCGTCACCAGCAAACAACACAGCGCAATCTGGACCGTCAGCAGCGTCGAACGCAGCCGCGACCTGTCCGCGCCAGACGAAGTTGACCCTGCGGCCTTCAGCGTTTGATTCGGATCGGCAAGCCAAACCTGCCGCGCCGGAATCAGCCCGAACAACACTCCCGTCACCAGCGCCAGCAGCGCCGAAAACGCAAAAACCGTCCAATCCGGCTGCACCAGGAACTGCACCGGCAGTTCGCCGAAATCAGGCCTCCAGCGCGCCAGCCCATTCAGCAGCGCCGTCGAACCCAGGCTCGCTGCCACGCCACCCGCCAGCGCCACCAGCACCGACTCCACCAGCAGTTGCCGCAGAATTCGCGCCCGGCTCGATCCAATCGCGAGGCGAATACCCAACTCCTTCGCCCGGTCCGTCATCCGCGAAGAGAACAACGCTCCCAGGTTGGCGCAGGCCGCCAGCAGCACCAGCCCCGCCATCGCCATCACCCCAGCCAGAAACGCCCGCACCGGCCCGCCCAGCGCGTCGCCCAGCATTCCCGGCTTGGTGATCCGCAGCGCCAACCCCGCGCAGTCCGCGGGATACTCCTTGGCCAACTGCTTCGCCAACCGCTGCAGGTCCGCCGTAGCTTCCGTCGCGCCAACCCCATCCTTGAGCCGTCCCACCACCCATGTGCCGTTGTTGCCGCGCGCCTCCAGCCAGTTCATCCCCTCGATCTCCGGCGAGGCGAGATAGGGCAGCCAGATGTCCGGCCAGATAAATCGCTCCGTGCCGCTGAAGTTCTTCGGAGCCACGCCGATTACCGAGTACGGGCGCTTGCCCACCAGCACCGTCTTGCCCACCACCGCCGTGTCTCCACCAAATCGTACCTGCCAATAGGCATAGCTCAGCACAGCCACCTGGCTGCCGTTGATCTTTGCATCATCTGCCAGCGAAAGGAACCGCCCCAGCCGAGGCTGCACACCCAGCATCTCGAAGTAGTTGCCGCTGACCTCATAGCCCCACACCGGCTCCACGCTCCCGTTGACGCCCAGCGAAACGCGCGTAATCCGCACCGCCGCCAGCGCCGAAAAGCTGCGATTGCGGTCCCGCAGATCGCGATAGTCGGGATACGAAAGGTTCAGCCCGCCGCCCTCGCGCACCTTCTCAACTTCGACGATCCGCCCCGGCTCCTTGACCGGCAGAGGATGCAGCACCAGCGCATCCACTACCCCAAACACCACCACATTGGCCGCAATGGCCATGGTCAGCGTAAGGATGGCCGTCAGCGCAAATCCCGGCGAGCGCCGCAACTGGCGCAAACTGAAGCGAAGATCGGAAAGCAAAGTCTGCATCGGTCAACCCCCGGCCACAAATTCAGGCCCAGACATAACAATCGCGGGAGCTGCATTCCGAGGGCCGCAAATCCGACGCGCAAGCACTTGAAAACACATGCAGCGCGTCGCTTGCCTTGTTCAAACTTGTCCAGAATCGACAAACCGTGTTCGCAATCGGACAGCCGCAGGCCGCCTATTGCCCCACCCGCCACGGTGACGCCGAACTCCAACCCTTCAACGCCTGCGAAGCCCACGCCGTCGATTTGTCCGCATGGCATGACGTGCACGGATTGGGAATCCCCGACTGTTCCGTCTCCTCTGGCGTAATGAACCGGAAGGTATGCGCCCGCACATAGTTGTCCTTGATCGTCTGTTCGATCCGCGGCATGTGGCAGTTCACACAGCGGCTTCCCGCGCTCTTCTCCGCGTGATGCGTGTGCTCGCTCACCGTCCCCTTCAACCCCGCCGGATTCTCCTTCGTGTGGCACGAGAGGCAAAGCTCATTGCTGTCCGCCACCACGAGACTCGCGACATTCTTGCCGCTGTGCACCTCATGGCAATCGAAGCATCGCAGCTCCCGGTGATACATGTTGCTCTGCACAAAATCGTTTCCCTGCATCCGGTTCTTGTGCGCCGTCTCGTCGGCAAACTGGTAAAAAGTCGTCGTCCCAAACTTCAGCTCCTCCAACCGCCAGTACTCCGCCAGCCGCTGCCCCGGCATATACCCAACCGGCCAGTCGTAATACTTCCCGGCAATGGGATTCGCAAGCGGCTGCCCCTGGCTATGGCACTGGATGCACGTATCGTTTGCACGCACAAAATCCAGCTTCTTGGGATTCACGATATTCGCCTTCGTGGGATGCTTCACATGCTCGCTGCCCGGCCCATGGCACTTCTCGCAGCCCACATTCCACTCCGTCACCGCATGGGTCTCCACGTTGTAGTTCACCGAGTGGCAGCCATCGCATGTCGGCCCTGTCGGCCGGTCGAAGTTCGTCGGCCCGTAGTGCGCAACCCACCAGTCCGTCCCCGCCTCCACGTGGTAGGGAAGCCACTTCTTCTTCTCCACATCCCACTGCGCCGGCAAGGGAAAATAGTCGTCCCCGCGCTTGGTGAAGTAGCGCTGCTTCCACCGGCTGCCATACACAAACGCCACATCCTTCAGATCGAAACTCCGCACCGGATCGGGATGCTCAAAATCCCCCAGCACAGCGTCCGGATGCTCCTTCGGATCGCGAATCACATTCGCCATCCGCGTCTGCTTCCAGCCCGCATACGCCGCCGCATGACATCCCTTGCAACTCTCCGACCCCACAAAGCTAGCCTTCTGCTGCGCGTGCAACTCCAACGTCATCGCACTCAGCAGCAGGCAAAGCGCACCGGCTCTCATACCCCACCAAATCCCCATCGCACCTCGCCAATACCCTCACTATATTCAACCAAATCTCTTGACTCGCCCCACTTTGAGAGATACGCTGAGTCGAATTTTGCTGCCGTCAAAATCTGAGCCCAGTTCATCTGAGTCCAGTTCGATTCCCGCTCGCCCAGACCCTCCTGAATCCGCCGCCAATCCGGCCGCGAGAACCAACCAAGCATTTCACTCGTGCCATGAATGCCCATCCAATCACCCGGGCTTTAGCCCCTGAGGGCGGGATCAACCCTACCGCAGCCCGCCGTTGTACCATTCCTTGAAGCAGGTGACACGATGTCTTTGAAACCCCTATTCGCTCTCGCGGCCGCATGTCTTCTCTGCGCCTTCACCCCGTCTGCACAACTGGCCGCCCAGCCGTCCGCGCCGCAGCCGCTGACAGCCATGCCCTACTCGCCCTCGCTCGACCTGAGCAATCTAGACCGCTCCGTCGATCCCTGCCAGGATTTCTACAAATTCAGCTGCGGCGGCTGGCAAAAGAACAACCCCATCCCCGCCGATCAGGCCTCGTGGAGCGTCTACGCCAAGCTCGGCAATGAAAACCAGCAGTTTCTCTGGGGCATCCTCGAAGAGGACGCGAAAGCATCCAACCGCACCCCAGTCCAGCAAAAGGTCGGCGACTACTTCGCCGCCTGCCTGGACACCTCAGCCATCGACGCCCTCGGCGACAAGCCCATCCAGCCCGACCTCGTCGCCATCGACGCGCTCAAGTCGCGCCCCGAGCTCATCGCCGCCCTCACCCGCCTGCATCGCGACACCGCCGGAAGCTACTTCTTCGGCGCCCGCACCGGCCAGGACGCCATCGACTCCTCCACCGTAATCGTCGAGCTCGGCGCCGGAGGCCTCGGCCTTCCCGACCGCGATTACTACCTCAAGACCGACCCCAAAAGCATCAAGCTTCGCGAACAATACACCGCCTACATCCAGCAGCTCCTAACCCTCGCCGGCGAAAGCGCCGGGCAATCGAAAGCCGACGCCGACGCCACGCTCCGCATCGAGACCGCCCTCGCCAAAGCCCAGCTCACCCGCGTCCAGCGCCGCGATCCGCACAACACATATCACATGATGACCGTCGCCGAGCTGGCCACGCTCTCGCCCTCCATCGACTGGTCCGCTTACTTCACAGCCCAAGGCGCGCCCGGCATCGCCAAGCTCAACGTCTCCCAGCCCGACTTCATGAAAGCCGTAGAAGCCGAGCTCGCCACCGAAGATCTCGCCGCCCTGCGCGGCTATCTCCGCTTCCATCTGCTCACCGCCGCCGCGCCCTATCTAGCCCACCCCTACGAGCAGGCCACCTTCGACTTCTTCTCCACCACCCTGCGCGGCATCCCCGTCATGCCTCCGCGCTGGAAGACCTGCACCCGCGCCGTCGATCGCAGCCTCGGCGAAGCCTTGGGCCAGGAGTTCGTCCGCCGCACCTTCACCGCCGGCACCAAGGCCAAAACCCAGCTCATGACCGAGCAAATCGAAACCGCCATGCAGCACGAGATCGAGCACCTCGACTGGATGAGCCCCGCCACCAGGCAGGAGGCCCTGCGCAAGCTCCACGCCATCCGCAACAAGATCGGCTATCCCGACCACTGGCGCGACTACTCCGCCCTCGAAGTCAAGCCCAACGACTACATCGGCAACGTCACCCGCTCCTACCGCTTCGAGCGCGCCCGCAACTGGAACAAGCTCGGCAAGCCCGTCGACCTCAACGAGTGGGGCATGTCGCCGCCCACTGTCAACGCCTACTTCTCGCCGCAGATGAACGACATCAACTTCCCCGCCGGCGTCCTCCAACCCCCGCTCTACGACCCCAAGGAAGACGACGCTCCCAACTACGGCAACACCGGCGCCACCATCGGCCACGAGCTAACCCACGCCTTCGATGACGAAGGCCGCCAGTTCGACGCCAAAGGCAACCTCCGCGACTGGTGGACCGCGGAAGACGCCAAAGGCTTCGAAGACCGCATCAACTGCGACCGCGACCAATATGCCGGCTACACCATCGTCGACGACATCCACATCAACAGCAAGCTCACCAGCGGCGAAGACGTAGCCGACCTAGGCGGCACGCTCATCGCCTACATCGCCTGGAAGAAGCAGACCGAAGGCCAGTCGCTCTCGCCAGTCGACGGCTTCACCCCCGACCAGCGCTTCTTCATCGGCATGGCCCAGTGGGCCTGCGAAAACGAGCGCCCCGAAAACCTCCGCGTCAGCGCCGTCACCAACCCGCACTCCCCAGGCTTCGCCCGCATCGACGGCGTAGTCTCCAACATGCCCGAGTTCCAAAAAGCCTTCAGCTGCAAAGCCGGCCAGCCCATGGTCCACGCGCCATCCTGCCGCGTCTGGTGACCCGACCAAGCGCCAAAGGCGCGCCGCCATCCCAGCCCAGCCCAACGGGCTGGGTATTCGCCCGCCGAGACACATCAGGGCTGAAAGCCCGCACCATCCTCTGCATTCGGTTCGAGGAGCCGAGGGAACTCACAGCATTTCCAATAGAAAGCCGCTTAGAATTTACCTCTATGACCAAAGGCATCGAAATCAAAGACCTGGTTGTCGGGACCGGAGCCGAAGCGACAAAGGAGAGCATTGTCGCTGTGAATGTGCGGGAGTTCTTACGCCGGGGAGATGATATAAACCATTCGCCACTATTCGGCACAAGGAGAGTGATCCGCTTAGTGCAGCGTGAATGCATTGCGGGTTTACGGTACGGAATTCCCGGTATGCGCGTGGGCGGCAGAAGAGAGATCGTTATCAGTCCGCACCTCGCCTACGGAGAAAAGGGAATACCCGGCAAGATTCCAGCGAACGCGCTGCTACGGTGTGAGGTCGAGCTTCTTGAGATTCGCGAACACGGAGGATTGCTACCCCAAGACTGGCTGCCTCGCCAAGTCCTCATGCTTCGCCGCTGCCGGCCCGAGGACGATCAACAGCTGGGCTGGACATTCATTGTGAACGAGGGCGGAGACTCGTTGCTGAGCTTCGAACAAGCTGATCCCGCCAATCAACAGCAGCAACCGCGCTGGAGCCAGATTTCAATTTTGCTGAACGCCGAGGAATCAGCAGAGTTGATCCGACAGGCATTGGACTTACAAAAGCAAATCCCGGCGGATTGTGTCGATTGGAATTCCGGTTTTATCGACATGCAAAAGGGTAGTTCGGTAATCAAGGACAGCCGAGACGGAGCGCGCTGCATGGTCCTTCAGGTACTAGAGAGCGGAAGGGGCATTTGTCTCATTGGTGTGCATGAAGGTAGTCCAGAGTTTCTCGAATCTCCGTTTTACCGAACCATCGAGCGGTTAATTAGACCGCACCTCGGCACTGAAACCATCGCAGTCTAACTTCACCCGCCAAGAGTTCCATCTCGGCTCGTAGGCTTTCGCCATCACGCACTGTAATTCGCCACCACCCTAGCCACCTTCCCCGCCGCCGACAGCTCCATGAACTCCGCCGTATGCGTCCCCTTCTGATTGGTGTAGTACAGCACCACGCTGTTCACACCCCACAGCACATCCTCAAGCCGAAAATGCAGCTCCGGATAAGCCTCCAGCCCACGCTGAAAGTAAGCTCGCAGATTGGCCTTCCCAACCATCTTGCCATCGGGCCTTCCAAGCAGTTGCGCCGCAGCCGGCGAAGTCAGCTCAACCTCATCCTCATAGTGCGTCATGATCGCCTCCAGGTCATGCCCATTCCACGCCGCAACCCAATGGTTGGCCAGCTCCCACGCCTCATCTTTCGTCATTCCCATTGCCTCCAGTCACTCAAACGTGCTTTTAAATCCTAAGCAACCGCCGCACGCCGCCGCCAAACATAGAACCCCACCGCAATCAGATTGCTGACCACCACCGTCCCCACAATCTTCCCGCCATACACCCACGGATTCACCACATCCACAAACGGAAACACCGAGATCAGCAAGCTGAACAGCGTCGAGCAGAATCCCACCCCGCACACCCACTTCAGCCACAACGGCATCTGCCGCCGCAGCGCCCGCACACCCACAATCGGCGCGGCAAACATCACCAGGTAGGTCAGCTCGTAATGCGTCAAGCTCGCATTCGACAGCAGTTGATTCGTCTCCTGCGCATGAACACCCGCCGAAGCCATCCCCACCATCAGCAGCACCAGCGCCGCAGAGCACAGGATCGAATTCACCGGCATCTTCCGCTTTTCATCCAGGCGCGTAAACCACCTGGGCACCAGCGCATCCCATCCCACCGCCATCGGCAGCCGCGAAATCCCCGTAAACAGCAAGCTCGCCGCGCCCAGCAGCCTGATCTCCACCAGCACAATCGCCGCCATCGCCAGCACATTGCCCACGCCTGTCTGCCCCAGCGCCGCGCGCATTGCCTGCGGAATCGGCGCAATAAAATCCAACTGCCCGCGCGGCACAAACGCCGCCACCGAGCTCGTCCCCAGAATGAACATCAAGCAGATCGCCGGCGAAGCAATCCACACCGACCGCCCAATCGTCCGCGCCGGATCGCGGCTCTCACCCGCAAAGATCGCCACATACTCGAGGCCGCACAGCGCCCCAAACAGCATCTGCCCAAACATCGAAGCCATGCGCCAATTCATCTCCGGCAGCGCCGGCGCAAAGACCATCCCCTCATGAATCCGCCCGCTCGCGAGGCCCCACGCCGGCAGCAGAATCAGCCCCAGGAAGACCGCCAGCATCGCCGCCCCGCCCACGTTATGGATCCACTTGCCCAGCTCGAGCCCGCGTATCGCCGCCACCGTCAGCGCCGCGACAATCGACGCCACAATCCCAAACGCCGCCCACGCATTCTCCGGCAGCCATCGCGCCGAGGGCCCAATCAGGTACGCAATCTCCGTCGGAGTCGCATACAAAATCGTCGCAGTCACCGCGATCCCATACACCCACAAATTCCAAGCCGTAAGAAATCCGACCAGATCCCCAAACGCCCGATGCGCCCAAACGTACAGCCCACCCTCAAGCGGCATCGCCCTGTTCAGCCAGATCGCCGCCGCGGCCATCGGCAGATAAAACACCGCCATCGCCGCAATCCACATCAGCGTCTGCGCCCTCCCCAGGCCCGCAGCCACACCCACCCAGCTCGAGCCAACCACGCAGAGCACCTGCGCCAGCGCCAGGTCCCAAACCCCAAGCTGCCTGCGCAGCCGGTGCTCGCCAGACCCTCTAGTCACTTGAGCTTCAGAAGAGATCTCAACATCAGCCATCGTGCGCAAATCATCGCACAGCCAACGCAAATCTCCGCAGAACTATCTGCAAGCCGACGGTTGGTGGCTAGTAGCCCTTCACAGGTCTGGAACGACGTTACCCGGCATTCCGGCCATGACCGGCGGCGCTGGCAATTCGCAGCGCATCTGGAACACAGCGACTACGACAAGCACCCCAAGGAACAAGGCGGGCAGCAGGGCCGTGGCGCGGAGTTACTGGAGCTTCGAGGCAACTCACTTCGGCGGGATTGAGGGTATCATCTCGCGGTAAGGGCTTAAGCTTAGCTTGTCCGCGGCGCCTGGCTTGAAGACGAGACCGGGCTTTCCATCTCGGATCAAGGCGGCGCAGTCAGAGGCAGAAACGGCAGGGCTAAAGAGGAAACCTTGGAACTCGTCGCACCCCTTCTCTGCGAGAATGCGGAGTTGATCGATTGTCTCTACCCCTTCGGCGATGCTGGCCAGTCCTAGATTGCGCGCCAAGTCGATAATGCCCGAGACCAGCGCCCTTGCGCCGGGCTCAGTTGTAATTCCTCGCATGAATGCCCGGTCAATCTTCAGGCGGTCGAGCGGAAACTGCCCCAGATAGGACAGCGACGACCAGCCAGTGCCGAAGTCGTCGAGCGAAAGGCTGACTCCAAGGTGCTTGAGTCGATCCATGATGTGGATGATGAGCTCCGATTCATCCAGGCTAAGGGTCTCCGTCAATTCGAGTTCGAGTAGTCCGGGATCGAGCTGGCTTTCGCGCAACGCCTCTTCGACGGCCTCTACAAGATCGCCGTGATAAAACTGGGATGGTGAAACGTTCACTGTCATGCGCACTGGCTGCAGGCCCTGCATCTGCCAGGCGACACTTTGCAGGCACGCGGTCTTCAGGGCCCATTTTCCAACGCCAACGATCAGCGCCAGATCTTCGAGCAGCGGGATGAACTCCATGGGAGAGATCATTCCGTACTTGGGGTGGTTCCAGCGAAGCAGGGCTTCGACAGCAGTGATGCTTCCGGATTTGGCCGCAATCAGCGGCTGGTAGTGGAGGAAAAACTCCTCTCGATCGCAAGCATCGAACAAATCCTTCACCAGCATGAGCCGGCGCTGGGGCGCCACGTCGAGTTCGGCTGAAAAAAACCTGTAGTGGCCGTGTCCTGTCGCCTTGGCTGCGTACATGGCAAGATCCGCGGCGCGCAGCAACGCCGCCGGATTGTCCCCGTCGATTGGATATCGGCCGATGCCGATGCTGCCGCAGATATGAATCTCATGACCTTCCGTATAGAATGGGGCGCGCAAGGATGCAATCAGCTTTTGAGCCACTTCTTCAATCTGTTGACGATCGAGGACCATTGGAAGCGCGACGACGAATTCATCCCCGCCCAGACGCGCAGTGATGTCGCTCTCGCGAAGGG
>Ga0302326_10019570_pt1 | contig 13974 bp, 8 predicted proteins | sample Palsa_T0_3_FD_202264 | JGI IMG/M metagenome (GOLD analysis project Ga0302326, IMG submission 202264) | Peat permafrost microbial communities from Stordalen Mire near Abisko, Sweden - Palsa_T0_3 | ecosystem: Environmental > Terrestrial > Soil > Palsa > Peat permafrost | place: Sweden: Abisko... | reverse complement strand
CTCGCCCATTGCGGCGAGGCACGCGACGCCAGGTCCGCCATCGGTTGCCGCCGTTGAATTCGCCCGTTAACGCCGCCAACGAGACGCTCCTCGCATTGCCGGACAATGCATTGCTCGACCGGCTGCAGCGCGCAGCCTTCGCGTATCTCACCGAATATTCCAATCCTGAAACCGGGCTCGTCGCGGACACATCGCGTGGTGGATCACCCAGCAGCATCGCGGTGGTCGGCTTCGCGCTATCGTGCTATCCGGTGGCCGTCGCCAGAGGCTGGGTGTCGCGCAGCGCAGCCGCGGCGCAGACGTTGAAGATCTTGAGGTTCTTCTCGGGGAGTGCGCAAAACGATGGTCCCGATGCGACCGGGTACAAGGGCTTTTACTATCACTTCTTGGACATGCAGAGTGGGCGGCGCGTATGGCAATGCGAGTTATCGGTCGTCGATACATCGTTGTTGATCGCGGGAATTCTCACAGCGGGTTGTTACTTCGACGGCGGCGGGAACGAAGCGGAGATCCGTAGCGTGAGCGATGCGTTGTATCGCCGAGTCGACTGGCAATGGGCCCAGAACGAACAGCAAACGGTTGCTCAGGGATGGAAGCCGGAATGCGGCTTTCTCCACTACGGCTGGGAGGGATACAACGAAGCGACCATCGTGTTCGTCTTAGGCCTGGGTTCCCCGACGCATCCGCTATCTGCGGCGAGTTTCGCCGGCTGGACTTCCACCTATCAATGGGAGAACTTGCTCGGGCAAGACGTATTGTATTCGGGTCCGTTATTTACCCATTTATTCTCTCATGCGTGGCTCGACTATCGGGGCATTCGCGACGAATTCATGCGCCAGAAGGGCAGCGATTATTTCGAGAACAGCAGAAGCGCGATAGCGGTCCATCGGGAGTATGGCGCACGCAACCCGCGAGGCTACGAGGGATATGACCGGAACTTGTGGGGAATTACGGCGGGGGACGGTCCGGGCAACCGTGAATTGCGCCAAAGCAGCCGGGATAGGCGCTATTTCGGCTATATGTCGCGCGGCGCACCCTATGGACCGGACGATGGAACGATTGCGCCGTGGGCCATGCTGGCGACGCTGCCGTTCGGCGCAGACATAGCGCTTCGCGGAACGCGTCATCTGCTGCGCACTTATCCGCAGGTCTGCACCAACGATCGGTTTTGCAGCGGATTCAATCCGACTCTGGCGGAGCGCGGCAGTGGCTGGCAATCCGACGGATGGTACGGACTGGATCAGGGTTTGTTGGTAATGATGATCGAGAATTATCGTAGTGGACTCATCTGGGAAATGACGCGCAATTGCGCTTGGACCCAGGCGGGACTGAAGGCTGCGGGCTTTGAGGGCGGCTGGCTGTCGCGATGCCGATGAACCAAGACGATCTTCTGCGTCGAGTTCGGCCCGCCTCATGGAAGAATCCCGTCCCGCAGAGCGTATACGATGTCGCCGTTCTGGGCGGTGGACCGGCCGGATTGGCAGCGGCCGCCTCAGCCGCACGCCATGGCCACAGCGTGGCACTCGTTGAACGATACCGCCTCGGCGGTAACTCACTCAATGCCGGCTCCATTCCTTCCAAGGCGATCATCGGTACCACGCGGCTGTTCGCAGCCATGCGGAACGGTGAGGAGTACGGCGCCCCCGAATCGAGTAAGCCGCCGACCGATTTTGCCGCCGTAATGGCTCGCATGCGGCGAATTCGTACCCGCATCGCCGAATACCATTCCATCGATCGGTGCCGCGCGCTGGGTATCGATGTGTTTCTTGGAGACGCGCGTTTCGTCGGTCACCATGCGCTCCTCGCCGGAGACTCGCCGGTAATCTTCAGAAAGGCAATCGTCGCGACCGGCGCACGGCCTCGATCATCGGATATTCCGGGACTCGAGCAAGCGGGATACCTCACCAGTGAAACGATTTTCGATCTTGGTGAGCTGCCCGCACGCTTGGGCGTCATTGGCGGCGGTCCGCTCGGTTGCGAATTGGCCCAGGCGTTCTGCAGACTAGGGTCTCGGGTGACCATCCTGCAGAATGATCCGAAGTTTCTACCGCATGAAGAGAGAGATGCCGCAGAGCTTCTATCAATGTCCTTGTCGCGAGATGGCGTGGAGACATACTTGAATACGACAGTCGCCGGCGCGCATGTGGCGAAGGGCGGAAAGATAATCGAAGCGATCAATGGCGACCGAAAATATTCCATCGCGGTTGATGAGATCCTGCTCAGCATCGGACGGATGCCGAACGTGGAGGACTTGGACCTTCGGGCCGCCGGCATCGATTGCGAGCCGGGCCAGGGAATCAAAGTGGACGATTTTTTGCGCACCACCAATGGCGATATTTACGCTGCCGGCGACGTGTGTATGAATTTCAAATTCACCAACGTCGCCGAAACATCGGCTCGATTGGCCGTTCAAAATGCGCTGTGCGGCAAGGCCGAGCGGCAGAGCCGCTTGACGATTCCCTGGTGCACATATTGCAGCCCGGAGATCGCGCACATCGGCATGCGCCTCAAGGAAGCTAGGGAGCGTGGTATGTCCGTCAAGAGCTACACCGTGATGATGCAGGATGTCGATCGCGCGATCACCGATGGGCAAGACGACGGTTTTGTGAAAGTCTACGTACGAGAAGGGTCCGACACGATCATAGGCGCCACCATCGTGGCGGCGCGCGCCAGCGAAATGATCAATGAAATGTCCGTCGTCATGAGCGCCGGAATCGGCATGCGCCAGTTGGCGAATATTGTTCATGCCTATCCGGCGCAATCCGACGCGATCCGGCTGGCAGCCTTGGCGTATGTCGACAGCCAGGCGATGGCTGTTGACCGTGCCAATTAGAAATCTCTATACTTCGGCATGGCCTCTTTTCGCCCCCCTCTGTATTACGTGCTCCGTGCAACATATGCGGGGGCCTCTCATTGAGTACGTAGAACCAAGACGCTAGTAGTCAACAAGAAGGCCTCCCAAGCGGAGGCTTTTTTATGCGCATCCGCTGCAAAGGCCAAAGGATGCGATCCATGATAAGTAACCATTCCTGGCAGATTCGACGCCTACATCGATCTGATGTGCCCCAGCTATTGGACCTCATTGGCGGGGTACGCCGAGAGTTTGGTTTGGCGGCCCGTGTCACCTCAGTGCTCGAACCGAACGATTACGCGATTTTCGACGTCTACCGGCACCGTCGCTCCGCCTATTTTGTCGCACGATGCCGAGACCGTATCCGAGATGTCTACTGCAATCGCTTTCTACCAGCACAACGGATTCCGGCGTCTCTCGGCTCCGATCGGCGACACTGGTCACAGCCACAATGACTGCTGGCTGATGCTCAGCTTGGGCCCTGCCACAGCCTTCATATAGCGATTAAAGGTCAATTGCATACCAATGGCCTGAACTTCGATCTAGAGCCGTACAGGGTCGAACGCGCAGGCTTGCTGCGCAAGCATACGCCGCCATGGACGGCGTTTTCATCGTGTGTCCGCGACATCTCCTTCCGGAGGAAACATGACAGACTCTCGTTCTTCAAGCGGACGACTGTTCGTGCTCGACCTGAGCGGTGGCCGCGTCTTCTCGCTGAACCCCGATGGCTCGGACCCGAAAACACTCGTCACACGGTGCCGCCTTCCCGATGGCCTTGCGGTCGATTGGGCAGCAGGATACATCTACTGGACCAACATGGGCATTCCACACAGGAATGACGGCTCGATCGAACGAACGGATCTCGATGGCGGAAATCGTCGATTCATCATTCCCGAAGGCGGTACGTTCACGCCAAAGCAACTTCATCTCGAGAAGAGAAGTGGGAAGCTCTATTGGTCGGACCGCGAGGGCATGCGCGTGATGCGCGCCAACCTCGATGGCTCGCAGGTCGAGATACTCGTCCAGACGGGCGAGGGCGAGGCCGATCGCCACGATCCATCGAACTGGTGTGTCGGGATCAGCGTCGATCCGATTCGCCGTCAGGTGTACTGGACCCAGAAGGGTGCGGATGACTCCGAGCACGGGCGCATCTTTCGCGCGAGCATCGATATACCTCGCGGCCAGACACCGAGGAGCCGCCTCGATATCGAGGTACTGTTTGACGGGCTGCCGGAGCCGATCGATCTGGAGCTCGATCTCGAGCATCGCATTCTCTACTGGACGGATCGAGGTAATCCTCCGCGTGGCAACACCGTAAGCCGCACACCGATCGACGGCCATCTAAACCAGCAAGTCGTACTCGGCCACTTGATGGAAGGCATCGGCCTCGCACTGGATGTGCGAGGCGATCGGATGTTCGTCACGGATCTAGCCGGCTCGATCTACTGCGCACGCCTGAGCGGATCGGAAAAGCAGCCCATCGCAATGGCCCAGGGAAATCTCTCGGGCATTGCCTACGCCGAGAAACCCTGAAGCCTTGTCGCCAGTCATAGAAGGCCGAGCGCACGCGCTCGAGTCATCGCACCGGTACGGTTCTTGACGTTGAGCTTGCCGTAAACATTGTGGAGGTGCCATTTGAGCGTGCCCTCGGAGACGAAAATCGCTTCGGCGATCTCCTTGTTGCTCAGGCCGGACTCCAGGCGCTTTAAGACCGACAGCTCCCGCTTCGTCAGCTCCTCGCCCATGCTGATCGGGGCGCCACCCTGAACGTCAGACGGGTACATGGCGTGTTGCAGGCGGCGCGCCAGGGGCGCAGCTTCGGAGCCGCGCAGTTGTTCCAGGTAGAGCCGGTCGATCAGCACGCCCAGTTCGCGACCTTCATCAAGGAACACGCGGACATACTTTCTCGGAGCCGCGATGGTAAGTGCGCGACGCACGTCCGCCAAGGCGCTCGCCCAGTCCCCCTCCTCCTTTTTTGCCAGGGCGCGCAGAACCAGCAATTCCACCGAGCGGTGAGAGAGTTCGCGCTGCTGGCTATTTTCGATCGCTGCATCCAGCGCCTCGACAACGGCTCTCGGTGACTGCTTGAGCAGGTAACGCGAGGCTGCGCGCAATGCCTTGTCGGAACACAGCGTTGGAGCGTCACTACGTGACGGCAGCTCGTGGAAATGGAAACGCGTTGCTACCAGGGTTGCTTCCTCGTGATGTCCCGCATGCGCGAGAATACTGCACTCTTCGGCCGCCAATGACAGGGTCACGCGTCGCCAGCCGCGCTGTTCACCCAGTTCCTGTCCCTCTCTCAGCATCGCCAGTGCGCCACTCTCGTCGTGTCGCAGGTGCTGGATGCGGGCCCGCGTCAAGTAGGCGACGATCACCGCATCGGCATGGGGGCATTCGTTCACGCTGCTCAACGCCCGTTCGAGATGCGCAAGAGCCTGCTCGATCTCGTCGAACTCGTAAGAGATGCCTGCGAGGAGGGCGTGAAAAAGGCTGGTCTGCCCGGAATGTCCATGGAGTTTTCTCTCAACGAGCTCCAGTCCGCGCGTGCACGCAAGCCTCGAGTCGAGATAATTCCCGCCTTTTAGGTGCAGCACGGCCTCGAGGTAGGCGGTCCAGCTCAGCGCATAGTAACCTTCGCTTTGCTCGAGCCACCGGCGCGTCTCGGCAATCACCTCCAGTCCACGATCGATGTGGCCCCGCGTCTTGTGTCCAAAACTCAGGACGTTACCCATCACGCCCTTGCGCCTTAGCGGCGCCTCTGGCCAGCGTGCGAGCCACGCTGCCGCCAATTCGCCACCTCGCATTCCGTCATCGCGCAAGCCAACCGACATGGCGACCTGCATTTCGACCGCGCAACGCAACTCGTCGATCTCGCGGGCGTCGTGATGGGCTTGCGCCTCGAGATTCTGCAGGAGCTGCTGCGAGCGGTAGATCTGCGCTTCATATTCCTGATGCCTATGGTAGAACGAGAGCGCAAAGGCGTACTGGATACGGATGACCGGGTAGCGATCGACCCAATCCTCAGGAAGGGCGTTCATCCAGCGCAGGATCGTCTGATGGTAGCCGCGGCGAAAGACGAATTCCTCCACACTGTCGGCGACCCAATGGGTGGCCCGCTCCCACTCCTGGGCCCGGATCATGTAATTCACAGCTTCTTCAATATGGGCGTTGGCGTGCAACCACAGAGCTCCCCGCACGAGACACTCCCTGGCTTGCTCTGGCTCTGTTCGGCGATATCTCGCGCTGAAAAATTCGCCGACCAGATGATGAAAGCGTACCCATTCCCAGGATCTGTCCAGGGGAATCAAAAAAAGGTTGCGCGTTCGCATGCCCAGCAACGCGTCTTCGGCGTCACAGGCATCTGTGACGGCTCGAGCGAGCGGCGCGCAGATGCGATCGAACATCGAGATTCGGAACACGATATCGCGAGTTCGTTCATCCATCTGTGACAGGACCATGTCGCACAGATAGTCAACCACGCTGGTGTCTGTGCCCGCGAAGTTCTGGATGAACGCTCTCGGTTCGCTCGAGCCGGCGAGCACGAGGGCTGCGAGCTCGAGCGCTGCGGGCCAGCCTTCGGTTTTAGTCAGCAATGTCTGCAAATCCCGCGCCGGCAGTTCCCGCCCAAGGCGGCTTTTGTAGAACTGAGCTGCTTCTTTGGCGTCAAACTGTAGTTGGTCGGCGCCTAGTTCGAGCAACTGGCTTCGCACCCGAAGACCGCTCAGCCGCAGGCCGGGATCCTGGCGAGTGCCGATGACATACTGCAGGGGTCGGGGCGCATAGTTGATCAACCAATCGAGAATACTGCGAACCTCGGGTGCCTCGACAAGTTGCAGGTCATCTAGGAACAGTACGGTTCGGTGTTGGACCGGAGCGAGGTCGCCTGCAATGGCCTCCAGTACGGACCTTGAATCGCTCGCAAAGTCGGCGATGAGGTCTTCCGCGACGTCCTTGCCGATGTGCGCGCTGGCGACCTGTAGTGCCGCGATCAAATGGCGCAGGAAGCGAGCCGCGTCGTTGTCGTCTTCATCTAGCGACAGCCAGGCGCAATAAACTCCGCGCTCGAGGAGCCGTGCGTGCCACCGGGCCATGAGAGTGGACTTGCCGTATCCGGCAGGCGCGGCCACGACAACGACTTGAAAGACGCCGTCCAGCACGTCGCTGGACGAATCAAGCCTGGGCCGGGGCAAAGGCTTCCTTGTCCCGGTGGCGGGAAACAGCTTGCCCTGGATTATCGTGCGCTCGTGTCGTTTGCCGGTCATATGCTGAGCCCGCCCCTCCCTGTCCTAGAAATTCGGACCTATCTAACCCCTAACTTTGGATAGGTGCAACACGAACGGCTGAAGGGCAAGGTGGCCCCACATCGACTCGCCCTGACAGGTCAAAACATGGCGTACGTGCCCACAGAATCCTCCCTGCCTGCATCCCGTGAGCCTGCCGTGAGCCGCCGCGACCTACGCTCGGCCGGAACCAACCACGCGGCAATGTCTTTCAGCTGCCTGCTTGACGAACGATCCATCTCTTCGGGAGGCTCAATTCCAGCTGTGCGTCAATCTTCTCTTGCAGTTATCCGGCAGCACGATTCCACGGCCCTGAACCGGGACTCGCGCCTGCTCGTGCGCGCTTGGCGGAGCCTCATCGAGCTGCGTATCGACGATGCCTCGGCGACCATCGGGCAGTTCGACAATGAGACCGCGCGTGCCGATGCCTTGGTTGCGCCGCGATCGCGGGAGTTTGCCGAGGTTCTGAGAGCTATGCTGCGCGTGCTGAAGAGCCAGGACGGCGCCATGGTGCGTGCGGCACTTGCCGTACTCGAAAGGCGTCACCGCTCAGGGGGTAAGAGTTCTGCACTGGCGGCGGCGCTGCGCATCGGCTACTGGAAGGTGCGAGACTTTGATCGATACTATGCGGTGCCTCGTCTCAACCACGCGGTGCCGACTCATCGCGGCACGCATGGGGTTGCGACGACCATCGGATCGACGTTCGAGGCGGTGGTGGAGGCTGAGCAGCTCCGGCTGGCCGTTGCGACGAGACTCGCAAGGAACGCGCACGAACGAGCCGTGAGTCGTTTCGGGAAGCGATCACCGGTGACAGCCCGGGCGGCCCTCGTGCTCGCAGAGTTGCTCTACGAGGAAGGGCACTGCGCCGGCCTGGACGCTCTGGTCATGGAGAGCCTCACGGCGGTCCGAACGTCAGGAGATGACGAGAGCGTCTTGCGAGGATATCGGGTGCTGGCTCGTCTCGCCGTCCGTCGAGGAGACACGGAGTTCGCCTTCCTCATCCTGAAAGAGGCGGAGGTGCTGGCGGCGGCACGCGACTGGGCGGGGATGATGGCGGAGAGCTTGATGCTGCGTACCGAGCTTCTCCTCAAGGAGGGTCGCACACGCGACGCAGAGGTCTGTACCGAGCGCCTCGAGACACTTGCGCGCGACTTTGCCTCGGACGACAAGCTGTTTGCCAGCCACGCCTTGGCACGTGCACAGGTACTGGTCGCCACCGGGGACGCGTGCCGAGGAGCAACGATTCTCCGGGAGCTGCAGGCGGCGAGCTGCGACAAGCGAAACAACTACCGGGCATTGCGATTGTCGGTTCAGCTGGCCGACGCTCTGCTCGCTTGCGGAGACCTAGCCGAAGGCCGTGCGATGCTGGTTCAAGCGCTTCAGGTTGGCGCGCGCGCCGGGGTGTATCAGACATTCGTCGATGCCGGAGCGCACGTGGCTGAACTCCTGCTATCCCTTCACCACGCCACCCCGCAGGACAGCCGCCTGCCCCCGGAGCTCAGACCCTACATCGGAAGTATTCTCGCGGACCGCGCCCAACAGCGTGCACGCGCGTTGCCGGCTCGCGCCTCGCGCGTCTCGGAGTCGCTGAGTCCCCGCGAACACAGCGTCCTGCGCTCGATGAGTATTGGATTTTCCAACAAACGCATCGCTCGAGAACTGCAGATTGCCCCCGAGACCGTGAAGTCGCACGTCAAAGGCATCTTCATCAAGCTCTCCGTGCAGACGCGCGCCCACGCCGTATCGACGGCCGGCGCTCTTGGCCTGCTCTGAGCCACGGCGCGCTCACGTTAAATTGGCGTTGCGGACGAATTGCTCGCTTGCGTGCGCTACACCCTACAGAGCCGCGATGCCAGTGACGGGTAGCGGCAGGAGCAAGAGCAAGAGCAAGAGCTTTGCGGTACTTGGACTGGAAGCGCGGCCATGTCCGCGTCTTGCGCCATTTTCGCACGTCGCCAGGCGGCCGGAGTTTGTCCAGTGACCACTCGAAATTGCTTGCACATATGCGCCTGATCTGCAAATCCGCATCCAAGCGCAATATCGCTCAAGGACATATCGGTCTGAAGCATGTGCTTAGCGGCCAATTCGACACGGCGCCGGACCACAAAGGCGTGGGGGGAGTATCCGAATGTGCCCTTAAAGGAGCGCGAAAAGTGCGCTTCGCTGCGCTCCACCAGGGCGCATAAATCGGCGACAGGCACGCGACTGGTGATATGCCTGTCGATATAATCCAGCACCTTCCGTGCCTGCCATACCAGCAAACGTTCCTTTCCGCCGGCCGCGGCCCTTTCCACAGGTGGTGGATCAACCTGCCTTTGCAACAACGAGCTTGCCTCGAGTATCGCGCCGCGTGCCGGCTGTTCCGGGTGAAGGTGACCAATGGCGGCGTCCAGCAGTGCTAGTACATGGTGCATCCAGTCGCCCGATCGGCTCTGGCCGACCTCCGGACTGGCCTGGGATACTGCAAGCGTCTCTTCGAGGTGACCATCCATTACCAGTGCCTTCCTCTACACTCCCAGCAAGAACGCCGCCAAATACTCGCTGTGCGGCCAGTACCAATTCTCTGTGATAGGGTTATCCTGATCGGGAATTGCCGCGACCTCAGATTCCGTAGTAGCTGCCCTGTACTCTTGTATAGGGATAGACAGACCTTGTAAGGTGCGGTGCAAAACGGTCCGTCGGGCATTGAACCTAGGCCGCTATTAGAATCGACTCCAAGAGGTGTTCCCCTGAGCTCCGCTGTGGCAATAAGAATCCTGTGCGTCGAAGACCACCCGGTATTCCGGGAGGGATTGGCCACGGTTATCGCATCGCAGCCAGATATGCGGCTGATAGGATTTGCCGGCAATGGGGTGGAGGCTGTGGCTGAATTTCGCCGCTATCAGCCAGATGTGACCCTGATGGACCTGCAACTTCCCGGTTCGAACGGCACCGACGTTCTGATCGCCATTCGGGGTGAGTTCCCTCGAGCTCGAATTGTGATGTTGACAACGTCGGACGCCGACGGTGAGATCCAGCGGGCCATGCGAGCCGGTGCCGCCGCTTACCTCTTGAAAAGCATGGCCAAAGACGACCTGCTGGCAGTGATCCGCTCGGTGCATGCAGGCCGGCGGCATGTGCCGGCGGAAGTGGCCGCTCGCTTGGCCGAGCATCTCGGCGAGGACGACCTTACCGTGCGCGAATTGGAGGTGCTCAGGCTCATTCGCGACGGGTATCGCAATAAGCAGATCGCGGACCAGTTGGCCATTGCCGAGACGACGGTCAACTTCCACATCAAAAATCTCGTCGCCAAACTACAGGCAAAGGATAGAACGCATGCGGTGACGATCGCGCTTCGCCGCGGCCTGCTCCAGATGTAGCGACAGCACCTGTAGATAACTATAGGACGGGTGCCCTACCTTCTTACGTGGCAGGACTGGCGTGCCGCAACTACTGTCGAGCGGCTCTCAACCGGTGTGATCCTCCGTGTCCGAACATCTCAAGCGTGCATGAAACAGCATCGGAACTCTCCGTCGCTTTTTTTCCGGCGCCGCCATCGGACCGTCCTGGCGATCTGTAGCTTTCTGCTGCTGTTGTTCACCGGCACCACCTCGGCGCTCGATCCTCACAGACTGATTTCTCAATATGCGCACACGGTCTGGCGAGTCCAGGACGGCTTCCCGCATGGGCCGCACATGATCACTCAGACAAGCGATGGCTACATCTGGATTGCGGGCGGCGGTCTGCTTCGATTTGATGGATTGACCATGACCCCAGTGTTACCGCAGAAATCCTTCCCAACGGAATCGGGCATCAACTGGCTTTTGGGTAGCCGCGATGGAAGTCTGTGGATGGCCACATATCACGGCTTGTACCGGCTCAAGGACGGCGAGGCATTCACTTTCCCGATCAAGATGGGCGGCGTGGAGAGCATCGTCGAGGATCATGATGGCGCAATCTGGATTACTCGCACTCGTGTGGGCGGCACCGAGGGGTCGCTTTGCCGAATCGTTGGAAACGATTTGAAGTGTTACGCCAAGGACAAGAGCGACGGCAACCCCGCCTCTTTTGCGACCTCCCTTGCCGAGGACGGCGCGGGAGACATCTGGTTCGGATGCCAGATGCTCTGCCGCTGGAACGGGAGTTCGATAAGCCACTATATGCAAGAGCAGATGGATCATCCATCCGGTGACGGCGTAGAGGCGATTGCTGCCGGGGCCGCGGGTTCAGTCTGGATAGCCATGGACGGCGTCGGGCCGGGGTTGGGAGTGCGCCATTACAGTAACGGAAGCTTTCTGAGCTATGGGGTTCCCGGGTTCGACGGCGCGACTATTCGAGCGGTAGCACTGTTTGTGGATCGCAATCAAACGCTCTGGGTCGGAACACAGTCTCAGGGCCTCTACCACATTCACGACGGCCATGCGGATCACTACGGCGCCGCGCAGGGTCTGACCGGCGATGAAGTGAATTCGATCTACGAAGACAGAGAGGGGAATTTGTGGATCACGACCGACAAGGGTGTCGATCTCTTTCGAGACATCCCCCTGGTCAGCTTCTCCTCCACCGAGGGCCTACGTGGAGCGGGCGAGGTCAGCGCCGTCATTGCTCGAAACGACAATTCTCTCTGGGTGGGGCTTAGAGGGGCCCTGGCTCTCATTCGTCCAGACTCTGTTTTGCTGACCACAATGGCTGACGGACGTCCAATTCAAAATGTCTATGCGCTGCTCGAGGACCGCTCCGGTCAGGTTTGGCTGGGGATCAATACCACGGTGATGGTGTACCAGCTCGGGAGGTTCTTTGAGATCAACGGGCAGGATGGGCGTCGCTTGGACCAGATCGGAAAAATATTTTCATTTACAGAAGACATTGGCGGGAATATCTGGGCCATCGGATACGACGATCCGAAGCTCATAACCCATCTGCTGCGCATCAGAGACCGCCGGGTACAGGAGGACATTGATGTCTCATCCCTCGTGCCGCACGCTCATTTTCTCGCCGCGGACCCGGCCGGCGGGATTTGGATCGGCACGGGGGATGGGAAACTTGCGCACTATCTGAATGGCATAGCGAAAATTGTCTCTAACGGACGTAGTGGCGCCCCCGCTGTCATGATGTTCGGCTTTTCTGTCGACTCAGCAGGAGTCGTATGGGGCGCAACCAACGGAGGCTTATATCGGTGGGACAATGGCACATTGAGCGTCATGGACTCGCACAACGGCTTACCATGCTCCGTGGTTACTGCAGCACTCAAAGATGACTCCGGGTCGCTGTGGCTCGACGCGAGGTGCGGCTATCTGAGGATTCCCGCGGCGGACCTGGCGAAATGGACGGCCCGCCCCGAAGCCCAAGTGACGGTGACAACCCTAGGCGCACTCGATGGAGCAGACCCGGGATGGAATTCAGAACGGATCCAGCCGAGCGCCGCAAGATCACCCGATGGCAGACTCTGGTTCGTCGGCTTATCCTCTCTCCAAATGATCGACCCTGGGCGCTCATACAAGAACCTGACGCAGCCACCGGTACATGTCGAAGGGCTCGTTGCTGATGGAAAAACCTATTCCCCTGCTTCTCCCATTACTCTTCCACCACTCACGCGGGACGTTCACATCGACTACACGGCGCTGAGTTTCGTCCAGCCGCAAAGGATGGGCTTTCGTTACATTCTTGAAGGCCGTGACAAGGGCTGGCAGGATCCGGGGTTGCGCCGCCAGGCGTTCTATAGCGATCTTCGACCCGGTAGTTATCGCTTTCGTGTGATCGCATCGAACAATGACGGGCTATGGAATGAAATCGGAGCGACGCTGAATTTCAGGGTTGCTGCTGCGTGGTACCAGACGATCTGGTTTCGCTCACTATGTGCCGTTATCGGCGTGCTGCTGCTCTGGGCGATTTATCGGTTGCGGGTGCGCCGCATCGCTGGAGCCATGAAAGCGCGCTTCGACGAGCGCTTGGACGAACGCACCCGAATCGCGCGCGACCTGCACGACACGTTCCTGCAGACCATTCAGGGTAGCAAGCTGGTTGCCGACGATGCGCTGAGCGCCACTACCGATCTGTCGCACATGCGCCAAGCCATGGAGAAACTGTCCGCCTGGCTGGGACGGGCGACCGAGGAGGGTCGGGCCGCCCTGAATTCCTTGCGCATCTCAGCCACGGAGGTGAATGATCTTGCGGACGCCTTCCGGCGGGCACTCGAGGAGTGCCGGATCCATAGCTCAATGGAAGTCTCGCTTCAGGAGTCGGGGCAGATTCAGGAGATGCATCCCATAGTCCGTGACGAGGTATATCGCATCGGGTATGAATCGATCCGCAACGCCTGCGTACACTCGCAGGCAACGCAGCTGAGAGTTGAACTCTCTTATGCGCAAGATCTCGGTGTCCGTATCCGTGACAATGGCACGGGCATCGATCCCGATATCCTGCATCGTGGCAAGCGAGGGCACTTCGGTCTGCAAGGCATGCGCGAGCGCGCTGCCCGCATCATGGGCAAATTATCAGTCGAGAGCTCCGCCGGTTCCGGTACGGTAATCACCCTTACAGTTCCTGGCGGGATCATCTATCGCACGGTGAATACGTAGCCGCCCGCGGGTCTGACGAGAATTCGCAACAAGCCGTGCCTCCCCATCCTACAAGGGACGCACAATGACGCGTCCGCAGGATTCCACAATCCGGCGTTCTCTACCTACAAGCGCACCTTGGTGCCTGTGATCTAGGCTTCGAGACATGTCAACGCTCGACGCGACGCTCCCATTGTTTTTTGATCACAGCGCTGCGGTAATCCAAGGGGGTTTGCTATGTCCGACCGAGAACTATTTCGAGTCCATGTGTTGGGGCGCTTTCGCTTGTTCACAGAGGACACCGCGC
>Ga0302326_10019569_pt1 | contig 13974 bp, 10 predicted proteins | sample Palsa_T0_3_FD_202264 | JGI IMG/M metagenome (GOLD analysis project Ga0302326, IMG submission 202264) | Peat permafrost microbial communities from Stordalen Mire near Abisko, Sweden - Palsa_T0_3 | ecosystem: Environmental > Terrestrial > Soil > Palsa > Peat permafrost | place: Sweden: Abisko... | reverse complement strand
CCAAACATCTCTTCGATCGTAAACTTCAGACCATGATTAGTTCTTCGAACTCCCTCTCGCGAGGGAGCGGGATGCCCATTCAAGTGGACGGCGCTTTACTGCGCGCGCCATGTCCGGTACAGAGCTGTCCCGCGTGCGAACCGAATACCGGCTCCGTCCACCCGAACTTACCAGCCAAAGCCGCCCGAGTCGAGGCAAGCCGACATTGTTATGCAATCAAGTGGCTTCTAGCACCGACTTGTCCGGTAGATGGGTTTAAGCCATCTCCTTAGGTCCTTGATCGGACGAGCATGGGTGGAATATAGTCTCGGCCATGGCAACCACTCCGATCCCGCGGTCGCAGAGCCGGTTGGATCTGATCCTGGTAGAGACGGAAGATAAAGTTGCGCTAAACGGCCTACAGTGGGAGCCGCAGAAGGCTAGCGATTCGCTGGTCGTCATGGTGCCCGGGGGCACCACGGGCGCCGCACTGTTTCCGGCGCATGATTACTCTCCTCTTGCCAACGCACTGACAGACAACGGCTACGCGTTTCTGCTTTGCAACATGCGCGCCTCGTATAACAACCCCTACGCGGAATATAGCGACGCGGTGAAGGACATCGCCGCCTTCATCGCGTACGCAAAATCGAAGGGTTACGCGCGGATCGCAGTTCTGGGCATCAGCCTTGGCGGCCCTCGTATGGCACAGTATGTGGCTGAGCGAAGCGACCCTGCGGTCAAGGCGGTCGGCTTTATCGCTTCGATCCCATCACCGTATCTGGAGTTTCAAGTTCGGAGCAGCGAAGCGGACAAGCGGCGCCTGGAGGACACGCTCAGGCACGCGCGCGAATTGGTCGCCGAAGGCAAGATGCAGGAACCCGTCGGGTTTGACAACTGGTTTCCCGGTGGCGTGTCAGTCATGGGAACAGCAAAGTCGCTGATCAGCTTCTTCGGAGCGCCGAGCGATCCGGGCACGCCTAGCTCAATCAAGTACGGACCGAAGATCAAAGTCCCCGCCTTGGTGATTCACGGCGATAAGGACGAGCTTGCCCTCCCGCCGAACGCTCAAGAGATTTACGACAGCCTGACGGCGTCGCCACGGCGCGACTTAATCTGGGTTAAGGGCGCGAGCCACTATTTGACGCCTGGCCCGCTCGCGGAGTCGTACGCCAGGCTGACTGTTGACTGGCTCGTGGGAAACTTCCCCGCCTCCCCTCGCCGATAGGCAGTTGCACTCGAACGGCGATCGCCGCTCCAGCCTGCCCCCCAGCGTGGCCCTGAATCGAGCGCGCAAAGCGTAATCCAGTAGCACCAACGCGGTTGCCGGATAATCGGGCCAAGTCCTGATTAGTCCGATTACCGGACGTCTCGGTTCCAATACCAACTTTTCCGGTTAACGAGGATATTTACGAGAGAGATTAAACTATGACGGTAGGGGCCGCAGGTACAAGCGAGGGAAGAAGCATTTCCTACGACGCGGGGCTTTTGCTGCGGCCGACCAGAGTCTGAAATTCCGGGTCGTCGTGGAGACAATCGAGATCGGCATCCTTGGCCGCCCAATCTTGGAGGCCGTATCCCGCCGCAAACGCCTTTTTCAGCGTCTCCAACGCCTCTGCCTTTTTTCCAAGGACGCCGTAGGTGCAGGCGGCATTATAGAGGGTATTGGAATCTCCTGGGCGAAGGGCGACGGCGGTCTGGAGGTGCCGGACACTTTCCTCCGCCTCGCCCGCAGCGGCGAGATTGCAAGACAGCAAAATACGGGCGCGCACATCTTCCGGCACCAGCTCCAACTGTTGACGGAGGGCTTTGGTCATGCGCTCACGGGCGTGCACGGCTTCCGTTTTCCGGCCTAGCCGTTCCAGCGCGTTACGATATGGAATAAAAGTATTATAGTCGTCGCCATTGGCTTCGATGGCCCGCTCCGTCAGCGCCGCGGCCTCTTCAAACCGTCCGGAAGCGAAATACGCGCGACCGAGAATATTCCAGGACCCTTCGCAATCAGACTTGCGCTCGATGGCCCGCTGAGCCAGCCGCACGGCTTCGTCATACTTCTGCTGCGCGTAACAGAGACGGGCGTGCGCTATCAGAACCTCGGGCAGGTCGGGCGCAAGCGCCGTGGCGCGGTTACACGCAGCCAATCCCCGTTCAATCCATTTCGGGTTCTGCTCGCGAAGCTCGTAGATTAGCCCGCAGAGCAGAGCAACCCCACCGTGTGCAAGGGCGAAATTCGGGTCAAGCTGGATGGCCCGTTCGAACATTTGCAGAGCGTACTCTATATTTTCGCGGCGCGTATAGCTTCTCCCGCGAAGATAAAAATCATAGGCCTGCGGATTTTCCGTCGGCTTGCGCGCGATAGTTTTTTCCTCCTGCGGCGTGAGTGTGATGCGCAGAGCCTGGGCAAGGCTCCGCGCGATTTCCTCCTGGATGGCGAACACGTCCTCCAACTGCCGGTCGTAACGCTCGGCCCAGACCGGATGCCTGGTCGAGACTTCAACTAATTGTGCGGTGATGCGCACACGGCTACCGGAGCGCCGTATAGAACCTTCAAGTACGTAACCGGCCTCGAGCTGCTGGCCCACCTGAAGCGCGGTGACCGGCTTGTCGCGGAATACCAGCATCTCCGAACGGGGGAAGGTCTCCAACTGGGTGATTTTTGAAAGCTCGGTGACAATATCTTCCGTAATCCCGTCGCGGAAGTATTCGTCCTCTTTGGCGCCACCCTGATTTTCGAAATAGAGCACCGCGACTGATTTTTGCCTGTTTGGAGCAGCGTGTGACGCGAAACCGGTTTGGCCCTTCTCCGCGACCATACGGCGGCTTGATTCCATATCCCGACTGAGGCGTTTCAGGTCCGCGCGGATATCGGAAGCATGCTGGTAGCGTAGGTCGGCGTCCTTCTCGAGGGTCTTCCCGAGGATGCTTTCCATCGCCGCGGGCAGGCGCGAATTCAGCTCCTTCGCAGGCGCGGGTGTGGAATGCAGGATTCCGTCGAAAATGACCGCCGGGGTAGAGCCGGAGAACGGAACCGACCCGGTCGCCATCTCGTAGAGCACGACACCCAGCGAAAACAAATCCGAGCGCGGGTCCAACTCCTCACCCCGCGCCTGTTCCGGCGACATGTATGCGACCGTGCCCATGGAGCTGCCCGGGCTCGTCAGTTGTTCTTCACTGAGCACGTGCGTCTGCGTGCGCATGGATGTGGCGCCCACCGATTCGGCGGCGTGCCGGGCCACGGGCGTCAATTTTGCCAAACCAAAATCCAGAATTTTCGCCTGCCCGCGTTCCACGAGAAAGATATTCGCGGGCTTGATGTCGCGGTGCACGATTCCCTTGGAGTGCGCCGCATCGAGCCCGTTCGCGATCTGAATGCCGATCACCAGGAGCTCTGATACTTCGATGGATTTCCCGGCAATCCGGTGCTTCAGGGTCTGGCCCTCGAGCAGCTCCATGGTGATAAACGGCCGGCCCTCGAATTCGCCAAGATCGTGAATCGTGCAGATGTTGGGGTGGTTGAGCGCGGACGCGGCGCGCGCTTCGCGGCGAAATCGCTCGACCGCCTGAGGGTCCTGGGAAATGTCGTCGGGGAGGAATTTCAGCGCAACAGTCCGGCCGAGGCGCGTGTCCCTGGCCTTGTAAACCACGCCCATGCCCCCGCCGCCCAATTTTTCCAGGACTTCGTAGTGGGAAATCGTGCGACCAGCGATCGAAGAGGAATCCGGCATGGGCACAGAGTTTACCGCAGCACCCAGGAGCACGCAACGTACGGGATGCGCCGCAACCGGACCTAAGTCCTGATTAGTCGGATTACCTTCCATTTGAACTATCGCTTTACTTTTCCTGTAAGCGCGTTAGTCAGGACTTAATCTCCACGGACCCATCAATTCCCGGAGCTCGCCCGAAGACGTTTCTCGTAGTCGGCGCGTTCCGGCTTCACCCATTCGTCCAGCCAATCCAGCACGTTGTGATACCAGAAGATGCTGTCGGCAGGCTTGAGGACCCAGTGGTTCTCCTCCTCAAACACCAGGAGTTTCGACGGGACATGTTTCGCCTGGAGAACCTGAAACATAGCAAAACCCTGGCTCGGATCGACGCGGTAGTCGTGCTCCCCGTGAATGATCAACATCGGCGTCTTGAAGTTGCTGGCGAACGTGGCTGGTGCTTGGTTGACTAAAGCCTGCGGGTTCTCCCACGGCGTTCCCTTGAACTCTTGCTGCGTCCCACCCACGAAATCTGACGAATACAGCATCGTCATCAGGTCATATAGGCCATCGTGAGACACGATCGTGCGGAATCGGTCGGTGTGCCCCTCCACCCAATTCGCCATGTAGCCGCCGTAACTGGCGCCCGCGGCCGCCACGCGGGTCGCATCAATGTACGGCCAGGTCAGTGCGGCGTCTACGGCCTTCATTTGATCTTCATACGGCGCCCCACCCCACTGACCTTTAATGGCGTCCATGAACTTGAGACCGAAACCCGACGAACCGTGAAAATTCGGCATAATCACCACGTAGCCAGCCGCCGCAAACAATTGCGCGTTCCACCGATAGTGGAAAAGATTGGCCCACGAGTTCTCGGGGCCACCGTGCATCAGTAACAGCAGCGGGTACTTTTTATTCGCGTCGAACCCCGGCGGCTTCACCTGCCAGGCCTGGACGTTTTCGCCGTTCCAGCCGGCGAATGTGAAACTGGAAACCTCGCCAAATTCGATGTCTTTCAACGCCTCGCTGTTCATCTGAGTCAAAGATGAGGGAGGGCCGGCGGCTTCTGGGACGTTCAGCCGAAATAGTTCCGCCGGGTGCGAGAAATCCATTTTCGAGAAGACGAGGAACGTGCCGTCCCGCGAAACGTCCGCGGGACCGGACGTGCCGGTCGTGACCAGTTGCGTCACCTTCAACGTGTCAATGTCCAGCCGAGCGAGAGGCTCCTGGCCGCGGTCTTCGAAGCTCACGTATAGACTCTTGCTGTCCGGCGCCCACGCGTACGAATCAATGGACCGATCGGTCGCTTCGAAGACATTCTTGTGCTCTCCGGTCATCCTGTCATAGAGGAAGAGCCGAGTTAGGTCGGACTCTTGCATAGGCCGCAGCGAAGCGCTGTAGGCGATATAGCGGCCGTCCGGGGAATAGAGCGGCGTCCTGTCGCTGGCTTTGTTCGTGGTGATGGCCTTCGCCGCACCGCCCCTTACCGGCATCACAAACAAGTTACTGTTACCGGTCAAAGCCTCATTCTGCACAAAGCGGGAAAAACAGATTTCGCGGCTGTCGGGAGAAAACGCAACTTCCTGGGTACCTCCCTCCGTCCAGATTGGCGAATCCACGTCACCCGGAGTGACATCCTGCGCGGCGCCACCCTCGGAGGCGATAAGGAAAATGTGATTGCGCATGCCATCCACCCATGTGTCCCACCGCCGGAAAGGGATCTCCGTGATCACGCGCGCCTTCACCGGATTGTCGGTGCGCTCCTTAGCCATTCTCTGGTTGCAGGCCATGTCCGCACACGAGGGGAACACGCTTGCCGTGATGGCGATCGTCTTGCCGTCTGGAGACAATACGAATGCCTCAACTCCAGTCGGAACAGTCGTCACCTGCTCCGCTTCGCCTCCGTTCACCGCAAGGCGAAAGATCTGGCGCTTCTTGTCCACTCGCGTGCTGATGAAGTACAGATAGCGGCCGTCCGGCGACCAGCGCACGTCTCCGTTGAACCCCTGCTCTCCAAATGTCAATTGTTGCGGGTCACCGCCCGCCGCGGGGATCGTCCAGACGTTCGTGACCGGCAGATTCTTCCCGATATCGCTCCGCGTCACCGTGAAAGCAACTGATTTCCCATCGGGTGACACACGGGGATCGCCGACCCGCGACAGGCGCTGCATGTCTTCCACACGGAATGCATTGCCACCCCATGCAGGGAAAACCAATGACAACACAGCGAACAAACAAATGAGAGTTTTCATATTTCCTCACAACCCCCCAATTGCTTAGGTGGAGGGATATCCTTCCGGAAGCCCTGATGACGTTCGCCGTCGAGCCTGAACAGTGCGAAGCCGAATTTATCACGATTTGACTCCAGTTCCCGGTAAGTCGGATTACCGGACAAATGAAGTATCGCTTCACATGTCCGGTTACCGCGTTAATCAGGACGTAGTCTCTATGCTGACAGTAATCCCTGCCATTGCCATCAGTTCCGAGTTGTGGAGCGCAAAAGATAGGAATTATGATAATTGCGGCCGCCCCATCTGCAGATTCCCATCCATTCCGATACCCAGTGAAGTAGAGCTCAGACCCGTCTTGATCCCCGATGGCTACCCCGATATTTCCGATATCCCACCAATCAGGAACATGTCCCGTAATGGACAGTTTTTAGCTCGGCGAACCCTGATGCTGGAGGCGACTTGTTAGTCTTTCAATCGAGCTTCGAGATACGGACTAACCGGAGCTTTAACGTTAAGAGCGCCACTTTTTGGCGCGCCTTCACGAGTCCGCTGATGTCTCGGCTCGAAACGACCGATTTAACAGGCAGCTAGTAGAGTGTGTTTTAGTTACACAAAGGAGATTTACAGTGAAGATCGCAACATTTTTCTCGATATTCGTTATGACCCTGGGCGTATCCGCGCAGGCCCAAACCAATGTCATCAGCCGAACAACGCCCGCCGTGAATTATGGGCACCGGCATTCAAACACACCGATCGATTTCCGCGGCACGGACCTGATGCCTGCCGCGAATGGCCAAGCCGACGTCCGGACCAATCGCGGCGTCATGGAAGTCAAAGTGGAATTTGGGGAACTACAGAGCCCCGCGACATTCGGCAACGAGTACCTCACCTATGTCCTGTGGGCGATTTCGCCCGAGGGCCGTCCAGTAAACCTCGGGGAAGTATTGGTGGGCAATGATCACCGCAGCAAGCTGGACGTCACCACGAATCTTCAGGCGTTCGCTATGATTGTGACCGCGGAACCGTATTATGCGGTGCGGCGTCCGAGCAACGTGGTCGTGCTCGAGAACGCCATTACGCCGGAAACCAACGGCACCACCGAGCCCGTGGATGCCAAGTACGAACTGATCGGACGCGGCGGCTACATTCCTACAGGGTATACATTTGATCCGGTTGTCCTGAATGCAAAATTGCCGCTCGAATTCTTTGAAGCGCGCAATGCTGTGCGCATCGCCCGTTCGGAAGGGGCGGACCAGTACGCCAGCGAAAGTTACGGGAATGCTGTTCGCCAAATGAAAGAGGCGGATGCCCTCGCCACAGCCAGGCACGTGGACAAGAAAGCGCTGATTTCGGTGTCGCGTGAAGTGGTGCAGACGGCTGAAGACGCCACCGAAATTTCAATGAAGCGTATGGAAGACGAGCGGGTGGATGCGGAGAAGCGAGCCGCGGAAGGCCGCGAAAGGGATGCCAAGGCTCAATCGCGGCAGGATATGCAGGCTCGCCAGGCCGCCGAAGCACAAACCGCCGACGCAAACCGCCAGCGCACACAGGCGGAGAGCGCAGCTGCGGACGCAAACGCCCAGCGGACACAGGCTGAGAATGCGGCGGCGGATGCGGATAGCAAGCGCGCAACTGCCGAACAAGCAACCGCGGACGCGCAGCAGCAGCAACAGGCGGCACAGGCGGATTCTGACCGGAATCGAGCCGCTGCCGCCGCGTCGGACCTGCAACTCCAGCAAGCTTTGAAGGATCGGGAAGCGCTCCGGGCCAGCCTGCTGTTGCAATTCAACGCAATTCTCGCCACGCGTGATACGGCTCGCGGCCTGGTCGTCAACATGTCCGACGTGCTTTTCGACACCGGCAAGTTCACGCTTCGTCCGCTGGCGCGTGAAAAACTGGCGAAAATCTCTGGAATCGTTCTCGCCTATCCATCACTCCTGTTGGCCATTGAAGGCGATACCGACAGCGTCGGCAGCGATAGCTACAATCAGGATCTTTCGGAAAAACGAGCGGAGGCCGTGAGGGACTTTCTCGCGCACGAAAACATTCCCATGGCGTCCATGACCGCGCAGGGGTTCGGCAAGACGCAACCAGTTGCTACCAATGACACCGCGGAAGGGCGACAGCAGAATCGCCGCGTGGAATTGGTGGTCTCGGGCGACGTGATCGGAACCGCGATTGGTGTTGTGTCCCAAAACCGGCAATAGAGCGAACCGTCGGATGGCATTTCGCACTTTGCAGTAGCAGGCCCCGGTGCTGGGTTTTGGCCGGGGCCTGTTTTCTTAGCGAACACCGATCGAGAAATAGCTAGCCACGATGACCGGTCGATCCGCGGACTGTATCTCTCGATAAATCGGATTACCGGACAGATCGTTTTCTAGTACTCCTCTTGTTCGTTAAGCGCGTTAATCAGGCACGTGGCTGTATCAGAGAGGATTCAACGAACGGAAACCGACTTCTCGGTTCAAATCGCAGAGGACTCGGCGACGCTTCTGCAATCCGTTCCACCATTTCACAGCTCCAGGAAGGACCGCTTCAGGCTATGTTGTATCACCGATACGCGGGAAACGCCTCTAACTCCTGATTAGTCGGATTACCGTCCATGTCCTTTTCTAGTACTCGATTCCTCCGTCCTGCCAAACAACTCAGTCTAAATTATCGTTGATATCTGAGGTGGCTAGTGATATATGGTGGCGCCGCGAGGAGAAAAACAATGCTGAGAACACTTCTAATTGTGCTCTTGCTACTGCTCCTTCTGGGCGCTTTGCCAACTTGGCCTTATAGCGCTGGCTGGGGGTATTATCCGAGTGGCGGGCTCGGTTTACTGTTCCTGATTATCATCGTTCTAGTCCTCGCAAAGAAAATTTAGATCCGGCGCTCAGACGGTCTCGGAGCGAGGGCGATTACGCTGTGTAGTTCTCGGACGAAAACGTCAATCGTTGCAGCCTCGACGGGCATTGTAACGATCGCAGTTTGGATTGTACCGGCTGATTTATAGTTCGAGTCGATTGTTGCCTCGACGTATGATTGGCCAGCTCCGCCGATACAGTGGAACCGCAGCCTTGCACCACCGCCTGCGCGATTACAGTTAAAATTGCCAAAAATCAATTCACGTGTGTCAGGGGGGCGCGTGGAAATCCACGGAGTTTTGCCGCAGCTTCTTCCAAATCACCTATCGCTTCGTTAACGTCAGCGGCGCCGCCAAACATCCCGTTCCACGCAGGGATACAAAACTGGATTAAGTTCCTATCAGACCAATTCGCCTGAAATTGAAAGCCGACGGGCGTTGGCGAAGTCATGGGACTCAAATCACTCTAAATCTCAAATAGTTCTGGCGCAACCACTGCCAAGTCCTGGTTAGTGGGATTACCGTACATCTGGTGATCCAGCACTCCACTTCTCCGGCTACAAAGTTACCCGTCCATTAGCCTCCGTATCAAGGGGACTCGCTTAGGAGGAGGTCCCGACTGCTACGCAGCTCCGCAGAAGATGTTAGACGCCTACCGGCTTGGTTTTGAATAGTAGAAGGAGCTTGCGGCAGAGCGCAGGATTGTTGACGAAGGTATGCGCTCGAAGGGGAGAATCTAAGAAAGTGCTGTAGCCGGGAACTTCCTGCGGGGCCATGTCGTTCAGGTTCCGAAATCCCATGGACCAGTCGGGGAATTCGCGTTCCGTGCAAGGGCTGTCCAAAACAGTCATGATCTCTTTGTGCCGTGGATCTTTTGCGATTTGCGCGCTCAGCGAATGCACCTGCGCCTCGTCCCCTTCCAACGCCTGCATGAACTCGCCGTCCTTGTACAGAAGCATTCCGGTAATCCCGAGCTTTGAATTGTTCCTGCGGGCTCTGTCTAGAAGCAGGAGCAGTTCATCGTTAGAGAATGGCTTAACACTTGAACTGGTGTAAACGAACCGAATCATGGCTCTCTCCTTCAACGGAAGACTTTGAGGTCATGGCGCTCCCCACTTCTATTAGGGTGCGGTCAGGGGGAGAAGGAATCTGTTCGATTCAGAACAGTGATAATTGTTGCGACACATTGGCATTTCCTAGGAAGTGGGACGGCGTCGGGGTCGGAGAGACTCCGACGCACTGAGCGCTGGTGATGTCCAGATTCCTGGCGAGTGGACACTTTTGAGCCGGATCGATGGCTAAATCTAGCCGCTGAAATGATATTCCCCGCATTCACTCCCGGCTGGGGAAGCTCCTTCTATCCTGTAGGGATGAAGCGTGCCGACAACCCCGCCCGCTACGCCACGAAGTCCAACACCGTCGCTGTTTACTAAGAAGGTGAATGTGCGCTATCGAACAGTATGCATACCCGCCTTTTCGCCATGCTATTGCATGACACCGTCCGCAGCAGGAAGTGTCTCCGTCGAGGCCCGGCATGACCGCGTGAAAACCCTCCTGAGAAGTCCCGCGTTCGATGCGAAATTGTTCCTCGATTCCGTCGGTCCCGGAAGAAAACTTCGCAAGTTTCAAACAAAAGAAGCCATATTTACACAGGGCGAACCCGCGAAGAACGTCATGTACGTTCAAGAAGGCGGCATCAGGCTTACGGTGGTTAATAAGATTGGCCGAGAAGCGGTTGTGGCGATTTTGGGCCGGGGCGATTTTTTCGGTGAAGGATGCCTTGCAGGCCAGTCGATCTGTATGGCGACGGCGACCGCAATTGGTCACACGACCATCCTCTCCATCGCGAAAGAAGAGATGCTTCGCGTGCTCCACAAGGAGCACGAACTCTCGGACCGCTTCATCTCCTACATGTTAACCCGAAACAACCGAGTTGAGGAGGACCTGATAGATCAACTCTTCAACTCCAGCGAGAGACGGCTGGCGCGTACTCTGTTGCTGCTTGCGCGCTACGGCAAGCAAGACCAGCCTCAACAGAAGATCTCCAATGTATCGCAAGGAACGCTGGCTGACATGATCGGAACAACGCGGTCACGGGTAAGCTTTTTTATGAACAAATTCAAGAGACTGGGCTACCTCCGATACAAGAACAATGATATCCGCATTAATAAGGGCCTCCTGAACGTTGTCCTCCACGATTGAGTCCGCATCATAATTCCTTCGTATTCGGTAATTAAGTCCATCCGGGTCGTAGCAGCATGCAAGGTCAGCCGCGTTTCAGCACGTGAATATCTCGTCTAGGCGCGCCCAGTCGCCTAGACCTTAACGTAACATTGGGGTATGCTCAGCTTATAGGCATACGTGCTCTGTTCGTGCAACCTGAATCGTCGGAGAAGCCACATGGTCATAGGCGATAGATTGCGAATTCTGCGAGCAGCAAAGAATCTTTCACAAGGCGAGATCGAAAAGCGTACTGGCTTGCTCAGATGCTATATATCCCGGGTCGAGAATTGCCATACCGTTCCTTCGATTGAGACCCTTGAAAAGATGGCGAGGGCATTAGAAGTTCCCATGTACCAATTGTTTCACGAGGGCAAACATCCCAAACTTCCCAACCTGCCGAAGGGCCAGGAAGCGGACGCCGAGTGGGGCGGCTCTGGTGAAGACCGCAAGACGCTTAACAAATTCCGCAAGCTCTTAAGCCAAGCTGATGAAAAGGATATGAAACTTCTCATGTTCACGGCTCAAAAAATGGCGGCGTCACATCGAGCGAAAGTTTGATTGAGCATTCCGTCACCGTATGCGTGGTTTCCGGCGTACGTGACCGCTGCTTTCGAGACGGACTTTTCCCAGCTCTATCCACGAATTGACTCAGCATTACGGGCAATCGACAAAAGACTTGATGGGCCTACAAAACTTGATGACGCCGAATTCAGTGAAATTCAATATGCTCTGCGGGCACTTCAGATGCTAAACACCGACGAATAAAGTGAGCAATATTGATCAGATGGGGGTTTTGATCGAGGTTCACACTGCGCGTTGCTATGGAGCGCCTCAGCCTTCTGCAACGCGAATACGACGAAAATGCAGTTCTACTCGCTAATCCTCTCGACCTCGCTGACTTCGAACGGCTGAAGGAACGTCGACAGGCCCTCCTTCGGGAAGCCCGAATGCTCGCGCAATCGCTGAACATTTTGGAGCCTCAGTGGTTCACTGTCGTCTAGCGGTAACCGGTCACGCGCCCTGGGGCAAGTTCCGTCGATACTGTCTCTCCGCTCTTTTCAAGACTTGCAGTGCGTGCAACGCATCTTGAAGTTTTAGGCGCTCTCCTACCGGGACCCCTTCACCTTGCGATGATCGGTGCGCAAAGGCTTTTTCAGCTGCCTCGATGAGGTCTTTGGGCATCAAGTCAGCTGATCAGCTGGCCCCCCCCGCGACAACTAGCGGATTGGGTACCCAGAGTTCTCCGCTCACCAGCGTGAACCGGATCTAATGATCGAGGGCGAGTGGTTGGCTACTTGGAAGTAATCGTCGCACCTGGTCTGCCCGAGGTCATGGGGTTGACCCCCGATAAGTCGGATTACGGGACATCTACTCGGCTACTAACCCACGTGTCCGGTCACCGAGTTAATCAGGAGTTGGGTATGCCGCCGGCTGAGCCGGCTGATTGCCACGGACTTCGGTCCTTACTGCAAACAGCATCAGATAGAAGCCGGTTATGACATCGACCAGGGCCATCGGCGGCAAACAGATGTACATGAATAACGAGTGCTGTTCCGGGAATACCAAATTGGCAAAATACAGACCCGTCCAGATCATCGAGGCAAAGACGCCCAGCGCTGCTAGTACCCTCGGGATGTACTCCGATTTGAAAAACAGATAAAAGAAAAGGAACGAGCCTATGCCGAAAGAAATACCGCCGAGGTTCTCCGTGGCACCCGCAATACTGCGCATCAGGTCCGAGAATGCCTGCGCGGCCATCCTGCCGGCCCCGTCGGTTTGTGCGGAGACGTAAAACTGCACCCTCACGAAGCCGCACATTCGTACCACCAGGGCTAGGAATGAATCTCCCAAAGTGAAGATCATCGCGAGTTGAGCCAGCAAACTGTTGACAGGCTTCAGCGTTGCATACAGCGCGAAAGCAAGCAGGCCACTGCCCAAAGTCGCAATCAAGACGGTGGAGAGCGCAACTCGATATAAGCGTTCCGACGCTGCTATTCTCGTTGCTGTTTCTGTGAAGGTTCCACTCCCCGCGATGTGGGAGAGGACGAGGCCGCTGCCGAGAGCAATGATGATCTCCCCGAGGAACAAGAATCCCGCAAGTCTCGCGTATTTTCGTTGCGTTTTATCCGCTTCAGCGTTATCGATTTCTAATCGCATTCGACCCTCCGCCTCGCAGCGAGCTGTTCGCCCGGCGCTACCACGGGTTCCATCCCTCTTCAAAAATCGGGGCAGACGTTTTCCATCGACACGGATCATTCGCCGTTCTTCTCCTCGCCGGAGCAGCTCGCGGATATTCTTTTGCAGATTGGAACCCTGTAGAGAAGAACCTGCTGCGATTGATCGTGGCGTGCCAATATCGCCGACTTTCTTGATAGTCCCCGAATTGTCGGCGACTCGGAACCAATCTCCAACAGGATGCCGACTAGAGCCTACCCCCCCAAATTAACGCGTTAGCCGGACAAGTAAAGCATTACCGGAAGACGTTTGTCCGGTAGTCCAACTTATCAGGAGTTGGCCCGCGACGAGTGCCCACGATATATCTCCGCCGGGCGATGTTTCATCAGGCTACTCGGGTTTCTTGGCCGGTTGAGATTCATCGGGGCTAACAAAATTGATCACAAAGGGCGCGACTCCGTGTACCTGCAGAATCGTGTCGCCTTTGCATTCCGCGAAGTGCCTCATATGCGGCGCAGCCCAGAAAAATCCGCCCGTGGGCACATCTTTGAGCGCCGCATCGTCCCATTTCGATCCCATCCCTACGGCGGCCGCGCCCCGGATCACGGTAACGTTCTCCGTCGTCGGATGCCAGTGCGGTGCGATCTTGGCTCCATCGGAACACGAAAGGCGCAGAGTATACGTGCGCCCCGCTGTCATTGGATCGCCCTGGATGATAGCAACGCGCAATGTGCCACCGGTTTCAACCGATGGGGTGCCGACCATGGCCGCCGCCGGGATGTCGCCCCACTTTTCCGAACCTGGCTCTACAATCATCGGG
>Ga0302326_10019568_pt1 | contig 13975 bp, 12 predicted proteins | sample Palsa_T0_3_FD_202264 | JGI IMG/M metagenome (GOLD analysis project Ga0302326, IMG submission 202264) | Peat permafrost microbial communities from Stordalen Mire near Abisko, Sweden - Palsa_T0_3 | ecosystem: Environmental > Terrestrial > Soil > Palsa > Peat permafrost | place: Sweden: Abisko... | reverse complement strand
GTCGTCCAGCCACTCCACGAAGGTGGTGGCTGGAACGAGGCAGCGATGGCTCCGAAAGAGAGGAGCAAAGAGCCGGTGCTCCGAGATACGTTCGGCCCGCACGCTGATCAAGGGTCGCTTGATCTTCTCGGTCCGCAGACCCCACAGGAGGCTGCGCAGCTCCGGCCCCGACCCGCGGTCGATCACCACCGAGAGTTTGCGCCCCGGGGAGAGGTTGTAGCCGGTGACCGGCGGATCGACGATCGAAAGGGCGGGGAAGTCCTCGCGGAGCGACTCCTCGGAGCCAACGTAACCGTAGCGGCCGCACATCGTTGGGGGAGAGTATCTAAACGCACGTGCAGGAGGGAAGATGGAAATGGGAATGGTAGAGCGCGTTCCTTCCGATCGAGTTGGACCCCGTGCCGCATTGGGAGTATTTCTCTCGCAATGTCCCGGACAATCCTCTCGCCTGCCTTCGCACTCTCGGCGTTCCTCTCCGCCTGCTCGAGCGGACAGACCTTTCAGCCAACGACCGGAAGCAGTGGAACCACCGGGGGAGCGGGCACGACCACGGGAGCCTCGCTCGGAACCGTGTCGACGGTCGTGAGCTTCCTGCAGAATGAAAGCTGCTCGGGCGCACCCGCCAGCCTCGCGATCGACTTCTCGGGAGACCTCTTGACGGTTGCCGGGATGATGCTCCTGAGCGTTCAGCCCGACGGCGGGATAACGGAGGTCCTCCCTTTCCAGCTCGGCGTCACGGCGGTCGCGGCGAGCTCCGCCGGAACCTACCTCACGGAAGGCATGCCGGTCGCGCTCTACACCGAACAATCCTTCAATCAGACATTCCTCAGCGGCGGAAGCACGGTATGCCTCGACGGCAGCGCCGGGGAGGACGGCGGCATCGGCTTCGCCTCGGGCCGCGCGATCGCGGCCGACGCCGAGGCCAATGTCTATCTTGCCGACTGGAGCCAAACAGAAGCCGGCTGCACTCGCATTCGCAGGGTGGACTTCGAAGGAAACAGCACCACCATCGCGGGGACCGGGGCGCCGGGCTACATGAATGGACCAGGTTCCACCGCCCAGTTCTTCGAACCCTCGGGAGTCGCCGTCGACCGGCTGCGCAACGTCTACGTCTCGGACTCTTTCAACAACCGCATTCGCATGGTCGGACCGGACGGGACGACCAGCACCGTGGCCGGCAACGGCACGGCCGCCTTCGACGATGGCGCCGGCCCCCCCGACACGCCCACCTCGGCCACCTTCAATCTTCCCACTGGCATCGCGGTCGACTCGTCCGGGAACATCTTCGTCGCCGACACCAACAACAACAGCATCCGCATGATCACGGCCGACGGAGGCACCACCACCCTCGCCGGAAACGGCAAGGCGGGCTTGGTCAACGGAACGCTCGGCAAGGGCGGAACCACCGAGTTCAGCTTTCCGATCAGCGTCGCGGTGGATTCGAAGGACAACGTCTACGTGGCCGACTACGGGAATTGCGCCATCCGCGTGATCACGCTCCCGGGCTCTCCCTGAGCGCTCATTGACCACCTGAGGCGTTAGGCCATGGCGAGCTCAAATCTGCAGCCCGGCGAACGAGTCCTGGCCGAGGTCCGACTCTCCTGGCTCTTCATTCTCGATTCGTTCGGGATCTTCCTCGCGACGCTCCTGACCCTCGGCCTGGCGGCCTACCTGCGGCGGCAGTCGAACCTGCTCCTGGTGACCAACCGCCGCTTGATCCAGACGCGGGGAATCGTCGAGCGAAGCGTGACCGAGATGTATCTCGGGCGAGTCGCGCAAGTCGAGGTGAACTCCGGGCTTCTCGACCGCATGTTCGGGGTCGCGAGCTTGACGATCATCGCGCTCGACCAATTCGTTTTCAAGATGTCGCCGGTGGCTGGAGGCGAGGCGATCAAGGACCTGATCATGACCGCGGCCAACGAGGCCAAGGGGTCGCCCGCTGCGGCGGCCATCCCGGCAGCGGCTGCGGCGGCTCCCGCGACGGGCAATTCGAGAGACGAGATCCTGGGCGCGGTCGAGAAGCTCGGCCGGATGCGCGACAGCGGAGTGCTCTCGGAGGCGGAGTTCCAGGCCAAGAAGAGCGACTTGCTGCGGCGGTTGTAGGCGGGGCGCCAGAAAGCTCTGCAGAGAGCTCCTGATTGCTGTGGCTCTGTCTCGCGAGAGTCGAGTGCGTGCCCGTGCACGGTGCAGGCTTTGCGCAGCATAAAAAAAGGCCGGACTCGGTACACCTCAGATTCCGCCAGCTAGCGGCCGGCGTGCGCGCAACATCAGCGAACCAGCCGGGAACGGCTCTGCTCTCGTCGATCCGTGACAAGCTTAGCAAGCAAGGGCGGCGCCACACGCAACACGCAAGCCCTCGCATTTCCGCGGGTCTGGTGTCCGATCCCTAGACTACGAGAGTTGAAAATTAGGCACGCAGACGGGCACGGGCACGCGCTCGGCTTCTTGTTAGTCCAAACCCTCTGTGCCGCTCGACCCTCCTACTGAGCAGCGATCCATTCCCGGACCACCGCCTCGAGCACCGGCAGCGGCAGCGCGCCGTGACCAAGAATCGCGTCGTGGAAGCCGCGGATGTCGAAGCGCGTTCCCAGCCGCGCTTTGGCCTCGGCCCGCAGCTTGAGAATCTCCTGCTCGCCCACCATGTAGCCGAGCGCCTGGCCGGGCCAGATGATGTAGCGGTCGATCTCGCTGGCCGCGACCTCGGGAGGGTCGGTCGTGTGCGCCATGTAGAAGGTGAGCGCCTGCTGGCGGGTCCAGTGCATGGCGTGCAGACCGGTGTCCACCACCAGCCGCACCGCGCGGAGCGCTTGACCGGAGAGCATGCCGTAGCGCGCCACCGGACTCGAGTACAGCCCCAGCTCGTCCGCCAGGCGCTCGGTGTAGAGCGCCCAGCCCTCGATGTAGGCGGTGCTGCCGCCATTGCGGCGAAAGGCCGGCAGGCCCGTGAGCGATTGCCCGATGCTGATCTGCAGGTGATGGCCGGGCACGCCCTCGTGGAAGACGGTGCATTCCTGGTCATACAGGGTGCGGGTCTCGGGCTTGTCGGTGTTGACGTAGTAGTAGGCGGGGGTCAGGCCGTCGTCGGGCGCCTGCTGGTAGAAGGCCGCGCCGGCCGACGCCGCCCGCCAGGACTCGACGGCCTTCACCTCCATCGGCCGCTGCGGCATGGTCCGGAAGTCGCGGGGCAAAGCCGCCATGGCCCGGGCAACCGTCTTGCGCGCCCAGCCCAGCAAGTCAGCCTCGTGGGTGAAGAACTGATCGGGCCGCTTGCCGATCGAGGCCTCGAAGGCCTTGAGGTCCGGAGCTCCATCCGACTTGCCACCAAGCTTTGGGGGCGCGTGCTCGCTGCGGGCGATGGCCACCTGCTCGGCCTCGATCTGCCCGAGCAGCGTCAGGCCCTGCTGGTGAAGCTCGGCCGGCGTGAGCCGCATCCCGGTGTGCATCCGGATGGCGGCGGCGTAGCAGGCGTCGCCCTGGGGCAAGACCCACAGCCCGGGCTGCTCGCGGGCTTTGGGCAGCACCTCGGCAGCCAGGAACCCGCGGTACTGGCGCATGGCGGGCAGCACCGAGCGCTGGATGGCCTCGGCCAGTCGGCTCACGACCGCCGCACGGCGGGCGGCCGGCAGCTGCTCGAGCTTGTCCGGCGGCGGCAGGAAGTCCGAGTGGGCGGCATCCTTCTTGAGCAGCTCGTCGAGCTCGTCGATCGCGAGCTGGACGTTCCGGCGCGGGGCGACCTCGCCCCTGGCCAGCCCTTCCCGCAGCGACGCCGCCTGCTGGCCAAGGGCGCGCCCCACCTGGCCGAAGCGAGCCACCAGGTCGTCGACGCCCTTCTCGGTGCCGAGCGGGTAGTACATGGCGGTGAGCGGGAAGTTGACCTGCGGCCCGCTGAGCTGGTCGACGGTCCAGCGGTCCGCATCACAGACCTGGATCTCGCGCGTGGAGTCGAGGAGATCGAGGAGCAGCGCCTTGGTGAGCCGGTCCTCCGGCGGCAGGCCCTCGTCCGGAATCTCGCGGGCCTCGCGCTCGATGCCGATCAGACCGTCGAGGAACCGCGCGCGCCCGGCTGACGAAAGGTCGTCGAGCTGATCATCGAAGCGGTGATCGCCAAGGGTGGTGGCCGAGAGCGGACCGCCGCCGCTCTCCCCGATCCAATCGAGCGGGGCCGACTTGAGATTGAGAATCCAGTAGCGCTCCGACAGTGCCGCGAGTCGCTCCGAGGGGGTGCCCGAGGCTCTGAGAGAAGTGACCGGATGTTGCGCGCCGGCGCAGGCGGCGGAGCACAGCAGGGCAAAGCCAAGGCGAGAGCGGAACATGGCCTCTCCATCTCAGGACCAGCCCCCAATTTCACCTTCTTTTCGCTGCCGAGGAATCCCGGAAATCGGGAAACTCCTGAACCTCTCTGGCCCCCCTACCCAAATGGGGGTCGATGGCTAGCTTGGATCGAGCTCGCTTTCACCCTGAACTGAGTGCGCATGGACCCCTCGGTCTCGCCGACCGGCCGGACAGCCATCCTGGTGGTGGACGATCAGCCGGAGAATCTCGTCGTGCTGCGGGGCACGCTCGCGCGGCCCGAGTACGACGTGGTCGAGGCGGCCTCGGGCATCGAGGCTCTCAAGAAGAGCCTGCGGCAGGACTTCGCGGTCATCGTGATGGATGTGCTGATGCCGCTGATGGACGGGTTCGAGACCGCCCGGCTGATCCGCCAGCGGGACGCCTCGAAGGACATCCCCATCATCTTCCTGACCGCCGCCGACACTGACGTGGCCAACCTCTACAAGGCCTATTCGGTGGGGGCGGTCGACTACCTGGTCAAGCCGGTCGACACCAACATCCTGCGCGCCAAGGTGGCGGTCTTCGTCGACCTCTACCGCAAGAGTCAGCGCATCCGAGCGCAAGACGCCGAGCTGCGCGAGAAGGAGCGGCTGCTGAGTGCCGAGGCGCTGCGCGAGAGCGAGAACCTCTACGAGGCCACCTTCAACGCCTCGGCCGTGGCCATCGGGAGCTGCGCCACCGACGGGCGCTTCCTGCGAGCCAACCAGCGGCTGTGCGACACCCTGGGGCGAACGCGCGAGCAAGTCCTGCAGCTGCGCCTTCAAGATTTCAGCCATCCCGACGACGCGGCCGAGCTGGCGAGCACCCTGCATCGCCTTCTCGCAGCTGGCCTCGACAGCTCGCGCCGCGAGAGCCGCTACTGCCGCGGCGATGGAGAGGTCTTCTGGGCCAAGCTGGCGGTCTCGCTGCTCCGGGATGCGAGCGGTAAGCCCAAGCACTTCATCCTGGGGCTCGAGGACGTGACCGAGCGGCGCCTGGCCGACGAGCGTCAGCGCTTCGTGGCCACCGCCAGCGAGCAACTGCTCAGCTCGCTCGACTACGAGTCCACCTTGAAGAGCGTCGCGCGCCTGGCGGCCGCCACCGTCGCCGATTTTTGCATCGTCGACCTGGTGGCGGAGGGGCAGGTCCAGGAGCTGGTGGTGGCGCACCGTGAGCCCGCCCGCGCCAACGAGCTTCAGAAGCTGCGGCTCCGACTGCCGGCCGTGCTGGGTGAGCAATGGGACAGCGGCAAGAGCGACCCCCAGCCCGAGCTGGTTCCGAACGCCGTCGAGGAGCTGACCCGGAGGTGCGCCTCGGATCAGGAAGCCCTCCTGCTCCTGGAGCGGCTCGACCTGAGCTCGGCCCTCCGCGTCCCGCTGGTGGCGCGCGACCGCAGGCTCGGTTCGCTGGCCTTCTGGAAGACCGGCAGCTCGCGCCCCTATGACGCAGCCGACCTCCGCATGGCCGAGGATCTGGCGCACCGCGCCGCCTTCGCCATCGAGAATGCCCGGCTCTATCGCGAGGCCCAGGACGCGGTGGGGGCGCGCGACGAGTTTCTGTCCATCGCCTCGCACGAGCTTCGCACTCCGCTCACCCCACTGCAGATCTCGCTGCAGCGCTTGCTCACCAGCCGCAACGGCACGCCGCCGATCGAGCTGCTCTCGGGTGAGGAGCTGCGGCGCGCGGTGGTCCGCTGGGACAAGCAGGTCCGGCGCCTCAGCCTGCTCATCGACAATCTCCTCGACGTCTCGCGCATCTCGGCCGGACGGCTGGACCTCAAGCCCGAGGCCGTCGACCTGGTCGAGGTGGCGCGCGAGATCGTGGCGCGCCTCTGGGGCGAGGTGGCCGACGCCGAAACACCCGCCACCGTGCTGGCCGAGGCCGGGCCGGTCGTCGGGCAGTGGGACCCTTTGCGCGTGGAGCAGGTCGTGATCAATCTGCTCGCCAACGCGCTGAAGTACGGCGGCGGGAAGCCGGTGACGGTGACCGTGAGCCGCAACGAGCGCTTCGCCTGCTTCGAGGTCCGCGATCAGGGCATCGGCATCGCGGCCGAGAAACAGGCCAAGATCTTCGAGCGTTTCGAGCGCGCGGTGTCCTCGCGGGTCTACGGGGGGCTGGGACTCGGGCTCTACATCGCGCGGCAAATCGTCGACGCCCACGGCGGCATGCTCGAGGTTTCGAGCGATCCCGGGCGCGGCTCGGTCTTCACGATGCATCTCCCGCTGGGAACGCCCCCGTCGCTGCCCGCGGTCGCCCAGCCTACTGTGGCGCGCTGATCACGATGTCGGACACGGGCGACGGCCCGAAGACCACGGCGGGCGGAGGCGAGCTGTTGAGGCATCCCAACCCCACCAGCGTGACTCCCGCCGGAAAGTACTCTTTGTTGAGGGCGCCTTGGTAAAAGGGCGGCGGCTGCGTCATGGCTCCTCCATGCTGCTCTCCCTGCAGCACGTTGTCGATCGCGCCGGCCTGGCTCTGCGGGCAATCATTGCCGCAACTCGGGACGGAGCCGTCTTCGGTCCAGCAGATGTAGTCGTAGTTCGGGACCTGGGCAGAGGGGGGATCGTCCGGATTGGGGGCCGACTTTGCCAACGTGATTTGTAGCACGCCGCCGTCGGGGGGTATCGCCAGCCCGGTGGCTGGGTCGCTGGTCATGGGATCGAGCAGGAGTTGGTAGGGCCCGCTGGTGGTGACCGTCGAGGCCGTGAGATCGCTGGGCCCGCAGGCGATCCCCGAGATGAGCTCCGAGTAGCTGTGGGAATTGCCGATCTGGAATGACCCCACGACCCCCCCACCGGGCGTGATCGGCATGCCGGCGTCGCACGCTCCCGACGGATCGCAGACGGGCATGGACGAGCCCACGACCACGCACAGCGTGTCGGAAGAGCCGGCGTTCAAGTGGTCGTCCACCTCGAAGGTGACGTCGTAGTCGAACGAGGTCTGCTTGGCCGGCCAGAAGCCACCGTCCTCCTCGGAGTTCTCAGCCAGGATCGTGGGTGCGTTGAGCTGAATGTCGTAGGCGATCGTGGTCACGGCCGACGGCAGGTAGCCGGTCTTACACCCGATGACCTGGAAGGTCGTGCTGGTGAGAAAGCTCTGGATTCCGCCCGTGGCCTCACTGACCAGGCCAGTGGAGCCGGTGCCGGTCGCCGGCAGGGGCCCCGCGCCCGAGGAGCAAGTCGGGGCAGCCGCCGGTGCCGCGCCGACCGTGTACCACATCTGGACGTTGCTGGTGGACGACAGCGTCGCGGTCGAGATCTGTGGATCCAGGGGAGTGGACCCCTCGAACGGCAGGGTGGCGGGTCCGGACGGGCCGGACATGCTGGGGGCCGCCACCTGCATGACGTAGCTGGCCGAGGAGCCGTCGCTGGGCAACACGCCCGGCAGGCAGGTGATGGCCGCGAGGGTGACCGCCCCGGTGCCGGCCTTCGTGAGGGTCCCGTCGATCGGGATCTGGCTCACGCCGTTGTAGGTCTGGGATGTGCCGGTACAGCCCGCGTCCGTCAGGTCACAGGTGGGTTTCGAGCCATCGGTCGTGAAACAGACGGTAGCGCCCTGCACGCCCAACGCGATGGCCTTGAAGTCGTTGTTGGCGGTCTCGCTCGCGGGGGTGATCATCGGCGGAGCGACCGGCTCGTTCGATCCGCCCGTGGTCGCTGCCGACCCGCCCGTCGTCGTTCCGGAGGACGTGGATGAACCCGGCGTCGAGGACCCGCAGCCGAAGGCCGCCGCACTGGCGAAGCCAAAAGACAAGAACAGGACGCTTCGTTTTGTCATGTGATCCTCCGGGGTCGCATTGCCCCGCTCGGGTATTCAGCGGATTCAAGCCAAGCTGTCAACAGTGGCCAGCATAACGTCGAGGTCGAACGGCTTGCGCAGCAAGGTGGTGCCCTGCGGCAATTGCTTGCCGGGATTGACGGCCGAGATCACCACCACCGGAATGGAGGCGATCTCCGCCTGCCCCAGCTGCTCGTCGCGAAACTGCCAGCCGTCCATGACCGGCATCATGAGGTCGAGAAGAATCAGCCCTGGACGGTACCCTCCCCGCAGCTGAGTCAGCGCTTCACGGCCGCTGGCGGCGCAGCTGACGTCGTAGCCCGCATCCTGCAAGGCCTCGGAGAGAACCGTTCGAATGTCCTCGTCGTCGTCGACCAGCATCACCCGGCGCACGGTGCGGCCCTCCACGCTTGGTTGCTGGCCTGTCGTCATGCTGGTCCCTTATAGCCGTCCGCTCCCTTATAGCCGTCCGCTCGTGCTCTTGTCCCTCCGCAGTAAAGATTCTGATTGGTCGAGGTTCCATCTCGGGAGAGTCGTGTGCGTGCCCGTTTTGCGTGCACGTGCACGTGCAGGCTTTGCGCGCGACCTAAGGGGTCGGACTCGGTACGACCTCGGATTCCGTGAGCTTGCGACCGGCGTGCGCTATGCGTCTTGTGGCCGCTTGCGGCCATGCCCTACAGTGATCCCCTTCTCACGAAAGGCAAATCCATGCCCCCCCAACCAATCCCCGACGGCTACCACACCGTCACCCCCTACCTCACCTGCACGCCGGTCAGCGAGGTGGTCGACTTCCTCAAGCGGACCTTCGACGCCACCGAGACGGTGCACATGGCGGGACCGGATGGCCGCCTGATGCATGCCGAGGTCAAGGTCGGGGACTCGATGATCATGCTCGGCGAGCCTTCCGCCCAGTGGAAGCCCATGCCCGCCGCCCTCTACCTCTACGTGGCCGACTGCGATGCGACCTTCAAGCGAGCGCTGACCGCCGGGGGCGTGTCGGTGGCCGAGCCAGCCGACCAGTTCTACGGCGATCGCCACTGCGGCGTGCGCGACGCCGCCGGCAACCTGTGGTGGATCGCGACCCACAAGGAGGACGTCTCCCCCGCCGAGCTGAAGAAGCGCCAGGAGGAGCTGGGAAAGAAGCAGGCCAGGAGCTGAGGACAGAGATGCTGATTGGTGGAGGTTCCATCTCGGGAGGATCGTGTGCGTGCGCGTTCTGCGTGCACGTGCCGGATCATGCGCGAGACGGAGTGGGGTCGGACTCGTCGTTGCCTGAGTCTCCGCGAGCCTGCGGCTGGCGCACGTCCAGCGCCAGCGACGCCACCCGCAAGCTTTCGAATTTCGCGGACTTCGCGTCCGACCTCTGACCACGAGAATTGAAAACAGGCCACGCACACGGGCATGGGCACGGCTTCTTGTTCAGAGCTCCGTGCAGAGCGACCAGCTAGCTGAGACACTTCAGCCCACTACCCCTTCCGCACGGGAATCCGCGTCGGACCCACCTTGCCGATCAGATACAGGTAGGTGTGCAGGGCCGACCCCTCCTCCTCGAAGGGGTCGAAGAACAACGACCGAACCTCGGCCTTGCCGATGCGACCTCGCAGGAGCGCGTAATAAAGCTTGTCGCCGAGTACCTGCCCCAGCACGCGCGTCACGGCGTGGAACCGCTCGGGGTCGCGCAGCGTGTAGAGGCGCTGGACCTCCGGAACGCGCTCGCCGGCCTCGAACCGCTGATGCGCCAGCACCGCCTCGGCGACCTCGCGATCGAGCCGGCTGGTGTTCGGCCGATTCAACCTCGCCAGCAACTGCGGCCGGTGCTGGGCCTTGCGCCGCGGGTTGACGACCTTGCTGCCGAAGAACCCCAGCGCCTGCTCGAGCGCCGCGGCATAGAAGGCGTCCACCAGTCCGCGGGGCTCCCCATCCTCGTCGGCGCACAGGTGCCACAGGTAGCGGCCGGCGACCTCGGCCGCCCGGTTCAACGACGACTCGGCCAGGTAGACCGCGCGCAGGTGCGGCAGGCAGAAGCTCTCACCGGTCAGGATGCGGCGGCTCAGCATCCGGAACTCGCGTGGGTTCTCGCGCTGGAGCCGGCGGAAGAGGGCCAGGTTTCCAGGCGAGGCGATCTCCACTTCGGCGAGCGGCTGCGGCGGCGTGATCTCGATGAACTCGGCGAGCATGCCGCCGGCCTCCCGGAAGTGCACCTCGGGCGTGACCTCCTCGACGCGCTCGCCCAGGGCGGTGGCCTCGACCCAGTCGAGGTAGGACTGCTGGCAGACGAGCGGCGAGCTGTTGATGAGACAGTAGGTGTGCGCGTCAATCCGCACGGCCTCGGCGGTCTGCTCCTGGCCGAGCCGCTCGAGCTCGAAGTAGATCTCCTCGCAGTTCTGGTAGAGCGTGAGCGGTCTTCCCCCACGGTCCCCGATCCAGGGAGGCAGGGCGGCTGGCAGGTGCGAGGGGGCCAGATGCAGCTGACCCATCAACACCACCGGCAGGTGATCGGGATGGGTCTGCATCGCCAGCGCCAGCGCCTGCGCCGCATAGTGATCCCGGGCCTTCAACGAATCAGGCCCGCCGGCCGGACTGTCGATGGCCGCGATGGGCAGCCTCTCCGTTCGAGCCAGCTCGAAGAGGGGTCTGAAGTTCGGCCAAAGATCAAAGGGCTGCAGCTGCCGGTAGCGAATGGCGCCGAGAAACGCTTCCTCGTCGAGCGTGCCGGCGAGGTAGGCGTCAACCGCGGCCTGGTAGCGGCCCTGCACGAACTCCAGACCGAGCAGGAGCAGGACCCCGCGCGACAGGAGCTGCCCGGCGAGCTTGACGGTGCTCCGCTGGGCCTGGCGCAGGGTGTGGTAGTCGCCGACCAGCACCAAGGGAGCCTGCGCGGCGGCGTTGATGACCTCTTCGTATTCGACGATGGCGTCGAAACGGCGCACCGCACGCTCGTACTGGCGGCGATAGCGGCGAAACTCACGACTCTCGGGATCGAGGGTGGCTTCGATGCGCCGCCGCTGCTCGCGGTAGAGACGCTTGTGCAACGCGATCAGCTGCCCGCGCGGTCCGGAGATCGGCTCCCCCTGGAGCTCAGAGCGCGGCTGGTCGCTGGGCGGCACGACCAATCTCATTGCGCGGGTGGGGCGGGGGGCGGCGGCTCCAATCGCGCCCGCAGGCGCGCGCTCTCCGGAGCATCCGGATTCAGGGCCACGGCCCGATCGAGCGCGGCCACGGCTTCAGCCGGGCGGTGCAAAGCCAGGAAGGCCTGCGCCTGGCAGGTGAGCGCCCGGTAGTTGGCGGCGCCGCGGCGGACCCCGTCGCTGCAGCTCGCGAGCGCCTGCCCCCAGAACCCGAGCGCCAGGGCTTTCTCGCCCACCTCGGCCAGGGCATCGCCGGGGTTGGGACCCTTGGCCGCGATCTGCTGCGCCCGATCGAGCAGCCGCCCCGCGTTTCGAAAGTCGCCGTTGGCCGCCTTGTACCAGGCGAGCGTGGTCAGGACCGGTGGCATCTCCCAGCCTTCGATCTCGGCCGCCAGCGGCGCACCGGCCTTGCGATCGCCGAGAATCAGCGCGGCCCGCAGCTTGGCGGCCTCGACGCGGGCCTTCCAGCGCGCGGCGGCCGCCATGGCGAGATCGGAGGGGGGAGGCTTGCCCGCCTCCGGAAGGATGATGCGTGGATCGCCCGAGGTCTCCGCGTAGAGCAGCGCCGCCTCGCCGGGATCGCCGGCCTCCTCGTCGGCCGCGGCGGATTTCAGCAGCGCCAGCGCCTGAGCTTCGCGCCCCAGGCGCCGATTCAAGCGCGCCAGGTCCACCCGGCAAGTCGTCGGCATGTCTTCGGTTTTGGCCAGTGAGTCGAAGCGCGGCAGGACTCCCGCGACATGCCCCTGCTGAAGGTCGAGCTCGATCAGCTCGAGAAGCGCCTGGCACTGCTCCAGCGGCGAAGCCTCACTGGAGAGGGTGGGGAGCGCCCGGCTCATGAGCCCCCGGGCTCGATCGGGATCGACCGCGTCACCTCGAAGCGCCAAGCGGCCCAGCAGGACCAGCGACGGCCAATGGTTTGCGTAGATGGCGACCGCGCGCCCTGCCAGCTCGGCCGCCCGCGCGTCGTTCTGCGCTTTGGCGGCGGCCAGCGCGCCGGTCTGCAGCGCCTCGAGCGAGCGTGGTTGCTTGACCAGGGCCGCCGCCAGCTCCGCGGCCGCCTGCTTGGGCTTGTCGAGCTCGGCATAGACCTGGGCCTGCACCACCGCCAGCTCGGCCGAGTCTCCGCCCGAGGGGTCGCTGCTCAGCATCAGCAGCGCCGACCCCGGCTCGGCGCTGGCGAGCAGCAGCAGCGCCCGAGCCGCGTGAAAGCGCGCCGCCGCCTCGGGATCGAGGTTGATGTTCGACTCCTGCAGGCGGCGCTCGAGCGGCGCGTTCAGCAGCTCCGAATCCACCGCCGCCTGATCGTCCCCGTAGCGGGCCGCCAGCTGGGCCAGGGCGTAGGAGCGCAGAGCCACCAGGGGAAGGTGCTCGCTGCGCGGTTGCACGAAAGGCTGCAGCGCCCGATCGGCGTCGCGAAAACCGCCGTAGGTGTCGCGCGCCAGGGCGGCCGCGCTGGCCCGGCCCGCCTCGTGAAGGTGGCGGGAGCTGACGAGGGCCCGGATGGCGAAGGCCGCCACGACCGCCAGGATCGCGGTCGAGAGCACGATCCAAAGGCCCTTGCCCTCGCCGGCCGCCGGCGAGGCCGCGGGAACGACCTCGACGCTACTCCCGTCGCTGGGGTTCGCGGGCGCCTTCAAAGACGTCGTTCACCGAGGGCAGCCGGCGAATCTCCGAACGGGCCACGCGCCAGGCTTGCTGCACGATCCAGCTCATCGAGCGGTCCTGCCGCGAAGCTTCGCGAGAAATCTCGTCCAGCATGTCCTCGGGAAAATAGAGGCTCTGCTTGCGGTTGTCCGTGGTGGACGCCGCAGGCTTCTCGGCCGCTGCCGGCGGCCGGCTTCGGGGTGACTTAGCGCTCGTCACGTTCCGAGAGGGCTTCTCCGAGCACGTCGTTGACCGACGGGAAGCGCGTGATCTCATTGCGCGCCAGCCGCCAGGCCTGCTGGACGATCCAGCTCATCGAGCGATCCTGCCGCGTGGCCTCCTCCTGGATCTCGGTGAGCATGTCTTCAGGAAAGTAGAGGCTCTGCTTGCGTTTGTCGGTGCCTGCCATGGGTATCCGGGGAAGGAGGGGATCGACTGTGTGCTCGATTATACGACATTGCGTCGGCGGGTGGTCAACTCTCCGTCTTGACTTTGCGAAACGCGGTTGTTAGGTCCACGGGCTCTTTTGGCCGGTCCATGCCACCTCCGCGGGGGTCGATCCCTTGAACAGTAAGGATATCAAGCGCTTCAGGAAGATGCTCGAGGAGAGCAAGAAGGCGCTCCTCATGAACGCCCGCAAGACGTTGATGGAGGAGTCGAACTTCGACACCGACGACCTCCCCGACGAGATCGACCTCGCCAGCTCCGAGTACACCCAGTCCATGATCTTCCGGTTGCGCGACCGCGAGAAGTTTCTGCTCAAGAAGATCGAGCGCGCCCTGCAGCGCATGGAGGCCGGGACCTTCGGCATCTGCGAGCGCTGCGAGGACGAGATCTCGGCCAAGCGGCTGGAAGCGCGCCCGGTGACCACGCTCTGCATCCGCTGCAAAGAGGAGCAAGAGAAGAAAGAAAAGAGCTACGGGTAGTAGCTCCGGCGTCCCCGCCTGAGTCGGGTCGCGGCAGCGACCCGTGGCGAATGCCGGATCGACTGGCTCTGCGCCGGCCCGTAGGTCTTGACCGACCAGAAGCCGTGCCCGTGCCCGTCTGCGCGTCGGATTATCGACTCTCGTGGTCCGTGGTTGGACTTGGTACCGGCGAAGTTTCCGAAGCCTTGC
>Ga0302326_10019567_pt1 | contig 13975 bp, 13 predicted proteins | sample Palsa_T0_3_FD_202264 | JGI IMG/M metagenome (GOLD analysis project Ga0302326, IMG submission 202264) | Peat permafrost microbial communities from Stordalen Mire near Abisko, Sweden - Palsa_T0_3 | ecosystem: Environmental > Terrestrial > Soil > Palsa > Peat permafrost | place: Sweden: Abisko... | reverse complement strand
ACGATCGATCGCTTTATACGGTAGCAGTCGCGAAAGAACGAGAAAATAGTCACCCTCACCGGAGCCGGGCGTAAAGCGGTCGACGTCGGCGGGACACGGGAGAACGAAGGCTTCGCGTCCGTAATAGCGGCGCACGCGCTCCGCAACGTTGCGCGAATTCGCAATGAATGCGGTTGGGCGCAGCGCCGCACGCCGGTCCCACGCGGCAAGCGACGCGATCAGTGGGCGCGCGATGGTACGCATGCCGAAACCACCAACGTAACGATCGTACGCGAAAAGAAAGCGGCTCGGCGTGTTGATGTAGCATACGTGGACGGCACCCGGCGCGGTGCGAACGCCCTTCGCCCAAGCGGTCGTCGAGCTGACGACGAGATTGTACGCGGATAAATCAAAGCTCTCGAACGCCGCGGGATAGAACGGCGCCAGCGCACGAAAGACGCGGTTGCCCAGTGGCACGTGCTGCAGAAACGACGTGTGCACGCGGTTTGCAGCCACAAATTCGCCGCACAGACGCTCGTCGTAAAGCGCAGTGTACACCGGGGCCTCGGGCCATGCGCGCGCAATGTGCGCGAAAACGCGCTCGGCGCCGCCGCGCTGATTGAGGTAATCGTGGACGAGCGCGACGCTCAGTGCTGGTCTTGCGTCGTACGCGGCAAAACGAGCGCGAACGTATACTTCTGCAGGTATACTTTGACGACGCGCTGCACGTCCGCCGGCGTTACGACATCGATCGCCGCGAGAACGCTATTCGGATAGTCGGGATCGAGGCCCATTCGCGCGACCCAGCCGACCAGCGCCGAGCGATCTTCGAGCGTCATGTTGTCGATAACGAACTGGCCCCTCGCCAGCGTTCGATAGCGCTGGATGACAGTCGGATCCAAGGCTTTGGCAGCCAGCACATCCGTCGCTTGGAATATCTCGCGCCAACCTGCGGTCGTTCCGATCCCAGTGCCACTCGCGTAGATGATGAAATTCGCGGGCTTCACGTCGTACTGATAGATCGCGTTGATCGGACGCAGCAATGCCGGACGGCTAACGATCGAATCAGTTTGACCGAGCGTCGACATAATGGATTGCACGACCAGCATTGCTGCAAAATCTTTGGCACCCACCTGAGGCGCGGCAAATCCGACGCCAATCCAAGGTAATGCGACGTCCCGATGCGTCACGATGCGCGCCGGCGGATCGGTTGGCGCAAGGATCTGCTGGTTGAGCGACACAGGCGTACCGGCCGGGAGCTGCGCTACGACAGCTTGCGCCGCGCGCGCGACATCTGCGTCGACACGGCCGGCCGCTGCAATGGTCGCGCCGCCGCTTCGATAGTTGTCCGACCAGAATTTCTTCAGGGCCGCGGAGCTCGCGTTCGAAACGATCGAGAGCGAACCAAGCGGTGCGTATCCCGCGCCGCTGCCCGTGTAATAGGAACGCCGCAGCATCTCGGAAAGCACGCCGAAGGGACTCTCATCGGCGTCGATGATTCGTGATGCGAGCGTCTTTCGTGCGCGCGAAATCGTCGCGTGCGAGAAATCCGGTGCGGCAAGTGCGCCGCCCAAGAGCGCGAGCGCGGCGCGAATCGTCGCGGGCGAACCTTCAACGTAGTAGCGCACGTATTGCGGCTCGACGCTGACGGTCAAATTCGCGCCGACCTCTGCAATCGCCGCGCGTAAGGGCATCGGGCGCTCGCCGGTCGCCACCGGCGTTTGCGCGACGACCTCGCCGAGCAACGCTGCAAAACCGTTCTGCTGGCTGGCTTGGCGATCGAGGCCGCCAGGAAGGATGATCTGCACGCCGGCTAACGTGGCGTTCAGATCGACCTGCGCCGGGACGTTTTCGATCATGGTCGTCGCCGGATAGCGGTCGACGGAGGCTGCGGCCGGCGTAGCGAGGGCAGCCGTAACCGCGAACGAGAGCGCGAGGACGGAACGCATCATTTCGACTGCACCTGGAGCTCGGCCGTCGCGGGCGGCGCTGCGGTCAGATACTTGGCGACCGTTTCGGCAACCATGTCGGGTGTCAGCGCATGAATGGATGCAATATAGCGCCCTGCATCAAGATCCGCGCCCGGCGCATACGCCGCGTCCCCTTCGAGTGAATACCATCCGAAATTGTCAGCCAGCGCAAGCGGTGTCGAGACGTCGCTCATGACGTGATACTCGAATAAGCGCCGCGCGGCCTCAAAGCTTTGCTTGTCGAGTGGTTTGCGCATCGACGCGAGTGCAGTTTCAATTTTCGCGCGCGCAGCCGTAGCCTGCCCCCCGGTCGCCTCGACGTAGAAAACGCCCGGATCGTAGTACGTGACGTACTGCGCGTCGATCGACGCGTCGATGTCGTCGAGCTGGCGCGAAACGACGCCGGAATCGGGATCGAAGAGATAATCAGCCACGAAATCAAGTGCCGTCGCAGCCCGTTCGTCTTTGATCGGCGGTCCCGTCCAGGCAAAGCCAAAACCCGGAACCGGCCCATTGCGCACGACACTCTGCGGCACCGTCGAGACAATGCTCGAGAAATCAGCGGCGGGTTCAGGCGCACTTGTATCGGTACGCCCGGCAACGGCCTCATCGGCCAACTGCTCGTCGACGCTTCCGGTCAAGACGATCGTCGCGTTCGACGCGCGAAATGCGCGCGTTGCGAAGGTCCGCAAGTCGTCCAGCGTGAGCGACATGATGGTGCTTGAATCGACCGGCGAGTAATGATCGGGACCGCTTTTGAAGAGCGTTTCGAACAGCGCTTCGCGCAGCGTCTCGGACGGCTGCGTTATGTCACGCAGCCGCGTGTCGGTTCGCACTTCTGCAAGCGCGCGCGTGCGTCCATCGTCGTTAAGAACCGGCGTGAAGTACACGCCGCTCATCGTTCGCAAGACGCGTGCTGCCTCGGTCGCAGGGACGAGCGCTGAAATCTCTATCGTTTGCGGATAGACGTTGACGCTAAAGCGACCGCCGACTTCGGCGACGAGCACTGCAAGCGGTGTCCCGGTCAGCGGCTGCGAGGCGGCCACCGTCAACGCGGCCAAATTCGCCAGGCCGGGCTTCGGCGTGGCGTCAAAGCCGATCGACGGCGCGCGGAACCACAACTCGATTGCAGCGACCGGCGATCCGCTGAGCGGACGCACGATGCTCGTGACGCCGCTGGGCAGCTTCTTCGTCGTGGCCGAGGGACCGAATGCGGCTCCAAAAAGGAACACCGCCGCGAGTACGACCGCCGCGCGGTGCATCAGTGGCTCAGGCCGGCTCGGGCGAGATGTTCGGCGGAAGTCGCTTTGGCTTATCGGTGACCGGATCGGACTCGACGGGGACGGCAGCTGCAGCGGGAAGCTCGGCGGGCGGCTCCGCTGATTCGACTACACGCGGATACGGCGATTCCGAAAGGATCGCTTGGACTTCTTCAGCCTCGACCGTCTCGTGCTCCAAGAGCGACTCGACCATGCGCTGCACTTTATGCCAGTTCGCGTCTAAGATGCCGCGCGCGATCTTATAGCAATCATCGATGATCTGACGGACCTCGCCGTCGATCTTGCTTGCGATCTCTTCCGAATAGTTGCGGTCTTCGCCGAAATCGCGGCCCAAAAACACCTGATGGTTGCCGCGGCCGTACTGCACCGTTCCGAGCTCGCTCGACATCCCGTATTGCGTCACCATGCGGCGCGCCAGCTCGGTGGCCTTTTCGAAGTCGTTGCTCGCACCGGTCGTGACTTCTTTGAACTGCATCTCTTCGGAGACGCGTCCGCCCAAGAGCCCCGTGATCTGATCGATGATCTCGGCGCGCGTCATCAGATAGCGATCTTCGGTTGGTAGCTGCATCGTTAAGCCGAGTGCCATGCCGCGCGAAATGATCGTCACTTTGTGAACGGGATTCGCATTCGGCAGCATGCCGCCGACGATGGCGTGGCCCGACTCGTGATACGCGACAATCTCTTTCTCTTTTTGCGAGATGATGCGCGAGCGGCGTTCCGGTCCGGCGATGACGCGATCGATTGCTTCTTCGCAATCTGCCATCTCGATGACCGACTTGTTCTGACGCGCCGCAAGAAGCGCGGCCTCATTCAGAAGATTCTCGAGATCGGCGCCCGAGAATCCGGGCGTGCGTTTTGCGAGCGTCTCGAGCGAGATCTCTTTGGAAAGCGGCTTATTCCGTGCGTGAACGGCGAGGATCTGGGCGCGGCCCTTGACGTCGGCGCGATCGACGACGATCTGACGATCGAAGCGGCCGGGGCGCAGCAACGCGGGATCGAGGACGTCCGGACGGTTGGTTGCGGCGATCAGAATGACGCCGGTGTTCGGATCGAAGCCGTCCATCTCGACAAGCAACTGGTTCAACGTTTGCTCGCGCTCATCGTGTCCGCCGCCGAGGCCGGCGCCGCGTTGACGGCCGACCGCATCGATTTCATCGATGAAGACGATGCAGGGTGCGCTCTTCTTGGCTTGCTCGAAGAGATCGCGAACGCGGGATGCACCGACGCCGACGAACATCTCGACGAAGTCGGAGCCGGAGATCGAGAAGAACGGGACGCCGGCTTCGCCGGCAATTGCGCGCGCCAGCAGCGTCTTTCCGGAACCCGGCGGGCCTAAGAGCAGAACGCCCTTGGGAATCCGCGCGCCGAGCGCTTGGAACTTCTTCGGATACTTGAGGAACTCGACGACTTCCGCGAGCTCTTGTTTTGCTTCTTCAATGCCGGCGACGTCGTTGAACGTCACCTTCGGACGATTTTCAGACAATAGCTTGGCGCGCGAACGTCCGAATGAAAGTGCTTGGCTGCCGCCGCTCTGCGCTTGACGCAAAATGAAGATCAGCAACAACCCCATCAATACGAACGGGACGAGCTGCAAGATCCAGCCGATGATCGGAGTCGTATTCTGCTGGTCCACGTTGATCTCAACGTTGTGTTTGCGAAGCTCGGGCAGATAATCCGATTCGCCCGGCGTCGTCACTTGGAACTTGGCGCCGGTGTCGCGATACTCGCCGGCAACATCGTGCCCGGCAAGCGTTACTTTAGAGACCTTGTTTTGCTGAACGTAGGTGTAGAACTGCGAATAGGAAATCCGCGTGGTCTGCGTCGGTGCGAGCACGCGCTCGACGACGAAGATCACGAAAACGAAGATTGCCAGGATCAGCAGTATGGCTCGAGCGTGTTTTCCCATCGGTTCCTAGTAACGATACCCTCAGCGGCCCAAAAGGTTTTCCCGCCCTAAGGAACGGGTTCCCCAGGCGGGAGAATTAGATTCGCCACAAAGGGCAAAGTCCGGTACTTTTCCTGATAATCCAAACCGTACCCTACGACAAAGGCATCAGGAGAGACGAGACCGACGTAATCGAGCGTCGCATCGGCCATGCGGCGGTAGGGTTTGTCGAGGAGAACCGCCGTGCGGAGGCTCTTCGGCGCTCTGCTCCTCAGCAGGCCCTGCAGGTAGTGCAGCGTCAGACCATTGTCGACGATGTCCTCGACGATGAGGATATTGCGGCCCTCGATACTCTCGCTCGTGTCCTTGAGCAAGCGAACCTCGCCCGAGCTGCGCGTATTGTTGCCGTAACTCGAAACGGCCATGAAGTCGAACGTGCAGAGCGGACCGGTGTCGATGCGCGAGAGCGCTCGCGCGAGATCGGACACGACGAACATCGCGCCTTTGAGGATTCCAATCATGTGGAGCGTCGCGCCGGCGTAGTCGCGTGCTATCTCGTGCGCCATCCGACCGATCGCAGCAGCGATTTCTTCTTCCGTGAAAATGATCTCAATTTTTTCGTCGGACGACTCGCGCGTTTGCACTCCTACCTCCTTTGACGACCTCAACTCCGCCCTTGATGTGAACGCGGCCGCGATCCGCTCCGAGCGCTGCCTCGATCCGTTCGAACGAGACGTCGCGAAGGCCCACCTCACGTTCAAGCGTTGCACGCAGGCGCCGACGCGCACCGGCGACGCCGCTTTCCTCGAGCTCCGCCGCCACGATCGCGGCGCAGCGCGCAACAGCCTCATCGAGCCTCGGAAAACCCCCGCGTAAGCCTTCCAGCGCTTCACGGACGGCGTTGCGGCGGTATGCAATGTTCGTATTCGTCGGATCGCGGACATAAGGGAGCGCGCTGGCTCCGAGCTCGGCCTCGAGGGCATCGTGCCCGAGCTGCAGCAGCGGTCGAACGACGTCGATGCCCGGCTCCAGACGCCGCCGCACCGGGATCCCGCGCAAGCCGCGTAAACCGGTGCCGCGGAAGAGCGCCAGCAAGACCGTCTCGGTTTGATCCTCGGCGACGTGCGCCGTCACGACGGCACGCGCACCGGCTTCTCGCGCCAGCTCCGTCAAGGCCGCATAGCGCGCATCACGCAGCGTCGCCTCATCAGCGCGAACTTTTTCGGGGTCGAGCGCAGCGATTCGCACGGGAATCGAAAGACGCGCGGCCAGCGAAAGCACGATCGCTTCGTCTTGCCACGATGAATCGCGCAGATGATGATTCACGTGCCCGAGGACGAGATGCCACTCGTGGCGCGGCGCAACCCGTGCGAGCAGACTCGCAAGCGCGACGCTATCCGGACCGCCTGAACACGCGATAAGCAGCGTGGCGCCTTTCGGTGCGATTTTCTGCGACTCAAGAACAGCCTCGAGTCCTCGCTCCGGGTGCGTGCGTCTAATTTAACGGCGCTCCGCCCCAGGCTGCGCGCCCCCCATGCTTCGCATGGGGCCCCCAAACCACAGAGCCCCTCAACATTACGATAAGAGCAACATCCCCCGAGGGGGCTCTTAACAACATCACCTTGTAACTCGCTCGAGTTCGCGCTTCATCTCACGGTCTTGAATTGACTTGCGCTTATCGTACAGCTTCTTGCCCTTGGCCAGTCCGATCTCGACCTTGGCCTTGCCGCGCGTGAAGTACAACCGCAGCGGAACGATCGTCAACCCTTTCTCGGCGCTGCGGGCTGCAAGGCGTTCGAGCTGCGACTTGTGCACGAGCAGTTTGCGTGCGCGGCGCGTATCGTGCGCGGAAAACAAGCTCCCGGGTTTATACGGCGGAATGTACATGTTGACGAGCCACAGCTCGCCGTCGCGAACGCGCGCGAAGGCTTCGTTCAAGCTGACGCCGCCGGCGCGAATGCTCTTGATCTCCGTTCCCGTCAACGCGAGTCCCGCTTCAAGCGATTCAAGAATATGAAATTCGTGACGCGCGCGGCGATTGTCGAGCGTCGGTGAGTTCTTGTTCTTTTCCACCGTGCGCTTCTCGGTGCGCGCGATGCGCATCTTAGGCACGGCCGAGAGTCCCCGGTTCGATGCGCGCTTTGCCGACGAATTTTCCCTCGCCGCTCGCCAAGACGGTGCCGTCCATGCCGAGGATCTCGGCCTCAACTCCAACGACGTTGCGGCGCTCCCACACAACGCGTCCAACGAGTTTCAACTTGGTTTCAAGCGGCACGGGACGGCGAAAACGCGTCGAAACCTCGGCGGTGACGCCCTTCCATCCGACAGCCCCGGCTGCATAAGCCATCGCCTCGTCGATCAACGCCATGACCATTCCACCGTGCGCGATGCCGCGATAGCCTTGGTAAACCGCCGGCAATGACGTCTCGCAGACAGCCGTGTTGCCCTCGATATGAAAGCGCAAGCGCAGCCCGACCGGGTTGTCGACGCCACAAAGAAAGCAGCGCCCGTCGTCGACGGGTTCAGCGCTTGGAATCGGTGGTGGAGCCGCTTGATTTGTCGTCGTAGTCGCCCTTTGAGATCTTGTCCAGAAGCTTGCGTGCGTAGACGCCGTCGGCGTCGTTTGCGACCGCCTCTTCCAAGTATTTCTTCGCGTCGGCGACTTTCTTCTGTTTGAGCAATATCTGCGCGATCAACGTATAGCCGTATTGTCCTGCTTCGCCGACCCGGCCAGGATCAAGCGCAAGGCCTGCCTTTGCATATGCGATTGCCGCGTTGTACTGGTTGAGATCGTCCATGATCGAGGCTAAATGGAACTGGATATCGGCGTAATCGGGGACGAGATTCGGGACGGCGACGGCGTAGCGCAGTCCCTCTTGCGGGTCACGCAAATCGACCTGATAGATGCCGGCGAGATACTCGCGTGCGAGCACGTTGTTCGGATCGGTCCGCATCGCCGCCAGAAACTCAACTTTAGCGCGGTTTGCGGACCGCTCGTTTTCACGCATGATACCCAATCCAATGTGCGCCGCTTGTGCGCTGGGATCGAGACTCACGGCCGTATTGAACTCTTCGCGCGCATCGAGACTGCGATCGGCGCCGAGCAATCCCGCAAAGAGGTAGGAGAACCCCAAGCGTACGTGCGCCAAATAGCTCTTGGGTGACTTTCCGACGACATCTTCTTCGAGGTTCGTGACTGCTTCGAGGCCACCGCCGACGTGAGCTGCGGACGCGTTCATGAACGAGATCGCAAGCGTGTTGTCCGGGACGATGCTGAGCGCCGCGTCGAATTCTTTTTGCGACTGTTCGAAGTTGCGCGCGTAAAAATCGTGCAACGCGACATCAAGCTGGGCTGCAAATTTTAGGTTCGCGTAGTCGTTCCGCACGGTCTCGGCACCGGCCATCGACTGCAGTGCGACGACGGTAAGCGCAACAGCGAGGGCTCGCGCCCTCAACGACCCATCCCTAAGCGCCGCGCCAAGACGTCCGGAAGATGCGCGCACTCGATCTTTTCTTGCACTGCCGCTATGGGGTAGTCGAAACGAATAACTTCGATGCTGCGCTTTTCTGAATCGTAGATACCGAAGCTTGCTTGCGGATTCAAATCGCGCGGCTGTCCGATGCTTCCGACATTGATGATGTACCGGTAGCCTTCTTCGAGCTGCGCGGTGCCGCCGTATTGAAAATGACGGTGTGCGATTGCTCCGTCGGGGGCAAGCGCGTACATCTCGGCGAGATGCGTGTGACCGATGAAGATCAGCGTTGCGTCAGTCGACTCGAAAGACCGGCGCGCACTCTCCTTATCCGTGATATACGCGAAGTAATCCGGATGCGGTGCGCCGTGCACGAGCAGATAGTCGGCATCGCGATGTTCGTAGTCGAGCGTTCCGAGCCACTTGGAATTCTCCGGCGAGAGCACGCCTTGCGTCCATTTGATCGCTTGTTGCGCCGCCGAATTGAACCACTCGACGCCGAAGTTCTCGATTGCGGCCAAATCATGATTGCCCATGACCGTCACTCCGCCGCGCTCGCGCACTTTGTCGACGCACTCGTTCGGATTCGGGCCGTACCCGACGATGTCGCCAAGGCACCAGAGCACATCGCCGGCACCGATCTGTGCGAGCGCAATATCGAACGCCTCGACGTTGCCGTGAATGTCGGTGACGATCGCGTATTTGATTTTAAGGCGCTCCGCCCCAGGCTCCGCGCCCCCCACGCTGCGCGTGGGGCCCCCAAGCGCAAGGGCCCAGCATCATTGCAATAAGCCGAAGATTCCCTGAGGGGGCCCTAAACAACATGATCGGTTCTATCATGATACGACACTTTCGGAAGGACGCATCGATGCCAGTGCTTCGGCGAAAATCTCGGCGAAGCGGCGGCGCTCTTTGGGAGTGCCCACCGTGACGCGAACGTAACCATCGAGCGGCGGAGCACCAGGCTTGCGCAGAAACACGCCGCGCCGAAGCAGCTCTTCGAGGAAAGCCTCGGCTTCAGCTTTGGTTCCGATCTCGATGCACACGAAATTCGTCAACGACTGGACGCTGCGCAAACCATGACGGGCCGCCAGCGCGTAGTAGTCTTCGCGCCCGCGTTCGACTTCGGCGACGACGCTGCGAATGAACTCATCGTCGTCGAGCGATGCGAGCGCGGCAATCTGCCCGTTGCGATTCACGCCAAAATGCTGGCGAATGTTTTGGAACGTTTGAATGATCGCCGGATCGCAGATCGCGTAGCCGACGCGCGCGCCGGCCAGTCCGTACGCCTTCGAAAACGTACGCATGCGGACGACCTGTGGATCGACGAGCGGCATCATCAGACGGTCGGCCGGCACAAAATCCGCGTAGGCTTCGTCGAGTGCCAAGACCTGATCGGGCAAGAGCGCATCGCGCAGCGCAGCGACCCCTTCGGGTTGGATGAATGTTCCACTCGGATTGTCGGGATTGGCGAGGTAGATCAACTTCGGACGCTCGCGGCGCGCGACATCGATGAGCTGCTCGACATCGATGGTGCCGTCCGGCCGGTATGGCACCGTGCGCAGCTTCACGCCGTTTGCGGCAACATGGTACGCGAAGGTCGCGTACGTGCCTTCGGTTTCGAGCGCGACCGAACCGGGCGCACAAAACGTGCGCACGATCAGACTGTGCAGGTCGTCGATTCCGGAACCGACCGTGATATGTTCGGGCGTGCAGCCAAGCCGCTTGGCGAGCGCGACGCGCAATTCGTACGATTCCGGATCGCCGTACCACGAATTGTGCGGCGCTTGATCGCGGATCGCCGCGATCGCGCGCGGCGAAGGACCAAATGCGCTTTCGTTCGCGCCCAGACGCAGCATCTTCGCGTGACCGTAGCGCCGACCCAAAACCTCGGGTGCCACGAACGGCGTCGTTTTGGGAACCGCGGCGATTATCGGCGCCGGTGACGGGGGCTTTCTATTTGCCGACACGCAGCTCGTCGACGACGCGCTTCACGCCGCCCAAATGCTCAACCGATTCGACCGCCGTCGTTTTGATCGACTGCGACGGAACCGTACCACGCAGAGTAATCACGCCGTTCTCCGCACTGACGCGAATGTTCGCGGCGTTGATGCCGGTCTGTGCCGCAAGCGATCCCGTGGCGTGCGCAGCGAGCGCAAAATCGCCGCCCGAAAACGACTGCGCTTTCGGATCGATGCGAATCTCATCGTCCAGACCATATACGCCAGATATCTTGCGCACCGCATGTTCGATCTTCGAACGCTCGGAGGAGTCGCGCACGACGCCCGTGATTACGACATAGCCACCGCGAACGCGAACGCCTAAGTGCGTCGCCGCGTTGAGGTCGACGGTGACGACCTGCGCGCGAATCTTGCCCATGAGCATACTGTCCTTGATTGATTGCGCTGCATTCGGCGGAACGGTTGGAGACGTGAACGTGACGGCGCCGTTGGATGCGTGCACGCATCCGCTTGCTATGAGAAGCAGAACGGCACACACGCAGAGTGCGAATCGAGAAACCATACACTAGATATCCCCGCCGCTGAGCGTATGTACCTCGATTTGGTCGCCTTGCCTAACAATCGGGCGATCTTCCGTGAGGACGATGAATCCGTTCGCCCGCGCAAGCAAGCTCGTATGCGACGAATGGATGCCGAGTGATGACGCCACGCGATTCGGACCCTCGGCCGTAACGACGACCGGGACGAACCACGTCCATCCCGCTCTTCCTTTGAACTCAGTCCCGGCGCGCGCAAACGCTTTTGCGGATGGACGCAGCACTTCGCCCGTCATGCCGCGCAAGATCGGCGCAGCGATCGTTCGGAAAATCATCATAGCGGACGTCGGATTTCCGGGAAGGCCGATCACCGGCTTCGCACCGATGGCCGCGAGCACCGTCGGTTTGCCGGGACGAACACGCAGGCCATGCACGACGACGCCGGGTTCACCCAAACGATCGATAACGCGCGGCACCAAATCGCGAACACCGACGGACGAACCTCCCGTTAAGAGAACGCCATCTGCAAGCTCGAGGCCGCGCCGTATCGCATCTTCCGTTTGTCCCGGCTCGTCGGTTGCACGCGGAATATGAATCGGCTCTGCGCCGAGTTCACGCAGCGCGCCGGCCAGCGCGTAACGATTCGAATCGCGTACTTGTCCGACGCCCGGTTTTTGTGATGGATCAACGAGCTCGTCGCCGGTCGAGATAATCGCGAAACGCGGGCGGCGAAAGACGGGAACTTGGCTGAAACCGAGCGTCGCAAGGACGCCCATCGCTGCGCCGTCGATGCGGCGTCCGGCGGCCAAAACGATGTCGCCCGGTTCCATATCCTCGCCGGCAGGCGTGATCGCATCACCGGGGACGGGCATCTCGCCCGGGTGCATGATGCCGTCGCGTTCCTCTGTATCCTCGACCGGAATGACCGAGTCAGCGCCGTCGGGGACGGCGCCGCCGGTTGGGATACGCATCGTCTCGCCGGCGCCCAGCGGCCCGGGAGGCACTTGTCCCATCCGAATCTCGCCAACAATCCGCCGCTCGCCTTGACCGTCCTGGGAGCGCACTACGAAGCCGTCCATCGTCGAGCGAGGATGTGAGGGATAGCGGCCATCGGCCGCGGCGTCGTGCGCCAGAATTCGGCCGAACGCAGCATCGAGCGGAACACGCTCGACGCCAAGCGGCCCGAGTGGGACGCGCGAACGGTAGACGAGGATCGCTTGCGCAGGCGCCAGCAGCGCCGACGGTTCGAAGGTTTGGCCGGGTAGGAGCGCTCCTGGTGCACGCATAACGGGCCGGTTCTGCTCGATATCGCTCTTATCCGTCGCGACCCTGAAGGCGTCCGCCGTGCAGCGGCGCGGAAGGGCGACGCTTCTTTCGTCGATCGTGTGCTGACGCTGGACGTCGAGCGGCGGGCGGCGCTCACAGAAGCCGAACGCCTCAAGGCTGAGAAGAACGGCCTCACGCAGCAGATCTCTCGCGCCACGGATCGCGCGGCCGAGGCGGCGCGACTCAAGCCCGAGATCGCAGCCCTCGACGAACAGATCGTGGAAGCAAACGCGCGCGTGCCCCTCGTTGAGGAACGCCTGAACGAACTGCTTGCGGACGTTCCGAACCTTCCCGATCCGAGCATCCCAGACGGCACCGGATCCGACGACAACGTCGAAGTTCGCAGCTGGGGGAAGCCGGCAGATTTCGCGTTCGAACCAAAGCCGCACTACGAGCTGGGCGAAGCGCTCGGGATTCTCGACTTCGAGCGCGCCACAAAACTATCGGGAAGCCGCTTCGTCGTGCTGCGGGGCAAGGGTGCGCAGCTCTCGCGCGCGCTGATCAATTTCTTTCTCGATCGCGCATCTGGCGCAGGCTACACCGAAGTCGTGCCGCCGTTTCTCGTTTCCCGCGATACGATGTGGGCGACCGGACAGCTCTCGAAATTCGCCGACGCCATGTTCAGCGATCCGGATGCGGATTTGTTTTTGATCCCAACCTCGGAAGTGCCGCTCACCGCGTTCCATCGCGATGAGATTCTTTCGATCGATCAGCTGCCCGCGCGCTACACGGCGTATTCGCCGTGCTTCCGCAAAGAAGCGGGTGCCGCCGGAAAAGATACACGCGGTATGGTGCGGCTGCACCAGTTCGAAAAGGTCGAGCTCGTGCGGCTTTGCACGCCCGAAGATGGATCCAGCAATCTCGAACGTCTGACCGCCGATGCGGAAGCGCTGCTCCAAGAGCTCGAATTACCGCATCGCGTGATGCTGCTATGCGCGGGCGACACCGGCTTCAACGCTGCCAAAACCTACGATCTCGAAGTCTGGGTCCCGTCGCAAAGCATGTATCGTGAGATTAGCTCGTGTTCGCTGTGTACCGATTTTCAAGCCCGGCGGTCGAACATTCGTTTTCGCCGAGACGCGAAAGCAAAACCGGAATTCGTGAACACGCTCAACGGTTCGGGACTCGCCGTCGGGCGCACGTTGCTCGCGATCCTCGAGAATTATCAGCAAGCCGACGGAACGGTTCGCGTTCCGGAGGCGCTCGTGAAGTACACGGGCTTCAAAACGATTGGTTGAACGCGCCGTCGCGGTATTACGCGAAGGCGGCGTCATCGCGTTTCCGACTGAGACGGTCTACGGCTTAGGCGCCGACGCCGAAAACGAGACAGCTGTGCGGCGCGTGTTCGAGATCAAGGGACGGCCGATCGGACATCCCGTGATCGTGCATCTCGCCGACGCATCGCAGATCGAGCTTTGGGCGCGCGATGTTCCCGCGATCGCGTACGCGCTCGCAGAACGTTTTTGGCCGGGTCCACTCACGCTCGTTTTGCCGCGTTCGCCGCGTGCGAGCGATCTGGTAACGGGCTCGCAAGACACGGTCGCACTACGTGCGCCCTCGCATCC
>Ga0302326_10019566_pt1 | contig 13975 bp, 12 predicted proteins | sample Palsa_T0_3_FD_202264 | JGI IMG/M metagenome (GOLD analysis project Ga0302326, IMG submission 202264) | Peat permafrost microbial communities from Stordalen Mire near Abisko, Sweden - Palsa_T0_3 | ecosystem: Environmental > Terrestrial > Soil > Palsa > Peat permafrost | place: Sweden: Abisko... | reverse complement strand
AGCGCCCGTGTCTTTGGCGTGATGGCTGCCTCCCAGGCGCTCAGATCGGCCGGGTCCACGAAGGTCACTTCGACCGAAAGCTTGGGCAGGGTATGGGCGAGGAGGGTCAGGCTGCCGCCGTAAAGCTGAGAGGAAGCAACGATGTGTTCGCCCGGGGCGAGCAGCGTCATGATCGTTGCGAATTGGGCCGCCATTCCGCTGGCCACGGCAACGCAGCCGGTCCCGTTTTCCAGGGAGGCAAGCCGCTCCTCAAACACGGCGGTGGTGGGGTTGCTAATCCGCGAATAGATGTTGCCGTACTGTTTTAGCTCGAAAAGGTGGGCCGCCTCCTCGGTGCTTTCAAACACGTAGGACGTGGTTTGGTAGATCGGAACCGCCCGGGCTCCGACATACGGGTCCGGAATCTGGCCCGCGTGCAGCATCCGCGTCTCAAACCCGAACGTTCTCGGCTTAGGCGCGAATGTATTGGGCAACTGCCTCGTTCTCCTTCAGTTCCGCGAGCGTTTCCTCAGTCGGCCTCTCCGGTCGATCGCGATCCGTCCGGACCACGCACAAGAAACCGAGCGGCTCGCCCTTGGTCGCCCGGAACTGGTGCCAGGTCTGAGGCGGGACGTGAACGAGGTCGTGCATTTGGATCTCGGAAATCGTATCGCCCACCAGCACCTGACCAGAGCCGCGTATCACCATTACCGCGTGGGAGTGATCGTGGCGCTCGAGGGTGGAATGGCCTCCCGGCCCAATCTCGAAGTACCGGAACTCGCTGTTCAGGTCATCGCTCGTGGTCAAGAGGGTTTGGCGGCTGATGCCCTTAAAGTGGTCCCCCGTTTCCTTGTACGGATGAACGTCAACCCCTTCCCAGGTGTATCTGCCGGAATGGTGGCGAACCATAAGCTCCCCCTATGATACTTTCCAGGTGAGGATCGGCTACTGCGAGTTCTGGACGACGACCACGCCGCTCTGGTCTTTCTGTGCTGGGTGGAAGGCCCGGACCGACACGACGCCGATCACATAGAGACAGATGTAGCCAAACAGGCATGCCCGAATTGCGTTCCGAGTCATCTCCGGCCGGTACCGGCCGATGAGCTCAAGCAGAATCAACGGTCCCAAATAGGACGCCGTCTTCAAAATGATGAACGCGGCGTTTGAGTTCTGCAGCGACGCGCTCAGTACCGGATTTGCCTCGAGCGCCCTACCGCTTCGGACAGCGATCAGGGTGCTTGCCATGTCGAAAACGCACACCGCGACAAGCGCGACCGTCTCGGGAAAGACGTTCCGGGTTAATATTTGAACTAACGAACTCTGTAACTTCAAAGCAGTTTCGCCACCCACGAAAAGTGAAGCGCCAGTGCGCCCCCAATTCCTTTTTCAATATTTCGGCGGGGTTGGCTTAGGCTGATTTGCCAGTCTTGTTACGGGAGGTCGAAATGCTCGCCTCGATGAGGGATTACGACGTCCCATCCCCGCTCGGCAATCTTTTCGCGAAGCACTTCCTGGGCGGGTGGCTCGCCGTGAACGATAAAGGTTCGTTTCGGTGGCGCCGTAAAACCATCGAGCCAGGCCAGGATCTCGCCTTGATCGGCGTGCGCGGACAGGGCGTTGAGTCGTTCAATCTTGGCACGCACCTGAACCTCGGCCTTCATGATTCTGACATGCTGCTCTCCCTCCAGAAGCCGCCTTCCAAGGGTCCCGTCCGCCTGGTAGCCGGTGAACAGAACGATCGTCGAGGGATCGGATAGGTGGTGCAGGAGGTGGTGCAAGATCCGTCCACCGTTCGCCATGCCGCTCCCCGCGATGATCATCATCGGGCCACCCCGCGAGTTCAGCCCCTTCGAGTCGTGGGCGTCTCGGACGAATGTGACGCCTTCTGGTTCCAATTCGCTGTGGCCCTCCTCGACCGAAACCTTCATGTCCTGGTCGAACTCTTCCTTCGCGTCTCGATAGATCTGGGTTACGGAGACCGCCATAGGCGAGTCGATGAACACGGGGATTCTTGGGATAGCCTTTTCATCCTGAAGCTTGCGCAGGTAGTACAAGAGCTCCTGGGTGCGACCGATCGCAAACGACGGAACGAGCACCGCCGAACCGTTCTTCCACGCCTCGTTCAGTATGCCCGCGAGCTTGTCCAAGACCGGCTCGTGCGAGTGCAGCCGGTCGCCATACGTGCTCTCGATGACCAGGTATTCCGCCCGATCGACGTGTTCCGGGTCTCGAATGATCGGCGTGTTGTAGCGGCCGAGGTCCCCCGACATCAGGATTCGCTCGCCGTCCTCAAAAGTCACCAACGCCATTGCGGAGCCCAGGATGTGGCCGGCCGGAATGAACTCGAACCCGGCGCCGCCGCCAAGGGGCGTCCACTGGTGGTACGAGATGGGCTTCATCTGCCGAAGCGCGGCGTAAACCTGCTCTTCTGTGTAGAGCGGCAGCGCCGGCTGGTGCCGGGAGCCGTGCTTGTTGGATTGGCGGGCGTCCTCCTCTTGCAGCCGGGCTGAGTCCGGTAGGGAGATCCGGCTCAGCCCGATCGTGGCGGGCGTTGTATAAATGGGACCACTGAAGCCTTGAGCGACCAAGCGAGGAACCATCCCGACGTGATCAAGGTGCGCGTGGGTGAGGATCATCGCGTCCAACTCGCGAGGATCGAACTCGAACGGCTCCCAGTTTCTTGCCCTCAGTTCACGGGAGCCTTGAAATAGACCGCAGTCCACCAGGACTTTCTGTTTCCCAAACTCGAGAAGATGGCGCGAGCCCGTGACGGTCTCGGCTGCGCCATAGAAGCCGATCCTTTGCATGAGCCGATTATGCATGGCTCGACCGTCGTCGGTCCGGCGAGTCATCCTATAGAGGCATGCTCGCGTTTTTTCCCCTTCCCATTCAGTCGACCGATAGCGTCCTCCTCCCCGTCAGCACCGCCTATGTTGTTGGGTGGCGCGACCCCCGGGAGGTCGGCGAGGAAGGGAGCCTTTCCCAGTGGACCGACCACCGAACCTCGATCGAGTGGGGCGGCCGCTTGCAGCAGGCGGGCGAATTGCACCTCCTCTTGCACGTCCAAGAACCGCCCGGCCAGTCGGCCTCCTTCACGCTACAGGCCCTCGGGAAAACGCTCAAAGCGCAAACGGGCCCTTCGGACGTGGTCGATTTTGGGACAATCCACGTCGATGCGGCGCGGTGGATTACCCTCCGCCTCCACGGCGGAACCAAGAGCGGTGAGACCTATGGCAACGTCGAGAGCCTCGAATTGGTCGGCGACGCGGCAGCAGGAGCGAAGTTCAATCGGAAAGAGCGCCGCAATACGGCCTCGGTCCATCTCGTCTATCCGCTCAACGCCGGTGAGCAGCCCGAGTGGTTTTACAACGAGGTACAGCCAAAGGACATCCCCCAGAACACTTTCTTTATGGCTTGCGGCTTTTCTCGCGGATACTTCGGGATCCAGGCGAACAGCGGAACCGAGCGCCGGATCATTTTCTCGGTTTGGGATAGCGGGACAGAGGCCGTAACCCGAACCAATGTGGCGGACGACAACCGGGTGAAACTCATCTCCAAGGGCGATGGGGTCTACGCGGGCGACTTCGGAAATGAAGGCACCGGCGGCCACAGCCACCTTGTCTACCATTGGAAATCCTCAGAACCTCAGCGGTTCCTGCTTCGCGCACAGCCGAGTGGATCGACCACGACTTACACGGCCTATTTCTGCTTCCCGGATGGGAAGGGCTGGTCCGAGATCGCTTCCTTCCGCGCGCCAAAGGACGGCAAATACCTTCACGGGCTCTACTCGTTCATCGAAGACTTTTGGGGTGACAACGGTAACGTGCGCCGAGGCTCCTTCTTCGGACCCGGGTGGATTCGGGATTGGACCGGCAAGTGGCGGCAGTTGTCTACCGCATCGTTCAGTCACGACGGGACGGGAGGAAAGGACCGCTTCGACTATGACTTCAAGGTTGATGGCGGCAGGTTCTGGCTTCAGACGGGCGGCTTCGAGGGATCCTCGCCGGAGTTCGGTGAGAAGCTAACCGCCGAGCCCGCCAACCCTCCTGGGCCGGATGTCGATGCGGTTGTCAACGGAGGCTGATCCGCGTCGCCGGTACAATTTGCGCGTGTCGCCCCGGCTTGCTTTTGCGATCGATGCCGCTTACAAGGCGGGCCGTTCGACGCTTGCTCATTACCAAACCGGGGTTCGGGTCGATACCAAGGCCGATGAGACTCCGGTTACGGAGGCGGACCGCAACGCAGAGCGGCTGATCCGCCGGCTGGTCGACTCCACGTATCCCGGCGAACCGATGTTGGGTGAAGAAGAAGGGGGAGACCACACGAGGCCAGACCGATGGATCATCGATCCGATCGACGGAACCAAGTCATTCGTCGCGGGCGTTCCCCTATACAGCACCTTGCTCAGCTACGAAGTCGATTTTCAGCCGGTCCTCGGCGTCGTGTTTTTCCCAGCACTCAACGAGATGCTGTATGCCGAAGTGGGTGGCGGAGCGTTTTTCAACGGCGCACCGGCGAGAGTGAGCCGCAAGTCGGAGGTAACGGGTGGCATCGTGTGCTGCGGTGGATTGAAGTCGATGGCGCGGTATGGTAGATCCCCGGGTTTCGAAAAGATCAGTGAAAAAGCACTTGCGACCCGGACTTGGTGCGACGCTTACGGGCATGCGCTTGTGGCCACTGGCCGGGTGGAAGGGATGGTCGACCCGATCGTGACCCGCTGGGACCTGAGTGCGGTTCAGGTCGTCGTTCAGGAGGCGGGTGGCCGCTTCACGAATTTCTCGAACGGCCCTGTTTTGGTGCAGTCGAATGAGTTGGAGGCGGTGAGCAGCAATGGGCTGATTCACGAGGAATTGCTCGCCGCCTTCCAATCGTGAGGGTTCTGGCGGTCGACTTTGGATTCAAGCGAATTGGGCTGGCGATGGGCGAGACCGACCACGGGATTGCGACCGCCCGTCCGAACATGACTGCCAACGGCTCCCTCAGAGCGGATGCGGAGCAGATTTCTCAACTGGCTAAGCGCGAGATGGCGGAGCGAATCGTTCTGGGGTTGCCGCTTGATCCCGACGGGACCGAGGGCAGGATGGCTCGGATCTGTGGTCAGCTCGCGGGGCATCTGGAGGCGCTGGGTTGGACGGTGAGCCTGATTGACGAGCGGCTCAGCTCCAAGAGCGCCGAGGTGGTTCTCCGGGAAGAAGGGCTGAAGGCGAGCCAGCGCCGAAAGAGGGTCGACGGGGAAGCGGCGGTAACGATTTTCGAGATGTTCATCCATGAACAAGCGCCGAGTTAGTCTGCTGATCGGCCTGGGCGTGCTTGTGGTGTTGCTTGCAACGGCCGGCTCCTGGCTCGCCTGGTACGTCGGCGGCTTGGCTCCAACACCGGCCGGCCCTGCTCGGTGGATTCGGTTCTTTAAGCGAACACCGCTACAGGAAGCCCTGGAAAGGCTTCAGGAGAAGGGGGTGGTCCGAAACCCCGCCGCCATGAAAATCTACTTCGGGGCCCACCGGGGCTCGCTCCACGTACCGGTGGGAACGTTCCAGGTCCAGCCTGGCGAATCCGCCCAACGCCTTTTGGAGGCTCTTCGCGAGCCGGTACAGCAGATGGTCAGGATGCCGGAGACTAACTGGGCGCGGCGTGATGCTCACCTCTTGGAGCGGCACGAGGTGACCTCCGCCGCCGACTATATGAAGTTGGTCGACGACCCACCCCAGGAGCTTGCGTCCGAGGTCTCCTTTCCGTTGCCGGCCCACAATCTGGAGGGCTATCTGTTTCCCGACACCTACGATTTTCCGCCCCTCCTCGGAGCGCTGGGCGTGGTCAAGATGCGACTGGCCGCGTTCGATCGGAAGGTCTACCGCCCTCTCGGGATGCCGAAGGATTTGACCCGGTTGCTCATCATTGCCTCCCTCATCGAACTTGAAGCGGGAACAGATCGCGATCGGAACATGATCGCGGGAGTCATCGAGAACCGGCTCAAGAAGGGGATGCCCCTCCAGATGGACGCCTCGCTCATGTATGCCCTGGGCAGATGGCGGACCCTCCACTTTTCGGACTACAAGAACGTTAAGTCCCCGTTCAATCTGTATCTGCACAAGGGCCTTCCGCCGGCGCCCATCTGCTCGCCCAGCCTGAAGAGCATTGCAGCCGCGATGCATCCGGCTCACCACGACTACCTGTTTTACGTGGCTCTACCGAACGGCGAGAGTATTTTCTCGCGTACATTTGAGGAGCACAAGCACAACATTCGGCTTCGGATGAAGGCCCTCAGCGTGCTGAAACCAAAACCACCGAGGGTCAGCCCAACAAAACCCGTCAGGTCCTTCAAGCCTCACAAGCCGTAAACTCTAACCTTCAAAGAAATGAGGACATGGCGAAGCGGGTCGTTTGAGCGGGAGAGGCTGTCCGGTCTTTTTCGCGCCTTTGCGCCCGCTCATGCGGTTGAGAGCCTGGACTCGATTGATTTGGATCAGCTCTGGGCACAGGGCAAGCGGCTTCTCCTGCTCGATGTCGATAACACCATCGTGGCCTGGAAGCAGGAGAACTTCTCTCCTACCGTCCTCGATTGGATTGCGCACGCCAAGGGTCTCGGCTTCCAAATCTGCATTATCAGCAACACTCGGCGGATCGCCCGACTGGGCCGGATTCGAGAGATGTTGGGAGTCGAGACGGTTCGGGGTCGGTTCAAACCGAGCCGCGCCATGTTTCGGATTGCTCTGATCCGGTTCGGACGGAGCAGGGACCAGGCGATCATGATCGGCGACCAAATGATGACTGACATTCTGGGCGCTAACCGGGCCGGCATCGATGCCATCTGGGTGCGGCAGATGGAGACCAAAGAGTTCGGTCCGACCAAACTCAACCGGTTCATGGAGCGACTATTGACGAGTGCCATCTACAAGGTCCTGGTCATCCCTGAGTCAGTGGCCGCCTCGAAGGTCGAGGCAGAAGCAGGCAAGGTTCTCACCCTCACGGACCAGATCGTCAGGTTCACCGTTGTCGGCGGCACGTCGTTCCTGATCGACTTTTGTCTGACCTACTTCTTCATGAAGGGGCTCCATGCAAGTGGCGAACCGTTTGGCGTTTACCTTGGCCGAGTCCTGCAGGATTGGCAACCGTCTTTCTTTCACGATTCGACTCCGGACAAGGATGCAGCTTCCATCCTCGGCTTCGTCGCCTCGCTCTTCGCGATGTTCAACAGCTTTATTTGGAACCGGATCTGGACGTTCGAAGCCACGAAAGGCAATCGCTCTGCCCAGATGGCGCGCTTCTACGCGGTTTCAATTTTTGGCAGCTTCCTGAATGCAGGCATCTTCCAACTCTTGTACAAGGCCCTCCCGGGCCAGCAAATCCTCGCTTCGAAAGTGGTGGCCGCGCTCATTGTGGCCGTGTGGAACTTTACGGGCCAGCGCACCTTCGCCTTCCGGACGAAGCGGACGTGACCGAGTTCCATGAGTGGCGCGATGCGCCAGAGGCCCACTTCGCGGTGATCGGGGACCCAGTCTCCCATTCGCTGTCGCCAGCTATGCATAACGCGGCGCTCAAGGAACTCCGGCTTCCTTTCAAGTATGTCGCCCTCCGCGTCCCGGCAGGTGAGGTAGGGAAGGCGCTGGACCATCTCCAAGCGCTCGGCTTCATCGGAGTCAATGTGACGGTTCCGCATAAGGAGGAGGCGCTTAACTGGTGTACTGTGCGGGACGCTTTTTCGACGAAGGTCAAAGCCGCCAACACGGTGCGGGTCGCGGCTCGGTCCTGTATCAACACGGATGCTCCAGGATTTCTTCAGACGCTGGAGGGGATGACGTTCCAGGAGCGAAGCGCGCTGGTGCTGGGGGCGGGCGGATCTGCGAGGGCTCTGGCGACCGCGCTCGTTGACACGGGTTGGAGGGTCCGCATCTTTAACCGCACCGCCCAACGTGCCGAAGAACTTGCGGAACAGGCGGGGGCTCAGTTCTCCGAAACTCCTGATCCGGCGGGAGCCGGGCTCATCCTCAACACCACCTCGGCTTCGCTCGGCGGTCAGAGCATTGCGATCGATTGGACCCGTGCGAGCCGCGGTTCGCTCGCCTACGATCTCATGTACACGGATGGTCTGACCCCTTTCCTCGCGGAGGCGGAGCGGGCGGGGCTGGCGGTGGTGGACGGGATCCCGCTGCTTGTGAGCCAGGGCGTCTTGAGCCTTTCATATTGGCTGGGTTTCCCGGTCCCGGCGGACGCGATGCTGTGCGGCATCCAAGAGAAGCGGCTCCGAGACCGAGAATTGGCCACTGCCGCAAAAGTCAAACTCCCGGACGAAGCGGCGATCGTCGAGGCGGCGGCGATCCTACGCGACGGCGGGTTGGTGGGCCTTCCCACCGAGACCGTCTACGGGATCGCGGCGGACTCGACCAACGAGGCAGCGATCCGTAGCATCTTCTCTCTGAAGGGAAGACCAGCGGACAACCCGCTGATTTTCCATGTCGCCGACCTCGAAATGCTCAACTCGGTGGCGGTCTTTGATAAAGCCGAGGTCTCGCGGATCGCGGAGGATTTTTGGCCAGGTCCGCTTACCCTTGTCCTAGAGAAGAAACCCGAAGTGTCCCGGCTCGCGACGGCCGGCCTTGGAACAGTCGCATGCAGAATTCCAGCCCACCCGGTAGCTCGCAAGGTGATCGAGGCCTTGGGTCGGCCGGTGGCGGCGCCGAGCGCGAATCGGTTCATGGCCGTTTCGCCTACCCGCGCCGAGCACATCTCTCCCTCGATCGCCGCCGGTCTGGGATTGATCATCGACGGTGGCCCGTGCTCGGTTGGACTCGAGTCAACTGTGCTCGACCTAACCCGGCCCCCCTACGCCATTCTGCGGCCGGGCGGGGTTTCGCGAGCCCGGCTGGAAGCGTTGCTGGGGCCGCTCGGAGAAGGCGGGCAGAAGGAGCGGCGGTCTCCCGGCCTGTACGCCCGGCACTACGCTCCGAGGACGCCGGTCGAAGTTGTGCAAACGCTGAGCCCGAAGGAGGGAGGGATCACCTTGGAAGCGCCCCGGAACGAATGGCAGATCCGGCTCCCCCGAGACCCGGTGCTCTTTGGCGCCGGGCTTTACTCTGCACTCATGCAGCTCGATGGGTCCGGTCTTGCTCTCATCTGCGTCCAGGCGCCGCCCACGACGCCTGAGTGGGAAGCGGTTTGGGACCGGCTCTCTCGCGCATCCTCCGAGTAGCCGTCTTTGCGGTAACGTGCCGGAGTGAACCTCATGGATGGACGGTTGCCGCGCACTGCCCCAGAGGCGGTCGGGCTACCGCCGGGTGCGGTTTTGGGCCTCATCGAAGGTGCCGCCGAGCAAAAGCTGGAATTGCACAGCCTGATGGTCCTCCGCCACGGCAAGGTTGCGGCGGAGGGTTGGTGGGAGCCCTACAAGCCGCCCTATCGGCATCTACTCTATTCGCTTAGCAAAAGCTTCACGTCGAGCGCGGTAGGGTTTGCAGTGGCCGAGGGGCTGATTCGGCTCGACGACGACGTCCTCGATTTCTTTCCGGAGCACGCGCCGCCTGATCCTTCGCCGAACCTCATGGCGATGACGATATGGCATTTGCTGACGATGACGACGGGCCAGGATGAAGACGACGTTTTGGGGACAGTCAGGTCGGGTCTGCCATGGGAAAAGGCTTTTCTTGCTCGCCCGGTCCCCAATGAGCCCGGCTCCAAGTTCTTTTACAATTCTGTTGCAACGTACATGCTCTCGTCGATCGTTCACCGAACGTCAGGGGTCGACCTCATGCAGTATCTGAAGCCGCGCCTGTTGGACCCCCTGTGCATCGAGGAAGCAACCACCACGCGCAGTCCTGAGGGAGTGGTCTGCGGGGGTTGGGGCATGAGCATCGCCACCGAGTCGATTGCCAAGTTTGGCCAGCTCTATCTTCAAAAGGGAGTCTGGAACGGCGAGCAGCTTCTACCTAAAGGGTGGGCGGAGGAGGCGACTCGCAAGCAGGTCGAGAACGGCGTCGATCCCGATTCCGACTGGGACCAAGGCTACGGCTTCCAGTTTTGGCGATCCAGGTTCGGCGCATTTCGGGGTGATGGGATGTATGGTCAGTTCTGCGTGGTGGACGCGCCGAAGGACCTGGTCGTGGCCATAACCGCCAACTCTGAAGTGCTGCAACCGATCCTGAACCTCGTTTGGAAGATGGTCGAGGAGCTGGAAAAACCGGGAACCAGAACTCAGGCGGAGATGGAGGAGAAGCTGAGTTCGCTGGTCATCGCCGGACCGGCCGGCGAACCTCGAAGTCCGCTTCAGGCCGAAGTCCAAGGCGTCACGTATGAATCGACCGGAGAGGACAGGGAGGCGAACGTGACGTTCGACTTCTCGGGGGATTCGTGCTCGATCCTGCTGAACCGGGCAGATGGCCCGAAGAACCTGGAAGTGGGAATCGGCCAATGGAAAGAGGGAAAGTACGGCGAGGCGCGAGTTGCCAGTTGGGGCGCATGGACTTCGGAGTCTCAATTTGAATTCCGGGTCCAGTACTTGGAGGAGCCGCTGCATGCGACTATTCGGGCCGACTTCGAAGGACGGCTGGTTACGATCACCCGTGAGTGCCGGGCCGACTCCGAGGTGCTAGTCATAGGCCAAAGTCCCTAGCTTTGAGCTTATTTCACGAACAACTGACTGGTCGGCATTCGGTGTTGCGTCTTATGTTCGCGGTTTAGGAAATGACCAGACGCGGGTTGATCTTGGCAGGAATCGTTCTTGTCATTCTCGCTGTCGTGGGTGTCTTTGCGCTCACGCCAAAGGGTGTGCCTGAATTCAATCCTTCACTCATCGGCAATCGCCTGAATGGCGCCCCTGGACGACCTCATGCCCACGGGCAGCATTACCCGATTACGAAGAACATAGATATCCCGGACGATCCGCCGCCTCCCGGCTTCAAATATGTGGCAGATGGCCGGCTGTCGTCTACCATCGCAGCAACGGATTTCAACGCGCGATGGCCGACCCCCGGCGTGATTCCCTTGAGGCTGAAGCGCTCCATCAAGACTTTCTTGGTTCGGGCGGTGCTCGACGAGGTGGATGCTCAGCACCTGCACGCAGCCGGGATCGCAAGCTACGACTCGTATCAACCGTTTGGGCTGCCATCCGTCACGGACCGCGTAATGGGGCGACAGAATGTCGCGCTAAAGGTGGATAGTAATGCGGAATATATTCAACTGCCGCCTGGCATCGCTCCCTTGGATAAGAACGTGCTCGACATTCGGATAACTGGGGCCGGAATTGCGGAAGTGTTGGTCAGAAGCGACTTGATCAAGGCAGCTCCCAAAAAGGCTAAGGCTCAGCCGACCCGGGCATCCAGCGGTATATCACGGATGATTTTCGCCCCCCCAACCTATCTTGCCAGTCTGCAGAGTCCAGACCCAAACGCGGTCCTCTCTTCGATCGACATCGCCGCTGACGAACTGGTGCGACAATGCGTCGCAAACAACCATGCCCTTCGGCAACCGCGGCCCGTTACGACTCCTTTGCTGAACTCGGCTCCGCAAGACGCCCCCCCAGGGGTCTTTGTCCAGTACCAGGGGTTTCAATTTTTTAGTACAAGCATGGATTCACGTGCAGCTTTCCCTCCGGTTGACCCGGACTGGTATGCGGCGCGGGTTGCCCGCTCGATCCAAAGCTGCTTTGACGCAGATCACAAGCAGTTTCAAGCTCAGCTTGATGGTAGGGCGGCACAGATTTCCGAGGGGGTAAGCCCCGTCGGCCAGACGGCGCCAGAGATGCCGACCGTGAGCGATGTCTCGCTCAGCTTTGCGAAGATGAAAGATGTGGTGCTTCATATCCCGAACCAGTGCTTGGCCCAGTTTCCGAATGGCGCCGCCCTCCTGCGGGCACAGCAGGCGGCGTTGCTCCGGGCCAGTGAAAGCGTGAGGGAGGCGGCAATCAGGCTGAATCGAATGGCGGCCCGTTCCCCGCAGGGCGCCTCATGAGGACGACTTGGATGGCGGCGGCAGGGGCGATGATAGCCGTAAGTTGTTCTGGGCCAAAGAAACCGGTCCGGACAGTTTTTCCCCAGTCGACCTCCCATGTGATCTACGGGACGTCCACGGTGCAGCCCAATCAGGCCACGACAATGCTGCCGATGATGGGCGCCCCCCAGAGCTCAGGTGAGCGGCTTCCGCAGTCATGTCGAATTTCGATCACGAGCGAGACGGTTGGGGTGAACGTAAGTGGGTTTTGCCAGCAGGCGCCAGGGTCGATCTTGAGCGCATCTTTTTTGATCCAGGCTTTGACTAAAAGCGCCGTCGAAGCCGCGCAAGCAGTTCCGGCTCAGGAGAGCCAGTTCAACTTATCGAGACGGATGCAGGCTCAGCCGCAGATCGGGTTTGGCCAAAACCCGCGACGTGGAATCCCGGCCGGCCCGCGCGGCTCGGTTCGGCGCGTCCCGGCGATGAGTCAGCCGACGCAGTATCAAGACGGTGTCGGCGGCAGCTACGTGCCGAAGCCGAACCAATACCATTTCACGATCTCCGACGGGTTTGGGAAGATTCAGGGCTATGTACCTGCCGGGCCTAGTTCTGCTCAGGAACCGATTCTCCGGGCCGCCGTCACCCGGCTGGTCGAGGATTCTATGGCCCAGCAGAACGAAGCCTTGGTACCGGTTGGAGGGGCGGATAGCGACACGCTAACTCCTCCCCCCGGCTATACGCTGCGGTTCGGCGGGCGCGGACTTCTGACGCTGACCGGCCCGTCGGTCAATCTAGGTCCCATTTCCGAGCAAGCGGTGGCCAACCGGCTCTTGGGCGTTTTGAAGCTCGCGACGATGCGGGACGCAATCGATCCCGCCAACAAGGACTACCCCCAGCCGGACGAGTGCATTGCGGTGGTGGAGGGGCCCTCTCAGAAAGTTTCTATCGATTACCCGTGCAAGGGCGGGTGGACCGACGCTTCGGCCAAGGCGGTGGCAAGCGAGGTCGGCGCGCTCGCAAAGCAGATTGGGAGCGTGAACGCCAAGGTGGTGAGCAACGTGTCGATGCCAAAACCGGTGGCGCCCCCGCCTGGCAGCTTTCCGCGCGGGGCTGGCCGTACGACGCCTCCTGGCGCGCCGGCAGATTCTGGCGTACGTGTTTCGGGAGGGGGAGGGATGGGAGGAAGGCTGGCGCCAGAAGGCTCGTCTGGCACCGGCACCGGCACCGGCACCGGCAAGCGGCGGTGAACTTCCGCGCTCTGATTCTGCCTGAAGTGGCCGCAGGCTTCCTCTGTTTCCTTGGGTGGAGCGCCAGGTCTGGCGCCAAAACTGGGCTTGATGTGCGCACGACGACCGACTTGGCCAGTTGCCCTTCGGAAGGCCCCCTCGGTCGATTGGTCGAGCAGGTACGGTTGGACAGACGATCGACGTCGCAGATGGAAAGGACCCAGCGGTTAAGGGCGAGAGCGGCGACGAGAATTTTTCGGTGCAATCGAATGTGTCTGCCGGACTGGCGCGTCTATCATTGGCGGTAAACGATATGAACCGGCGCGCGCTGATCCTAGGTGGAGTTGCTCTCGTGTTCGTAGTCGGCGCGTGTTTCTTTTTTCGCCCCGCGCCCGCCGATTCGGATCCGCGTTCAGGGTTCGGCACCCGCATCAAACAGGACCCCTTCAGGCCGCGTGTTCACGTCGTCCACTATCCGATGAGTTACCCGATCGGAATCCCGGACGACCCGCTTCCTCCCTACTTCCACCTCGAAGCGGATGGCCGTCTTTCAACGACGATTGCGGCAACTGATGCAACTGCAGCATGGCAGACGCCGGGCATTGTGCCTTCAGAGCTGAAGCGTTCGATCAAGACGTTTTTGGAGAGGGCGGTGCTCGACGAGATTCTCACTCAGGCAAAGCACCTGCCTGGAATCGTCCAAACCAACACCTCTAGGCAGGCCCTAGGAATGGTCTCAGTTGGGCCCCAGGGTATGTCCCAAACGGGAACGTACAAGGTTGACGCGGACGGCGAGTTCGTCGATCTGCCGCGCACGACTTCGCCGATGGCCAAGAACGTGCTGCAGATTC
>Ga0302326_10019565_pt1 | contig 13975 bp, 9 predicted proteins | sample Palsa_T0_3_FD_202264 | JGI IMG/M metagenome (GOLD analysis project Ga0302326, IMG submission 202264) | Peat permafrost microbial communities from Stordalen Mire near Abisko, Sweden - Palsa_T0_3 | ecosystem: Environmental > Terrestrial > Soil > Palsa > Peat permafrost | place: Sweden: Abisko... | reverse complement strand
GGTTGACGCTGTTTCTCCGGATATAGGGGCTGATGACATAGGCGGGGGAGCGGTGGGCGTCGACATGATCGGGGCCATCCTGGGCGTCATCTTCCAGCACAAAGATGGCGGACCGGGACCAGATGGGGGAATGTGAGATATGATCTACCAGTCTGCCGAGCGCGAGGTCGTTGTCGGCGATCTGGGCCATGGGGCTATAGTCTCCTTTTGTGAGCCCGCTGGTATGATCATTTGGCAGATAGATGGTACTGAAATGCGGGACGGCGCCGGCTTGCAGGAGGGAATCGAAGTCCTGTTCAAAGATCGATTCCCGGCGGATGTCCTGGGTGTCGAGGTTCCAGCCGGTGTAGCGCCGGCAGTAATGATCGGCTTCTTTTAGCAGGTCGAGGGTCGGCGGCCCGTTGTCTTCGAATTCGCCGTAGTTGCGGAAGCTGACGCCGGCGCGCTGGCAATAATTCCAGATAAAGCCTTTTGTGGGATTGGCGATGGGTCTGCTGCCGTCGAAGTCGTAATTGCCACCGCGGCCGCTGTAATTGCCGGGCCAGTTTTTTTCCACGAAGTCGGTGGCATAGCCCGCCATCGACCAGTTGTGGCCGTCCGCGCTCACTTCAGCATCGACGTAGAAGTTGTCCAGTAAAACGAAATTTGCCGCCAGCGCATGGGCATTGGGGGTGACCTGTTTTCCAAAAAGACAGAGACTGGTGTCGCCGTTGCCTTGTGGCATATCGCCGAGGACCTGGTCATAGGTGCGATTCTCTTTTAGCACATAGAATACATATTTTATCGGCGATGAGTCCCCTGTCTTGCGGGGAATGGGGTTACCGGCTGCGCCCGGGGCCAGCTCTTCTTTCTGTACGGAATAAGGGGTGTTCGCATATACCTGACGGGTATAGGCGGTCAGAGTTTTGGCGTCGGGGATGGGGATCACCGACAAGCTGCCTTTTAGCATACTACCGATATACTGGTCGCGGATATCACCGCTCTTTTTGTATTTATTATTATTCCGGCGCTGGCCGGGCTGCGGCTCGAGCGGGTTTGGCATCGACGCCAGGCCTTTCCCATTGGTGACCAGGAGCTGCCGCCCGTTGGCCCGCACGCAGGTGGGATACCAGCCGACGGGGATAAAGCCGAGGGAATGGCTATGGCCGGGTTCGGAGACGTCGAAGACGGCGAGGTAGTTATTATCCGCGTTGGCGATATAGAGGGTCTTTCCTCCCGGCGCCAGGCACACGCTGTTTGTCGTAGAGCCGATCGGTGCATCGGGTGACATAGCGGTATGGAGCGTCTCTATTAGTTTCCCTGCCGGCAAGTCGATGACGGAAACCGTATTGGAGTTGGCGTTGGCCACGTAGAGCCAGCGGCCGTTTGCGCTGATGGCCATGTCCGTGGGGTGGTCGCCGGTGGCGATGGAGTCTTTCAGGGCGTCGTTTTTTGTATCGTAGATCCAGACCTTCCGGCCACCCCAGGCGGAGATATAAAGTTCGGGGCGTTTGGGGTTGAGGATACAGGTATAGGCTTCGGCGCCCAACGGGACGCGGGACAGGACTTTCATGGTCTTTGTGTCGCACACGTAAAGCGCGTCGTCTTCTTTGGTGACCACATAGAGGCGGTCCCGCGCTTCATCGAGGGTGAGACCGGTCGGGCTGATCTTGTTAACGGGCCAGGGGCGACCGAGGGTGAGGGTGTCTTTATTTAGCAGGGTATCATCGGCCAGGCGATAACGGATGATGATATCGTCGTTGCCGCCGGAGGCGTATAGCCAGGAATGGTGTTTGGCGAAGGCGAGGCCGAGCCAGGCTTTTTTTATGGTGACGGAGGCTGTCAGGTGACCGCTTTTGAGGTCGATCAGATCGATCGCCTGCCGGCCGTTGCCGTTGTTGGTGACGGCGAGGTGGATGCCGTCGGGGGCGAGGGCCATATTGAGGGGGAGGTCGGAGCTCAGGGGAATGGACTGGCCGGCGGGGGTCAGGGACCAGCCATTGGGGAGGAGGGTGCGGGTGGAGTCGGTGGGACCCGGGGTTTGCGCGGCAAGCCGCGCAGAGAAGAATAGAAGGATGAAGAAGATGATTCTCATAATGACCAAAGGTAGCGGGTCATTATTAATTGGATGTTATTAAAAGCCCCGGCCTGGCGGTCGGGGCTTTGAGTTGGGTCAGGGAATTGGCGCTTCGGTAAGACCATATTTGGTCATATAGCGATGATAGAGCTGGGTCTGTTTGTTTTCGAGGTCGACTTCGCGGCCCTGGATAAAGGCGTGTTCGATGATGCTGGTGCGCATGTCGAGGATGTCACCGGCGCTGATCACGATATTGGCGTCCTTGCCTGTTTCCAGGGAGCCGGTGCGGTCGTCGATGCCGAGTATTTTGGCGCTGTTAAGCGTGATAGCCTGCAGAGCCTGTTCTTTTGTGAGGCCATAGGCGGCGGCTACGCCGGCGTTGAACATGAGATTGCGGTATCGGGTCTCTTCGTGTTCATCGTTGATGGCGAACAGCACACCGGCTTTTTGGAGGACGGCCGGGGTCTTGAAAGGCTGGTCGATATCATCGTCCTCTGTCGTCGGGAGGTTGTGCATCTGCGCGAGGATAACAGAGATATTGTTTTGTTTTAGCAGATCGGCGATGAGGAAGCATTCGCTGCCGCCGACAATGGTCACGTCGAACCCGAATTCCTTGGCGAAATCGATGGCCACCAGCATTTGCTTGACCTGGTCGCCGTGGACAAACAGCTTTTGTTGTTTGGTGAAGAGTCCCTTTACGGCTTCGAATTTCAGGTTGGTTTCCTTATGGGTGGGCTCGGCAGCATAGGCTTTGGCTTCGCGGAAGAAAGCTTTGATCTCTTCGATCTTATCCAGTGCCTCCTTTGTGGGGTCGGGCGGGGTCTGGCCGGCGCCGGGGCGTCCGCCGCCGCCGCCAAATCGCCGGGGACGAACCAGGAAGGTAGGAAGGTTGAGGTGGATGGCATTGTCCATTTTATAGGCCGCGTCTTCCCAGTTCCAGGCATCGAGCTGTACGACGGTGGAAGAGCCGCTGATCGTGCCGCCCTGGGGCGTCACGCCGGCCAGCAGGATACCGTTGGCCTTTAGGGTATTGATGATCTTCGAGTCGGTGTTATACGCTACGATGGAGCGGATACTGGGATTGATATCGCCGAGTTCGCGGAAGTCGTCGGAGCCGCGGGCGCCGCTACCGATCTCTTTTAGCCCGAGGTCGGTGACGGGCAGGATCAGGCCGGGATAGATCTGTTTGCCTTTGGCATCCACGACTTTGGCGTCGCCGCCGGTAACGGTGACATCGGTACCGATCTTTACGATCTTGCCATTATCCACTTCGATGGTGGCGTTTTCGATGACCTGGCCGTTACCGACATGGACGGTGCCGCCGGTGATAAATAATTTACCGGCGTATGCTTTTGCGGGATGGATATCGTCCTGCGCGCGGGCCGATGTAAGGGCCAGGAGCGATAAAGCGAGGATATATTGTCGTTTCATCTTTATAGTTGGTTTACTGGTTGGAATTAGTGTTTAGGTTCGCATCTGTCTGGCTGCCGTCGTCTCCGTCATCACTGCCCTCGTCGATGGTCAGCAGTCCGTCATGATGTGCGTGATCGCCGCAGCTGAGCTCGATCCGGTAGCTGGGAGTAGCGGGGGCCATGGCGGCGCCCGTCTTCTTTTCGGTGATCATTTTCTGGATGAGGCGGTTGCGTTCCGTAGCGATTCTCTTGCGGAGCACCCCGTCCCGGTCTATATCATAGTAAATAATGCCGTCTACGATGGTCTTTTCGGCCCGGGCGTAGATGCTGAGGGGGTTATCGCTCCACAGGACGATGTCGGCGTCTTTGCCTTCTTTGATGCTGCCCACGCGGTCGGCTACATGAAGGGCCCTTGCGGGGTTGAGGGTGACCATTTTAAACGCATCTTCTTCGGACATGCCGCCATATTTGACGCTTTTTGCCGCCTCCTGGTTGAGGTGGCGGGCCTGTTCGGCGTCGTCAGAGTTGATACAGACGTTTAATCCTTCGCGTTGCATGATCGTAGCGTTGTAGGCGATGGCATCCGTTACCTCGATCTTGTAGGCCCACCAGTCGGAGAAGGTGGAGGCATTGGAACCATGGGCTTTCATTTTGTCGGCTACTTTATAGCCTTCGAGGATATGTGTGAAGGTGTTGACAGTGAAACCGAATTTATCGGCTACGCGCATCAGGGCGGTGATTTCGCTCTGGACGTAGGAGTGACAGGTAATAAAGCGTTTGTGTTCGAGGATCTCGACGAGGGCATCCAGCTGGAGGTCACGGCGGGTAGCGTTTGGCGCGGCCTTACGCTGCCGCTGGTAATCGCGGGCGCGGGTAAAAGCGTCTGTCAGCACTTCTTCGACGCCCATCCGGGTATCGGGGAAGCGGTTGTTATTCGTAGACGTCGTGCGTTTTACATTTTCGCCGAGGGCGAATTTTATGAAGGGGTCCCAGTTTTTGAATTTCAGCGCTTCGTCGTCCACTCCCCAGCGCAGCTTGATGAGCTGGGTCTGGCCGCCGATGGTATTGGCGGAGCCGTGGAGGATATGGGCAGAGGTTTCGCCGCCAGCGAGGATACGATAGATGCTGATGTCTTCCGGATTGAGGTTGTCGGCGATGCGCACTTCCGAAGTGACGGAATGGGCGCCTTCATTGATGGAGAAGGCGGCGATATGGGAGTGTTCGTCGATAATGCCGGGAGCCAGGTATTTGCCGGTGCCGTCGATGACCTGTGCGCCGTCGGCGGAGAGGTTCTTGCCGATCTTTGCGATCTTACCGGCTTTGACCAGTACATCGGTGTTGGGTAGCCGACCTTCTTTTTCATTGGTCCAAACGGTGGCATTTTTTATGAGCAGGTCATGTGCCGTCGGAAGGCTGTCCCAGCCGTAGCCGTTGAAGGGGTAGAGCACTTTGCCGATGCGGCCGGGTCTTTTGTGGGTCATGCCGGTTGTATCGGGAGGGGTCGTCTTTGCGAAAGTCGCCGTCCAGATGACGATATTCCCGGTGGAATCGGTGCCATTACCGTTCCAGACGTCGCCGTTGGCTACGCCGCTGAGATGGGTCGCCGCGCCGCCGCGTCCGCCGCCGCCGCCGAATCTTCTGCCGCCGCCGCCGGGGGCTGGTGAGGGGGTGGCGCCGCCCGAGGCTGAATTGGCCGGGCTGTCAACGCGGGGAGTGACACCGCCGGGAGCACCGCCACGGCCACCGGGGCCGCCGGGAGCGCCGCCGGCGGGACCGCCAAAGCTGAGAGAGATCAGTTTGCCATCGAAGCTGAACTTGCCGGTGAGGGTATCCTTACCGATGATATTTGCAGCGCTGGTCGATTTTACGTCCAGGGTCAGCATTTTCGAGCTGCCATCGGCCGAGGTAATGACCAGGTTATATTGTCCCCGGATCTCTTTCCAGTCTTCTTCTTTTATGCCAAATTTCTTTCCCTGGATCCAGTTCTCAACGATGCTGGTCTTTTCAGCGAAGACGGGACCGGTGGTTATGAGGAAATTGGCCAGTTTGCCTGCGTCGAGGCTGCCCACTTTGTCATAGACACCGATCAGGGTAGCGGGTATTTTTGTGAGGGCGTCGAGGGCTTTTGCTTCGGTGAGGCCGTAATCGAAGGCCTTACGCAGGTTGGTCAGGAATTGTTTGGGGTCGCGCAGATCGGAGGCGGTCAGGCAGAAATTGATGCCGGCCTTTTCAAAAGCGCCGGGGTTGGTAGGGGCCATTTCCCATTGTTTCATATCGGCGAGGGATACGAAGCGGGCGTTATCGGGGTCTTCCACATCCATTGCCTGGGGGAAGTTGACGGGCACGATAAAGCTGGCCTTTGTAGCGGTGATTTCGGAGATGCGCTGGTATTCGTTCTCGCCGGCCTTTATAATATATTGTACGCCGAATTCGTCGCCGATCCGATCGCCGTGGAGGTCGCCCCATTTGTCGTCCCCTTCGAAGATCTGCGGGAGGGATTGCTGGTCATTCCAGGCCTGGAGGCTGAAGTTGGTGCCTTCGTGAGCGGGTTGGGTCTTGTACCCCTCTGATTTATACCATTCCGCATCGAGGTAGGTTTGTCTCAGCAGGGCGATGGAGCCCATGAGGGAAGAGGGGTAGCTTTGGGTAGAAGTCCCTTTGCTAAGCGAATAATGCGCGGATGCCTTTTGTTTGACGATGGCAAAGTTGTCATTTTCATCCGTCAGGGTGACGACGACGCCGGTACCCCGGGCGATGCCGTCTTTTACGTGTGACAGGACGGTGCCGAACCCGGTTTCGCGGAGGGGTTTGGCCTCGGTCTCATTGGTGGTGAACAGGTGTGACGCATCCGTCTCGGGATGGATAGCCTGGTTCCAGTTGTAGGCGCCTTTTGTATTGGAGGTCATCTGGGCGGGGGCGCGGAAGTCGAATCCCCCGGCTCCGCGAGCGCGTCCCTCGGGCACGGGCATTCCATAATCGCTATAGAGATCGATAAAAGACGGATAGATATACTTACCGCTGCAATCGATCACTACGGCATCTTTTGGGGTGGCCAGCCCGCTTCCGGCGCCGACGATCAGTCCGTCGCGGACCACGAGGGTGGCGTCAGAGAGGGTAGTTTGTCCATCCTTTACGATCGTCGCATGAGTAAAGGCATAACAATGCTCTCTTGGATCTGCCACTCCGTTGACGGGAAAGGTAGACTGTGCGATAGAAAAGAGCGGGAAAGATAGCAGGAGAAGGAGGTAGATTATCCTGCCCCCGGGTCGATGGCGCGAGTTGCTCATGTGTAGTTAGATTTAAGTCGGTGAAAATTGGTCCCGAATTTACTTAAATGGAGTAATTTTACCGTTTGAATATTTTATTAACGGTAAATTGTCATGGGGAATTCGGTGATTAAGCTGGCATCTTATATCGATCATACCCTTTTAAAGCCGACCTGCACACATATTGAAATTGAAAAAATATGTAAAGAGGCATCAGCGTATGGATTTGCGGCGGTATGTATACCACCACCGTTTGTGACGGTGGCTGTCGCGACGGGGGTGAAAGTGGCCACGGTGATCGGATTTCCTTTTGGCTATTCGACGGTGAAGGCGAAACTGGCGGAGGTGGAGCAGGCGATTGAGGATAGAGCGGATGAGCTGGATATCGTGATCAATCTTATTGCTTTAAAAGAGGGGAACTGGGCGCTGCTGGAAGAGGAAATGACGGTGTTGACGGATCGGGCGCATGCGGCTCATCAACTGGTGAAAGTCATCATCGAGAGCGGGGTGTTAACCGATGAGGAGGTTATCCGGTGCTGCGGGGTCTATGCCCGGGTGGGCGTGGATTTTCTAAAGACGTCCACCGGGTATGCGGAGAAGGGGGCCACGGTTGCGGCGGTAAAGCTGATGCGGCAGCATCTGCCGGAGGGGATAAGGATCAAGGCTTCGGGTGGTATCCGGGATGCGGTGTTTGCCAGGGAGCTGATCGCGGCAGGGGCGCAGCGGCTGGGTTGTAGTGCCGGCGTGAAAATTGTCAGGGAAGAAGAGGGGAATGGCGGGGCCGATTTTTATTAAAATTGAGGTATGTATAAATTATTGTTCGTTCTGCTGTTGTTCATCGGGATAGCGGGGAAGGCGCAGACGCGGTCATCGACGGATTCGCCAAGGATGGCGGCGGCGGATACCAGCGGGGTGGTGGTGCTGAAAGACCCGCGGATCGACCAGCTGGTGCGCAAGCAGATCGAGATCAACGAGGTGACGACGCGGGAAAGCCGGCGTTTTGTGCCGGGCTTCCGGATCCAGGTGATCAATTCCACCGACCGCAGTAAGGTGTTTGCGGCAAAAGCGAAGGTCTACGACCAATTTCCGGATTGGAAGCCGTACCTGCTTTACCAGTCCCCCAACTATAAGCTGAGGGTGGGCAATTTCAAGACACAGGAGGAGGCGCAGGATGCGCTGAAGCAATTATCGAGGCTTTTCCCTGCGGGGCTTTATATTATTCCGGATGTTATCGAGCTGAAATTATCCGATCTGCCTAAGGCCGATACGACGAATCCCTAAGTGCGATGCCGGCTGGAAGCCGGCACGCCCGATAGGGCAGACATTATATTATGTTGAAAGAAAAGATCCAACAACTCGCCGGGCAATATGCGCCGGACTTTATTTCGATCAGGCATCATTTGCATGCGCATCCGGAGCTGAGCTACCAGGAATTCCGGACCTCGGCTTTTGTCCAGCAAAAACTAGCCGAAACCGGCATCCCGTTCCGGGTGATGGCGGAGACGGGGGTTGTCGGGCTGATCCGGGGGAAGAACCCGGACAGACGGGTGATTGCGCTGCGGGCCGATATGGATGCGCTGCCGATCAGGGAAGAAAACGATATCCCCTATAAATCGAAGAATGTGGGGGTGATGCATGCCTGCGGTCATGACGTGCATACGACGATCCTGCTGGGGGCTGCAAAGATCCTGCAGGAGTTACGGGCGGATTGGGAAGGTACGGTGAAGCTGATCTTCCAGCCGGGAGAGGAAAAAAATCCGGGGGGCGCGAGTTTAATGATCAAAGAAGGGGTGTTGCAAGATCCGGTCCCACAGGCGATCTTTGGGCTGCATGTGCATCCGGGTCTGGAGGTTGGAAAGCTCAGTTTTCGCGGCGGCATGGTCATGGCCAGCGCGGATGAGATCTATATTACGATCCGGGGAAAGGGGGGCCATGCGGCCGCTCCCCATCTGACGGTCGATACGATCCTGGTTGCCTCCCACCTGGTCGTGGCGTTGCAGCAGATCATCAGCCGTAACCGCAATCCCTTGTCGCCGTCGGTGTTGTCGATCACTTCGGTGCAGGGGGGGTATACGACAAATGTGATCCCCAGCGAGGTGAAGCTGATGGGTACATTCCGGGCCATGGACGAACAGTGGCGCTTCCGGGCTCATGACCTGATCCGCCAGCTGGCCACCGATCTGGTGCATAGTATGGGGGCGGAGATCGACGTGCATATCGACGTTGGCTATCCGATGGTCTATAATAATGAAGCGCTTGACAAGGTGGCCCGGTCCGAGGCGGCCCAATTTATGGGGGCGGCGCGGGTGCTGGAGACGGAGGTAAGGTTGGGGGCGGAGGATTTCGGATACTATACCCGGCAGATTCCCGGCTGTTTCTACCGGCTGGGCGTTATGAATACCGAAAAGGGGATCATCTCCGGGGTTCACACCCCAACGTTCAATATCGATGAATCGGCTATAGAGATCGGGGCTGGGATGATGGCGTGGCTGGGAAGCCATGTCGAGTTTGCGGGTCATTCAACCACGTAAAGCCCCTTTATGTTGCTGGCCTTGTAGATATCCAGGATGGAAGGCCTTTCCAGCTTGATGAGTGTACCTGAATAGTCTATACCACCCAAGTTCAAAATGGTCTGTGGCGAGATATCATAGCCCTGAAAATTTTTAACGATCAACGATACCAGGTCGAACTGATAATATCCATTGACAACAATGGCGCGACCGTTGTCGACACTACTCTTGAGAGATACTATTTTGTACAGGGTGTCTTTCATTTTTGCGTAAATCAGATATACATTGTTGATTGAGTCAACTCTTACTACTTTATAGGTGTCATGCGGATGCCGGGAATGAATGTTGCTTAGTCTTAACCGACAGGATGCGCCGGCGATCAACAAAAGGATTACCGGTAAAGTTAATTTCATGGCGTTTTTGGGGGTTTGAATAGCGTCCTTATTTTTAATTCGTTTTTATTGTCAGTTTTCACATAAAAAACTATAGAGTCAACTTGCGCGGCGCTTGTCGCAGTTGGAGCCACATAACCGTAGCTCCTGATATAGATCTGGCCTGATTGGGACGGTGCTGCTTTGTGTGCTGCTACATAATATAAAGAATGCGGCGCCGGCTTATCTGAAATACCCGACTTCTGCGAATATTTTCCTCCGATATAAGACTCTATGACTTCATGTAACATATCTTCCCCCGGCTTTTCATAGTAGTTGCTGATCGTTCCTGTATTGACCGTATTGACTTCCTGCCTGGTTTCAACCAATACCCGCTTAGACGGCTGATCGAACGTAGTCCTATATATACCGGTGACATTATTCCCCATATAAGCACCGCCGAGGAGAAGACTGTCCGTTGAAGTTTCCCAGGATTTGCTGGCCAAGACTTTTACCGTAATCGTATGGTCATCGATAGCTTTCGCCAATTTCTTGCCTTCCCAGGTAATCCTTATCCTTTTCCCACGATGGTCTATGTTCCGTGTATAGATGATTTTACCGGTCAGGGAATCCATTACCAGGCTGAGGCAATTGCCCACAGCAGCCTGCAATTGCTCGCAGGCATTTGTTCTTTCGGGCCCGGTCAGAACAACATCTGCCGGACGCCCCACCGGTAATTTTAAAAGGAACTTTTTGTCGACGGTTGGACAGCTTATCGAATGGGAATTTACAGTATTATACGGATTATCCTGAATTTTAACCGAGAAAGCTAAAAAAAAAGGCAAAAAAAGGCATAGCAAAAGGGCGGAGGGCGCCTGACGGCCATCCGGGCTGAAGTTAGTTCTGCTTGGCATAGGGCTCAAGTTTAGGTGGTTAAGTGGCGAAGGGTAAGAAGCTGTGGAAATGGAACAACCTGTAAACTACAATGTCATGGTGCAGTCTTCTTGCAGCGGCGGAGACGATTTTGGGTTTGAAAAGGGGCAAAAGGGGACAGCGGGGGGGTTTGGCCGCATTTTCGTATTTTGCACCGGTTATGCAAAAAAAACAGCTCCGCAAAGAGCAGGCGCTTGAATATCACTCTAAAGGGCGACCCGGGAAGATCGAGGTCGTCCCGACAAAGGAAGCGAAGACGCAAAGGGATCTTTCCCTGGCTTATTCTCCCGGCGTGGCGGAACCCTGTAAGGAAATATACAAGAATGTAGAAGATGTCTATAAATATACGGCCAAGGGAAACCTGGTGGCGGTGATCACCAATGGTACGGCGGTGTTGGGGCTTGGCGATATCGGGCCGGAGGCCAGCAAGCCGGTGATGGAGGGCAAGGGGGTGCTGTTCAAGATCTTTGCGGATATCGATGTATTCGATATCGAGATCAACGAGAAAGATCCCGAAAAATTTGTGCAGATCGTCAAGTCGCTGGAGCCGACTTTTGGCGCTATCAACCTGGAAGATATTAAAGCGCCTGAATGCTTCTATATCGAAACGGAGCTGCGTAAAAAGCTGAAAATCCCCGTGATGCACGACGACCAGCATGGCACGGCGATCATCAGCAGCGCGGCCTTGCTGAATGCGCTGGAGATCCAGAAGAAAAAGATCGATAAGGTGCGTTTTGTCATCAATGGCGCCGGTGCGGCGGCCATGGCCTGTACAAAATTATATACTACGCTGGGCGCCAGGCCCGAGCATTTTATCCTTTTTGACAAGGACGGGGTATTGCATGAAGAGCGGACCGATCTGGATGAGGATAAACGAAGGTTTGCCGTCAAGAAAAGTGACTGGACGCTGGAGAAGGCCATGAAGGATGCGGATGTCTTTGTGGGGCTGAGTGTCGGCAATGTGGTGACGCCGGAAATGGTGAAAAGCATGGCCCGGCGACCCATCGTGTTTGCCATGGCCAATCCCGATCCGGAGATCAGCTATGAGCTGGCGACGGCGGCGCGGGAAGACATTATCATGGCGACGGGTCGGAGCGATTATCCCAACCAGGTGAACAATGTGCTGGGCTTCCCTTTTATCTTCCGCGGCGCGCTGGATGTGCGGGCGACGGAGATCAATGAAGCGATGAAGCTGGCGGCGGTGAAGGCCCTCGCCGAACTGACCAAGACGCCGGTACCGGATATCGTGAATATGGCGTATAACGAGAAAAACATGCTGTTCGGTCCTACGTATATCATTCCAAAACCGCTGGACCCGCGGTTGCTGTCGACGGTGTCGCCGGCGGTAGCGAGGGCGGCGATGGAAAGCGGGGTGGCGCAGACGAAAATAGACAATTGGGAAGGGTATGCGATCGAGCTGAACAAGCGGTTGGGTTTGGACAACCAGCTGATGCGGGTGTTGAGCGCCAAGGCCCGGCTGAATCCGAAGCGGGTGGTATTTGCGGAAGCGGATAATGTAAAGATATTAAAGGTGGCGCAGCTATTATATGACGAGGGGGTGGCGTTCCCGATGTTGTTGGGTGATGAGCGGAAGATCCGGCATATTGCGGCCGCCAACCAGATCGAGCTGGAGGGTATGCCCGTCATCAATCCTTATAATGACGAATATGAGGAGCAGCGCAAACGCTTTGGCGAGCTGTTCTTTCAAAAGCGGCAGCGCAGGGGGTTTAATAAATATGAGGCGTACAAGATCATGCGGGACCGGAACTATTTTGGCTGTATGATGGTGGAGACGGGTGAAGCGGATGCGATGATCTCGGGGTTGACCAAGAATTACCCGGATACGATCCGGCCGGCGCTCCAGGCTATCGGCACGGAGGACGGGGTCAAAAAGATTGCCGGCATGTACCTGATGCTGACGAAAAAAGGACCGTTATTCCTGGCCGATACGACGGTGAATTTCAATCCGACGGCTGAAGAGTTGGCGGATATTACCTTGCTGGTAGCCCGGGAGGTGCAGCATTTCAACCTGATCCCGCGGGTGGCGATGCTCGGCTATTCCAATTTCGGTACGAGCGATAGCCCCGAGGCCCGGCTGGTAGCGGAAGCCCGGCGTATTGTCAAGGAGAAGAATCCCGAGCTGATCGTCGACGGGGAGATGCAGGCCAGCGTGGCGTTGAACAACGAGCTGCTGAAGGAGAATTATCCTTTTAGCGAGCTGGTGGACCAGGAGGTGAATACGCTGGTGTTCCCCAATCTGGCAGCCGGTAATATTGCCTATAACCTGCTGAAGGAGGTGGGGGCCGCCGAAGCGATCGGTCCGATCCTGTTGGGATTGAAGAAGCCGGTGCATGTGTTGCAGCTTGGCAGTACGGTCCGCAATATTTATAATATGGCGCTGGTGGCGATTGTCGATGCGCAGATCAAGTGTAAGAATTTGCCGTCGGATGAGGAGACTAAGAAGGCGCCTTGGTGGAAGAGGACAAAAAAATAATCGTTTAATGAAATTTTTTACCGATTTCGGTCTCTACTTATTGACGTTGAAGGGGATGTTCTCCAAACCGGAGAATGGCAAAATGTATTGGAAAGAGTTTATGCATCAATGTTCCGAGATTGGGATCGGCTCCCTGGGCATTGTTGCGATCATCTCGATGTTTATGGGGGCGGTATCGACGCTGCAAACCGCCTATCAGCTGGTCAGTCCTTTTATTCCGTTGTCGACGATCGCGCAGATCGTGCGGGATACGGTCATCCTGGAGTTCTCCCCTACCCTTGTCTGTATCGTGCTGGCGGGTGTGGTCGGCAGTAAGATCGCCAGTGAGCTCGGGAATATGCGGGTCAGCGAGCAGATCGATGCGTTGGAGATCATGGGTATCAATACCAAGGCCTATCTGATCCTGCCGAAGCTGCTGGCTGCGATCTTTGTGATCCCGATGCTGGTGGTGATCTCTGCCGTGCTGGGGATATTGGGGGGGCGGTTGGCGGGGACGCTGACGGGGATCCTTTCGGCGGCGGCGTTCGATAAGGGGTTGCATCAGTTCTTTAAACCGTATAATGTGTTTTTTGCGATGGCGAAGAGCTATTCGTTTGCCTTTATTATATCGAGTGTTCCGGCTTATTATGGGTACAATGTGCAGGGGGGTGCGCTGGAGATCGGCCGGGCGAGTACGAAGGCGGTAGTGGTTAGTTGTGTGTTGGTGCTTTTTGCGGACTATCTTCTTTCGGCCCTGCTATTGTAAGATCGACTTTCGGAGACCGGCGCGCCGAAAGAAGATAAAGACATTGGCCCCGGTATAGGCTTCGCCTCGTGAAGCCGTAGCGGAGAAGGTAATGATGAGGTGGCGGCTGGGCGGCGCAGCTGAGCGGGGAGTAGGGGTTGACGCCGTGGCTTGGGGGGCATATGTCTTTTTGGGTTTTTCGAAGTTGA
>Ga0302326_10019564_pt1 | contig 13976 bp, 13 predicted proteins | sample Palsa_T0_3_FD_202264 | JGI IMG/M metagenome (GOLD analysis project Ga0302326, IMG submission 202264) | Peat permafrost microbial communities from Stordalen Mire near Abisko, Sweden - Palsa_T0_3 | ecosystem: Environmental > Terrestrial > Soil > Palsa > Peat permafrost | place: Sweden: Abisko... | reverse complement strand
AGCCTCTTGGTCTGGCTCAGCGACTTCCCCCCCCGGCCGGCTCCCGATGGTTGGTCCATGCTCATGCGCCGCTATCAGCCGGTCGGAATTCGGATCGAGGACGCTTGGGAGCGGCGCATGCCGGACGGCGCGGCCATGCCCGTTTACGATCCCGCGAGCCGGCGGCTCGTCGTTTTGGATCCGCATTCGCATGCCCACCGCGAAGGCCAGGCCAAGTGGGTGGCCGAGCGCGAGGCGGCTTTCACAAATCTTTTTCCCGATCGCCAGAACCGGCTGGTCGTGACACCCGACGACTCGATGCTACAATCGCTGGTCCGCTTTTTCCACTCGCATATGCGCCGACCCATGGCCCGAGCATGAGCCTGAAAGAACCTTGGTGGCTCCTGATCCTGATCCTGGTGCCGGTCGTCGTCTGGCTTCGGTTCCGCCGTGGAACCGCGGCCTTCATCGTCCCCTTCGCTTCGGCCTGGTGGCGCCCGGCGCTTGTGCCCGGTTCCAGGCTGCCCGCGATCTTGATGTCGCTCGGCCTGGTTTTCCTGGTCGCCGCTCTCGCGCGCCCGGAAAAGATCGTGCCGCAGACGACCACGCTGCACGAGGGTTATGATCTGGTGCTGGCGATCGACCTCTCCGGCTCCATGCTGGCTGAGGACTACGAAAAGGGAGGCGAGCGCTTGAACCGGCTCCAGACGATCAAACCGGTCATCCAGGCCTTCATCAGCCAGCGTCCCAACGATCGCATCGGCCTCGTGGTTTTTGCCGGTCACGCGTACACAATGGCTCCCCTGACCTTCGACCACGAATGGCTTGGCCGCCAGCTCGAGCACATCCGCATCGGAGCGATGGAGGATGGGACGGCCTTGGGAGATGCAATCGGAGTCGCGCTCACCCGTTTGGAGCAGCCTCAGCACGAGGTCGGTAGCAAGCGCCTCGGGGCATTCATCGTCCTCTTGACTGACGGAGCGAACAACAAAGGCCTGATGAAGCCCGAGCAGGCGACCCAGATCGCCAAGGAGCGGGGGATCCCCATCTTTACGATTGGTGCCGGCAAGGACGGTTCGGCTCCCTATCCAATCTTCGATGGATTCGGCCGCAAGGTCGGGTATCGGCGCATCCTGGCCGACCTCGATAGAAAAGCGCTCAGGGACATCGCGGCCGCAACGGGCGGGAGTACCTTCAGGGCTGACAGCACCGCGGCGGTTCAGGACGCTTTCAACGCGATCGTCCTCAAGACTCAGAAAATCAAATTTCAGGCGAAGTCCAACTTTCGTTCCGTCGATCTGTTCGGTTGGCTTCTGGCGCCCGGTTTGGGATTTGTGCTCGTGGGCGGCCTGCTGGCCCAGGCGCCTTGGAGAAAGGACGAAGTCGTATGAGTTTTGGTCTTCCCGGTGTTCTCTGGCTGCTCATCCCCATTGCGCTGTGCTGGTTCCTCGAGATCCGACGGCGGGTATCACTCGCCCCGCACTGGCCCAAGGTTTTCCGTCTCTGGGCGGGTCCTGACAGTCTGGACCTAAAGGCGCACGCCAAGCCGCCGAAACAGCGCTGGCGGCTGTGGATCGGGCTCGGCCTGGCCACGACCGCGATGGCTCAGCCGCGCTGGGGCCATGTCAACACACCCCTTTTCTCGCAATCCCGCGACGTGGTCATCGCGCTCGATCTTTCGCGGAGCATGATGTCACGCGATGTCGAACCTTCGCGGCTCGAACATGCGAAATTCCTCATCCAGAGCATGCTCGACCAGTTTGCGGGCGAGCGGGTGGGACTGCTCCTTTTTTCGCGGACTGCGTTTCTTCAAATTCCGCTGACGGCGGATTACGAGGTGCTCGAAAGTTCGCTCGCGGATCTGTCCCCCAACTATTTTCCCCACAGCAGCACAAATTATGGACCGATGCTGAAGACCGCGCTCCAATCCTTCGGCGCGACCCAGGATGCCGAGCGGTTTCTGGTCGTCTTGAGCGATGGCGAAAGCTTCGACGAGGACTGGCGCCCACTGCTCCAGCAATTCAAGGAGCGAGGCATTCACATCGTCAGCTTGGGAATAGGAACCGCTGCAGGGGGCGCCATTCCCGATGGGGAAGGCGGCACTTTAAAAGACGCTACCGGCGGTGAAGTTCTCACCCAGCTCAAGGCTGCAAGCCTGGAGGAACTGTCAAAGGTCACCAATGGACTGTACGCGGACGGCAACGCTTGGGTCGATATGGCCGACCTTCTGAAGCGCTCGGTGGAGTCGGGACACAAGGAGCCGGTTTACAAGAAGGACCAGGCGCTGCTGCAGGAGCGATTCCAATACGCGCTTGTGCCCGCAGTCATCCTTCTGCTGATCAGCTTCTGGCGCGAGCTTCCGGTGCGTCCCCGTTCGCGCGAACTCAAGTTTCGCCGTCCCGAAACAGAGACTTCGCCCGCACGCGGGGGCACTCGCCGGGAGGCGGCGGTCGCTGTGTCCTTATTCCTGGTCCTGCTGGCCGGCGTGACAGGACCGGCGCGCGCCCAGGATGCGCCTCCGGTGATGACAGGCGGCGACATGGATGAGAGCGCCGTGAATAATATCGCGACCAATTCGCACGTCGCCCCCGTGGGCGCCTTTGGCGAAATGCTGCGCCGGCGAGTGGATGACATCGTCAAGAAGCGTGACCCCAACGCCTATGACTATTCGTCGCTGGCGATCGATACCATCACCTACGTCGAGGGCACGCTGCGCATCCGCAAGCAGGTGGCGGCCTCGGTGATTGATGATGCGCTCAAGGGCCTCGACATTGGCCAGGCGATGGACGCGGAAGGGGGCAATTGGGTCCAATTGCGCGGGGATTTGCTGGAATTGCGCCGGAAAAATCTGCTGCCTCCGTATATCCCTCCTCCGGACAAGCCGACGGCAAAGGAGCTCCTCGAAGCTGAGGAGGAGGAAAAGAACGGAAAAAAGTTGAGCGCGGGGCACAAAGTGGGCGCCGATGACGACAAGCCGGTCGGTTTTCAGCCCCCTGCCGACATGGACGAACCCAAGAAGGACCTTCACATCGATGCGGCTTTCGGCGACATGAAGCTCGATCCCAATCAGAAAATCAATCTGACGATTCCCCCGGAGTCGCTGCCCCCAGCCGACGCTCAAAAGGTGGGGGGCGCCCCGACCGGACTGGACAAGGAGACCTTGCTGAATCCGGGATTGGCGCTGCCGCTCCAGAAACTTCAGCTCGTCAGACAGGGCGATACGCCGGGGAAGTTCTTCCAAATGCTGGACAACGACAAAGAGGCCCCGATCTCAACTGGACCCGAATGGTGATCATCATGCGACGCAATTGGCTTTTATTATTCCTTGCGGGATCGCTTGCACTGGCGACTGGCCATGCCCAAATCACAGCGCCTCCACCGGGCGCCCCGGCCGCCGATGTGAAGGTGGGTGCCAACGGGCCGCCGCTGAGCACCGTGGCGACCGCAATGCTCAACACCGGTGGAGAGTCCCATTGGACGGGCGAAGTCTTTCCGCTGACCTATGAGGTGACGGTATCGCGGCATTTCTTCCAGTCTCTTGCTGAAGGCTTCCAGTGGGATTCGACCCCGTTGGTGACTGAAGAGTGGTCGTCCCCCGAGGCGTCTGACTCCGTTGTGGGCGCAGACGCTCGAGCGGTGTACACCCGGCGAAATCGGGCTTATTCGTCGGTCGCAAAGGCGCTGACCTTGGCGCCCGCGAGCCAGCCGGTCAATCTGGTCACGGGGTCTTCGGGCACCGGAGCTTTTGCCCAAAATAACAGTATTGACGAGTTTTCGGTCAAATCCTCGCCCGCGTCATTGGAGATTCGTCCTCTGCCTTCGCCGGCGCCGGAGGGATTTGTGTCCGCGGTGGGTGATTTCGCCCTAAAGGCGTCGGTGTCTCCGGCTAAGGCCAAGGTCGGCGAGAGCATTGCCTGGGTGCTGGAACTTTCCGGCTCCGGAAACTGGCCGGAAATCCGCGGATTTCCGTCTCGCACCCTGGCCAAGGAGTTTCACGTGATCGCCCTCCCGCTCGACCGAAAATTCAAGGCGGATGTGTTGTTTGAAGGAAGCGTGCGCGAAACCCTCGTGATCGTTCCGACAAAGGAAGGCAGCTACGCGCTTCCCGGTGTGACCTTCGTCTATTTCGATCCGAAGGCGGGCCAGTACAAGACGCTCACCTCGGAGGCGTTGACTCTCTCCGTGGCGCCCGGCGCCCCAGGCGTCGCCGCCGCTCTCGCGCTGACGCCGGGCGCCGCCGCCGGGCCGGTCAAGCCTGCGTCTCACGCGACACGAATCCCGGAGTCGCCGCCGCTGCTTCCGTTGGATCCCATGGGCTCGAGCGGGCACGGCATGGGTCCTTTCTCCCGCAGAACCTTGGAGGCTGAGGTTGCCGCGCCCCTGGTCCTTCTCCTGGTCTTCTGGCTCGCTCTCGCGGCCCGTCAGCGCCGCCTGACCGATCCGCTACGTCCCCGCAGGCTTGCCCGCGCGGGCATGGCCGCCGCGCTTCGCAAACTCGAGCCTCCAGCATCATCGGTTCCCCGACCCGTGCTTCTCTCCAACCTCCTACTCTGGCAGCAATCGGCCGCCCGCTTCTGGGAGGTTCCCCATAAGAGCCCGACTCCCCGGGATCTTTCGCGCACTTCGGCGGGGCCTGCCTGGATCCAACTCTGGCGGGAGTCGGATCGCGTGCTCTTCAGCGAAAACGCGACGCTTGCGCCGGATTGGGTCGAGAAGGCGGGTAACGCGCTGAAAGACGCGCGCCTGCCGCGTTTGTCGCTGGTGGCGATTTTCCTGCCGCGCAACCTGCTTCCGTTTGCCGCGCTGGTCGTGCTGTTGTGGCCGCGGCTCGCTTTGGGTGATGTGGGCACGGATGCCTATAACAGCGGCCGTTTCCCGGACGCCCAGAAGGCGTGGCAGCAAGCCGTGACCGCCCATCCCAACGATGCGTATGCGCGCTACAATCTCGCGCTCGCCTATTCCCAGCAGAACCACTGGACGGAATCGGCTGCCCAATCCCTGGCCGCTTTTTGCCTGGATCCACGTGATCCGGCCATCCGCTGGCAATTCGCGATGAGCATGGAGCGGGCCGCCATCGATCAGCCCGTCATTACGGCCTTCGCTCATCGCGACCGGCTGCATGAATGGATCAGCGTGCTCTCTCCGGGCGGGTGGAGCGTGATGCTTGGGTTGGCGACAACCGTCGCCTCGCTGGCCGCCGCTTGGTTTCTCTGGCTGTGCTACGTGAGGCCGGGCTCATCCTGGCGGTGGGCGGCGATTCTGCTGGGTCTGGCGGCCGTGTGCGTCGTTATTGGCGGTGTGATTTCGCTCAAGAAATATGGGCCGCTGGCCAAACATTCGACCGCCGTTGTCATCAAGGCGACGACGCTGTACTCGGTTCCGACCGAGGCGACTTCATTGCAGAGAACCGCCGCACTTCCGGCCGGAACCATGGCTGTCGTCGACCGTCTCTTCCTGGGCTGGAGCAGGCTCGTATTTCCGAATGGTCAAACCGGCTGGGTGCGCACCGACGTCCTGACCCATCTTTACGAATGATCGCCAGTTCGCCGGCGGCTTCCAACTCAGTCCGAAACTGATCGACGGGCTGCCGAGCCTAGCCGCCCCCGGCATTCAGGCCAAAAACGCGGGTCACCAGCCAGTAGCTGCCCATTGCCGCAATACAGAGTGAGAGGGCCGGTTGGAAGCGTAGGATCCACGAGGGGTAGCGGCGCACCCACATAAGCATGGGGACGACCGGAATCAGGATGATCAGCTGGCCGCATTCGACGCCCAAGTTAAATGAAAACAACGCGGTGAGGAGCGTCATGCGGTCCCCGCCCAGGCCGAGCTCTGTCAAGGTCGAGGCGAATCCGAATCCGTGAACCAGGCCGAAACCGAAGGCGACCATCCACCGTCGCTTCGATTCTCGGCCGTGGAGCCAGATGTTCTCGACCGCTATGAAGACGATCGAGGCGGCGATCAGCGGTTCGATGATCCGCGATGGAACATTGACCGTGTTTGTAGCGGCGAGGGCGAGCGTGATCGAATGGGCGGCCGTGAAGCTCGTGACGATGATGAGGAGCGAGCGGAAGCTTTTGCATCCAAGCAACAAACCGCCCAGGTAGAGCAGGTGGTCGTACCCGGTCAGGATGTGGAACACTCCGACCCGAAGGAATTTGAGAAACAAACCCCCGTAATTGGAGTAGTTGGAGGACTGGGGGGGCGCGACCGCGGAGGCGCCGCCGGAGCCGCCGCTGTTCGCCGCCGCTGCCGTCGGGTCGGCCGAGTCGTCCCATTTGATGGTCAGGGTGGCCGTATTGTCGGTCAGCAGGCCCTCGGCCACTTTATCTTTATATTCGTTCTTGGCCGTGATGTATTCGCCATGACCAGCCCCGAGCTTGTAGACCTGCTTCAGGCGGAGCTGCCAAGTTCCGGTCGGCTTCAGCGGGATTTGGGTTGTCCAGTCGGTCATCCCCGCCTGCCCCGCCGGTTCTAGCTCACCGGGAAGCAGCTTGGCTGAGTGAAACGGAGCGCCCGGTTTTTCGCTGATCTCGAACCAATCAGCCCCAAGTTCCTTAATTGCGCCCTCGGCCATCTCCTCGGTGCCCAGGTTGCCGTCCCCGTCCACGTATTTATAGTGGAGGGTCATATTCACGTGGTCGTCCTCCGCTTGGAGGAACATGGAGCTGATGTTGGGTTCGTGCGCGCGGGCGGCCGAGGTGCCGAAGATCGCGAACACCGTGATGGCGACGGCTGCGAGTGCCCGGTGGCGGGAGGGGGGTAAAAGGAATCGATACATGATAGGAGATTGAGAAAAGATGACCCGCTCGCGCAGTTCAAGCCCGACGCACGAGCGAAGAATAAGGTGCTTCCTAGTCCTTGGTATACAACACATCTGGACCGGCTACGATCACCTCCTGTTTCTCGGCGGACTCCTGATCGTGGGCGCACTTCAGAAGAACACGCGCTGCACCGTCCAATAGAGGCCGGCCGTGGCGACGATGGCCGAGCATACCGGGACGCCCCAGCGGACGAAGGCGGGGTGCTTGCGCAATTGCCAGATGACGGGGAGCACGACCGCGCCCGCGACAATCTGGCCGAGTTCGACCCCCAGGTTAAAGCCGAGGAGCGGCTGGAAAATGCTTCCGCCATCCGTACCAATCCCGATTTCGCGCAAGCCTGCGGCGAAGCCGAAGCCGTGCACCAGGCCGAATGCGAAAGCGAGGGTCCACCGCCAGCGTGGCTCGGCGCCGCGCCGGAGCAGGTTCTCAATTCCCACAATGACGAGCGAGAACGAGATCAGGGGCTCGACAATGGGGCCGGGCAGCGTGACCCAACGCGCCACGGACATGACCAGGGTGATCGAATGGGCGACCGAAAAGCTCGCGACTATGCCGAGGATCGTCCGCCACCGCCGGCAGACAAGCAGGAGGCCAAAGACGAACAGGAGATGATCATAACCGGTGAGGATGTGATGGAATCCCAGGCGCAGGAAGGGCCAGAAAACATCGAAGTGTGAGGTCGCGCTTACCATGCCGATGCCCCCTACTCAACATACCGCTTGAGCATAGTCGCCACGTCCTTGAGCTGACGGCGGCGGTCCTCATCGCGAATCGAACCCGTCAGGAGATGCTCCAGATGGTCGTTGATGATCTTTTCGGCCAACGACTTTAGCGCGCGTCGGGCTGATACCAACTGATTGAGGACCTCGGCGCAGTCGTAGTGGCCGTCGATCATGCTTTGAACTCCCTTGAGCTGCCCTGTGATCTTGTGCAGCCTCACTTGCAACGCTCGGCGGTCGGCCTCAGGATCTTCGGGCGTGTGGGACATGGGAGCCTTATTACAATCAACTGCCATGCCGACAAACCTCTAATTTTGGTTTGCCACCCATAAGGGGGGTGGGGGCATACTCCTCATCATAAGCCAAGGTGCTGGAAAACCTGTCGGACCCGCCGATCCCACCTATTCGCCCATGCAACCAGAAGAACTCACCCCCTACAGGCACAGCCACGACTACTCCGCAGATCGCGGCGCCGCCGAAAAAAACACCCGGCGGGTGATCGCGCTGACTGCCGTCATGATGCTGGTCGAAATTCTCGCCGGCTGGAGATTTCATTCCATGGCCCTCCTCGCGGACGGGTGGCACATGAGCACGCATGTAGCGGCGTTCCTCATCACCGCTATTGCCTACGCGATGGCCCGCCGACACAAGGAGGACCGCAGTTTCTCCTTCGGCACCGGGAAGATCGACGTTCTCGGCGGCTACACCAGCGCCATTATCCTCGGCATCGTCGCGTTGGTGATGGCATCGGAATCGGTCCTGCGTTTTTTCAGCCCGCTGCCGATCCACTACAACCAGTCGATCATCATCGGATTCGTCGGCCTGTGCGTGAACGTCGCCAGCGCGCTCCTGCTTAAACATGACCATGGGCACGGCCACGGGCACTCTCACGGCCACGAGCATCATCATCATGGCAGCGGCCATGAGGACCTCAATCTCAAGGCAGCCTACCTTCATGTCATCGCCGACGCGGTTACGTCCATTCTCGCCATCAGCGCATTGGTCGCCGGCAAGTACCTGGGCTGGGTTTGGATGGACCCGGTCATGGGTATCGTGGGCTCCGCCGTGGTGGCACAATGGGCCTGGGCGCTCGTGCGCGACACCAGCGTGATCCTCCTTGATCGTACGCCGGAAACGGACCTGAACGATGAAATCCGCAAGGCCGTGGAGTGCGACGCGGACACGGCGATTACCGACCTTCACGTCTGGCAGGTGGGGGCTGGCCAGTTTTCGGCCATTGTCTCGATCGCGGCTCGGGAGCCGAAGACACCGGAGCACTATCGCGAACTATTTCGCGAGCACGAGGAACTGCGCCATGTCACAATCGAAATTCAGCGCCACGGCGGCCGAATCGGTTGAAGATACCCGATGCTCCATTCCTCTGGCTTTTTTCACAAATTCGCAAAGCGGACCGCGAGATAGATTACGGCGATGCCGGCAACCGTCGTGCAACTCGTCCATAGCTGCGGATGCCGTTGATGGCTCTCGGGCAGCAGTTTACTCGCCCCGATATAGAGAAAGAAGCCGCAAAACAGCGCGAGGATGAGGGCATAAGAGTGTTCCGACACGCGGAAGAGAAAGGTGCAGGCGATACCCGCCATCGGAGCCAAGGCGTCGGCGAGGAGCCATCGAGACGCGTTCCTTTCCTTGCCACCGCTAGATAGGAGTAGGTTGACTGTGTTGATGCCGTCAGAGAAGTCATGAACGAGCACCGCGATCGTCATGATCACGCCCAGCGCCACAGAAATCTGAAACGCGAGGCCGATTCCGACACCATCCAGAAAGCTGTGGAGCGTGAGGCTTCCGGCCCCAAGATGCCCGCGCTGCCCGCCCGTGTCCTCAGCGGCGGTCGAGCGCTTCGTCGAGGGCGAGAAGGCCCGTTCAGCGAACATGTAAGCGACAAACCCGAGCGCAACGACGCCTGTCACCACCGAGGGTGGGTAGAATTTTCCCCCGGATTCGATGGCTTCCGGAAGGAGGTCGAAGAGGGCGACTCCAATCACGGCGCCAGCGCTGAAGCCCAGGATAAGGTGTAGCCGGTCCTGAATCTTCAGCGCCAGCCTTCCTCCAGCCAAGGTCGCCAGCGCCGCCGCGCATCCGATCCCGAGCAGGGGGGCGATCATCGGCATCGGCGCCGGTTTCCGCGGGGCAGAACTTGATAATGGGATATCACAGAATGGAACGACGTGGGCTTGTTTTTGGAACCGGTCTCAGTCGCGCCCGCGACAGGCAGCGCAGTCGCCGTAGAGCACGATCTCGTGTCGTTTGACTGTGAATCTCTGTGGAGCGAGCCCGAGCACGCCGCGTACGCAGCCGAGGAGGTTGAAAAGACGCCGGCACTGATTGCAGAAGAAGAAATGATGATGCTGACGCGCCGCAGATTCATAGTGCGGAGGTGCGCCGGGAATTTCCACCAACCGGACTTGTCCGTCGTCAACGAACTGTTTTAGCGCCCGATAAACCGTGGCTATCCCCAATTTCGGGATTTTCCTTCGCGCCGCTTGAAAGATTTCAGCGGGCGTCAGCGGCCGATCTGCGTTCTCAATCACGTCGGCCAAGGTAAGCCTTCGGTGTGTTGCATAAGGCATGAGCAATCTGAGGCCCGAAGGATTGTGATAATCAACTATCAAATGTCAGCCCGCCGCTTAGGGTGGCCACCTCAGCCTCGTCTAACAGGACGACGCGGGTATTAGTTGGGCCGTGTCGGCCTTCAGTGGAATTGGTGCCGAGCCACGCGAGGCCCCAGCACTCTTTCTGTAATTGAGGGATTTTGTCCCTTCGCTACGTTAAACCTCAAACACCCATGAACTCCGATCCGCTCGACGAATTGCTTCGGTCGTATTCACAGCAGCCACTCCCGGCACCCGCGGAGCGACTCTCTTCCGAGGTCTGGAATTCCATCAAACGCCGCCGCAAACAGCCATTTTGGTCCCGAATGCTACCGATTCTCGACTGGCGGGAGGTATTCGCCGAGCCCCGCTTCCTGGCGGTGGCGCTGGCGTTCGCGCTCATTGAGGGGACGCTGCCGGCCATGCTAACTGGCCGTGCGGTAAGTCCCGGTCTCGCGCGCGAATCCCTCCATTTTGATGTCTTTTCCACGGTTGGGCCGGCACTCATCGACCGATTGGCGACCAAGCCGGTCGCCCTATCTACCGCTGGTCGGCCATGAAACCAGTCGCTCTGTTTTTCCTCGCCGTGATCGTGGTGGCAGCCATCTCATCGTTTTGCACGTTGCGTTGGGCCGCCGCGCGTACTCCTGCCACTCTGGATGCCCACGCCTGGCTGCACCAGGAGTTGAATCTTACGGAAGCCCAGCACGCCGCTTTGGAGCCCGTTGAGGCGCGCTTCGCAGCGATGCAGAGCGATCTCACCGAACGACTACGCGCCGCCAACCGCGAACTGGCCCACGCGATCGGCGAGGACAAGGCATACACCCCGCGGGTGACCCAAGCTGTGGAGATGATTCATCACCGGATGGGCGACTTGCAGAAGGCGTCAATCGAGCACATCTTTCAGATGCGAGCGGTTCTGAATCCAGACCAGGGCGACAAACTTCTCCGCCTCGCGCAAGAGGCCCTGGAATCAAGTCCCTAACCGGCTTCGTGGATCCGGACTTGCCGCTCATCCGGGCGCTCCGGGCCGGCGACGATTCGGCCCTCGCCGATCTGATTCGCCGCCACCAAGAGCCCCTCCTTCACTTCGTTTACCGCTACTTGCGAAACGAGGCGGCGGCGCGCGATGTGGTGCAGGAGACTTTCGTTCGCACTTATTTCAAAGCGTCGAAATTCGAGCCCCGGGCGGCGGTCAGGACCTGGATCTACGCCATCGCTGTGAATCTGTGCCGCGACGAGGTCCGTCGGAGGGCGCGGCGTGGGTCGGAAGTGTCGGTGGACGAACTGGCGGGGAACGAACGGGCTCCGCCGGTTCTTACGGATCCGAACCCTTTGCCCAATGAGATGGCGGGCAGGCGCGACCAATTTTCAGCGCTGCAAGCGGCTATCGAGGAATTACCCCGCCCGCTGCGCGAGGCGCTGGTGCTCTTTGCCTTGGACGAGCGCTCGCAAAAGGAGGCGGCGGAAATTCTTGGCACCACACCTAAGACAGTGGAACTGAGGGTCTACCACGCCAAAAGCAGGCTCCGGCAAATGCTGGGAGGGGTGTTGGACACCACCGGGCGCGACACCGAAGCGGGCTGACGGCACCAAGAAGGGAAAAGTGCAGAAAAACTGAGGGATTCTCCCTGCTGGGGACATTAATCTTATGTAACCATCTAAAGAGCCATGAAACATCTCCGCCCACTCGGCTTCGTCGTCGCCTTCGCGGCGATTTTTTTAACTGTCAACGCCGTCCGCGCCCATGAGGGGCATGACGAAGCGGCCACTGAAACAACCGCCCCCGTCGGCAAGCTTGTTCCGGTCACCGACAAAACGGACGCAGCCTGGCTCGCCAAGGCTCGCGCCGACTACCCGCTCAATTCCTGCGTCGTCTCCGGCGACAAATTTGACGGCGGCGAAATGGGCAAGCAGATGGATTATATCTACAAGCAGCCGGGCAAGCCCGACCGCTTGGTGCGCATGTGCTGCAAAGACTGCATAGGCGACTTTAGAAAGGACCCGGCGAAGTACCTCAAAGGAATCGACGACGCGGCGGCGGCGAAAGCAAGGGACGGGTCCTGAGTTCCAGGCCGCGCTCGGTCGCGGACTGCGCGGTGAGGCGGGGCCTTGATCGTAAGGGGCCGCGACTGGGTTTCCTAACGGGCTATTTTTCTAGATGACTTCCGCTTTTCGTCTGCAATTCTGGTTCAAAGCTGCCGCAGCCGTAAGCCTGCCTTTGCTCGCTGGCTGCGCCACCAACCCAAGACTATCTCTGCCTTCGGTGCAGCAAATGGTCGTGGGCGGCGGCGGCCCGGCGGTAGAGTGGCCGCAGAGCGATTCCGATAGGTCGGCCGCACAGAATGGAGTGCGGGAGCTATTGGCCAAGGAGTTGACGCCGAACACTGCGGTTGGCATCGCCTTGATGAACAGCCGCTCGCTCCGCGCGACGTTCGAGGAGTTGGGCATTTCCCAAGCGGACCTGGTTGCTGCCGGTCGGCTCCACAATCCCACGTTGTTCGCTAGCTCACGCTGGCCGGATCGGGCTCCGCGCGGGCCGGACGTTGAGTTTTCCCTCACCGCCGATTTATTCGACGACCTTTTGATCCCGCTACGCCGGAAGGTGGCCGGCGCTCAGCTCGATGCGGCCGAACGGCGCGTGGCGCAAGCGGTCCTGGATTTGATTGCGCGGGTGAAAATCGCCGCCTACACGCTGGAGTCCCGGCAGCAGTTTAGATCGCGCCTTCAGGCCACCGTAAATGCGAACGATTTGGCGGCCGATCTTGCCCAGCGGCAATACGATGCCGGCAATATCAACAAGCTGGATTTGGCCATGCGGCAAGTATCCGCGCAGGAGGCCCACCTCGAACTCATGCGGACCGATGCGCAAATCCAATCCGACCGCGAGGCGCTTAACCGCCTGCTGGGCCTTTCCGGTACCGAGACCGATTGGAAAATGACAGGGGAAATGCCGTACCTCCCCGACGCCGAACCACCGCTGTTCAATCTCGAAGAGTTGGCCGTCAGCCAACGCCTCGATCTTGCGGCGGCCAAAACACAGGTTGCGCTGGCGCAGTCTGCCTTCGACCTGAAGAGAAAGACCCGGCTCCTTCCAGGCACCATGAACCTGGGAATTGATACCGAACGCAACCCCGACGGGAGTCGCGTGACCGGGCCCCAATTGGAGATCGGACTCCCCATCTTCGATCAGGGCCAGGCGGAAATGGCCCGGCTCGGCGCGGAACTTCGCCGCGCACAGGACATTTACGAAGCCCTCTCGGCGGAAATCGGCTCGGACGTGCGAACTGCTCGCGATGCCCTTTTGGCTGCCCGATCCGCGGCCGACTATTACGACAAGACCCTCCTTCCCCAGCGGGAGCTGATTGTCCACCAGACCCTGCTCAACTACAATGCCATGCAGAAAAACACCTATGAGCTACTGCTCGCGAAGGAACAGGAGCAAATGGCTGAGCGCGGACGAATCGAGGCCATCCGCGACTATTGGATTGCTCGCGTCCAATTGGAGAAGGCGCTGGGCGGAGGTTTAGCCCCGGCGAAATCAATTCGGGCTGGGATCCCTTCCATGCCCTGAACTTCGCTCAACCATGCCCACCAATATTTCCCGCCGCAATTTCTTCGCCCTGGCCGGCACCGCGGCCCTCCTGACGCCTATTGCCCGGTTGGTCGCGGCCGATGGCTCAGCTGATTCGAAGGCTACTGACCGCGGCACCACCGGCACCTTTGTGCCCGAGTCCGGAAGCTTGGGCTACAAGCCGGTCATCACGCCGAACAATACGGCCCTTCCTTGGAAACTGCTCGATGGGGTGAAGGTATTCCACTTGATCGCCGAACCAGTGACACACGAA
>Ga0302326_10019563_pt1 | contig 13977 bp, 10 predicted proteins | sample Palsa_T0_3_FD_202264 | JGI IMG/M metagenome (GOLD analysis project Ga0302326, IMG submission 202264) | Peat permafrost microbial communities from Stordalen Mire near Abisko, Sweden - Palsa_T0_3 | ecosystem: Environmental > Terrestrial > Soil > Palsa > Peat permafrost | place: Sweden: Abisko... | reverse complement strand
GGTATGGTAATGCAAACCCTCCGATGCTCCGGGGGGAATCAGGAGATGAACCACGTAGGCCCAGTTGGTCTCGAATGTATCCGAGTCGAGCGCGCGGCGATACTTCACAGTACCCTCTCCACCACGGTAGTTGGACATCGGCTGCAGCAGCGTCCTGTCCAACCTCATCACCATGAATTGCGGGATTTCATCTTTGTTCGTCACCTTGTCGCGCGAGTCACCGAGATTGAACGCATCATAATGACCCTTGACGGCGGACACGTTGATGTTCAGGTAGTCGACCAACTCATTCGTCGGGTTGTAAATTGCGTGGGAGTGACCTTTGCGCTGAGGCGCTCCCGCGGGCCCCTTCACCAGCGAGGTGTGACTATCCACGGTGAACTCCGCCTCGCCATCCAAGATGGTAAACATCTCTTCTACCGTGTTGTGGAAGTGTTCTGCCACGCCGCCGCCAGGCTGCATCTGACAGCGAAAAAGAAAATTCAGGTTCACATCCATCGCGCTGGCGGGGACCAGCGTCTGGCACTTGCGTAAGCCGACGCTCCCGTGGGAATGAGCGGGCTCGACCTTGCTCAGATCCGTGTGCCCAATCCTCTGGGCGAGTGGCGGATGAGGAGGAACCGTTTGCGAATGGGCGGCCAAGGGTAACAGCCACAAGCATAGGTTGATCGCTCTTCTTATTTTCATAACAACTCGCTCCACTACCAGTTGGTGATGGAACCATCCGGGCGGAAATAGGTTTGCGCCCGCGCGGTGACTGGTTCGGTAATCTCGGCAATCTGGGTAAGCTGCTTGAAATCCAGTTCCACGCCCAGGCCTGGCCGGTCGTTGGGGTACAGTTTGCCGTCTTTGAAATCCAGACATACGGGCAGGTGCGGTAGCGTACGGCCCTGGTAGTTGTACTCCATGAGGAGCGGGCCGGAGAAGGTGCCCAGGGAGTTGACCAGAGCAGCCGTGGCGATGGGTCCGGTGAAATGGGGCACGATGCCGACGAAGTGGGTTTCGCAGATTGCGGCAATCTTCATCATCTCGGTAATACCGCCCACATTGGGCAGAGTGGCACGCACGAAATCAATGGAGTGCTCTTCGACCAGGCGATTGAAGTCCCAGCGGTTTCCCCACTCTTCGCCGGCAGCCAGAGGAACGTTCACCTTGCTGCGCAGGATAGGAAGGTCTTGCTGAAACGCCTCGGTCCGAACCGGGTCTTCGACAAAGAACGGGGCAAGATCTTCAATCGAGTTGCAGCCGCGAATGGCGTCGGGCAGATCGAAGCGCTGGTGGAAATCGATGCACCAGTCTCCATCCTTGCCCACACCCTCTCGTACCTGGGCGCATTCCTCGCGCATGTGGGTAATGCGCTCGCGGGTGTTGTAAGTGCCGTTTGCCGGGGCCTCCGAGGCACCGAAGCGGAAAGCGCGATAGCCGGCTTCTATGGTTAGCCGGGCGCGATCCTTGAGACTGGTGTCGTGGGTAACACCAGGAATGATGCCGGCGGTGTTATAGCACTCGACATAGTTACGAACCATGCCCTCCAGTAATTGATGGACTGGCAATCCCTGCACCTTACCCTTGATGTCCCATAAAGCCAGATCGAGACCGCCGATGGCGTCGGTCCGCTCGCGGCCGGCGGGGTAGAAGAAAGCGCGGTTCATGTCCTGCCACAGACGTTCGATATACTGCGGGTCGCGGCCAATCAGTCTCCCGGCGGACTGCGATAGCGTATCTTTGACGCCACCCTCGCCGATGCCGGTGATTCCCGCGTCGGTCTCGATGGTGACCACCACGTCACTCTGGTTGAACAACGGATTGGGATTCGGAGGCAAGTAGGCTCGTACTCGCGTGATCTTCATCTTGGGGAGAGGGACGGCGTAAGCAGGTAGAGCACGCACGCCGCTCGCAATTGCGGTGGCGGCCAGGGAACGGAGGAAAGTTCTTCTTTTCATGACATCTCCTTCAAACTTCGAGAACGTTTTTCATTGAGTGGGTCCGGGCTTTTTAGGCTGCGGAGAAGTCTGCATCCGGCAGGAAAGCAATACCTCAGGGGCTAAAGCCCGACGTATTCTCAATCTTTACGGCCCGACTAAAGTCGTGCCCTGATACAAAACAGAGTTTTTCCGCAGCCTGTAAAGCCGCTTTTCCTAGCTCCGCCCTGGATTTAGTGTCGATATGGCGAAAAGCTATGGTGGGCTTCCCCCGGATTTCCTGTCGAGTTCAGTGGCGTTGGTGAACCTCATGCGGTCCCGGCCAGCCGGGACCGCACACGTGGTCGTTGGTGAGTGCCGCGTAGCAGGAAATCCGGGTCGCCCGTCTTTCTTGGCCCACGTACGCTCCCACGGCATGCCGGGGCAGGTTGGCGAACGTGGGGCACCCGTCCAGAGCCCGCCGGGACTTTTGTGCCCTTTAACGATCAGCGCTTGCCCCACTCTGTTTGGCCGTTGCGGTACGCGTGCACTGCAGCCACGAGCGCTTGCGCGTTCCTTTCGACAGTCGTGGCATCGTCCCCCGGCTTGTAAAGCGACGAGCCGACACCCAAGCCAAGAGCTCCTGCGGCCATCCAGGGCGCGACCTGATTCGCATCCACCCCGCCCACCGGGATGACGATCGCCGACTTGGGAAGCACTGCGCGCAAGGCCTTTAGCATGGGCAGACCGAGTACTTCCGCGGGAAAGAGCTTGATCGCATCCGCACCGGCTTGCAGCAATGCGAAGGCTTCGGTCGGATTGAAAAAACCAGGGAAAGCATACAGACCAGCTTGCTTGGCGATACGCACTATCGAGGTGTCCGCATGCGGAGTGACAATCAGGCGGCCGCCAGCCGCTGCCACATCCCTCACCTGCGATGGCTCGGTCAGAGTGCCGGCGCCGATCAGCATCCGGTCGCTGAAAGTGCGCGACAGGATCGAGATGCTCTCCAGCGGGCTGGGCGAATTGAGAGGAACCTCAACGATGCAGACGCCCGCGCTTTCCAATGCGGAGCAGATCGATTCTGCCTCAGCCGGCTGAACGCCCCGCAAGATGGCGACCAGCGGGCAGCGTTCAAGCCACGCTCTTACGTCCAATGGAGCCTCCTACCGATGGCCGCCAGCCCGAGGGCTGCTGCATCCTCGTCCTCCAGCTTCGCCCGGCCTCCGCAGGCCTCGATGGCTTGCGCATAGAGTCCACAGAGCATCGCAGCGCCGACCAGGTGAACCACTCCTCCGTCCACCATCGCCGCGCGCACCTCGTGCCCGATCAACAAACCCGACAGATAGGAAGCGGACGCTTCCTCCTTCAGCTGGCCCATCAACGCCAGTGTCCGCACGCCGAAGAGGTGATGGAGCAATCCACCAGGGTCTGCCGACCGAGCCACGCCATCATGAAACGCAGTCTTGTCGATGGCGGCATTGCTTGTCATCATGCGCCCTAGGATGGTGCATTTACGCACCGCACTATAGATTTCGCCGGTCATGCAAGTGGTGAAACTTTTGATCTTGCGTTCGCTCACTTGAATCCACTTGGAGTGGGTTCCTGGAGAACAAACCAGGCCCGCCCCTCCGCAAGCGTCCTGTATGCCCATAGCCGCGGTTTCCTCACCACGCATCAGCTCAGGCACACCCGCCGCGTCTGGTCCTATGACCCCGGGAACCAGCCACACCTCAGCCCCGGAGAACGGCACTTCGACGACGGCGCTCGCGAGATCCGATATGTCAACCGGACAGGGAAGATATTGCGCTTCGACCCAACCCTGTCGACTGCCGATCATCCCGCACAGCAGGACCTTCGTCTCTCCCTCTGCCAGCCACGCGCCAATTTCGGCGCGCAAGGCTTCTGCAAAATTTCCATTGCCGACACGCAGAATCCCTTGCGGTGACGAGCGCCTTGCCAAAACAGCTCCGTCTGCACTGAGCCGAAACGCACGGAAGTTGCTGGTACCCCAATCCACTGCAATCAACGCTTATGCTCCTGGCATTTCTTTCCTGACTGGATGCAACCATTTTGTCAGATGCAGTGCCGCGTATTGCAATGAGAGCGCCAGATGCCCCTCTCCGGCGCGCCTCCCTTGGTTGCTCCGTTGTTCACGATGGCCACCTTGGGGTGGGTGCCATAGACCAGCCTTGACGCTCCTATCCTCAAAATATATTCTTGGGCGGCTTAGGATGCGACCTCCCTGACGTCTATCCGAGGAAGCGTTATGATGCGACGCGCGTACCTGCTCCCGGTGTTTTGTGTCTTTGCCCTTCTTGACGGGTCCTGGTTGCGGGCACAAACTCCGTTGGCGGCTAGAATCGGCCACACCGACCCCAGCAAGTACACGCGTAGCCGCTCCCACAACAGCGCCGGCGATATGGCCTGTGAGCTTCTGGTTCCTCCTTCCGCGATGGACGTCAACCTCAATTTCATGCACCGCTGCGAGATCATGCCTGGCGGCGGCGTGGGGCACCACTTCCACAACACGACCGAAGAAATGTTCATCGTCTTCGATGGACAGGCGGAGTTCACTATCGACGGCCGGACTTCGGTGCTGCAGGGAACCGTGGGTGCGCCCTGCCGGATGGGCCACTCACACGCCATCTACAACCCCTCGGATAAGCCGGTGGAATTTATGAACATCAACGTTGCCCAGATCAAAGGGCACTACGATGCCTTCAACCTCGACGACGCTCGCGTGGGTGTCCCCAAGGATCCCATCCCCACCTTCATGACGATGCACCTGGATAAGAAGCTGCTGAAGCCCATACCGAACTATCGCGGCGGCCAAGGCACGGTGCAATACCGGCGCGCGCTCGATGGGGATGTGTTTTTGACCAACTGGGCGTACGTGGATCATCTGCTGATTCCTCCCGGGGCCTCCGAGGGACAGCACTACCATAAGGGAGTCGAAGAAATTTATTACGTGCTCAATGGCGATGGCCAGGTGCAGGTGAATGGCGAAAGCGCAGCCATTCATAAGGGGGACGGCATACCCATTCGCTTTAATGAAGCGCACTCCGTGGTAAACAACGGATCAGCCGACCTCGAGCTGATGATTGTCGGGATCTCCGCCCAGAAGAACGTGCTCGATACCGAGTTGGGCGAAATGCCCCGGGCCCATTGAAGTACACCCCGGCAAGAGGATATTGGAACGTCTATAATGGCCGCTTTGCCGGCAAACACCCGCATCCACGAGAGGATTCATGAGCAAGCGGATTGATACCCATGCCCACCTGGGCGAATGTTGCGTTTTTGGCCTGCTGAGCACGGAAGAGGATATGCTCCGCCGCATGGAGGAATGCAAGGTCGATACCACCATCGTGCAGCCCTATCCAGGGGCTACGGCGGCCTCAAAAACTCACGACCGTATTGCCAATCTGTGCGCCAAGCATCCAGGCCGCTTCTTTGGCATCGCCAGCGTGACTCCCCATGGCAGCCGAGACGCCTATGAACGCGAAATGGAGCGCTGCATCAAGGATCTGAAGTTTGTGGGGATCAAGCTGCACACCATTGGACATGGGGTGAATCCGCTTTCAGAGGATGGCGACCGTGTTTTTGCCACCGCCCACTCGCTCGGCGTTCCGACCATGGTCCATACCGGCCCCGGAGTTCCCTTCGCATTGCCTGCACTCTGCATTCCCGCGGCCCGGAAATATCCCGATTTGAAGATCATTCTGGCCCATGCCGGCTTCGCTGTTTTCACTGCCGAGGCGCAGGTTGCGGCTACTGTATGCGACAACCTTTATCTCGAAACCTCCTGGTGTATCGGCGAAGACATCCGCTGGATGATCGACACCATAGGACCGGACCGGGTCATGCTGGGAGCAGATTTGCCCAGCAACGTTCCGGTGGAGTTTGCGAAATACAAGGCGCTCGAACTTGCACCGGACGTCTACGATAAAGTGCTGGGTGGCACGGCCATCGATGTATTTAACCTGAAATGGTGAGGTGACGATGTTCGTCCTGTTTGTGGATATGCGTGTCAGGCCAGGTGCGCAGCCAGCCCTGGAGAAGACCTACACCGAGATCTTTCGTCCTGCCATTTCCCGCCAGGAAGGGTTTCGCGGTGTAGAACTGCTGCGCCCCAACCAGGTGGGTGAGAACTGGAGGCTAAGCATCGCCTTCGAGTCACATGCTTTGCAGAAGAAGTGGGTAGCCCTTGATCTTCACCAGGAAGTATGGCCGCAGATGGAAAACCATTTTGTGGATTATTCCGTTAACGACTACACCGCGGTTTAAGGAGCTCTATGGAGCGGAACGTTCCTGAATATGTAAGCGCGTCGGTTCCCGTACCGCTCACCGCCAGGGTGCCCTGGTACAAGAGCACCTTCCCCAGCTACTTCGGCATTTTCCTTTTTGTTGGCTACTACCTCAAGCTCTCTGGGCCGACGCTTGGGTATGCAAGTGTCAGCGTGTCTTTGTTGGGGCTGCTGGTGGCGGGCCTGCTGTGTTTTGGGCTCTATTACTATGTGCCGGCGATGCTGGGGATGCAGACCGGCCGCAATCTTTACGTAGTGGGCTCTTCGACCTTTGGCACGACCGGCGGCTTTCTGATCCCGGGGTTGCTGATGGGTTTTCTGCAGGTCGGTTGGGTGGCCGTGGACGGGACCCTGGCGTCCCATTTCATCATGCAAGGACTCAACCAGACATCAAGAACCCTCTACAGCGTCATCGTGATCGTCTGGCTCTACAGCCTGGGATGGGTAGCTATCAAAGGACTCAATTACGTCAGCCAGTTCGCCAAGTTCATGAACTGGGTTCCGTTCGCCATGATGCTGATCGTACTGTGGACCAACCGCAGCGGCATCCCTCATTACCAGCCGCCGCAGCCTGATTCGCTGACGGGATTCTTGAATGCACTGCTGATCACCATCGGCTTCTTCGCTACCGCCGGCGCAGCCGGCACGGATTTCGGAATGAATAACGGGAGCAGGAAGGACGTTGTTCTGGGCGGCCTGACTGGTGTTGCTGCCGGCGCTTTGATTGCCGGCGGCATCTCGGTTCTTTCGGTCGCAGGCTACCTGGGGCGCAGTGCTGGACCGCGCAACTATGATTACACCGCGGCCATCGCCAGTGTGGGAGCTTTGGCGCCGGTCATGTTCTTCCTCTTCGCTGCTGCCTGCCTGGTGCCCACGTGCTTTTCCTCCTTCATCGCTGCCAACAGCTTCAGCACCATGCTGCCCAAAATCCCCCGCGCCGTATCCACAATGGCAGGGGTCACGCTCAGCGCCATCCTGGCGCTTACGGGTGTGGCCGACAACCTGGTGGGATTCTTCAGCATTATTGCCGCATCTTTCGGCCCGATCTGCGGCGCCATGATGGCGGATTACCTACTGGCCGGCAGGCGGTGGTCGGGGCCAAGGCTGGGCATCAACTGGGCCGGCTGTATTGCATGGGTCGTCGGTTTTCTGGTTGGTATTCCGGAACATATTCCCGGAATTCCAGCGTCCTTGGTGAAAGCGGACAATCCCGCGTGGCTTTATGCATTTGCCAGCGGCTTTCTGATCTACCTGCTGCTGGCACGCTTGGGATTGCGGCCGCCGGTGGTGGAGTTGGGAACAGGAAAACGTCCATGAGCAGGATTCTCGCCGTTTTATCTCTGCTGGCGTCGATCGCCCCTGGACTATCGATTGCTCAAACTACGCAATCTCTCCCGTTGGAGCAACGAATCGCCCGCGCCGACCCGTCGAAGTATCGCAACATGAAGGCGGTGCACGATGGCCCGGGGGCGCTGGACTACAAGCCGCTGTTCGATGCGGAGACGCTGGAGAGCAACCTGTTTTTCATGCATCGCGGGGTGATCGAGCCCAAGAGCGGCATCGGCGCCCACTTCCATAACCAATGCGAAGAGATGTTCATCATCCTCGACGGGGAAGCCCAATTTACCATCGATGGGCGCACGTCTCTGCTGCAGGGGCCCGCCGGCGCTCCCACGCGCCTGGGCCACTCGCACGCCATCTACAACGCCACGGATAAGCCGGTTCAGTGGATCAATTTCAACGTCGGCACGATGAAAGGGGTCTATGACGCCTTCAACCTTGGCGATGGACGGGTGGGCGCCCCGCTTGACCCGATCCCGACGTTCATCACCATGCACCTGGATCGATCGCTGCTCAAGCCAGTCGATCACATGGATGGCGGTACTGGTACGGTGCAATATCGCCGGGTGCTCGATCCCACCGTCTTTTACACCACATGGTCGTATGTCGACCACCTGCTTCTGCCTGCGGGAACCACGGTTGGGCCGGTGGCTAAGCCGAACATGACTGAGATCTACTATGTGATGGCAGGCGACGGCAGCGTGACGATCGGCTCCGAGACGGCGCAGATCCACAGCGGAGATGCCGTCCCGGTGCGCCTGAACGAGAAGCAGTCATTTGCCAACTCGGGCAGCGGGCCGCTCGAATTGATGATCTTCGGCATCGCCAGCGACATGGCCGCGAAACAAGCACTCATGGAGACCAAGCGCAGACTGCAGTAGGTCCTTACCCCTTCCGGAAGCAATAATCACGGGGGAAAATCTCTTCACCCGCATCCGATCCCCGACGGAAGCGACACCCCATCGCAAGAACCGTGTAGGACGCTCATCCTGTCCCCCATTCGCCGGCAGAGCTTCTTTTTCTAGCGGTCGCGCGCGGCTCACGGGTTACTCTACATGTTTGGAGTTCAATCCATTCCGTGGTCGTCCCGATGCCAAGCTCTGCCGATTTGAGTCACACGAACACCTATAACCGCCTGCTTCTTCTGGTTGCAGGGCTGGGCGGCTTGCTTTACGGGGTGGACGTCGGCATTATTGGCGGCGCACTCCCTTACCTTGAGGCGACCTCGGGATTGAACGCCAGCCAGCTCTCGATCATTGTCGCGGCGGTGCTGCTGGGCAGCGTTATTTCTACACTCTTCGCCGGCCTGCTCGCCGACTGGCTGGGGCGCAAGCCGCTGATGGTGATCAGCGGAGCGATCTTTGTTCTGAGCATTCCGGTGATCGCGCTCTCTCACGGCTTCACCCCCCTCTTCTTTGGCCGCCTTCTGCAAGGCGTCAGCGGAGGATTGGTGGGCATTGTGGTTCCGCTCTACCTTGCAGAGTGCCTATCGGCGCAGGATCGGGGAAAAGGCACGGGAGCCTTCCAATGGCTGTTGACGCTGGGCATTTTCTTTGCGGCGATGATTGGAATTTATTACAGCTATCGCGTGGCCGCGATTACCGCCTCCCTATCGCCATCGGCCCTGCTTGTGGTCAAGGACCAGGCATGGCGGCGCATCTTCTGGATGTCGATGCCGCCGGGCATTTTGTTTGTGGCGGGTGGTTTGTTCGTTGCCGAGTCGCCCCGCTGGCTGTTCCGGCGCGGGCGCAAGCAACAGGCCCTGAGCGCATTGCTTCGATCACGAAGTACGGAGCAGGCCACGCTCGAACTGGAGGAGATGGAACAGATATCCCTCTCGGCGCAACAGACCTCCTTCGCTAAATCGGGGATTAAGGATTCGCTCTTGCGGCGAAAATATGTTCTCCCCTTCCTGCTTTCCTGCGTCATTCTTTTTTGCAACACGGCGACGGGAATCAACTCCATCGTCGGATACAACACCGATATCCTGTTGCAAAGCGGCTTGTCGGACCTCTATGCGCACTGGGGATATGTACTATTCACGTTTTTGAATTTCCTGATGACCATCGTGGGCATGACGCTGGTCGACCGGAAGGGGCGCAAGTTCCTGCTTATTTTGGGAACGTCAGGCATCATCGTGTGCCTGCTCTTTGTAGGCGCGCTGTTTTTGCGAACGGAAAAGAACAGGGTGGACGTGCGCAGCGCCATACAGCCCATGGTGGGGCCGGAACAGAACCTGCTGCTGCATTTTGATCAAGCGGATGCGCAGCGCCTTCTGCCCGCAAGCGCTCTCTCCGGCGACGGCTTTCGTCCTGACAGCTTGTCGATGACGGTGATCTACTCCTATGGTGGATTTACCGCAGCCACCAGGGCCATGCGTTCCGGAGATGCGGGCGAAGCGCCGGTTGCCATCAATCGCCAGAGCAGCCTGCCTTCGAGCACGGTGGAAGCATTCTTTCGTGATCCGTTTGCCGACCTGAATGCGGCACGGACGGCTCCGCTCACCATTGAGCATGCCTATATCGGGCCGGTACCCGACGCGTTGCACGGCTGGCTGGTAGCACTTGGCTTGTACGGTTTTGTCGCCTTCTATGCTCTGGGTCCGGGCGTGTGCGTGTGGCTCGCCCTTTCGGAGCTGATGCCGACGCGCATCCGCTCAAATGGGATGAGTATTGCCCTGGTCATCAACCAGATGGTCTCGACTACTCTGGCGGCCATCTTCCTGCCTGTTGTGGGCAAGTATGGATACTCCATGATGTTCTTCTTATTCTGCGGTTTCACCCTGATCTACCTGGCGACGGCGGCGTTCTTTCTGCCGGAAACGAAGGGTAAGACCCTGGAAGAGATTGAGGCCCACTTTGAAGCTGCGTAGATCTTTTGATCCGGAGTCCACGACCCGATGAGTTTCTTTCTCGCTCTGGATGCCGGGGGAACGAAAACCGACTACGTGCTGGCAGATGAGACGCGCGAACTGGCCAGGGTGCGCACGGGGACGATCAAGCGCATGCGTGTGGATGCAGCGACCGCCAGCCAGAATCTCGAGTTGGCTCTGGCCCAACTCTCGGCCCAGACGGGCATCTCCATGGCGTCGATTACCCGCACCTGCATAGGGACCGCGGGGGAGACTGTTCCGCTGGTGAGAGATTGGTTGCAAGCGTCGTTCAGCGCAAGAGTCGGCGGCGGACTGCTCATTTTAGGTGACGTCGAGATCGCCCTCGAAGCGGCGTTTCCCGGCCGTGCCGGCGTACTTGCCCTTGCCGGCACGGGATCGAATGTGCTCGGCCGGACGAATGGAGGGCTGCTCATCACTGCGGGAGGGTGGGGCCCGGCACTGGCGGACCAGGGTTCAGGCCACAGGATTGGTCTGGAAAGCCTGCGCGCTATCTTCCTGGCGAAGGATGAGGAACGAGAGACGCTCCTCTTATCTGCAGTGATGGACTTCTGGCAATTGTCCTCACTGGATGTTCTGGTTGAGTATGCGAATAGTGTTCCGGCGCCCGATTTCTCCAAACTGACAGAAGTTGTCGTGCGTTGCGCGGAACTTGGGGACGAAACAGCGTGCACGGTCCTGCGGCAGCAAGGGGAAGAGCTTGCGTACCTGGTACGCCTGGTGATTCGGAGGCTGCGGCTGGCCTCGAAAGAGCAAGACTGGACGCCCCTGATTGCGTTCACGGGCAGCATATTGGAAAATGTCGCCCCGGTCCGTGACGCTCTTATCGCAGCGGTGCAGCGGGAATTTCCTAGCGCTCAAGCGCCGGATAAGGTGGTCGATCCCATCGAAGGTGCGCTGTGGCGTGCACGGACTGGCAGCTTCGGATAAAAAGCCGGCTTTGTATTCAGCAGCTGGTACGCCTTTCATCTGTCGTTCATATTCATCTGGCATTCGCATCGCTGTAAACGTCCTTTCGCCTGATGTTCCTATCGTTTGGGGTATGAACAACCTATCTAGACGAGTTTTTCGCACACTTTCTTTGGCCGTGTCGCTGTTCTTTGTAGGCTGCGTTGCGCAGGCCCAGTTTGATTCCGGGAGCCTGGTAGGGACCATCCGTGACCAGAGCGGAGCGGCGGTTTCCGGGGCGAGCATCACTGTAACCAATAACGCCACCAACATCGCTACATCCACAACCAGCAACAGCAGCGGCGACTACGAGGTGCCCGCGCTGCATGCCGGGGTGTATACCATCTCTGCGAAAGCGACGAACTACGCCGAAGCGGTGGCTCAGAACATTACCATTTCGGTGGGCAGCCGGCAGCGCATTGATCTGGAACTCAAGGTTGGCCAGACGCAGTCCTCAGTCGAAGTGAGCGATGTGGCGCTGGAACTGGAGACGGACTCGAGCCAGCGGGGGCAGACAATCACCCAGTATCAGACCGAAGCGTTGCCCCTGGTCAGCCGCAACTACTCGGATTTGCTAGCCCTGGTTACAGGCTCACGGCAAGCCCCGACGTCGGCCACCACCAGTTCGATCAGCAGCCTGGTGCGCCAGGGTTCCTACAACATCAACGGGCAGCGCAGCATGTTCAACAACTTCCTGTTGGATGGCATGGACAACAACGCCTACGGCGAGAGCAACCAGGGCTTCGACAACCAGATCATCGCCATCCCTCCAGACTCGGTTTCGCAGTGGAATGTAGTGACCAATAACGAAAACGCCGAATATGGCCGCTCCTCAGGCGCCACCATTAACGTTGCTTCTGCGAGCGGAACGAACCGGTTCCATACCACGCTTTACGAGTTCATCCGTAACACCGATCTGAACGCTGCCGGGTACTTCAAACCGAACGTGGTGGGCAACACCGGGAATGTTGTTCCCTTCCAGAAGCCTACGTTCAATCGCAACCAATTCGGCGTGAATTTCGGCGGACCCATCCGCAAAGACAAGCTCTTCTATTTTGTCGACTATGAAGGTTTCCGTCAGACGCTTAAGCCGCTGAGCGTTTTAACTCTACCCACGCAGAACGAGCTCAATGGCATTCTTGTGGTGCCGGTAGAAGACCCGCTTACGGGCGCTGTCTATCCCGCGCATACGGCCATACCAACCAGCGCCATCAACCCTATATCGCAGCAAATCATCGGCTTCTTCAAGCAGATCCCAGGGCTCCCGGTCAGCGGATTAGCTTCCACTGGCCTGGCGACCAACGACTACTCCAAGCTGGTCCCCTTCACTGATGACTCCGATAAGGGCGACCTCCGCCTCGACTATCAGCAGAACGCCAGTAATTCCTGGTTCGTCCGGGTCAGCGATCGCAAGGAGACGGGAGTTAATTATCCCGCCATCCTGCTCCCACTCGACGGCCAGACCAACGGCACCATCCGCCTTCTCGATCAGCAGGTCGCGCTTGGGTACACGCATCTGTGGGGAGCTAATAAGGTCATCGACGCGCGCGTCGGTCTCTCCAAGACGAAGGCCGGCAAGTATTCCCTTTCCATCGGGGATGACGCCATCACCATTCCTGGTCTTCCCACCAATCCCACGGTCGCAGGAGGGTTGCCCTCCACCAGCATCTCCAACTTCACCGCGTTTGGGCGGCAGAGCACTAACCCTCAATGGCAGAATCCATCATTGCTTGACCCAAAGGTGAACTTTACCTGGGTCAAAGGAAGGCATTCACTGAAGTTTGGTTACGAGTACGAGCACATCTGGATGGCCGTCAACGACAACAACCCGCTATACGGCTCCTTCAGCTACTCCGGCGGTTATAGCCTTTGCCCGAGCACCACTGTGGGCGGAGTGAAGGTTCCGATCAATCCCAGCTGCACCAGCATCAGCGCTGCGGTCGCTGATAACTACTGGGCCGACTTTCTCTTTGGGACGACGAATAACTACTCGCTGGCCAACCTCTTCGTCGCTCATCTGCGGCAAACCCTCGACAGCACATACGCTCAAGATGACTGGAAGATTTTGCCCAATCTGACGCTGAACCTGGGACTGCGGTGGGAGTACGGCTCACCCTATTCGGAAGAGCACAACTTGCTTTCTAATTTCGATCCAATTTCGCAAACTGTTCTCACAATCACTCCAGGCTATTCGGCTACCAGCAGCGTGACTCCTGTTTCCGCTGGAGGAGTCTACGGTAAGACCCTGGTGAATCCAGATTTTGCGGATTTCGGACCACGTCTTGGCTTTGCTTATGCGGCGACTCCGCGGATTGTGGTCCGTGGCGGTTACGGAATCAGCTATGTGCATTACACGCGCGCCGGCTCGGGCGATATCCTGGCTATTAATGCACCCAACGCGCTATTTGTATCCGTGACGCAGCCCAAACCTGGGACCGCCGGATATCGCACCGTGGATCAAGGTTTTCCGGAAGGCCTGGCAACTACCTTCAACCCGAAGACCGACAACATAACCTACATTCCCAAGAACACCAGAGACAGCTATGTGGAGGATTTCTTTTTGAGCGTGGAGAACCAGCTGGCCAAGAAC
>Ga0302326_10019562_pt1 | contig 13978 bp, 7 predicted proteins | sample Palsa_T0_3_FD_202264 | JGI IMG/M metagenome (GOLD analysis project Ga0302326, IMG submission 202264) | Peat permafrost microbial communities from Stordalen Mire near Abisko, Sweden - Palsa_T0_3 | ecosystem: Environmental > Terrestrial > Soil > Palsa > Peat permafrost | place: Sweden: Abisko... | reverse complement strand
ACCGAGCGCGATTCGATCACGTCGGGGTAGAGCGTCCCCTGCACCAGCCACTCGACTTTGTTCTTGCCGTCTTTGTCATTCTGCAAGATGCGATGCGCTTCAGCGTCAAAGACCTCGATGAACTCGTTGCCGATGATCTTTCTCTTAGTCTCAGGATCGATAACTCCCGCCAGCTTCCGCATGAAGCGCTCCGTGGCATCGACCGCAACCAGCTGCAGGCCTAGATTGTCGCGCAGGTTTTGCTGCACTTTCTCGAACTCGTTCTTGCGCAGCACTCCGTTGTTGACGAAGACACACGTGAGCCTCGACCCATCAACTCCGCTCCCGGCAGGTTTGCCCGGGTCGCCGCGCAGGGCGCGATCGACAAGCACGGCCGCGACCGAAGAATCCACTCCGCCGGAAAGCGCGCAGATGGCGCGCCCGTTGCCGACCTGCTGCCGCACCTGCGCCACGGTGGCGTCGATAAAATGCTGCGGCGTCCAGGAAGGCTTCGCGCCGCAGATATTCAGCGCGAAGTTGCGCAGGATGTCGGAACCGAGCGGCGTGTGATGCACCTCGGGATGAAACTGCACCGCCCACATTCTTTTTTCCGCGTTTTCGATGGCGGCAACGGCGTTCGGAGTCTTCGCCGTCAGCCGGAAGCCGGGAGGCAGTTCTTCGGCCGAGTCGCCATGCGACATCCAGACCGCAAGCAACTGGGGCAATCCCTGAAAAAGTTGCGAGCCGGATTCTTGTATTTCGACCTTGGCGTGTCCATACTCGCGTTTCTCGGCCGGACGAACTTTGCCGCCCAGAGCGTAGACCATGAACTGCAATCCATAGCAGATGCCGAGCACAGGAACGCCGAGTTCGAAGACACTCTTGTCGGCCAGTGGCGCGTCTTTGTCATATACAGAAGACGGGCCGCCGGAGAGAATGATTCCCACCGGCGAGTAGCTGCGAATTTCTTCGAGGCTTGCGTTAAAGGGGAGGACGACCGCGAAAACTTTCTGTTCGCGGATACGGCGCGCAATCAGTTGCGAATACTGCGCCCCGAAGTCGAGGACAATGATGGATTGGGTTTCCACTGATGAGTTTCTCAGATCACGGCAGCGCTTGCAACCGAACCGAGCCGATAGTTCCGAGAAGGGAGATCGGGCCATCGCGTGATCGGTCATCTGGCCATCGAAAAACCATCGCCTCATCGCCCGATGATGAGAGGACCCGATCTTGCCGGCCACTCACTTGACTACGACATTCACCAGCTTGCCCGGCACCACGATGACTCTCAAAATCTGCCTACCCGCAATCGCCGCGTGCACCTTTTCATCGGCGAGCGCTGCTTGCTTGATTTGATCTTCGGTCGCGCCCGCCGGCACCACCACCAGGCTGCGCAGTTTCCCATTGACCTGTACGGGGATCTCGATCTCGTCTTCGGCTGCCAGCGCCGCGTCATATTTCGGCCACGGCGCTTTCAGCAGATTGCCTTTCTCTCCCGCCATCTCCCATAATTCGTGGGCGAGGTATGGCGCCATGGGGGCGAGCAACAGAGCGATGTTCCGCTGCAACTCCGCGATCAACGTAGCGGGAACCCGTCCGCCGGCCATCGCCCCTTCCCCGCCATAAATTTCGTTGACCAGTTCCATAATGGCCGCGATACAAGTATTGAAATGCCAACGCCCCTCAAAATCATGGCTAACACGCTTGATGGTCTGGTGAAGTTTGCGCTGAATCGCGCGCGCGTCGGGTTGCAAAGACTCGGTTGCGGAAGACTCGGCACGCCGCGTCGCTACAGGATTTCTTAGGTAGAATCTGTATACCCTCCCCAAAAATCGCAGAATACCTTCAATCCCCGATTCCTGCCAATCGAGATCACGATCCGGCGGCGCGGCGAACAGGCTATACATGCGCGTGGCGTCAGCGCCGTAGCGCTCCACCATTTCATCGGGAGACACCGTATTTCCCAAGCTCTTCGACATCTTCGCGCCGTTTCTGATCACCATTCCCTGCGTAAATAGCCTCGCCACAGGCTCGTCGTTTTTCACCAGCCCCATGTCGCGCATGAACTTCGTCCAGAAGCGTGAATAAATAAGGTGCAGGATGGCATGCTCGACCCCGCCTATGTATTGATCAATCGGAAACCAATACGCAATCTTGGCCGGGTCGAACGGCGCCTTGTCGTTCTCCGCGTCGGTGTAACGATAGAAATACCAGGACGAATCGACGAACGTATCCATGGTGTCGGTCTCGCGTCGCGCCGGGCCGCCACACCTTGGACAGGTAGTGTTCAGAAATGAGGGCACATTCATCAGCGGCGATCCGCCCGCCAGCGTGATCGGCACATTGTCGGGCAGAATCACCGGCAAGTCTTTTTCCTCGACCGGCACCACGCCGTCTCGATCGCAATACACCATCGGAATCGGCGTTCCCCAGTAGCGCTGCCGCGAGATCCCCCAGTCTTTTAATCGGAAGGTGACCGTCGCCGTGCCAAATTTCTTTTCTTCGGCATGAACCGACATTTTGGCAATCGCTTCGTCGCAGCGCAGCCCACTGAAATCGCCTGAATTGACCAGGATTCCGTCCATCGTCGTAAAAGGCAGCGGCGGCGCCGTCATGGTTTCTTCCGGATCGGTGCTCGCCGGCAAGATCACGATGCGGATTGGCAGGTTGTACTTTTCCGCAAATTCATAATCGCGCTCGTCGTGAGCCGGCACGCTCATGATGGCGCCCGTGCCGTAATCCATCAGAATGTAGTTTGCGACCCACACCGGCACAGCTTCGCCGTTATAAGGATTTTTGGCGTAGCGTCCGGTGAAGACTCCGTGCTTCTCGACTTCACCGACATCGCCCGCTTCTTTCGCGCGGTGCTGCTCCGCGATCAGTTCTTCCACCTTCGCGCGCAGTTCGGCATTGCGGGAGGTGATGTCCTTTACGATGGGATGCTCGAGTGCCAGATTTAGCGAAGTAGCGCCATAGATCGTATCGACGCGCGTGGTGAACACGGATATCGTCGATCCTGCCGGCCCCACCGTTCCACCCAATTCGAAATCCACGAGCACGCCTTCGCTGCGCCCGATCCAGTTCTGCTGCATCACCCGGACTTTCTCCGGCCAGCCTTGCAGCTTTTCCAGATCGCGCAACAACTCGTCCGCGTATTTTGTGATTCGCAGGAACCACTGTTCCAGTTCGCGCTGCTCGACGCGAGTATCTTCATGCCGCCAGCACATTCCGCCGACAACCTGTTCGTTTGCGAGCACGGTGGCGCACTGCGGACACCAATTCACTTTGCTCTTTTTGCGATAAGCCAGCCCCGCAGCGTAAAGCTTCAGAAAGAACCACTGATTCCACCGGTAATAATCCGGCAGGCAAGTGGTAACCTCGCGCGACCAGTCGTAGGCGAAGCCCAGGCGATTCATCTGCACCTTCATGGCCACAATGTTCGCCAGCGTCCACTGCTTCGGCGGAGTGTTGTTCTTGATTGCCGCATTCTCTGCCGGGAGTCCGAACGAGTCCCAGCCCATGGGATGAAGCACGTTGTAGCCGTTCATCCACATGTAGCGCGCCAGCGCATCGCCAATCGAGTAATTGCGGACGTGGCCCATGTGCAGCGCGCCCGAAGGGTAAGGAAGCATCTCCAAGACGTAGTACTTAGGCTTGGTAGGATGAGTTTCGGCAGCATAAAGCGATGGATCGCTCCGCCAGCGCTCAGCCCACTTCTGCTCAATGCTCCGCGCATCGTAGCGCTCTTCGCGGGCGGTGGGGGTGGATTTGTCTTCCGCTGGCATAGAGGATAAAGGATAAAGGATAGTGCAGTAATGGGTGATTGATTATTCTACAACGTCCGATGGCGTATCCGGCCGGCAACAGAACGATTCTTCCTTGCCTTTTTCCCCTCCAACCATGATAAATACAGGGTAACTATGACCAGCCGTTGGTGCGCCTCCTCTCTTACTGTTGCGTTGGGGGTGTTACTACCCAGCCACGCGCAAAGTACGCCGCCGCGCGCTCCTGCCACGAACGATTATGCTCAAGAGGCCGCGGTTATTGAAGAAATGACGACCAAGGTTGCCTTCGACAACGATGGCAATTTTACTCGTGAGCAAACCAGCCGAGTTCGGGTGCAAACGGATGCTGGTGTGAAGCAGTGGGGCTTGCTGACTTTTCCCTTTCAGTCGGCAACGCAGACGGTGGAAATCGATTACGTGCGGGTCCACAAGGCCGATGGCAGCGCCGCGATTACACCACCCGACAACATTCAGGATCTGGATTCGGAAATAACCGGCGGCGCTCCTTGTCTATAGCGATCTGCGCGAAAAACATGTCGCCGTCAAGGGACTGGGCAAGGGCGACCTCCTCGAATATGAGGCGCACTGGCACACGACCAAGCCGCTAATTCCCGGGCAATTCTGGTTCCAGTATAACTTTCACGATGACGGCGTCGTGCTGGCTGAGCGTGTGGAAATCAAAGTACCGGGCGGGCGTGCGATCAAAGTGAAAGGGCCGCCAGCGACACAAACCATCGCCACAGATGCGGATTCCCGTATCTATACGTGGACTTACTCCCGGCTTCTAAACACCAAGGACCCCGGGAGCGACCAGAAAAAGCAAACCGAGATAGCCCTCGGTCGTCTTTCTCCACCCGATGTGCAAATCAGCAGCTTCGAAAGCTGGGAAGACGTGGGCCGCTGGTATTGGAATCTGCAAAAAGAGCGGATCGAACCTACCCCTGCCATACGCGCCAAGGCAGCGGAACTGACCAAGGGCATGACCGATGACGCCGCCAAGCTACAGGCGCTTTATGGCTTCGTGAGCACGCAGTACCGCTATATTGGAATCGCGTTTGGCATCGGACGGTATCAACCGCACGCCGCCGACGATGTCCTGACTAATACCTATGGCGATTGTAAGGATAAGCACACGCTGCTGGCTTCATTACTTCAGGCTTCAGGGATTACGCTCTACCCCGCGCTCATCAATTCCACCTTCAGCCTCGATCCCGATGTTCCGTCACCCGCGCAATTCGACCACATTATCGGCTATCTGCCACCGGGCAAAGACAAAGACGCTGTCTGGCTCGATACCACGCCTGAGGTTGCTCCCTTTGGCTATCTTCTCCAGCGTCTGCGTGAAAAACCGGCGTTGGTTATGTCGGGAGACAAGCCAATACGGCTGGTAACGACTCCCGCCGATCCGCCGTTCCCGAACTCGGAAGCGTTCAAAATCGATGGCAAGCTCAGTGACGACGGTACGCTCGAAGCGAAAATTGAGGATACGAGTCGAGGAGATTCCGAAGTTGCGCTGCGCGCCGCTTTCCGCCAAGTGGCGGAGCCGCAGTGGAAGGATTTGATGCAGCGGATTTCCTACGCGATGGGCTACGCGGGAACTGTGATCGACGCCACTGCCAGCAAGCCCGAAGGAATCGGCGAGCCTTTTCATCTCGCTTATTCTTACAACCGCAAGGATTATCCCGACTGGAAAAGCGACAAACGAATTACCGTTCCGGGCATGCCGTTTTTCATGCCGCCTCTCGGGGATGATGCCACTTATCCGGTTTGGCTCGGTCCTCCTTTGGACGCCGTTTCGGATTCCAAAGTGGAGCTTCCGCCGGGCTATCGACCCCAAATTCCGCCCAACGTGGATCTGAAATACGACTTCGCGGAGTACCATGCCGCCTATAACCTGGATCACGGAGTGCTCATCGCGAAACGCCGGTTGCTGACCAAGCTGCGCGAAGTTCCGGTCGCCGAGTTCGGCGATTATCGAAGCTTCCTGAAGAACCTGGACAACGATGTCAACCGATATGTGTATATGCAGACGTCGTCCTTTGGTGCGGCGCCCGTTCCGAACAATCCCCTTGCTTCGTTCTTGCCAACGGGTCCGCTTCCAGGAACGCCTCCTTCACTTCTGAGCGAGGCGATAAAGTTGCCCGGGAGCAATTCTTCTAAAGCGAACCAATTGGAGGCTGATGCCTATGGCGCGGTGCGGCGGGGCGATCACCTCGCGGCGCTCAGCGCATTCAAGGGCGCGGTGGAAGCGGACCCGACGTTTATGCGCGCCCGGCTTGAGTTGGCCGCCGGATACATCGCGGAAGGGCAGAATGATTCCGCTCGCGAGGTCTTGCTCAAGGCTATCGACTCTGACCCCAAGCAAGCGCTTGCGCGCAGGGCCTACATTTCCGTACTTGTGGCTTTGCAGCGCATCGATGAGGCCATTGATGCCACCCGAGGGGCCCTGAAGATCGCCCCCGACGACCCCGAAGTCAACGGAGGGTTGGGCATTTTGCTGTTGGGGCAAGAGCGCTACAGCGAGGCCGTGCCTTACCTGTCGATCGCCGCTAGATACGACGCTTCCGCAGGCGCACAGGCCCGTCTCGGTTTTGCCTATTTGCGCTCAGGACAGATCGAAAAGGGTACAACGATCCTGCAAAAAGTCGCCGAAACCGATTCGGACGCGATGATGCTGAACAATATCGCGTACGATTTTGGTGAAGCCCATGTGAATCTCCCCAGAGCATTGGAATACGCGCAGCGCGCCGTCGACAAGCAAGAGAAGGAATCTCATAATGTGGAGCTTTCCAATCTTCTTCCAGACGACTTAGCATGTACACAGAAGCTCGGTTACATCTGGGACACTCTGGGGTGGATACATTTTCGCCTCGGCCATCTCGATCAGGCGGAAAGCTACATACGCGCTGCCTGGCTTCTGCACCAACAGGGGGTGGAGGCCGATCACTTGGGTCAAGTCTACGAACAGCAAAAGAAAACAGAGCAAGCGATTCACCTTTATCGCCTGGCGCTGGCCACGCCCGAGGCTCATGGCTCTGGCGGTCTATGGGACGAGACCCGCCAACGTCTCGAACACTTGACAGGCGAGAAGACGCCCGCGGTACCGGGACTGTTGCGCTCGGATTCGGGCGCGGACGAATTAAGCGAGTTGCGCAGCGTCAAACTCAAGCGCCTTGTTCGCGGACCGGCCACGGCGGAGTTCTTTCTTCTCTTTGGACCAAGTTCGAAAGTCGAAGATGTGGAGTTCGTCAGCGGCTCGGAGGAACTAAAGTCCGCCGACCATGCGCTGGCGGAGGCGAATTTCCAAGTCGCTTTTCCGCAGGGCTGTTCCGCCTACCTCGTGCGGCGCGCGATTCTGACGTGTTCGAGCGACACGGGCTGCGCGGCGGTTCTGCTGAATCCAGCTACGGTCAACTCCGTGGAGTAACAATTCCAGCGATCCGTTGCCATGCTGAATGTCCCCGGATCGGGTTGATGGGCAAGAGTGCTAAACACGATCGCTTGTTACCGTTTGCCCAGTTCTCCACCGGACGCTAGACTTAGTCATTCGAGGTATTTCCCAATGCTCGTAGTCATGCAAGCGCAGGCCACCGAAGAGCAGGTCCGCGCCGTTTGCCGGAAGATTGAAGCGCTCGGCTACCGTGCCCATTCCATGCCCGGAGCGCAACGCACGGCTATCGGCATTACCGGCAACAAGGGCGAAGTTGAAGCCGGGTCGCTCGAAGAGATGGCTGGCGTGCAGGAAGTTATCCACGTCTCGAAGCCTTACAAACTGGTTAGCCGCGACACCAAGCCCGATAACACGGTAATCAAGTTTAATAACTCGCGAGCCAATGGAGCCGGCGTGACCATCGGAGGCTCCGATCTCGCCATCATTGCCGGCCCCTGCGGCATTGAGACTCGCGAACAGGCGTTCACCATCGCTGAGCGTGTGGCCCGCGCCGGAGCGCAGTTCTTTCGCGGCGGAGCCTACAAGCCGCGCACTTCTCCTTATTCTTTTCAGGGCTTGGGCGAGGAAGGCTTGAAGATCATGGCGGAAATCCGCGAGCGTTTCGGCCTTCTCATCGTGACCGAAGCCGTAGACTACGAATCGCTCGATCTGGTCGATCAGTATGCCGATGTCATCCAGATCGGCGCCCGCAACATGCAGAATTTCTCGCTGCTCAAGCGCGCCGGACGCGCCCACAAGCCCGTCCTTTTGAAACGCGGAATTTCCGCGACGCTGGAAGAATTTCTCATGGCCGCCGAGTACATCATGAGCGAGGGCAATTACAACATCGTGCTCTGCGAGCGCGGAGTGCGCACCTTCGCCGATCATACCCGCAACACACTCGACCTCAGCATTGTGCCCGCCGTGCAGCGCCTGAGCCATCTGCCTATCATCGTCGATCCCAGCCACGGCACTGGCAAGCGCAACAAGGTGACGCCTCTATCGCGAGCCGCGGTTGCGGTCGGCGCCGACGGGCTGATCGTAGAAGTCCATCACGATCCCGACCGCGCGTTATCGGATGGCATGCAATCGCTCTATCCCGATCAGTTCGATGCGCTCATGCAGCAGGTCGGGCAAATCGCGGCGGTGCTCGGAAGGAGTGTGGCCGCTTCAACCACAGTTCACGCCGGTGCGATAGTCTCCGGAGGTTGATCTATGAGACGAAATCTGCCATTGGGTCTAGCCGTATTGGTGATTGTCAGCACTATGCAACCAATGCTGTTGTTCTGCCAGGAGAATTCGGCGAAGGAGAGCTACGATGGAGAGCCGCTCTGCCGGAACCGCCGTGGAGTGTATCCTCGCGCTGTCTATACTCCCGGACCCGAGTATGACGCAGAAGGTCGGAAGAAAAAGATTGAAGGCACGGTAACGCTCTCGGTGATTGTGACCAAAGAGGGCCAGGCGGCGGATCTTAAGGTCCTAAAAACACTGACTCCGGGTCTCGACCAACAAGCAATGAAGACCGTGTCGCGTTGGAAGTTCGAGCCCGTCACGCAGGACGGGCAGGCCTGCCCAATGCGGATGAATCTCGAAGTCTCATTCCACTTGTATTGACGCTTGCCGCCTCTGATGATCTCTTGCCCTTAGCGAGGCCAATTCGTCCCTAAGAATTTAATGAGAAAATTCCTGTTACTCGCCTTTCTTGTTCCGCTCGTCCTCGCCGCCGGTTGGTACTACTTCCACCAGCGCGCTCTTCCTGGCTATGGCCCGCTCTACCGCGAGTACGCTTACATTTCGAACGGCAAGAGCAACACGGTAACGGTCATCGACTTGCGCAGCTTTCGGCCGGTAAGGACGCTTCCGGTTGGAACCAACCCCACAGGGGTCGCAGCCAACCCCAAGCGCAATGAGGTTTATGTCGTCAACACCGACTCCTCGAACGTAAGCGTGATCGATGCGGAGGAAAATAAAGTTGTCGCCACCATAGGAGTCTACGGGCGCCCTTTTTTCATAGACGTCTCCCCTGACGGCGACCGGGCGTTTGTCGCCAATTCCGGTTCGGACAATGTTTCGGTGCTCGATCTCGATCGCCGTACTGCCTCGGCTACGCTTCATGTCGGCGGAAAGCCAGGCCTGGCACGCGTTTCGCCTGACGGATCGTCCGTAGTGGTGACCAATCGAGCTGACAACAGCGTCTCCATCATCGACACGGCGCGCCTCGCCGTGCGCTCCGCCCTCAACATCTGCATTCACCCCGAAGATGTCGCCATCTTGCCCGATTCGAGCAAGGCGTTCGTTTCTTGTTCGGGATCGGGGCAGGTTGCCAGCATCGCGCTGAAGACAGCGACCCAGAACGGAACCGAGAACGACAAGTTGCTCGCTCTGCTGGATGTCGGTAAATCTCCCGTGAGCCTGGCCCTGAAACCGGACGGCGGAGAACTGGTCGCTTTCAATTTCGAAGCGGGCAGCATCTCTATTATCGAGACCACGGCCAACGAAGTTTCGGGCAGTTATCTGGTCGGCGACCAGCCCGCGCGCGGCGTTATCTCCCTCGATAACTCGCGCCTGTATATCTCTAACTTCGGATCCAATAACATCGCCGTCTACGACATAGACCTCGGCAAGGTAATCGCATATCTGCCCGTAGGAACGCATCCCGACGCGCTGGCTCTTGCGCAGAGCCAGAACTATCTGCTGGTGCTCGATTCCGGCTCCGGAGACTTAGCCGTGATTCAGAAACGCACGCCCAGCAAGAAATTCGAGCCCTCGGAATATTCCCTGCTAACCATCATTCCGGTTGGAATGCAACCGAACCAGATCGTGGTCAAATCGTTTCGGGCCACGAAGCTCTTGCAGGGACGCTAGCCCGCAGAACCCGCCGGGAGCCCTCACCGGCTGGGATGCAATTTCGAAAACATGATGACTGCGCACGAGGTTTCGAGTTGTCGCCGGCAACGACGTCGCAGCCGAAATTTTTCGGCTTCTTCTTTCCGCCAGGGATGCTAGAATCAGGCAAATTCCCATCTAACAGCCCGCTTCTTTCTGCCCGGTTTGCTGTCGGAAGGTTCGGCTGGAGCGGAGTTTTTTTGTGCGGGACGGCGCACTGTCGTATTGAGCCTGTGGTTAAGGAGTAACGATGTCATCGGGACCCCTGGTTCCACGAAATAACGATCCAAGCAATAACGATCCAAGAAGCAACGATCCAAGAGCTAACCTTTCGCGTGGTGATGGGGTGCGCGGGTTGCATGCCAACGAACCGGCGGAATTCCTCAGGCCCTTGGGCTCCGCACTTTATAACGCACTGCCGGCGCAGGAATCCACACTCCGAGAATATTTCCGCGTTCTGATCAAGCGCAAGTGGATGGTTCTGTCGGTGCTGACCGGCATCTTCATGGTCGTCGCCATTGCCAGCCTGCGCCAGACTCCCATCTACGAAGCGGTGGGCCGCATCGCCATCAATAAATCCGATAACAACCTCATTACCTTGAAAGACTCGCAGCCAGTTCTCGACTACTACGATCCGAGCGATCTCGACACTGAAGTGCGCATTCTGCAGAGCGATCTCATGGCCCTGCAGGTAATCCGGCAATTGAATCTGGACAAGCGTCCCGAGTTCGGTGGTCACGCCGACGCCAAGCAGTCCAACCTGATGGCCGATTCGCTACAGACCGATTCCAACCGCACGTCGTCTCTGCTTTCCAGCTTTCGCGGAGGTCTCCGCGTCACGCTCATCCCCAACACCCGGATTATTGAGATTCATTACCACAGCCCTGATCCACAGCTCGCCGCCGCCGCCGTAAACACGCTGGCCTCCACCTATGTCGAGCAAAATTTCAAGACCAAATTTGAATCCACCATGCAAGCCTCCGACTGGCTCTCCAAACAGCTGGTGGACCTGCAGATGAAGGTCGAAACTTCCCAGGAGAGGCTCGTACGCTACCAGAAAGACCATGAGATTCTGGGCACGGATGAGAAGCAGAACATCATTACCGAAAAACTCGGCGAAATTAACCGGGAGATGACCCAGGCCGAGTCTGACCGCATGCAGAAAGAGGCGGTCTACCGTCAGACCCAATCCAATGACCCGGTCGCGGTTGCCGCGGCGATCGTTACGAACACCACCGGAAGCGGAAGTACAGCCCAGTCGGGCCTTCTTGACAAGTTGCGCGATCAACAAGCTAGTCTCGGAATCCAGATCGCCGACCTCAGCACCCAATTCGGTCCCCAGTATCCGAAGGTTCTGCAGCTCAATAGTCAACTGAAGGAGATAGACCGTCAGTTGCAACTGGAAACCAACAAGGCCGTAGACCACCTCAAGGGACAGTACCTGGCCGCCTTGCAGCGCGAGAATATGTTGCGCGATGCGTTCGACAAGCAAAAGCAGGAAGCCAACAAGCTCAACGAAAGCGCCATCGAGTACAGCATCCTCAAGCGCGACCTCGACAGCAACAGAACACTCTACGAAGGCCTGCTGGAAAAACTGAAAGAAGCCGGCGTCACCGCCGGATTGCGCTCCAATAACTTCCGCATCATCGATGCGGCCCGCGTGCCCACCGCTCCGAGCGAACCGGACGTCCCGCGCAACCTCTCGTTCGCGCTCGTACTCGGCCTCATCTCCGGCGTGGGCCTGGCTTTCGTTCTCGAGAACATGGATAACACCGTCCGTACCCCCGAGCAAGCGACCGCGCTATCGGGCCTTCCTGCTCTCGGGATGATTCCTCTCGGCTCCAAAGCCGGCACTCGTGGAGCCTATGGCAAGCGCCTGGTTTTGACCCCCGCTCAGGTCTCCAAGGAAGTTGTGGAGACCGTTACCCAAGTTCGCCCCCAATCCCAAATGGCTGAATCCTATCGCGCCCTGCGCACTTCGCTCCTGCTCTCCAACCTCGGAGCGCCGCCCAAAGTCATCGTAGTGACCAGCGCCCGCCCTCAGGAAGGCAAGACGACCACCAGCATCAACACCGCCATAGTGCTCGCGCAAAAAGGGGTTCGCGTCCTCCTCATGGATGCCGACCTGCGCCGCCCCAGTATTCACAAAACCTTGCTTATGGGCACGCGCTCCGGTCTCAGCAACGTCCTCACCGGAACCGCCACCCCGGAAGAGACGATTACCACATCTCCGATTCTGCCGAATCTTTTCATCATGCCCGCAGGCACACCACCTCCCAATCCCGCCGAACTGCTGGCCTCTTCCAACATGCGGGATTTGATCGCCGAACTGCGCGGGCTGTATGACCACATCGTGATCGATACTCCTCCTACTCTTTCGGTCACCGACGCGGTCGTGCTCTCCCCGCGAGCCGACGCCACCATCCTCGTCATTCGCTCCGGCCAAACCACGAAACAGGCCCTGCGCCGCGCCCGCGACATCTTGATGCAGGTGAATGCTCACGTAGCTGGCGTGCTGCTGAACGCCGTGGATCTGAGTTCGCCCGATTATTACTACTATTACGAATACCAGGGGAAGTACGGACAGTATTATCAGGAAGACCCTCCCGGCGAACAAAAACATGCGGAACCGAAGGCGGTCTGACGGCGGGTTGATTGGCGAGCACATTGCGAGATCGTTGCGACTACCAGAGATGTGTTTATGGCAAATGACGCTGTCTGCATCTTGATGCGGAACGAACGCTACGTTGACCTGGCATTACAGTCGGTGGCGAGTTTGGGGCGGGCGATGGCAGCTTTGCCGGTCGCACTGTGTTTTCGCAGTTTCCCGGCGTCAGTCCGCTGGTCGAAAGAGTCGTTCGTGTCCAGCCAACACGCAATGGCTTTTACGACAAAACCAGGCTCAAGCCGCAATCGTCCCATGACCACGAACTGGCAAAGCTGCTACCTGAGAACGCCCGATTCGCGTCGCCGCCAGGGGATACTTAGCGGGCTCATGGCGGGGGCGTGCTGGCACGCAGAAAGAATTACCGGAGATTGGGTAAACACACGATGGCCATAGCACTTTCAAGCCGGCGGCGTTGGCAGTTCGCGGCGGCTGTGGTTTTTTTCGCGTGCATCGACTTGTTCCTGAGCGGCCAACAGTTTGCCGCCAGCCTCTTCGCCGCGCGGCCCGAGTTGTCCAAACTCCAACTCGCGGTGCGGCTTGCGCCGGGAAACGCCGATTATCGCCACCGCCTCGGACGCTACTTCGCCTTTGTCGCCAGCGATCCTCAATCGGCCATCGAAAACTTTCGCGCCGCCGTGGCCCTCAATCCCCACGATGCCCATTATTGGTTGGATCTCGCCGGCACCTACGAAGTCACCGGCGACAGTGTTGGACAGCGAGCCGCACTGGAGCACGCCTTGCAAGCCGAACCTACCGCGCCCGATGTTGCCTGGGAATCGGCTAACTTCTTTCTGGTTGATGGTGACATCGACCGCGCGCTGCAGGAATTCCATGTGGTCATCGAGAACGATATCGAACTGGTCGATCCTGCGATCACCGCCTCCTGGCGCGTTCGTCCGGATGCCGATGTGCTCCTCCGTGAGGCCATCCCCGCTCGTGCAGATTGCCTGATCTCCTTTCTCAATTTTTTGAGGAGCAAGCAGGAAACCGATGCCGCCATCAAGACCTGGGACCACCTTTCCCAGTTACATGAGAAATTTTCCAATCGCGATCTTTTTGAATTCGTGCACTATCTCATTGCGGCGCATCGCCCTGAGGCCGCCATGTCTGCCTGGGAAAAATCCGCCGACACTCTCGGCCTCTCCGCTTACCAGGCCACCGACGACAACCTCGTCGTGAACGGGGACTTCAGCCTCGACGTCTTGAACGGCGGCTTCGACTGGATCTACG
>Ga0302326_10019561_pt1 | contig 13979 bp, 22 predicted proteins | sample Palsa_T0_3_FD_202264 | JGI IMG/M metagenome (GOLD analysis project Ga0302326, IMG submission 202264) | Peat permafrost microbial communities from Stordalen Mire near Abisko, Sweden - Palsa_T0_3 | ecosystem: Environmental > Terrestrial > Soil > Palsa > Peat permafrost | place: Sweden: Abisko... | reverse complement strand
AGCGGCAGTTTCTAGTGATCCTACCGATCAAGCATAGATTGAACTTGGATACGGTCCTCCGTGGGAAGGAGACCAGATTGCATTTGCTCCAAGGTCTTCACGTAAGCGAGCTTCATTGAAGAGGGGGGAAAGGCCACGCATATTCATCGGGTCAACCTTTTCCCCTAAGACATAATTGACAGCAACCCAAGCTAAAGGAGGAGGGGAACAACGGATACCTTGCATGCTACGCATCTCCCCAAACATCGTCACCAGGAAGGCATTGCGCCGTACGTGCCGCCTCGTAACGAGGGAGTTCATTCAGGGTCTCTGCAAACAAAAACCGTTGCGCTTCGCGAATAAACCGAAGAGCAGTAAGTCGATCAAATTCCTCCACCTCCAATAAGTTGACCACCTTAGCCATACGGTTACCAATGAGCCCAAGGTTCGACATATCGGCGGCTGGTCGAGCGAAAGGAGCTTCTCCCTGAATGAGTGCTGAAGCGTAGTCGGACATAGTGAGACCCATGGCCCGAGCATTGCGCTCAAGGCGCTTTGCGACGGTGGGAAGAACGCGCAACTGCACTAACTGAGTGCTTCTCAGCGGCTTCTTAGACGGCATCGTGTGCTCCGTTTCTTTGGTGGCATGCCACCGACTAACCTGTCCCCCCTAGTATAGCATACTAGGCAAACCCCCACAAGGAGGCACGACCACGACCAGAGGCGAAGCACGACCGCCGGTACGACATCTACAAGAATGGAGCGAGACTACAATGCGAGGCGAAGCACGAACTCCAACGCTAACCTTCCAAGAATGATTCCTCTCCTCGAACAAGCGCGAAGTCTGTACCTTAGTACGATACTTGACTAGGATTACTCAATGATGCAAACACGATCACCGGCTCAACTCGACCGGGATCACGAACACGGATCTTCGTCGCAGGACTTGACGAGTACACCGAGAATAGAGTAAGATACAAGTAAGAACTCGACTAGGAATAATAACGAGAACCGATTACGGGAGAGAAACGCGAATGGAGACCCTGGAAGAAAAGATTGAAACAGGACGCCATAAGATTCAACGCCTGCTTGAATCTCAGACTACTCCGCAAAGGCTCCCAAGTAAGGCAAGAATCATTGCCGGGTTACAGGACGATATCGCCAGGATGCGAGCCAAGGATTGGACGTGGGATGGAATCGCGAAGGCACTCAAGGATGAGGGAGTGGTCGATGCGACCGCAGAAACGATCCGTTTAGTATTCGATGGCAAATCCAAGAAGAAGTCGGCAAAGAATGCAAGTAAGAAGCCGAAGCGAGACAAAGCCGTGAAGACGCAAGAGCCGGATAAGATTCGAGAAGAGACTCCGAAAGAGAATCCGGTAAGAACGCAAGTGCTACCGATTCCAAGAGCGCCAGAGAGCGCCATGAGAAAAGACTTCCCTAGCGACTCCGATCTCTAGTCACTCACACGTAACGAGGAGCACACACCATGAAACGCCTTATCATTTTCGCCTCCTCAAAAGGCGGGAGCGGGAAGAGTACGTCAGCTCGCGCGTTCATCGACTTGGCCCGTCGCTCGGGCCGTACCGTAGCAGTCTACGACCTAGACGGTGGAACCGGATCGTTAGCGATGCTCTATAAAGACCGCGATCCACAAGTAGGAGCAGCTACCGAGAACGCTCGCGACCCCGACGCTCCAGCCGCGTGGCTCAACGACGTACACGGAGATGCGTCTGATGTCGTCCTTGACGTTCCAGGCGGTGCCCTGGGCGATCTCGTCCGCGTCCTTGCTGGAGGCGCTCAAACCCTCGTCAACGAGGCCAAGGAGGCTGGTCGAGAGATTGTCCTCGTCTCGGTCATCGGGATTAAGCGCGACGCCACGTTAGCACCTATCGAGGCCATTCGCATGTTCGGAGCCGGAGCCAAGCATATCGCTCTAAAGAACGGGCTCTTCGCGCCTCCTGACGGCTTCGTGGTTTTCGATGGATTGACGGTCAATGGAACGCAGAAGTACGGTAAGGCCAAACTCGCCGTCGAAGAGGCCGGTGGGGCAGTGATCTACATGCCAAAGCTCGACCATATCACAGACGCGATTCTTGATATTGAAGGGTACACGTTTGAGGCTGGAGGCCAAGCGGGGAAACTCATCGGGCGTCGCGCCGCTACGAACGCTCGTTACTGGCTCGACCTCGTAGAAACGGCCTTCCAAGGATCATGGCTCGACGCATCGGGATCAGTACCGGAGAGCGCTCCATCGGTAAATGGGAAAGCGCGGGTTCGCCCCGTCGCAGAGAATGTCTAGCAAGGACCCGAACGAAGCGCGGACGGCGTTTCTGCAAACCCTTCCCCCGGAAGAGCAGGTGCAGGTGCTCCTCCGGGCAGAGAAGCAAGGCCCCTACGCCAATGATCCCGATTGGATATTGGCACTCGCCGTTGGAAAGGCGGTCGATAGGATCGAAGCTGCGGTAGCATCTTACGAGACGAAGATAAAGGACCGGGTGAAAGGCGTGGACCGTCAGGTCGCAGTCGCAACTAATCCGAATAACACCATACGACTCGTTCTCTGGTCCGTAGCAGTGAGCTTGGCGATCTTCGTGGGAATCGTTGAGTTTGTCGTAAGGTTCTCTTCGGCCCGTCTCCAAGAGGTTGCGGTGTACTCCGCAGCGCTTGCTATCGGGATAGCTGGCGCTGCCCTTTACGCAGGGATCGCGCCGTACTTCATTAGGCGGTCAAACCGCCGTCGATGACGCGCCAAATCTTTTAGTCGTTGGTCATATACAACAGAGACGCCCTTGTGGTATACTGCAAGGGCGCAAAGCTTTAGGAGATCAAGATGAAGAACGAAGTTGTCCGTTGCCCTAAATGTGGGCATGTATTCGGTTTTGGAGAAACAAAGAAAACCCTAACCGAGCATATTTCCAAATGCAAGGGATACGATGACCCGCGCGACCAATATGGGATTCGATGAGAAAGGAAGACGAGAAGTATGGATCGTCCGACCTGTTCTCGGTGCTAGATAGCTATGGAGGATGAACCGTGGAATCTGTAGAGAAACAAACGGAATCAGTAGTTAAGACCGTGATCCCAGGGGCTTTTACAAACGACGAGTTTAGGATGCGATCATACACCGAAAGCAAAAACTGTAAACCGTTGAAGTCTTTTGGACTTGAACTCCTCGAAAGAGAAGATAGAACGGGAAGGCCTCCACTCGTATGCGGAATAAGAGCAATCGTGCCGAAAAGCAGCGCTCAGATGGAAAGAAGTACGCGTCTCGACATGAACTCAAAACCAGGAGAGTTGAAAGTAATTGAGTTTTTCACGACGGGAAAAGCGTTACCCATCCCTGTTGACGATGTGTACCTATTAGGAAACATAGCAAAACAGAGTGGAACAGAAAGACTCACGGAACAACCAGAAAAGAACATAGAGATAAAAAAAGGCCGAGGAAGATAAGAGAAGGCCCGCGTCTCACGAGAGAGCGGGCTTTTTCTATTGCTTCTTGGCCTTCTTCTCAGCCGTGCGTCTTCGTTGTGCGATCCCTCGCAAACAAGCCGAACTGCAATGCTGGACCTCTTGGTCCCGCTCCTTGGGGTCTCGTCGAGAAAGCGATAACACCGCAAACTCAAGACTTATCGGACCACCGCAATAGATACACTTTGCGCTTTTCTTAATTCTCACCGCTTGCTCCCTAAGCTAGATATCGTCATAGTTATTATTTTCCCAAAAGCCCTAGACAACTGAGAGGCTTCTGTGGTATAGTAACACAAGAGAGTCAAACAAGCAAGCGACTAAGGTCGCAATGGGGATGACGGGAAAGGCGTCTGTACGAGACAGGAATACTGATCTCGTCTAGATGCGACGGGGGTTCAACCCCCCCCATCTCCACCAGAACGCAATCGTCCAAGCAAGCTGCTGATAACAGCAAGCCTGGACAGGACGCCTGAAAGGACAAGTTTCATGGCAACCGCCAATCAGTATATCACATCGGCACTAAGCAAGCAGTCTACCGACGACCTGCTCATTGCATACAACCTCCTCGACCAGGCTCTCTACGCAAAGTGGAACTATCCGAGTAGGAAGTCCGCCGCTCGGGTCAAGGTCCGCAATATCGGGATTGAGCTTCGTAACCGTGGGGTCCTGTGATGAACGCTCAAGATTTCGTCTCAAGCCACCGTGTAGACCGGAAAGACCTGACTCAAACACCGACGTATGCGCTCCTCTGGGGTAAGCATCGCCTGGCTGAACAACTGAAGCAAGAACCTTTCGGTACTCCGGGCCGAGACCTCGCCTTTGACCAACTGCAACGAATCAAACGCGCTCTCGTCGCGCGGGGTGCGTAATGACTACTCGGATGAGTGTCTCAGACAGCGGAAAGACAGACATCACTTCCGTCGCAATGGAAGCAGTTCGAGCGCGAAAGATTCCATACACGGCAGAGGCGATTCGCATTAAATTTGCCGTACCAGAGACAGAAGCATGGTCGATATTCCACGACATTGCAAGGAGAGGGATCGTTCAATATCCACAAGCGTCGGATGCGGAATAAGCACAACCATGCAAGGCGTCTATTCTACCGCAGGAAACACAACGGTTAAGGTCGGCCCCGTCATTGAAAGAAACTCGTTCGGATTAGTTCTCGTCGAGATATTAGAAGACGTGAAGATGCGCGGACGTCACGAATACATCAAGGGAAGCAAAACCTGGCTTAACCCATCGCGCATCACTTGGAATGAAGGAGAATCATCGTGAATAACGTCCATTGGCCGATCACCGAAGAGTACCTGAAAAAAGAAAAGTGCTGCGTTGTTGGATGTAAGAAGCGCCCGAAGTACGAGTTCTTGACGAACCAATCGGTAGATCCGAACGACACGGTGCTCTCTTGTGAAGAGCACTTGCCAAAGGGAAGTGCTCTTCAATGATCGCCAGGAACGGAAACTCCATCCTAGCAACCGTCCTCGCTTGGTCGAGAATTGACGATGTGCTCCGCCTCGCTGGTATCGAGCCCGCGCAGAACGAGCACCAGAACATCCGCTGCCCGTTACCAGACCATGACGACTCCTCCGCGTCCTTCCATGTCCAACAAAGCGGGCAAGGCTACCGTTGCCACGGCTGCGGAGCCACCGGGGGTGTCTTAGACCTCGTGGTGAGACTGGGACTCGCAGAGAACAAGGGGAAGGCCGTCGATCTCCTGGCAGAGCGGTACCGGATCGCCAGCGGTTCACCATCGATCAACACCATCAAACCGCTTACTATCCAGATCAAGACCTACCCGGAACCGGCGTTCACCCAAGAAGACAAAAAAGCGCTTACCGAGGCCCTGAAGGGAGGGCGACCGCTCATTGGATCACCAGGAGAAGAGTATCTCCGTGGCCGGGGGATCGACATTGACTTCGCGGCCTCGTGCCGAGTGGGTTACCATCCGTCTTGGCTCGGACGTGGAGAAGCGGTCGTCTTTCTCGGAAGAGATACCGAGGGAACACTCGTCTGCGCTCAGGGAAGATTCCTAGACCCCGCTGCGGAGCCCAAGACGATGAGCAAGGGAAAGATCAGCCTTGGGGCCTTCGTAACGCCCGGAGCCTTCGAAAGAGGCCCTAGCGTCGGTCCTGTGGCTATCGTTGAGGGGCCAATCGACGCGGTGCTACTCGCTCAGTACGGATTGCCGTCCATCGCAACCTTCGGGGCTCAGAACCATCCTGCGGGACTCCAAAAGGCACTTTCCGAGAGAGACGTAGTTCTCGCCCTCGACGACGATGAGGCGGGCCATAAGGCCGCTCAATGGTATCGAGATAACCTCGCCATCATCACCGGCCCGGTAACCACTCTTCTCTTTGACGGAGAAAAAGACCCTGGCGACCTATGGAAGCGCTCGCCAGAGAAGCTCGCATCCTTGATTACCGAGGCTATTCAGAGCGCTGACAGGCTTATCGCTTCCAAATTGGATGGCAACACCTCTTTGCTGGACTACGCAACGCCGGTCCTTGGGGCGCACGAAGAAAGCTCCGTATTGCAACAAAATGCAGAGAGAGACAAAACCGATAAGGTCGAAGTGGATAAGCACTTGTCAATGCTTGAAGCTGCGCGGAAAGCGCAGCTAAAAACCATGAAAGACGCTATAGCAAACGAGCCCGCAGATAGTCCAGCCAGGAAGCAATACGAACTCGTTAAGAAGGCGTCCCTCGATCATATCAAATTGGAGAAGAAGATTGGGCAAGGACCACTAGAACATCCTGAAGATGCTAAAAAGCAATCGTTCAGCAAATCGGACAAAGCCTACTCAGTAGCCGTACTTGGAGACTCAACGCTCCTCGCGAATCAAAAGTCGATAATCGTATCGGCCACCGCGCTGCCAATGACACCTCCGCCTGTTATTAAGAAGATGCAGGAGACTCCAAAAACAGAGAATCCTTGGCATGGAGTGTACGGAGAACACGGCGAGCACACCACGGTCGCGTTGATAGAACAAGGTCGTTCAGAAGAAAAAGATCCACCTGTCAAGCAGTTGTCGGACAAAGAAAAAGCGGGACTCAGTAAAGACATTTGCGGAGAATGCGGAGAAGTATTCACGGCAAAGACCGCCAAGGAGTCAGCACGGAAGCTCCAAACGCACGTAGAGGAAAACCCTTGCGAGAAGTACATTGCACTTAACGCAAAAGCCGAAGAACACAGAAACAACTGCGCCTTTCGATGCGGCGGATGCAAAGAAGAATTCGTGACGAGAGCCGAAGGCGATGAACACGTTGCAAGGTCTCAAGCGATACTTCAAGCGCAATTACAGTCACAGGGAAAACCTGGGACCCCGGATGACCTACGCTACCAATCAAAGCTGAAAACGGGATTAAGTCGATGAAGCAACGTCAGTCCACCGCAGATCCATTAGAGAAAGATCAGCGCAGCAACAAACCCGTGCCGCTCGGAGTCGGCGGAACCTTCCACATAATCCACCTGAAAGGGGCCGTCTGCGAAGTCGGCCCCGTGTTGAATAAGGACACTTGGGGACGAGTGTTCGTGGAGATACTAACGTCCAGTCAAAACTACCGGGGATTAACCTACCATAAGGGTGGCTTCGCGTGGGTCGTGGCCGACCGCGTTACATGGCACACGCGAAGCATAGGGATATCGTCATAGTCATTGGTTCCCAAAAAGTTATAGACAACTAAAAGGCTTATGCGGTATAATAATGAAAGTAAGCACCACCTTCACTAAGTTCCGAGGAGACGGTAATGAAAGCCACCCATAGAGAAGTTTCCTACTCAGACCTGCTGAAGTCATTGGCGGCAGCTATTGAACATTCTGCCTCTTACGAAGACATACGGGAGATGCTCACGCGAGCGGGCGGAAACGAAGATATGCTCCATGACGCTGACGTAGCAAAAGCAAACGTCTTTGAGTTGGCGAAGACGTTTGCTGCAATGGCACCGTTAGATCAATCGCTTGCCAAAGAAGACCTTGCCTACGCCTGTGGCGGTTGCGGGAAGGGATACGGAACTAAAGCAGAGATCGAGGAGCACGTTGCAAAGTCGCAAGCACAGGAAAGAGCCTCGAAACAGGACAGTACACTGAAGCCTTCCCAGAGGATGAGTCGATGAAGAACGCAGGCAGCATGGAATACGTGTTTGATCCATTAAGTCCAGACAAAGGATCACAGATGGGAAACACGCAATTTCAGAACTTGGCGGAACACGAGCACGACGAGCACGAGCACGCATACAGTTGCGGAGGTTGCGGGGCAGGCTACGAAACTAAAGCGGAAATCGAAAAGCACGTAGCCGCATCAATGGCAAAAGAGAAGTCCTCGAAGCTAAGTCAAAAGGTAAGTCGATGAAAAACGCAGTCACTCTCCTGCATTTCGGTGCAGGAGACGAGCTTCACGCAGCGGCGGGTTGGGCGAGCACCGGGGGGCTAACAGAAGAGAAACGCAAAAGAATACCCGACTTCTTGATGCGATTAGGGAAAAGCGTCCCGCGCCATACCGTACCGTTCGAGCACAGTCAGATCACGTTCCTCGTAACAGCGGAGTACGCATCGCATATCCATCAACTGAAGCACCGCATTGGGGTTTCAGTCAATGCGGAGTCGGCCCGGTATCAAGAGTTTAAGGAGGACAAGTTCTACATCCCGAGTGAATGGCCCAAAGAGATTCAGAAGGAGCTTGAGGCGCATTGCCTTCATAGTTTCGAGCTATACCATTCCACCATTAAGAGCTTGGTATCATCAGGAATGAACAGAAAAAGAGCAAAGGAGACAGCGCGTTACTTTTTGACCATCGCGACACAGATCAACTTCGTCGTGACGTTCAACTTTCTCAGTTTTACGCACTTCCTAATGCTTCGCAACTCATCAGAGGCGCAATTGGAGATATGTATGATCGCGTCGGAAATGCTTCGTCTCGTGAAGACCGAAACAAAAGACTCCTTTCAGCACTCGCTTGCGGCGTTTGGTTTGTGATGGAGAGGCCATCGTGGGATTCTTACTTTATGGAGATAGCGAGGCAGGTGGCTCGTCGGAGCACCTGCCCTCGCGCTTCTGTCGGAGCGGTCATCGTGGATAAGAGGCGCATTCTCACCACAGGGTACAACGGAGCGCCTTCAGGGGTAGACCACTGCGCGGACATTGGATGCACCGTGTTCGAGGGCCATTGCCAACGCGTGGTCCATGCAGAGGCGAATGCAATCAAGCAAGCAGAGTTTTACCGTATATCAATCTCGGGTTGCACTATCTACAGCACTCATAGCCCTTGCTACAAGTGCGAGCAAGCGTTGATAGCCGCAGGAATCAAGAGAGTCGTCTACGCCCATACCTACTTCGACCCTTTAGGAGTTACGTTACTAGAAGAAGCAGGGGTCACGATCTCGCAGCAACTTTAATGACGCGCACGGTACTCCCGAAGCCAGCGGTTACGGCGGCACCGTGTTGAGCAGAAGTCAACCGAGTCTCCCTTGTTTTCGCTCCTTTTTCGATGCGACAACACGGCACCGCGCCACTCGCTCGATATCTCTCCTCCGCATTCGACGCACTTCGTTCTTACTCTGACCATTTTAATCTCTCCAAGCCATGTTGACTTTTGTAGCACCGCATGATACCATGAATACTATGTAACAGTAACAGATTCCTACTCGCGATTCAACCTTTCCATTTGACGCAAAACGCCTCGCCGCCGTGCTAGTAACACGATGACGAGACTTCAGGAGAAGAAGATGAAAGTACCATCTACAGACCCCTGCTTGGATAGTATATCAAGTTTAGGCCAAGCAAGCAAGCATTCGGAAGCTGATCCTTATGAAAAGGCTCAACTTGCCGATCTCGAAGATCTGGAGAAGTCCGAACGCGACGCCGATTCCTGGAGACGGGTAGCAAGTGTAGAAGCCATCGCCGTTGTCGGAATGGTTGGACTTTGTTTGTTATTGGGAAGCCACAGTCAGCATGACGTTCTCGTGTATAGAGAAGGTGTTACAGGGCTTTCATACCAGAATGAGGCAATACAAACGCGCACCCCGTCGCAGTTGGCGGTCGAAGCACAATTAGTATCCTTCGTAAAGGCCGTTCGAAGCGTGCCGGGAATTGCCTATGCTCTTGTTGACCAAAACGTAGAGCTTGCCTTGCAAATGACGGCTGACTCAGCACCAGCACACGCACATCAAGACATGATCGCGTACTTTACCAATCCGACTGATAATCCGAAAACGCTAGGAAAAAACGGAGAAGTTCGCACCGTACTTGATCCTGTCATCGCATCCCCGGTGAACCCGCATTCGTGGGTGGTCATTTGGGGTGAAGAGGATAGGCTCCAAGGACAACGCCCGCACCGATCTATGCACCAAGGGACGATAACGATTGCCGACCCGGTAATTCCAACCGACCCGCAAGTGGCTTCCATTGATCCCGCTGGAGTCGAGGTGATTCAATATGACTTACATCTCTAAGTTCAATTCTGCGGCAACCGCACTTGCATTGGCACTTTCGATTCAAGTAATGCCTGTGTCCGCGTCATCCGCCATTTGGCAAACAGAACAGTATCGCTCTGACAAGCAGTACACCGTCTATTGCGGTGCTGCCTTGCTCTGCGACATTACCCTGGAACCAGGAGAGAGAATCAACGCGGGACTAGGGTCGCTTGCTCAAATGTGGGATTCACAAGAAGTAGTTGCTGGTGAAAATCCATCGACCGCGCACCTCATACTTAAACCGTACAAGGCTGGCCTTCGAGAGAACGTCATCATTTCGACAAACCGGAGAATCTATCGGCTCTACATCGTGAGCACCACTTCCGAGAGTCCGACATACGTTCAGTTCCTTTTCAATCAAGAAAGGCACATCTGGAAAAGCCATACGCAACGAGTGGCGACGACGAGTGACACATATCAGTACCTACGACTACGCGCTCAACACCACCGCATGGGAACACCTCAGAAGCTCTCTGAGCTTGATCGCGCATGCACCTCGATCCAACAAACCGGATGGAACACAGACAGGACCCCATCCGCGTTCGTTCCGCGAAAGGTCTGTCAGTCAACGGACCATACGTATATCGCAATGCCAATGGGACCGATGGAGACCAACGACCTGCCAATACCTTCCGCCAATACTCCAGACGGTGATCGTCCCGTCGAGTACCGATACGACCCGAAAAACCGCGTCTTCGTTATCGACGGCACGGGAACGGACTACGTGCTGATCGCAAACACAGGCCGTCATCAAACCCGCCTTCGCATCCAACGCAACGACACACAAGCTCAACCGCACAGAAGAAAGAGGCACCACCATGGCAACTGATGAGCGCGAAGACCAAGGCGGGGTACCGCGTACTCTCCTCCCGGTTGGATACCGTTCCGTAAGCCCAATGGTAGTTATTGGCTCTGTTGGAGGCCTCGTCGTCGTCTCAGCCCTAGTGGTCGGTTCGATGATGATGCACCCAACAGCAATGGCGGGCGCATCAGAAACGATACGCGTGATGCCAACTCCAATCGCCATGTCCCAGGTTATCCCAGATCCGACCGACCCGCCAACCTCGGTGATCCAAAGGCCGCGCCGAGCGGCGTATCACCATATTCGACACGCTACGAGAGCCGTTTACGTTCAACCATCTAGGATGTATCAGGCACCGCAACCCGTTTCGTATCAACCTCCTCCGCCCTCGTATCCCGTTCAGCAAGCTCCCGTTCAGACCGTCGTTGATGAAGACGCGCTCCGTCTCGCCGCCGCTCGCTACGCAAGCTCCAGAATGCAACTCAACACGCAAGACAGCTCCGAGGTTGCGGTCTCAGCGTCGGTTGCCGTCGCGAATAACAACAACGTCGGAACCTCTAGCGCGATGCACCTCTCCTCAGACTCCGGAAACGCGCACGGTTCGTTCATGGAGGCTCGCGACGGGAATCCAGGGTACGAACAGCCGTCAAGCCCTTACGAGCTTGTCACGGGGACAATCATCCCCGTTCGACTCGTAACTGCAATCGACAGCACGATTCCAGGAGGGCTCGTAAAAGCAGAAGTGATCGAATCCGTATTCGACAGCAGAACACACTCGGTCGTGGTCTTGCCACAAGGAACCATAGCCATTGGCTACACGGATCGTACTCAGAACGGAGAGGCGCGTCTCGTTGCAGCGTGGACAGAGTTCTATCTACCCAACGGTCGGAAGTTCTTCGCGTCCTCAAACGAAGGGGCAGGCCTAAAAGGAGAGGCCGGAATGCCTGTTTCTGTCGATACGCACGCAGGCCGCGCCTTCGGGGCGTCTCTTGTAGGGGCGGTATTGCAGGCAGGGATGAGCCAAGCAAGCCATGTTTCCACGTCGCTCAACCTATCGACGGGCAACATGGTTCAAACGCAGCAAGTCACGCCAACCATGCACGCGTATCCAGGACAACTTTTCAACATCGTGCTAAACCATGACCTACCGCTTGATCGGTATGTGGAGTCCGAGTAATGAAAGCCCTAGTTGAGCGTATCTACTTCCCGATAATCGGGCTACTGAGTATCGGGGCGTTAGTAACGATAGGGGCCGCGCACGGAGTTGCCGGTCCCCGTCTCAACACTACGCCGAGCGTTCCAACGGGAATCTATTGGTATTCCCCTGGGAAGGTACACCGAGGAGAGATTGTGCAGGCGTGTCTCCCCGTTCCGGTTGCGAAATATGCAAAGGAAAGGAGCATACTGCTCGATGGGATATGCCCGGCAAATAGCGAGCCAATCGTAAAGGTTCTAGCGGGGATACCTGGCGACACGGTTTCCATTAGGCGAAGTGGCGTCAGGATCAACGGGGCGAAGTGGCCCATGAGCGCCCAAAGGAAGTTTGATTCCAACGGTCGTCGAGTAGAGATGAGCGTGGCTCCGGGGGTTTACCACGTCCCCGCTGGCTACGTGTTTCTCATGGGTCTCAACCCTCGTTCGTGGGATTCGCGGTACTTCGGGCCGATTGCAATATCCGAAGTTTCCGGGCAATGGACACCACTCTTAACAAAATCAACCCAAGCACATAGTTGACTTTTGTCGCATTGCCGTGATACCATGTTACAGTATCGCGGTAGCAATAAAAGGAGCAAACGCCATGACGCCACGTACCAAGCACGCCCGCACCCTCGATATTCTTGTCAAGGCATTGCTGGCCCTCATACTGCCGCTAACGCTCATGGCTTTAACGGCGCAGCTTCCACCTCACGCAAGAACGCACATCGGGTTCCTGTTCGGTAAAAACCTCATGGCAATCGTCGGGATTGCTGCCTTTACGCTCGAAGCGACCCGAACCGCTATCCACTTCGCCGACAAGTACAAGGGCGTTACATCGTAATCGCTCAGAACACCAGGAACCAGAGCAAACAGAGACCACCTTCACTCACATTCAACAAGGAGCACACCATGAACACTCGTCTCAAGGCCGCGAGCGCGGTCGCTCTTCGTACCGCACCGCTCGTCGTGAGCGCGGTTCTGGCCTCAACACATCCAGCGTTTGCAGCAATGGGCTCCGCAACCGGGGCTCTTGCCGGAATCCAAACCGGAGCGAGCGTAGTGCAAACTTCAATGCAATACGTTGGAATGATCGCCTGCGTAATCGGTATAGCAATTGGAGGACTTCATTTTTTGCAAAACCGTGATGACTGGTTTGGATCTGGAAGTCGCGTTATCTCTGGGGTTATCGCTGGAGTCGTTATTAGCAACGCAACGGCAATCGCGACTATGGGCGGCGGAGCCGTCCTGTAATGAACGGACTAGAAAACGGGAGGGCAATGGCTTCTCCCGTTTACGCCTCGATGCTAAAAAAAAGGCATCAATTCGGCATTGACGGGAGACTATTGCTCTTCCCAATCCTCTTCCCATTAGGAATAGCGATTCCGTTTTCGCACGATTTCGGGCACCAACTCACCTTTGCAGTTCTTACGACGGTTGTTTGGGGAATCGCAAAAGTCTTATGGTCAGTAAATCCGTACATGATCGACGACTTCATGGCGGAGATTAAGTACCCCGCGTTTCTTTCAGGAGAAAAGTAAAATGCTCACCGAGATTGCCATAGGATCGGGTACGCTTCTTGTGCTATCGACTGCTCTGCTTGTCCCCGAACTCCGTTCGCGCAAACGTAAGCGCATGTTGTCGAGTCCGAAAGGAAAGTCTCTCGCGGCCTACCTTCCCTATCATCGACTTCTCAGCCCTACGGTCGTGAAGCTGGACAACGGCGGGTATCTCGCTGCATGGAGCATTGCCGCTGAAGATGTCGGGGTTATTGGAGACGCGGAGATCCTGAACACCGCGTACCACATCGCGGGAACCATTGGATCTCTGCCTCCCGGTGCGACCGCTCAATTTTACGCAAAACGGGTTCCGTTCCGCGAATACGACCGCGCAATGGGTGCGGATCATCCCGTCTTAAAACTCCTCGATGAACACCGAGAGGGATTCTTCATGGAGAAAGAAGCCTGCTACACCACGCAGCGGACGCTCGTTCTTACCTGGAATCCACCGTCAGAAGGCCTTGAGAGAGCAAGGGCATCGTCTTCGTCTGGTGTTGACGCAAA
>Ga0302326_10019559_pt1 | contig 13979 bp, 13 predicted proteins | sample Palsa_T0_3_FD_202264 | JGI IMG/M metagenome (GOLD analysis project Ga0302326, IMG submission 202264) | Peat permafrost microbial communities from Stordalen Mire near Abisko, Sweden - Palsa_T0_3 | ecosystem: Environmental > Terrestrial > Soil > Palsa > Peat permafrost | place: Sweden: Abisko... | reverse complement strand
TAAATGTCTAAAGAGTTCCCAGCCACTGTCACCCGCCCACGGGGTGCCCGAAACGCAAAGGCCATGACTGGCACATGAAGTCAGCCCCGACCGCAGTGGCATTCACGGCTTCACTACCGCGTCGAAAAAATCGCCCACGGCTTCCAGGTCGCCCGGTGAAAATGGCTTTTGAAAGATTACCGGTACTCCCGCGGCGGCAAGCTCGCGGCGATCGGAGTCCGCCAGCCGCCCGCTCATGACCAAGCAGACGGGCGGATGCGGCTCGCCGGCCAAGGCGCGCACCAGCGCCAGTCCGTTGACTCCGGGCATCTCGAAATCGGTCAACACGAGTGCGACCCGCGCGGCGTTTTCCCGGTAGAGCCGCAGTGCCTCCGCTCCGTCGCTCGCGGTGAGGGTGCGCACGCCGCGGCGCGCAAACAGGCGAGCCAGAAGTGTCCGGATGGCCTCGTCGTCATCGACGACAAGCAGCGTGTCGCGGGCGGAGGCGGGTAGGTTCGGGCGGATGCGGCGGCCGGCGATGAGCTCGACGGTCCGGTCGGCAAGTTTGCGGAGCACGGCGTGGTCATCGGTGGTCGGGGTCCGGGGTAAGCGGTTGAGCACGCACAGCGAACCGACGGACAAGCCCTCGGGCAGGATCAATTGAAATCCCGCGTACGCCCTGAAGCCGCTCGGACCCCTGACGCTGGCGAGGTGGGAAACACGCGGGTCGCCCAGGCCGTCGGAAACGACAAAAAAGCCGCTGCTTCCAAGCGCATGCTGGCAATAGGTCAGGCCGCGGGGAATTTCGCGCGGCATCCCCGGGGCGGCGAGGACTCCGGCGGCGGCCTTGAACCAGCAGCGATCGGCCCCCATGAACGTGACCAGCGCCGCGTCATAGCCGGTGAGACGGGCCGCCTCGTCCGCGATCGCGTCAAACTCCGGTTCCGGCGGCGTGTCGACCAGGGCAAGGGATTACAAGAGCGCGAGACGAGCGCCTTCGCTTGCTGGCTGGATTCCAATCGACGCAGACATAAGGAGCAGGCGCTAATTTACAAATGCGAACATTGGGCACAATGAAATTCGGGGTCGATCCGACGGGTCATGACGCGGAAAGGGACATTTTTGGCAGCGGCACAACGCTCGCTTTTGTCGGGGGCCGGGGGGGGACAACGCCCCATGGTGCTGGCGCGGCGGGGCTGGTAGTATTTTCCATGGGACTGCCGGCATCGACCAGGTTTTGCATCGGATTCCTCACGGCGCTGCTCGGCGTTGCGTTGCTCGCGGGCTGCGCGGATCATTTCTCGGCCCTGTCGCCGGTCCCAATCACGCTTCCGGCAGGTCAGGCGGGGATTGCGGCTGCGCACTATGCCAGCCTGCGGCCCGGCGCCTTTGTGGTCAAGGGGCTGGGAAAGGGCATGATGCCGCTCTACGCGCCGGACACGATCCTGGTGGTCGAACCGGTTCCTTATCGCACCTTGCGCGAAGGCATGACTGTCCTGTATCAGAATCGTTATGGCCGATATGTCCATTACCTGGAAAGAGAGGGCCCGGGCGGATGGGTTACCCTCGGGGTGAATCAAAGCCGCGAAGACCCCAAGCCGATGGCACGGGAAGATTTCCTTGGGCGGGTCGTCATGGCCTTCGGACCGCCGCCCGTGCCCAAAGGGCATGTCATCGTCGGCGCGCCGTATTTGAGATCCACCCCACCGTGATGGGTCATCAAGCCGACGCGCTGGTTTGACAGTGTCTTGGCTATCTGCGCAAATTCGGTTGCCGCCTCATCGCTTGACGAACTTGCTGGCGTACCCTGAAATTTTCAACTCGGGGGTAAAAAAAACATGACGATCAAAAAGATCGAGATCGACCGCTTGAGCGTGACGTCTTCCAAGCCGTTCGATGCGGTGGTGGCCGCGCTGGAAGCGGGCATCGGGCATCCGGATATTGCAGAGTTTATGAAGGCAACCAGGGAGGCGCGGACTTTTGCCGCGTTGGAGGCTGCCGTGCAAAGGGGCCTTGGCAGCACCGGGTTGATGCTGTTCGCCAAATTCGATCTCGGCGCGATTCTGCGCAAGGAGAACGGGCTCGATACCCCAAAAATCCTGCGCTTTGTCATCGGCAATCCCCTTATCATGAAAGAAATGGCAAGGCATGTGCCGGACGCCGGCTCGTACGCCCCGGTGACAATCCTGGTGGATGAGCGGCCTGACGGCGTGCACTTGTCGTATGACAAGATGGCCAGCCTCCTGGCCCGCTACGAAAACCCCTCCGCTCTCGCTGTCGCTCGCGACTTGGATTCAAAAATCGAGGCGCTGCTCGTAGCGTCTGCGGTCTGATCGGCAGGTTCCTCGCTCCCCGGGAGGAACCGGATGCTCCCGGACGATACAAAGGTAGTGATGCCAAAATCCAAACTTCCAAATAGCCGCGATTCCGTCCCCGTTGCAGACAAGAATTCCCGGTCCCAGATCCCGCTCGTCAAATCACCGGAAGCGGCGAAACACGAGATAGAGAAGCTCCGCCGCGGGCGGGAGGACATGGAGTCCGCGCCTACGGAAGCGGATACGTCGATCCGGTCTTCGGTCGATTGACGCCCATCGGGCGGCGGCCGGTTACTGGGCCGGTGCGCGCTGATCGGGCGGGTCAGGCGGATTTCCCCGGCTCGCTGGGGATGCAGAGCATCAGAATGAGATACAACACGATGCCGGTGCCGTACAACAGCACGGCCACGCAGAATAATGCCCGCCACATCCACGCGGGAATCGGCGTCGCCTGACCGAAGGCGGCGCAGACGCCGCCCACCACTCTTCCTTTCCGAGGCCGGGCCAGCTTCCGAAGTTTTGTCCAGGTATCTCCGTTTTCTTCGTCGGGCGGGTTCATGGGAAAACTTTGCTAGGAAATTTTAACGGATAAGAAGCCAGGCAAATAGATACCGGCTTCGGGGAATTGCAAATTGCAAGCGACGTTGGCCAAGTTTCTTATCTAGGCTGATGAAGGGGCATTTGCCGCATATTGTCGTCCTGGGCGCCGGGTTCGGCGGCCTCACGTTTTGCCAGCGCTTTCCTTCGGGCGCGGCGCGGATCACGTTGATCGACCGGCAGAATCACCACCTTTTCCAACCGCTGCTGTATCAAGTGGCCACCGCAGGCCTGTCGGCGCCGGATATAGCCCAACCCATCCGTTCCATCCTGGCCGGAAAACCGGATCTGCAGGTGCGGATGGAGCGCGTGATCGACTTCGATTTGGCCACGAAAAAAGTGATGCTCGAGAAGTCCGCGCTGGATTACGATTACCTGGTGCTGGCGCTCGGCGGGGTCACCAGTTATTTTGGCCACAACGATTGGGAGCGGTTCGCCCGCGGACTCAAGTCGCTCGACGACGCCCTGGCCATCCGCCGGGATGTCCTGTTCGCCTTCGAACAGGCTGAAATGGAACCCGACCCGGAACGCCGGAAAAAACTGATGACCGTCGTGGTGATCGGCGGCGGCCCGACCGGGGTCGAATTAGCCGGCGCTTTCGCTGAACTGACGCGCAACGTTCTTTCCCGGGATTTTGAGCATATCGACCCCCGGCAGGCGCGGATCGTCCTGGTCGAGGCCGCCCCGAGGTTGCTGGGCCATCTTCCGGAGGATCTTTCCGCCAGCGCCCGACGGCAACTGGAGGCGCTCGGGGTCGAGGTGAAGACCGGCGCCAAAGTGACGGACATCCGCGAGGGTGAACTTGAGCTGGCGGATGGAGTGCTTGCAGCGGCCAATATCATCTGGGCGGCCGGGGTCGCGGCCAATCCCCTGACCAAAAAGGTGGGGGCGGAGACCGACCGGGCCGGGAGGCTCAAGGTGTCGCCCGACCTCAGTTTGCCCGGCCATCCGGAGGTGTTCGCGATCGGTGACATAGCAACCCTGGTGGACAGGAACGGGGTGACCGTCCCCGGGGTGTCGCCGGCGGCGATGCAAATGGCCCGGCACGCCGCGCTCATCATCGCGGCGGAGTGCCGGGGGGGAGGAAAGTCCTCCACCGCCCGGCCGGCCTTCGCCTATTGGGACAAGGGAACGATGGCGACGATCGGCCGCTCCAAGGCCGTCGCCATGATCGGCCCGATCCGGTTCAGCGGGTTTTTCGCGTGGCTCGCGTGGCTCGGCGTGCACCTGCTGTTTTTAGTCGGATTTCGCAACCGGCTGGCGGTCCTGCTGAGCTGGACCTATTCCTATTTCACTTACAAGCGGGGCGCCCGCCTCATTGTCGGGCTGCCGAAAAATCATTGAGCCGTGCGGCGGCGCGCGGCCGGCGTTTCGAGCCGGCCCCGCAGGTAGCCAACCATCAGGGCCGTGTACTCCGCTTCGACCGGCTGGCGGTCCCTCGGCTTGGCCTCGCTGCGCAAAAAGTTCAGGCCCCGGATCGTCTGGATGATGACGTTGGCCATCCGCAGTGACCCGTCCCGGGAAAGGCCGGGGTTCTTCAGCCGGAACATCCGGGCAAATCGCTCCCGGATGCGCTGCTTCACGGGCGAATCGCTCCGGATGCTCACCGGCGCATTCAGCACCGGAAAAAAGGCCGGGCGTTGGTCGGAGAATTCAACCATGAGGCTGATGATCCGCGCGCTCAGCTCGGCCGCGTCCAACCGGCCCAGGTCGGTCTCGATCCCCGCCCAGCGCGACTCCATCTCCGCCCCATACTGCTCGCGCAGGGCGAGGACGATCGCCTCCTTGTTCGGAAAATACTGGTAAACGGCGCCAATCGACGCGCCCGCCCGCGCGGCGATTTCCGTCATGGTGGCCGCCTCATAACCCACGGCGGCAATCAACGCCGCGGCATGCCCCAGGAGCGCCGCGACCCGCCGTTCCGAGCGTTCCTGGACCGGAACGCGGCGGCCGCCGGCGGCAGAAGGTGAGGATATGCTCATGTTGCCGTTGACAAATGTGAGGGTAGGCTCACATATAAGGCGCCGTTCCGCAATCCTGAATTTTCCCTCCCTCCTCCCTTGAAGGCATGAGCGCCACCTCCGCCCCGTCCGCCGGCATGCTTTATGGCTCCGACCCCGCGCTGCTTTCCCCGCTCGCGCGGCGGCTGCTGGACCGCGGGATATTGAAGTGGGCGATCACCCTGGCGGCGTCCCTGGGGGCCATCCTCGAGATCATCGACACGGTGATCACCAACGTCGCCCTGCCCGACATCCGCGGGAATCTCGGCGCGACGCTTTCCGAGGCGGGATGGGTTTCCACCAGCTACGCCTGCGCGAACGTCGTCATCATACCCCTGTCGGCCTGGCTCGGGTTCCGCTTCGGCAAGAAGAACTATTTCGTCTTCTCCCTCGTCGGCTTCACCGGGGCGTCGATGCTTTGCGGTTTCTCCACGAGCCTCGGGATGCTGATCTTTGCCCGCGTCATCCAGGGCATCGCCGGCGGCGGATTGCTGGCCAAGGCCCAGGCCCTGGTCTTCGAGGCCTTTCCCCGCGAGGAGCGTCCCCTGGCGCAGGCGCTTTTTGGGCTGGGGGTGATCGCCGGCCCCGCCTTTGGCCCGCTGTTGGGCGGCTGGCTGACCGACAATCTCGGCTGGCGCTGGATATTCTTCATCAATTTGCCGCTGGGCGTCCTGGCGGTGTGGATGTGCTACATCCTTTTCCCGGCCGACGAGCCCAGGCCATCGTCCCGCAAAACCTCGGTCGACTGGAACGGGATCGCCTACCTGGCGATCGGGCTCGCGGCGTTCCAGATCATGCTGGAGCAGGGACAGCAGGACGACTGGTTTGATTCCCACTTCATCGCCGGCATGGCGGTGGCCAGCGTGATCGGCCTGGGTTTGTTCATCCGGCGGGAGCTGGCGACGGAGCATCCGGCAGTGGATTTGCGGGTGCTGCGCTTTCCCTCGATGATCGGCGGAAGCATTTACTCGGCGATTCTCGGCATGGGAATCTACGGCATCATGTTTGCCGTGCCCGTGTTCGTGCAGGACTTTTTGCACTACACGGCGTTGCAGAGCGGCGAGGTCCTGGTGCCGGGCGCGATCGCCTCGGCGGTCGCCATGGTGGCGTACGGGAAGATTGCGAACCGGCTTCCGCCGCGCCTCCTCATCTGCATCGGGGCGATCCTCACCTCGGGGACGGGCTTCCTGATGATGACCTTGAATCCGGGCACCGGGGTGGGGCAGCTTTTCTGGCCGCTCGTGTTGCGCGGCCTGGGCAGCGTCATGATGTTCATGCCGCTCAGCATCGCCACCCTCGGACCGCTGCCGAAAAAGGACATCGCGGCGGGATCGGGTTTCTACAGCCTCACCCGCCAGCTCGGCAGCAGCATCGGGATCGCGCTCATCACCACCATGCTGGCCCGGCGCGAAGGCCTCCATCGGGCTATCCTGGTGGAAAAAGTGACCGCCTTCCGGCAACCGGCCGTTGATCGCCTGCACTTGATGGTGGAAGGGCTCGCCCACCATGGCGGCAATCCGTTCGCCATCCGGCAGACCGCCTTGGGGATCATTGATCGGATCATCAACGCCCAGGCGGCGGTCCTGGCTTATGAAGACATATTCTTTTATGTCGCCATCCTGTTCGTGCTTTCGCTGCCACTGGTCCTGCTGCTCGGCGGCAAACCAAAATCGGGTCCCGGGCGGGCGGCGGTCGCGGGGGAGGCCGCGGAGGCCGAAGCGGCGGTTCACTGAGCGGCCCACTCGAATTTTAAACTTAATCCACCATGTCCCATACCAAGCCGGCTTCCGGCGCCATTCCCACTCCGAAACATCCCCAGAAAAAAACGCGCGGGCCGGGCTTCTGGCTGGTCGTCAGCCTCGCTCTGGCCGGGGGCGGCGTCTGGCTGGTGGGCTTCGTGCATCGCGCCATCGTTTATGAGTCGACCGACGACGCCTATGTGGCCGGACGCCTGCATCTGATCAGCTCCCGGCTGGATGGTTCGGTGACCGCGGTGCTCGCCGACGAGAACCAGAGCGTCAAAGCCGGCCAGGTGCTGGCCCGCCTCGATCCGCTCGCCTCGGAGATCGCGGTGGACAAAAGCAAAGCGGCGCTGCACGCCGCCCAAGCCGATGTTCTCCGGGCCCGGACCGCGGTGGATCAGGCCACGGCCGAGGACACGCAGGCGGAGGCACAGGTGTCGGTGGCCGCCGCCCAGGTGCAACAATCCGAGGCCGAACTCGAGCTGGCGAATGTGAACCGGGGACGCAATGAGCAGCTATTTCACACCGACACCCGCACCATCTCCGAATCGGAGGTCGACACGAGCCGGAGCGCCGCGGCCGCCGCCGCCGCCACCCTGACCGCGGCCAAGGCCGGCCTGGCGGCCGCGGAAGCCAAGGTCCGCGTGGGCGCGGCGGTCATAGAATCGGCGCAGGCCCAGGTCGCCGCCGCCACCGCCAAGGTCGAGGCGGCCCACGAGGCGGTGCTCGATGCGGAGCGCGAGCTTTCCTACACGACCATTTCATCGCCCGCGGATGGCCGGATCGGCAACAAGAACGTGGAAGTCGGCAATCGCGTGCAGGTCGGCCAGGCCCTGTTTGCGCTGGTGGAACGGGACTACTGGGTCACCGCCAATTTCAAGGAGACCCAGCTCCGGAAAATGAACGTCGGGCAGCCGGTCGAGATCACCATCGACGCCGTTGGCGGCCATCGCTTCACCGGAAAAGTCGAGAGCCTGGCTCCCGCCACCGGGGCTGAATTCGCCCTGCTGCCCCCGGACAACGCCACGGGAAACTTCACCAAGGTCGTCCAGCGGGTGCCGGTGAAAATCGTCTTCGACCCGGATGCCGTCGCCGGCTTCGAGGATCGCCTGAGCCCGGGACTGTCGGCCGTCGTCAGCGTTAAAATCAAATGAGCCCGAGAATAATATTCGCGATCGTCGCGTGCTGCACCGCGGCCCCGCTTTTCGCGAGCGACCAGCCGTGGTGGGGCATTTTTCACGACGCCGCCCTCGACCGCTTGGAGCGGGACGCCCTGGGCGCAAACCAGGATCTTCGCCAGGCGGTGGCCCGGGTGATGGAGGCGCGGGCGCGAGCCAGCGCGGCGGCGTCCGGCCTCTATCCCGTCGTTTCGGCGCCCCTGCTGGCGACCCGTCAGCGGACCACCAACACCGGCCCAATCACGACCTCCCGGCTCATCGGCAGCGGTTTTTTCCCGGTCACGCCGGGCACAACCCTCCCGGAAACCTTCGCCGGCCAGGCGCTGGCCAACACGTACAGCGACTTTCAGGCGCCGCTGGCCGTGAACTATGAGATCGACGTGTTTGGACGGGTCCGGCACGCCTACGACCAGGCCCGCGCCAATGCCGAGGCGTCGCTGGCGGATCGGCAGGCCGTCAGGCTCAGCCTCACCGCGCAGGTCGCCGCCAATTACTTTGCCCTGCGGGCGGCCGATTCCGAGGTGGCCGTCCTCCAGCGCACCGTCGGTCTTCGCACCGATGCCGAGAATATCCAGCAGCAAAGGGTGAAGGGCGGGGCGGCCAGCGACGTCGACCTGCTCCGGGCACGCGTGGAAAAATCCAACACGGAAGCCGATCTGATCGACTCCATCCAGGAGCGCGCCGAACTTGAGGACGCCCTGGCGGAACTTTGCGGCCAGCAGGCCGGCGGGTTTCACGTGGCGCCGCGGCCGCTGGATCAAGATGAGCCGCCGGCGGTCCCGGCCACCGTGCCGGCGCAATTGATCAGCCAACGGCCCGACCTGGTCGAAGCCGAGCACCGGATTGCCGCCGCCGGCGAAGGCGTCAAGGCGGCCCGCGCCGAATTTTTCCCCGTGGTCAATGTGCAGGCCGGATACGGTTTTGAGAGCTCCGAGGCCAACCAGCTATTGGAGAACCAAAGCCACACCTGGTCGATTGCCGGCGCGATCAACATCCCCATTTTCGACGGGGGCCGAAACGCGGCGGACCTCAAGATCGCCCGCGCCCAGAACGAGCAGGCGGTCGATGCGTATCAGCAAACGGCGCTCGCCGCATTCAGGGAGGTCGAAAATGCGCTGGGCAACCTGCGGCAGCGGGCGCGGCAAGCGGATGCCCGCCGGCAGGCGGCGGAGGACGCGCGCCGGGTTTTTGACGCCTCGCAACGCAGCTACACCCAGGGCGGCATGACCTATTTTGAGGTCATCGATGCCCAGCGCGTCCTGCTGAATGCCGAACTTTCACAGGTGCGGACCCTCGGCATCCGCTATGCCGCCACCGTCGACTTGATCAGGGCCGCAGGGGGCGGTTTCGGAAACCCGGGCGGCGGCTCCGGGCGGTAAAATCAGCCGCCGATCTTCAATTCCTCGTCAAAACAGACGGCGACCTTGCCGCATTTGCCGGAGGCCATGAGCGAGTAGGCTTCACCAACTTTCTCGAGCGGAAAACGGTGGGTGATGAGATCGGCCGGATGCAGATCCCAGCGCACGAGCCGCTCGACCAGCTCCATCATGCGCCAGGTCGAGGTGACCCAGGAGCCAACGAGCGTCTTCTGGTCATGAATCATGTCCGGGGACGGATTGATCTCCATCCGCCCGCCTTCGCCGATCAAAACCATTTTGCCCCACTTCCGGGTGGCGCGGAGCGCCATGGCGCGCGCGGCCGGGTGCGCGGAGCAGTCGATGGCGCGCTCGACGCCGTGGCCCCCGGTCAGCTTTCGGACCTCGGCCTCGTTCTCCGGACCGGCGACGAGCACCTCGTCGCAAAGATCCAGCTCCCTCGCGATCTGGTTGCGTTCCGCGATCGCATCCACCCCGATGATCTTGCTTGCCCCGAGTTTGCGGCAAAGTGCGGCGGCGGCCAGGCCAACCGGGCCCAGCCCGGTGATCAGGACGGCGTCGTTGCCGCTGACGCCGATCTTAATCAGGCCTTCGTAAACGGTCCCGAATCCACAGGCGACCTGCGCGCCGTCCGCATAGCTGAGTTCCGGGGGCAAACCGACCAGGTCCTTTTCCTCGGCGATCAGGTATCCCGCCATCGCTCCGTCCCGCTGCCAGCCGTAGGCCCGGCGCAGGGTGGGGTGCGTGCAGGAAATCATATAGCCGCGCCGGCAATCGTCGCAGAGCCCGCAGCCGGAAATATGATAAACGATCGCGCGGTCACCCGGCTTGAATTGCCTGCAGCCCGGGCCGGCTGCGACCACCTGCCCGCACGGCTCATGGCCGGCAATCACCCCCTGGTAGCCCTCCGGGCCCTGGCCGAGGTGCTCGTGATAAATGCAGCGAATATCCGATCCGCAGATCGTCGAGGCTTTGATGCGCAGCAGGACCTCCCCGGGTCCGGGCTGGCTCACGGCATATTCGCGGAGCTCGGTTGTGCTGTTGCCGGGAAGAATGGCACCCTGCATTTTGTCCGGTATGGCTGCTGGCATGGCGATTTTCCAGGTTACCTGGCGATGGCCCCGTCGAGGTCCCACAGATCCTCCCAATCCCTGGCGGTCTGCCACAGGAAAACCTGTCCTTTGACGAGCCGGCAATTGCGGTCGATTTTTGAAATGGCAGACATTTCCCCGGGGGTAAGCGGATCCTCGACCGCCGCCTTCAGGTTCGCGACATAATTGCGCGGGTTGACCGACATCGGAATCGGCACCTGGCCGCGCTGCACCGCCCACTTGATGCAGATGGCCGCCGGATGAACGCCGTGCGCTTGCGCGATGGAAACGATCGCGGGGTCCGCGATGTCGACCGTGTCCTCCGGCGTGCGGTCGCGCTGGGGACGGCCCGGGGACCCCAGCGGGCAATACCCGATCGGCAGCAGGCCGCGGCGGACGACGTATTCGAAAAGCCCCGGCTGCTGGAAATGCGGGTGAAGCTCCATCTCGTTGCAGCAGGGTTTGACCGCGGCGTCGGCCAGGAGCAGGTCCAGCTTCGGGATCGTCATATTCGAGACGCCGATGTTGCGCGCAAGCCCCCGGGACAACAGTTGCTCCATCGCTTCCCAGGTCTTCATGAAATCGGCGTGGATATAGGGCCGGGCGTCGGCGCTGCGGGAGTCCACGCTGCACCCCGGCGGATGGAAATTGGGGAAGGGCCAGTGGACGATATAGAGATCCAGATACTCGAGGCGAAGATCCTCCAGGGAGCGCAGGCACGACGCGATGACCGCTCCAGGGGCGTGGCAGTCGTTCCAGGCCTTGGAGTTGATCCAGAGCTCATCGCGGGGAATGCCTCCCCGCACGATTTGCTCGATTGAGCGCCCGATTTCCCGCTCGTTGCCGTAAACCGAGGCGCAGTCGAAATGCCGATAGCCGGCCGCGGCCGCGCCCAGCACCGCTTCCGCCACGGCACCGCCGGAAACGTGGTCCGACCCGAAGGTCCCCATGCCCACGACGGGAATCTGTCCGGCAGGCATCGGACGGCGCGGCACGCGGCCGGCATCGACGGAGGAATTGTCTGGGGAGGCCATGGAACACCATTTCATCATCCCGGGGCGGCGATTTCAAGTAGCATGGTCCGAAGGAATAAATTCGACCGGCGGCGATCCGGCACTTAAGGACTACCACCCCATGAGAATTCCCTGTCGCCCCCGGATTGCGGTCATCGTCACGGCCCTGCTGTTTCAGACCGCAGGCATCAAACCGGCCGCCCTGGCGGCAATCCCGGGACCGGAGCCTTTCACGGCCCAGTTGACCGAAGTCGACGGCGTTCAGGCGATCATCAGCCTGAAACATCCCAAGCTGGTCAATCAGGATCTCGAAAAGCTGATGGCCGGAGTCCCGGAGACGGCGATGCTGCGAACGATCCTCACCCAGTTGGCCCCCTACGGCTACCCCGAATTTTCTGAAGTCGCCGCGGGATCCAACATCGGCGTGGCGATCCTGAGTCCTTCCGGAGCCGAATTCAAAAACAGATCCGCCGTCCTCATCGGATTCGCCAAGCTGAAGGAAGGGGGGAAATTGTGGACGCTGCTGGGCCAGAGCGGCCTGGTTATCCAGCGGCACGGCGACTGGATCCTCTTCGCCAGGGCCGGCGCGGATATCGCAAAATTAAAATCCCCCGACGCCGTCATCGCTTACCTCGAAAAACCCCAGGCGGAGGATCTCCGATTCTGGGGCCGCGCCTCGCCGGAGTTATTCGCGCTCATCAGGGACAAGGTCTCTCCCGGGTTGGCGGCCAAGGCGGCCAGCCTCGCCCCCGAAAAACGGAAAGCGGCGGCTGACTACCTGCATGTGCTGGCCGCGATGCTCGGACAGATTCACGACGCCGGCATCGCGCTGTCGTTCGAGGACGCCGGCATCCGGTTGTCGTATTTTGTCCAGTTCCGGCCGGACACCCCGGCCGGGATATTGCTCAGCTACGGCGCCGGTCCGGTGCCCGCGGTCGCGGGCTATATCTCCGCTGACGCCCTCGGGACCTTTGTCTCCCGGAACAATCCCAAGGCACTCAGCAACTTTGCCGACTCCGTCTTCGATTCCCTGATCGCGGTCGACTATCCGCCAATGTCCGAACGCCTGCGGAAATTAAAGACCAGCTATGAGGAATTCATGGCGGCCAGCGACGGTGGGGGAGCAGGCACGTTCAATCTGGCCGTAGTGGAGGCTAACGGCCGCGAGCAGCTCAAACCGCGGTTTTTCTACGTCGCGTCGGGCCATATCGGCCGCGAAGAGGCGCAAGCCTATTTCAGGCAGAGCCAGACGCTGAACAATCCGCTCGCAAAACTGCTCCGCCTGAGCGGGGGACCGGGCGCCGGGATGGCTCCCGTCGAAAGCCACTCCGCCTACGCCGAGAACGCCCTCACGGTCGCGGACACTTCCTTCGACTGCCTGACCGTCTCGAGTTCCATGGGTGGGGTGCCGTTTTCGAGCGTGACAGAGTACATTGGCGTGATTGACGGCAATATGGTGGTGGCCGACAGCGCGGCGACGCTCAAAAGGCAATTGCCCGCCTTGCGGGCTGGGATCACGCTGGCAGACGCCATCCCGGTCTCTGATGCCCCCGGCGAATATGGGCGCGTGACCCTGAACGGGAGCAAACTCGTGGAACAGTTCGCGGTCGCGGCCAAGCTCGATCTCAACGACGAGGACGTCAAGGCCCAGATCGCCAGCCTCAAGGCGGCCTTTGCGGCCGCCGGACCGGCGGTTGCCGTGATGACCGCGGGCCACGCCCAGGGTGTCCTCACCCTTTCCGTTCCCTACAAATTCATCTCGGCCAGCATCAATCTCGGCACGTATATGAGCGCGCAGAAATTCAATTTGCTGGGCCTCCTGGCACCGGGCGCCGCGCTTGCCGCCTCCCCCGTTGCGGTGAATGTCGCCGTGGCACCGACGGGGACGCCCGATGAGTGGAGGGAGCGGTATCTCCACGGTCTGCAACTGGCCCGGGAAGGCCGGCCCGCCGAGGCGCTGGCGGAATATCTCTGGTGCTACGACGAGGACATGCAGCCCGGCTCCAGAATGGGCGGCGGACGCGCCGCGATGCTTATCCCCAACATCGCCAGTCTCGGCAAACAGTACCCGCCGGCGCTCCAGGCGCTGCGCGACCGCCGCGCCCGCGCGGAGGAACGGCTCAAATCCAATCCGGACGACCGTTCCAGCGTCTACGTTTTTGTGGTGCTGAATCGCGGCCTCGGTGAAAACGCGGCCAGCCTCGCTTATTTCGACGGGCTCCCGCCCCAAAGCGTCTCCCGCATTCAGCTCAGGCGCCTCCTTTATCCTCAATTTATCGAAGCCAGGCGCTACGCGGACGCCTTGGCGGCAAAACCCTATGACCAGTATCGCCGGGAACTCGCCGGCTACCGCCGTTTTCATCCCACCTCACCCCGCCTCCAGATTAATCAGACGGCCTTTATCGTCAATTTTGAGGCCAATGAAGCGGAAGTCCTGGCCGGAGCCGGGGATGCCGTCCGCACCCGGCAAATTATCACCGAAATGCTGACCGTCGACCCCTCGCCGAAGACGCTTGCGATCCTCCAGGAGCATTTGGATCGGGCCGGCCATGGCGATTGGGTGGCTGAAGAAAGCAGGAAACTGTCCGGCGCGGGCGTTCAGCCACCGCCGGAACCCGCCAGTCCCTAAAAGCGAAAGACCCTCCGGTCCATGCCGGAGGGTCTTCGCTTTTTCGCGGAGGGGCCAGA
>Ga0302326_10019557_pt1 | contig 13980 bp, 11 predicted proteins | sample Palsa_T0_3_FD_202264 | JGI IMG/M metagenome (GOLD analysis project Ga0302326, IMG submission 202264) | Peat permafrost microbial communities from Stordalen Mire near Abisko, Sweden - Palsa_T0_3 | ecosystem: Environmental > Terrestrial > Soil > Palsa > Peat permafrost | place: Sweden: Abisko... | reverse complement strand
CGCATCGGCCGGTCATCCGGCGCCGGTGCTCGCGCTGCCGGGCGGCAGCGTGATGCTGCTGCCCAAGGACGGCGTCCCGCTGGGGATCGTCGACGAGCTCGGCGCGACCGACTGGACCTTCACCCTTCCGCCCGGCGCGACGTTCGCGGTGTACACCGACGGGCTGATCGAGTATTCGCGCGACGCGATCGAAGGCGAGATCCGGCTGCTCGACGCGATGTGCGACGCTGCCGTGCTGCAGGGCACCGAGCCCGCCCGCGCGCTCGTGCGCCGCATCTTCGCGACGCGCTCGAACACCGACGACGTCGCCACGCTGACCGTCTCCGCCGCCGACGTGGCGAGCCGGTCGTTCCGCTTCACCTTCAGCGCGCTGCCGATGGCGGTGCCGATCGTGCGGCGCAGCCTCGACCGCTTCGCCGCGCGGCTCGGTATCGGCGAAGACGACCGGTTCGCGTTGCTCACCGCCACCGGCGAAGCGATGGCGAACGCCGTCGAGCACGCCTACAACGGCTCGCCCGGACTGGTGCGGATCGAAGCGCAGGCCGCCGACGAAACGGTGACGGTGCTCGTCGAGGACGACGGGAAGTGGAAGCCCACCCAACGCCGCGACGAGCGCGGCCGCGGCTTGCCGATCATGCGCGCGCTGATGGACGCCGTCGAGATCCGGACGCACCAAGCGCGGACCGAGGTCCGGTTGACGCTCGCGCTCGACGCACGGCTCGCTCTGTAAGCGCAGTCACACGACGCGCGCCACGCCGTTCCCTCGCTCGAGCGGGCGTCAAACGTGCCGAACGACCCTGGGGCCCAACCGTTCCTTTCGTGCAATGTGCGGGTACGACGCCCCCATGCTTGCCGGCACCGCTGAAAAAAACCGTCTTCTGAGCGCGCTCGCGCCGGCCACGCGCTCGCTGTTCGAGGCCCGCATGACCGTGCACGGCGGCGGCCTCGGCGACGTGCTGCAGCGTCCCGACGCGGCGATCGACGCGGTATGGTTTCCGTTGTCGGGCTTCGTGTCGACCTTGCGACCGCTCGACGGCGGCGCGCTGGTCGAGGTCGATGCCGCCGGGGCCGAGGGCTTCCTCGGCACCGAGCTCGTGCTGGGCATGCAGAGCACGCATGACACCTGGATCGTGCAGTCGCCCGGACGCCTCGCGCGGTTGGACGCGCAGACCTTTGTCGACTCGCTCGAGCGCGATGCAGTATCTCGCACATCGGTGCGGCGCTACGTCGCCGCGATGCAATCCGTGCGCGGTCAGTGGGTCGCGTGCAACGCGCGGCACACCATCGAGCAGCGCTTGGCGAAATGGCTGCTCGGCACGCGCGACCGCGTCGGAGACGACATCCAGATCACCCAGGACATCATCGCGATGATGCTCGGCGTTCGGCGCGCCAGCGTGGTGACCGTGCTGGGCCGGTTCGTCGATTCCGGCCTGGTCGCGCACGGCTACGCGCGCGTGCGCGTGCTCGATCCGGCCGGCCTCGCCGCGGTATCGTGCTCGTGCTACGCGAAGGCGGCCGAGATGTTGCGCAAGGGCCTCGTAGCATAGGGCTGCCGCCGGCCGGGCCGAACGGCCGCCGGGATGTACGACTACCTCGTCGTCGGCGCGGGACTCGCCGGCAGCACGCTGGCCGAACGGCTCGCAAGCCAGCTCGGCGCAACCGTTCTGGTGATCGACAAACGCCCGCACGTAGCCGGTAACACCTACGACCCTGTCGGCGAGGACGGCCTGCGCTACCATAAATACGGGCCGCACGTCTTCCACACCAACGCACCGCACGTCGTCGCGTACCTGAGCGCCTTCACGCGCTGGCGGCCCTACGAGCACCGCGTGCTCTCGCGCGTCGGGGACGAGCTGCTGCCGATCCCGATCAACCGCACGACGATCAACCGGCTGTACGGCTTGCAATTGGACTCGCCCGGGGTGGCGCGGTTTCTGGCCGCGCGCGCCGAGCCGGCCGAGCGCATCAACAACTCCGAGCAGATGATCCTCGCGCGCGTCGGGCGCGAGCTCTACGAGACGTTCTTTCGCGGTTACACGCGCAAGCAGTGGGGCGTCGATCCCGCCGCGCTCGACGCCAGCGTGTGCGGCCGCATCCCGACCCGCACCGACGACGACGACCGGTACTTCGGCGACGCGTTTCAGGCGATGCCGGCCGACGGCTTCGCCGCCATGGTCGGCCGCATGCTCGACCACCCGCGCATCGAGGTGGTGACCGGGATCGACTTCGCGACCGCCGCCGATCGCGCGCGCTTCGATCGCGTGATCTACACCGGACCGATCGACGAGTACTTCGGCTTCGCGTTCGGACGGCTGCCGTATCGCTCGCTGCGCTTCGAGCTCGAGACGCGCGACCGCGCATGGGCGCAGCCGGTCGGCTGCGTGAACGAGCCGTCGGCCGACGTGCCGTACACGCGCACGACCGAGTACAAGCACCTCACCGGCCAGCAGCACCCCAAGACGATCCTGAGCCGCGAGTATCCGGCCGACGAGGGCGACCCGTACTATCCGATCCCGCGGCCCGACAACCGCGAGCTGTACCGCAAGTACGCGCGGCTGGCGGCGGCGCAGCGCAACGTCACCTTCGTCGGACGGCTCGCCGAGTACAAGTACTTCAACATGGACCAAGTCGTCGCGTCGGCGCTGGCCGCGTTCGACGACCTCGCCCGCACCGCCGCCGTCGCGTCGTAGTGAATTGTCATACTGAGGCTCTCGAAGTATGGGCTTCGCCGGAACCGACGGTCGCGCGGATCGACGCGTCGCGCCGGCGCGACCAGCTGGCGGAGACCGGACACCAGCACCGTGACGGCGACCTGGATCTGATCGCGCGCCTCGGCGTGCGCGCGAGCCGCTATCCGGTGCTCTGGGAGAAGGTCGCACCACATCATCCCGAGCTGCGCAACTACGACTGGGCCGCGCGGCGGCTGCACGGGCTGGCCGAGCGCGGCGTCGAGCCGATCGTCACGCTGCTGCATCACGGCTGCGGTCCGTCGTACACGAGCCTGCTCGATCCGGCCTTTCCGCAGCTGTTCGCGGACTACGCCGGCGCGACGGCGCGGCGCTTCCCGTGGATCAAACGGTGGACGCCGATCAACGAGCCGCTGACGACGGCGCGCTTCTCGACGCTGTACGCGGTGTGGTATCCGAACCGTTTCGGCGACGACGCCGCCTTCGGCCGGGCGATCGTCAACGAAGCGTCGGCGATTGCGGCCGCGTGCGAACGGATTCGCGACGCCGTTCCCGACGCGCGCTTCATGCTGACCGAAGATCTGCAGAGCTTCAGCGCGGCCGACGAACGCGTCGCGGCGTACGTCGCGCACAAGCGCGAGCGCATGTACTTGTCGTGCGAGCTGCTGCAAGGCCGAATCGTCGACGGCCATCCGATGCATCGCTACTTGACCGAACGCTGCGCGATCGGTGCCGCCGAGCTCGCCCGGCTGGCGCGTCGGCCGCAGCCGCCGGATCTCATGGGGTGGAACTACTATCCGTACTCGGAGCGCCGGCTCGATCACGACGGCGCGACCGGGCACCGCAACGTCGGGCTGGTCGAGGTTGCGCCCGAGCAGATGAACCTGCGCGCGCTGCTCACGCGCGCGCACGCACGACTCGGGTTGCCGTCCGCCCTGGCCGAGGTGCACGTGCACGGCGACGAGCGCGAGCGAGCGCGCTGGATGCTGCAGCGCTTCGACGACGTGCAGGCCGTGCGCGCCGAAGGGGTGCCGGTAATGGCCTTCGGGGCCTGGGCCGCGTTCGGCATGATCGACTGGGGCTCGCTGCTGCGGCGTTCGGACGGCCTCGCCGAAGACGGCATATATACGTACGCGGGGGCGGATGGCGAACCCGAGCCGACCCTGGTCTGCGACGTCGTCCGCGACCTGGCCGCCGGCCGCCCCGTCAGCCCGCCGGCCGAACCCGGTTGGTGGGAACGGCCCCCTGTGCGTTTTTGCTCGCCCTGAGCGGGTACCATGCGACCGTGGGTTCGTCCGATGCCCACCGGTCGGCCCCGCGGAACATCCGCCCGTATCGACCTCTCCGGAGGACGGTGCGCGCGGACCCCGCCGGGGTGCCGCTCAGGTTCACGCGAGGAGAGGCCGACAGATGGAGAACCTAGTGCTGTGTCCTTGCGGGCACTCGCTCGTGCACCACGACTATGCAGGCTGCGCCGGGGACCGTCTCCGCCGCTGCGATTGCGAGCGCGACCGCTACACGGCGCTCGAGGCGGCCGTCGCCACCGCCGCCCGCTCGGATGCGGCCCTCCAGCACGCCTACCGCTCCCGGAGCCACGACGCGGCATAACTCCCACGGCCGCGGGTGACATTCGCGCTTGACGGCGCTCCCGCGGCGGTGCTAGGATACGTCCCTATGCCCCTCGGCGGATAGCGGCATAACGGAAGAGCGAGGACCCCTCACTCCGGTGGGGTGGTCGTTGCCTTTTCGCGTTTCACCCCTGCCGAGCGCGCGTGAACCCACGCAGGAAGATCCTCAAGAACAGAATGGCGACGAAGACGACAGCGGACAAGCCCAAGACGACGCGCAGCCGCAAGAAGACCGAAGCGGCAACGCCCGCGCCGAACGGGTCGGGTACCGCGGTCAAGCAAGAGAACATTGCGAACGCGAGCTTCCACGTGCCCGAGGAAGCGTTCACGGTCGAGCTTCCCGAGGATCCCGGCGCCAAGCGCAGCCGCCATTCGTTCGCGAAGATCGCCGACGTCCTGCAGCTGCCCGACCTCATCGAGCTGCAGAAGGCTTCCTTCAAGTGGTTCATCAGCGACGGTTTGAAGGAAGCGTTCGACTCGATCTCGCCGATCAAGGACTTCACCGGCAACCTGGTGCTGGAGTTCGGCGAGCATAGCCTCGGCGAACCGAAGTACACGGTCGAAGAGTGCCGCGAGCGCGACATGACGTACAGCGCGCCGCTGCGAGTCCGCGTGCGCCTCATCACCGCCGAGTCCGGCGAGATCAAGGGTATCCCCGACCAAGAGATCTTCATGGGCGATTTCCCGCTCATGACCGACAAGGGCACGTTCATGATCAACGGCGCGGAGCGCGTGATCGTGAGCCAGCTCGTGCGTTCGCCCGGCGTGTACTTCTTGGCGGACAAGGACACCAACAACCGCGACACCTACAACGCGACGATCATCCCCAACCGCGGCGCTTGGATCGAGTTCGAAACCGACAACGGAACGAAGAACGACGAGACCGAGGGCACGATCGGTGTCCGCATCGACAAGAACCGCAAGATCTACGCGACGACCTTCGTGCGCGCGCTGTCGCGTCCGGACCTCGGGCTGAACTGGGAGTCCGACGAGGCGATCCTCGATCTGTTCACCTACGAGCACGGCGACGGCACCGTCAAGCCGTCGGCCTTGATCGCCAACTGTCTCGAAAAAGACAAGGACATCAAGACCAAGGAAGACGCGCTCAAGGAGATCTACAAGAAGCTCCGCCCGGGCGAGCCCGAGAACGCCGAGAACGCCGAGAAGCTGCTCGAGTCGCTGTTCTTCGACGAGAAGCGCTACGATCTCGCCGGCGTGGGCCGCTACAAGCTCAACGGCAAGCTCGAGGGCGCGCGCGATCCGAAACTGCGCGAGTACTCGTCGGCCGGGCTGCGCCCGCCGGTCAAGGACCGCAAGGCACTCACCCGTGAGGACATGATCGCGGTCCTGCGCCGGCTGATCAAAGTCCATGCCGGCCGCGTCAACAAGGACGACATCGACCACCTGGGCAACCGGCGCATCCGCTCGGTCGGCGAGCTGCTGCAGAACCAGTTCCGGGTCGGCTTGCTGCGCCTCGAGCGCGTCGTGCGCGAGCGCATGACCGTTCAGGACATCGAGACCGTCACGCCGCAGGCGCTCATCAACATCCGCCCCGTCGTCGCCGCGATCAAGGAGTTCTTCGGCTCCTCGCAGCTCTCGCAGTTCATGGACCAGACCAACTCGCTGGCCGAGCTGACGCACAAGCGCCGGCTGTCGGCGCTGGGGCCGGGCGGCCTGTCGCGCGAGCGTGCGGGCTTCGAGGTTCGCGACGTCCACCATTCGCACTACGGGCGCATCTGCCCGATCGAGACGCCGGAAGGTCCGAACATCGGGCTGATCGGTTCGCTCGCGACCTTCGCGCGCGTCAACCGCTACGGCTTCATCGAGACGCCGTATCGCGTCGTGAAGGACGGGATCGTCTCGGACGAGATCCGCTACTTCACGGCCGACCGTGAGGACGAGTTCATCGTCGCGCAGGCCAACACCGAGATCGACGCGCGGGGCAAGATCATTGCGTCGTCGGTCGTGGCGCGCTACGCCGAGGAATACGTCGAAGAGCCGCCCGACAAGGTGCAGCTCATGGACGTCTCGCCCAAGCAGATCGTCTCGGTCGCGACGGCGCTGATCCCGTTCCTCGAGCACGACGATGCCAACCGCGCCCTGATGGGTGCGAACATGCAGCGTCAGGCCGTGCCTCTCTTGCGCCCGCAGGCGCCGGTCATCGGCACCGGGATGGAATACCGCGCCGCCAAGGACTCGGGCGGGTGCGTGCTCGCGCGCAACCACGGCGAGGTCACGGCGGCCGACGCGCACCAGGTCGTCATCAAGCACGACGACGACGGGCTCGAGCACGTCTATGACCTGCTGAAGTTCACCCGCTCCAACGCGGGCACGTGCATCAACCAGCGCCCGATCGTCGCCGTCGGCGACAAGGTCGTGCGCGGCCAGATCCTCGCCGACGGTCCGTCGTCGGATCAGGGCGAGCTCGCGCTGGGCCAGAACGTGCTCGTCTCGTTCATGCCGTGGGAAGGCTACAACTACGAGGACGCGATCCTCATCTCCGAGCGCATGGTCAAGGACGACCGGTTCACCTCGATCCACATCGAGGAGTACGAGTGCGAGGCCCGCGACACGAAGCTGGGCGCCGAAGAGATCACGCGCGACATCCCCAACGTCGGCGAGGACTCGCTCAAGGACCTCGACGAGAACGGGATCGTGCGCATCGGCGCCGAGGTCCGTCCCGAAGACATCCTGGTCGGCAAGGTCACGCCCAAGGGCGAGACCGAGCTCACCGCGGAAGAGCGCCTGCTGCGCGCGATCTTCGGCGAGAAGTCGCGCGAAGTGCGCGACACCTCGCTCAAAGTTCCGCACGGTGAGAAGGGCAAGATCATCGACGTCAAGCGCTTCTCGCGCGAGAACGGCGACGAGCTCTCGCCCGGCGTCAACCACCTCGTGCGCGTCTACGTCGCGCAGAAGCGCAAGATTCTGCAGGGCGACAAGATGGCCGGCCGGCACGGCAACAAGGGCGTCATCGCCAAGGTGCTGCCTGAGGAAGACATGCCGTACATGGAAGACGGCACGCCGGTCGACATCGTGCTCAACCCGCTGGGCGTGCCGTCGCGCATGAACCTCGGGCAGATCATGGAGACCCACCTCGGCTGGGCCGCCGCGATGCTCGGCTTCCACATCGCGACGCCCGTGTTCGACGGCGCGCATGGCTGCAGGACGCGGGTCTCCCCGCCGACGGCAAGACCTGGCTGCGCGACGGGCGCACCGGCGACCGATTCGGCCGTCCGATCACCGTCGGCTACATCTACATGCTCAAGCTCGCGCATCTCGTCGACGACAAGATCCACGCGCGCTCGACCGGTCCGTACTCGATGATCACCCAGCAGCCGCTGGGCGGTAAGGCGCAGTTCGGCGGCCAGCGCTTCGGCGAGATGGAAGTCTGGGCGCTCGAAGCGTACGGCGCTGCCTACACGCTGCAAGAGCTGCTCACGGTCAAGTCCGACGACGTCGTCGGCCGCGTCAAGACGTACGAGGCGATCGTCAAGGGCGAGAACGTGCTCGAGCCGGGCGTTCCCGAGTCGTTCAAGGTGCTCATCAAGGAGCTCCAGTCGCTGGCGCTCGACGTCAAGGTCCTCACCGAGCAGCGCGAAGAGGTCGAGATCCGCATCCAGGACGACGACATGGCGGAGCGCGCTCAAGAGATCGGCCTGCTCATGGGCGACGAAGATCCGCGCCTGTCGCAGACGGCGCTGGCGGAACGCGAAGCCGAACGCGATCGCGTCTCGCAAGCCGCCGCGGTCGCCGCGATCGGACTCCCCGAGGAAGAACTCGAGGAAGCCGAAGAGGGCGAAGAGCCGGTCGCCGTGGTCGAAGAGCCCGAAGAGGAAGAGGAAGAGCTCGACGATTCGGCTCCGCTGGTCAGCGCCGGACCCGCGCGCGGACGTGCGCCCGACGACGATCTCTTGCCGACCAGTCCGCTGGGCGGACTGCGCGCGACGATGACCGACGACGGCGAGATCGTCGTCGACGAAGTCACCGACGAAGAAGTCCCCGTCGCCGCGGAAGAAGACGACGTCGACGAAGGCTACGTGCTCGAGGACGAGGACGAAGAGCTGGCCGAGGAAGCCGAAGAAGACGAAGGCCCCCTCGTCCACTCAACCGACGACGATTACTAGAACCTAGTCGTCGCGGTCGTACAAAAAGGTTGAGCGCCGCTCTCAAGAGCGGCGCTCTTCCATTCGGGATCGGGGTACGACCGTCGTATGACGACTACGACTACGGGCGGGAGCTGCGCGCACGAGATGTGTTTGTGCACGCGGCCGTATCCGCCGAGCGCGCAAGCTACGTCGACCGCGCGGATCGATCCGAACGGCGAGTTCTGCAGCCGGCGCTGCAGCGAGCAGTCACACGGCGCGATGGGCGACGACGGCTGCGAATGCGGTCATCCGCCGTGCCAAGCGCCGGCCGACAAAGACATCCCGCCGATGTAACGTCTCGGCCGATCCGCGGCTACGTGCGTTCGCGGGAGACGAGGCGGAGGTAGCGGCGCGGTTCGAAGGTGTTGTCGGCGTCGATGCGGCGGAACGCTTCTTCGCGCACTTCGGTGGCGAGCTGGCGGCGCTGCTTCATCGCGGTGTCGAGCTCGCGGAAGGCGCGCTCGAAGTCGTCGCCGTCGAGCGTCGAGATCTGCTTTTTGAGGCGGTCGATGTCGCCGTGCAGGCGGCCTTGCAGCTCGTGGCTGACCTCGCGCTCGACCTGGCCGATGCGCGCGAGCAGCGCGTTGAGCTCCTCCACGGTCGGTAAGCCGAACGCGGTGCGCGCGGGTTCGGCCGGCGCGCTGTGCGTGCGCACGCTGCGCGGACGATTGCCGGGCCGCGGCGCGTCGAAGGCCGGGTAGACGCGGATGATCGACTTGATCCGCTGCGGTCCTTTCGGCGACTGCAGGCCCTCGGCGATGCCGGCCATGATGAGCCGCGACCGCAGCGCGGTGTCGTTGATGACCCGCAGGTGCTGCGGGTCGATACCGACCGGGCGCCGAGTCGAGCCGAAGAAATCATCGTCGCGAGCCAAAGGGAGGCTCATCGCCTTCTCCCAGAGATTGGCGCGCGCGCTACGTGTTCCGTTCACGTCACTCGGGGTTACGTGACGGGTTACACGTCACCTCTTCGGTCTGTCGTTCGATTCGGCTTCGGCGATCTCGGCCAGCGTGATCGCCCGCTCGCCGGCGAGCATCCCGGTGTCGTCGGCGGCGACCACCGCATCGTCGAAGCGGTCGAGAACGCCCTCGTCGTCGGCGTCGGGGGCCCGTTTGTCGTCCTTCATATCACTTCGTCTACCCCGAGAAGGGCTCGCCTGAGCGCCCCGTCGGGCCTCGGGCGGGGTACACTTCGGGCATGCCGAGCAAAGGAAAACGCGGCGAGTTCGCTCCCCTACCGTCGACCCTGGAGCGCTCGCCCCAGAAGGCGCAAGATACCTACGAAGACACCCTCGAGCACGCCGAGCAGACCTACGGCGGCGACGAGGAGCGCGCGCACCGCGTCGCATGGGCGTCGGTCAAGCACTCGTTCGAGAAAGTCGGCGACCACTGGGAACCCAAGGACCACAAGGGACCGTCGGATCCGCGCTCCGCGGAGGGCGGCCCGAACGCCTCGGGTGCATCGTACGGCGGCGTCGACGTCATGGGCAAGACGAAAGATCAGCTGCTCGACGAAGCGCGCCGGCTCGGCGCGCACGCGACGACGCACATGACGAAGGCGGAGTTGGCCACCGAGATCGAGCGCGCCAACAAACGCGAGGACAGAGCGCGGCGCGAAGGCCGCTAGGGGCAGGTCCTCAGGGGGGCGGTCCTTAAGCCGAGGTCCGGTCAAGTTCATCCGGGCCACGGTGGCGCGGGGGTCGCAACATGCTGGAGTCGGCGCGGCGCACGCCGGTTGGCCGGAGCCCGATCGTCGATCGGATCGCCGATTGCGACCTGATCTCGTTCGACGTGTTCGATACGCTGATTTTTCGCGCCGTGGCGAGGCCGATCGACGCCTTCGAGCTGGTGAAGCTGCGTCTGCTCGAAAGCGAGACGGCGCTATTCAGCCCGTTGATCGTCGACTGCTTTCCGGCCAACCGGGTTCGAGCCGAGTCGCTCGCCCGCGATCGGATGACGCTGTCGAGCGGCCGGGGCGAGGTCACGCTGGACGAGATCTACGCGACCTTCGCGCAGCTGACGGGAGCGGCGCCGGACGTCATCGCCGAGCTGCGCCGCACCGAGTTGGAGATCGAGCGGAAGCTCGTGTATCCGAACCCGGCCGCGAAGGAACTGTTCGAGGCCGCGCGGGCCGCGGGCAAGCGGATCGTCCTCTGCTCCGACATGTACCTTCCGTCGGATGCCGTTCGCGAGCTCTTGGCCCGTTGCGGTTACTTCGGCTATGAGAAACTGTACGTGTCGGGCGAGGAGCACCGCAGCAAGCACCGCGGTACGATGTTCTCGCACGCAGCCCGGACGCACGGCGTGCGGCTGGACAGGATGCTGCACGTCGGGGACGACGAGCACAGCGACGTCGCGATCCCCGGAAGCGCCGGCTGCAGCACGCTGCACTTTCCGCGCCAGCGCGTCACACGCGCGACGCCGGCCGCCTGGATGGACGCGGAGAACGCGGCCATCATTCGATCCATCATTCAGGGCCTGCAGGAGAAGCGGAGTCAGGTCGACGCATCCGCCTCGTCCGAACCGTGGTGGGATCTGGGTTACCGCGTCTTCGGCCCGCTGCTCGTCGGCTTCATGCTGTGGCTCAAGCGGATCGTCGCGCAGAACCCGCCCGACAAGCTGATCTTCATTGCGCGCGACGCGCATTTCTTACGAGCGCACATGCGGCGGTTCTTGTCCGAGCTCGAGCCGCCGATCGACATGGAGTACGCCTACGTGTCGCGCGGCTCGCTGCTTCTGCCGAGCCTGACCGACTTTCCGCTGCAGCGGCTCAAGCACTTGGTCTCCGGCAAGTCGAGCAGATCGGTCGGCGAGCACCTGCGGCGCCTGGGGCTCGAGCCCAACGTGCTGACCGGGATCATCAGGTCGGTCGGCTACGACTCGGCCGAGGACGTGGTCGCCAACGGCGATCCGAAGATGGAACTATTGCTCGGGAAGCTGCAGCACGGGATCCTGACCGAGAGCGCACGGCTGCGGCCCTTGGCGAAGAGCTATCTCGAAGGGCTCGTCGGCGACGCGACGCAGATCGTGCTGGTCGACGTCGGATGGGTCGGCAACACGCAAAGTGCGTTCGTTCACCTGCTCGAACCGAGCCGTCCGCAGCTGCAGGTCCGGGGTTGCTACGTCGGCACGTTCGACAACGCGCGGGACAACGCGTATCCCGGTCATCCGATGTACGGCTGGCTGACCGGCGGCTCGGACTCGCCGGTCGCGGAACGGAACTTCTGGTGGGCCGGCGGCGTGGAGCTGCTCGAGTTCGCGATGACGGCTCCGCATCCGACGACCCTGGGATACGCGAGCGACGAAAGCGGTGTGGTCACGCCGACGTTCGAAGCTGATTCCGCCGACATGGCGATGGGCCGCCTTGCCCAGAGGCTCCAGCTTGGGGCCGGCGAATTCGTGCACGACTTTCTGTCGGTTTTCGGCGACATTCCGGCCGCCGGACTCGACGGCAAGGCCTGGGCAGGCGAATACTTCCGCCTGGTGACCGCCCCGACGCCCGAAGAGGCGGCGCTTCTGGGCGATGTGACTCATAGCGACGCGGCCGGCGAAACCTCGCGCCGTCTGCCGCTCGCACCGCTCATCTCGGATCCCGATGCGGCGTTCGAAACGGCGCACCGGTCCTTTTGGAAGGCAGGGTTTCTGGTGCGTAACGGACTGCTGGACCTGTCTCGCGACGATCGGTTTTGCGAGGAGATTTACGTTGCGCTGCATCCCGACGTGAAAGCGGCCGTTGAGTCCGGCGCGTTTTCGTCCGGACACGAGCACTGGATCAAATTCGGCTGCGACGAAGGCCGCTGCGCGTCGTGGTCCGGGTGGGTACGCGAACACTGCCTCTTGGGCGAAGAGGCGTAGCACGCGTGCCGTCGCAAGACCGCCCGAAGGTCGGGATCGTCACCCGAACCAAAGACCGCACGGTGCTGTTGAAGCGCGCACTCGACAGCGTGATCGCGCAAACGTATCAGGACTGGTCGCTCGTCATCGTCAACGACGGCGGACCACCCGAGGCGGTCGATCGTCTGGTCTCGCGGTACCTGTCCGATGCCGGCGGACGCATTCGCGTGATTCACAATGCCCGATCGCTCGGCATGGAGGGCGCGAGCAAGGTCGGTATCGACGCGATCGACAGCGATCTGCTGGCCGTGCACGACGACGACGATAGTTGGGCCCCGGAGTTCGTGGCGACCGCGGTCGCGGAGCTGCAGCGGCGCCGGGATCAATTCCCGAGCATCCAAGGTGTCGCCGCTTATGCGAACCTGGTGACGGAGCGGATCGTCGGCAACATCGTGCACACTGATGCGATCGAAGCGTTCAACGACTGGGCTCCGCCGGGATTCGTGAGCTTGGACCGCATGCTCGCGTCGAACTTCATTCCGCCGATCTCCTTTGTGTTCACCCAAACGGCATTTCGCGAGCTGGGCGGCGTGTACGAGGCGATTCCGTACCTCGGGGACTGGGATTTCCTGGTCCGTTTTCTCTGCAAGTACGACATCTATATGATCCCGCAGTACCTCGCCTTTTATCACTGGCGCACGGCGGCGGACGCGACATCATACGGAAACAGCGTGATCTCCGAGGTCGACCGCCATCACTGGTACCGGCAATACCTGTTGAACCAGTGGCTGCGGCGAGACTTCGCGAGCGGCACGTTCGGCGTCGGCGCGTACGCGAATCTGCGCAACCGCGTCGCCGCGGAAATGAAGACCCTTCTCAACAAACTCGAATCCGACGGAGCCCTTGTGTGATGACGCTGCTCAACCGAACGACACTGTTATTGGGAGCACTAGCGGTGTTGTCCGCTTGCGGCGGTCAAGGCTCCACCGGCAGTCCGCCGACCACCACGTCGGCTGGGCTCCCGACGTCGGTGCCGCCGGCTCTGCCCCTGACGGCAGAGCCGCCGCGGCCGAGCTTTATGAGCACCATACCGGCAGCGCCGCTCACGACATCGTCGGTCAAGCGATCGCCGCTCGGAAACGGCACGCCGCCGGCGTTCTTCAACGGTCAGGTTGCGCTAGCCAACAGCATCTACTATTTGAAGTTCCCGAACAACAACGTCTTCGGGTACTATGCATGGTTGAGCGCCATGACGACCACGCAGGTCGAATACATCGGTCACGTCGACATGGGGACCGAGGCGTTCTACGACGGGAACGATTCCATCGGCAGCATCTATTTCTACGATTTCGCGAGTGGACACTGGTGGTACACCGGCGCTCAGTTCCCGTTCCCGTACCTGTACGACTTCAGCTTGAGCGCGGTCCTGTACTATTACCCCAACACCGGAAGCGCCGGGCACTACACGAAGAATCCACGGTATTTCTACAACTTCTCCAACGGTCAGATCATCACGCTCCCGAGCGCCACGCTCACGCCGTCGTCGTTGAAGTTCACGGCAATCGGCGCGGCCGCGGCAAAGACGTTCACCGCGTCGGAGTCCGGCTACACCGGCGGCTTCACGATCAACGCGACCGCCTGCAGCGGCATCGCGACGATCAGCGCACCGCAAGGCGATACGTATACC
>Ga0302326_10019556_pt1 | contig 13980 bp, 13 predicted proteins | sample Palsa_T0_3_FD_202264 | JGI IMG/M metagenome (GOLD analysis project Ga0302326, IMG submission 202264) | Peat permafrost microbial communities from Stordalen Mire near Abisko, Sweden - Palsa_T0_3 | ecosystem: Environmental > Terrestrial > Soil > Palsa > Peat permafrost | place: Sweden: Abisko... | reverse complement strand
GCCGCGGCCCGGCGCTGGGCTGGAGTCTCGCGCTGCTCCCGGCCGCGCTGATCGGCTACGGCGCGGCCGGGACGCTGTGGCTGGCGGCAGCCGCGCTGTTCGCGGTCGGCCTGGTGTACATGGGCGCGCTGTCCGGGCTGCAGACCGTGGTCCAGCTCCGGGCACCGGCGGCCTACCGGGGCCGTGTCCTGGGCTTCTTCCTCGTGGCGCTCGGCGTCGCCTACCCGGTCGGCGCCCTGGTGCAGGGACCGGTCGCGGACCACATCGGGGTCGGCGCGACGACGGCCGTCGCGGCGCTGCTGCTGGCCGTTGCGGGCCTCGTCACCGCCCGGCGGCGGCCTGCCTTCATCCGGGCGATGCTGGCCACTGACCAGCCGGAGCCCGCCCAGCCGGCCGCCGATCCGTCCGGCGGCGCCGAGGCTGCCGGGCAGTGCGCCGTCAGCGGCACCCGGCCGCGCATGGCACGCTGAGGGGCATGCCCGTGAAGGCCACCAGCAACGGCCCGCCCGCCCGGCGGCGCGGCCGCGTGCGCGACGACACCATCGAGCGGCTGGACGCCGCGATGGGCGCGCTCGGCACGGCCGCCATGCTCTCGATGGACCGGCGGCTGCCCTGGTTCCGCGGCATGTCCGCGGAGAACCGGTCCTGGCTGGGCCTGGTCGCGCAGGCGGGCGTAGCGGCCTTCCTGGACTGGATCAAGCACCCGGAGCGCACCCGCCCCGCGGTGGCCGGCGAGGTCTTCGGTACCGCGCCGCGGGAGCTGGCCAGGGCGGTGACGCTGCAGCAGGCCGTGGAGATGGTCCGGGTCATCGTCGACGTGGTGGAATCGCAGGTCGACGAGCTGGCCGCGCCGGGCGGCGAGGCCGAGCTGCGCGAGGCCGTGCTCCGGTACACGCGCGAGATCGCGTTCGGCACGGCCCAGGTCTATGCGCGCACGGCCGAGGCACGCGGCGCCTGGGACGCCCGGCTTGAGGCGCTCGTGGTCGAGTCGCTAGTCCGCGGCGAGGTCGACGAGAGCGTCCAGTCCTGGGCGTCGGCGCTGAACTGGTCCTTCAGCCCGGTCTCGGTGATCGTCGGGACGGCCGGCGAGAGCGTCGCGGCGCCGGGGGGCACCGAGGCCGAGGGGCTCATCGACGAGTTCCGCATTCTCGCCCGGCGGGCCCGGCTGGACTTGCTGGCGGGCGTGCACGGCAGCCGGCTGGTCCTGATCGTCGGCGGCGCCCCCGATCCGATGGAGGCGGCCAGGCATTTCACCGGCCGGTTCGGCCCCGGCCCGGTGGTTGTCGGCCCGGCCGCCCCTGACCTGCAGTCCGCCGTCGCCTCGGCCGGGGCGGCGCTGGCCGGCCTGCGTGCTGCCGACGGCTGGCCGGAGGCACCGCGCCCGGTGCTCGCCAGCGATCTGCTGCCGGAACGCGCCCTGGACGGCGACGACTCCGCCCGCGCCACCCTGATTGACAGCGTCTACGAGCCGCTGCTGCGCGGCGGCGCTGCGCTGCTCGATACGGTGATGACCTACCTGGAGCAGGGAAACTCGCTCGAGGCGACCGCCCGCCTGCTGTTCGTGCACCCCAACACTGTCCGGTACCGGCTGCGCCGGGTGGCCGAGCTGACCGGGATTACTCCAGGTGACGGCAGGGGCGGGTTCACGCTATGGACGGCCGTTGTACTGGGCCGTTTGGCGCACAAGCGAACATGACTTGTAGACTTCCCACATAACCGCGCGCCGAAAGTTCGTTTACTTCGGCATAGGTATGGCGGACTCCTACAGTGCAGGCTAGAGCAATGCTCCTCATCGCAGCTCCCGGTCAGGGTGCCCAGACACCGGGATTTCTCTCCCCCTGGCTGGAGCTACCCGGCTTCTCCGCCCGGCTGGAGGCCTGGTCGCAGCTCGCCGGATGCGATCTGATCCGGTGCGGGACAACCGCCGACGCCGAGGAGATCCGGGACACCGCCGTCGCGCAGCCGCTGCTGGTGGCCGCCGCGCTCGCCGCCGCGCTCGACCAGGTCATCACCGGGGCCCACCCGGTCAGCCGCCAGTCCGTGGCTGTCGCCGGCCACAGCGTGGGCGAGCTTGCCGCGGGCGTGCTGGCCGGAGTGATCTCCGCTGAGGACGCGATGCGGCTGGTCCGCGTCAGGGCTGACGGCATGGCAGCCGCCGCGGCGGCCGAGCCGACGGGCATGACCGCGATACTCGGCGGGACCGAGGCTGACGTGCTCGCCGCGATCGAGGCGGCCGGGCTGACTCCGGCCAACGTGAACGGCGCGGGCCAGATCGTGGCCGCCGGCACGCTCGTCCAGCTGGCAGCTTTCGCGGAGAATCCGCCGGCCGGGGCCAGGCTGCGGCCGCTGTCAGTCGCGGGCGCGTTCCACACCCATCACATGGCGCCGGCCACCGATGCGCTCGCCGCCGTGGCGCAGACCGTTGTCGCGGCCGACCCGTACCGCCCGCTGATCTCCAACCGGGACGGCGCGGTGGTGAAGTCCGGCCCCGAGTGGCTGGACCGCATCATCAACCAGGTCAGCGCTCCGGTCCGGTGGGACCTGTGCATGCAGACCATGGAGCGGCTCGGCGTCACCGCCATGATCGAGCTGCCGCCAGCCGGAACGCTAACTGGCCTCGCCAAGCGCGGGCTGCGCGGCATCCAGCTGGTCAGCCTCAGGACGCCGGACGACCTGACCGCCGCCCGCGAGCTGCTGGCCGAGCACGCCGACAGCCACGATGACCACCACGCGCCCGAGTGGCGGCTGCTGGTAGCGCCGATGGCGGGCACGTTCCGCGCTCCGCCGGCCGATGCCGCCGCACCCGGCAGCGTGGTGGGCGGCGCGACCGACCTCGGGCACGTCGAGATGCGCGGCGGGAATCATGTCGTCGCGGCCTCGTTCCCGGCCACGATCATCGAATGGCTCGTCGAGGACGGTGACCCGGTCAGCGCGGGTCAGCCGCTGGTGCGGCTGCTGCCGGAGGCAGCAGGCCCGCAGCGGCTGAGCGCCGTCCGCTAACGTCCACCAACCCCGCCAGAAAGGCAGCAGATCAGATGCGACTCACCGACGGTCAAGCGGGCGCTCGGGTGCTGGCTTTCGGCGGCTATCAGCCCGCCAGAGTTGTCACCAACGACGAGCTGTCGCAGACAGTCGACACCAACGACGAGTGGATCCGCAGCCGCGTCGGCATCGAGAGCCGCCGGATCGCCGGGCCCGATGAGTCGGTCGCCGACATGGCCGTCCAGGCTGGCGGCAAGGCCCTCGCTGCCAGCGGGCTGTCCACCTCCGATGTCGACCTGGTGATCGTCGCGACCTGCACGCCCGAGGTCCAGATCCCGAACACGGCCGCAACCGTCGCCAAGCGGCTTGGCATCGTCGCGCCGGGCGCCTACGACATGAACGCGGCCTGCGCCGGCTTCTGCTACGCGCTGGCCAACGCCGCCGACGCGGTGCGCACCGGCACCGCGAAGAACGTCCTGGTGATCGGCGCCGAGAAGCTGTCCCAGTGGATCGACTGGACCGACAGGTCGACCTGCATCATCTTCGCCGACGGCGCGGGCGCAGCCGTCGTCAGCCCGGTCGCCGACCCCGGTGACGCGCCTGGCGTCGGCCCGGTCTACTGGGGCAGTGACGGCGGCCTGGCGGACAAGATCTTCATCAAGGACCGCGACTCCTTCATCTTCCAGGAGGGTCAGGCCGTCTTCCGCTGGGCCACGAGCGCGCTCGCGCCGATCGCGCTGAAGGCCTGCGAGAAAGCCGGCGTCGAGCCGACCGAGCTGGCCGCGTTCATCCCGCACCAGGCGAACCTGCGGATCGTCGAGGCAATCGCGCGCAAGATCGGCGCGCCGCAGGCAGTCGTTGCGCAGGACATCGTCAACGCCGGGAACACCTCGTCGGCGTCGATACCGCTCGCGCTGTCCCGGATGATCGAGCGCGGCGAGATCGCCTCCGGCTCGAAGGCGCTGCTGCTCGGGTTCGGCGCGGGCATGTGCTACGCCGCGCAGGTGATCACGGTACCCTGACCCCCGCCCCGGTCTGAGGGCGGTCATTTCACACAGCAAGAGATCCCGTACAGAGATCCCGTACAAGGAGAGCAGAAGAGCAATGGCATTGACGGAGCAGGAAATCCTCGAGGGTCTTGGCGAGATCGTCGACGAAGTCGCCGGTGTGCCGGCCGACCAGGTCACCCCGGACAAGACGTTCGTCGACGACCTCGACATCGACTCGCTGTCGATGGTGGAGATCGCAGTCGCGGCGCAGGACAAGTTCGGCGTCGAGATCCCCGACGACCAGCTGAAGGACCTGAAGACGGTGCAGGACGTCATCGACTACGTCCGCCGCGCCGAGGTGTCTGCCTGACGCCGGGCGTCGCAGGGCTCACGGGCAGCGGCCCGTGAGCCATTCTGCGGCTCCCGTGTCAGGCCCCGACTCGACGAGGAGCAGAAGGACAGTGGGTACAGACCGGACACGCGTCGTCGTCACCGGCCTGGGCGCGATCACTCCGCTCGGGACTGACGTCCCGAGCACGTGGGACGGGCTCAAGGCGGGCCGGAGCGGCGTCCAGAAGCTGACCGACGACTGGGCGGCGGAGCTGCCGGCCAGGATCGCAGCCTGGGCGGCCGCCGACCCGGCCACGCTGATCGACCGGGTGCAGTCCCGCCGTCTGGACCGCTGCGAGCAGTTCGCGGTGGTTGCGGCTCGCGAGGCGTGGGCCGACGCCGGGTCCCCCGACGTGGACCCGGAGCGGCTCGGTGTCGTGGTGTCCAGCGGCATCGGCGGTGTCGCGTCGACGCTGTCGGCCTATGACACGCTGAAGGAGAAGGGCTGGCAGCGCCTGTCGCCGTACACGGTGCCGATGCTGATGCCGAACGGCTCGGCCGGATGGCTCGCCATCGAGCTGAACGCCAAAGCCGAGGTGCACACGACAGTGAGCGCCTGCGCGTCCGGCGCCGAGGCGATCGGCTACGCGATGGACATGATCCGCGCCGGCCGCGCCGACGTGGTCCTGGCGGGCGGGACTGAGGCCGCGATCATCCAGCTCAACATTGCCGCGTTCGCTGCCATGCGGGCGCTGTGCACCACCCGCAACGATGACCCGGTCAGCGCCTCCCGGCCGTTCGACAAGGGCCGCGACGGGTTCGTGCTCGGCGAGGGCGCCGGCATGGTCATCCTGGAGTCCGAGGAGCACGCGGCCGCCCGCGGCGCGAGGGTGTACGCGATCGCGGCCGGCGTCGGCTACTCCTCCGACGCGCATCACATCGCCCAGCCTGACCCGGAGGGCGCAGGGCTCAAGCTCGTGCTCCGGCGCTTGCTCGCCGACGCCGGCCTGAAGCCGGAGCAGGTCGTGCACGTCAACGCTCATGCGACGTCCACTCCGGCCGGCGACGTCGTCGAGGCGCAGGCGATCGCGTCCGCACTCGGCGAGGCCGCGTCCGGCGTGGTGGTGTCCGCGACCAAGTCGATGACCGGTCACCTGCTCGGCGGCGCGGGAGCCGTCGAGTCGGTCGCGGCGATCCTGGCGCTCCGCGACGGCATCGCGCCGCCGACGATCAACCTGGAGGACCCTGACGACGACGCCGGACTCACGATCTCGGCGCAGCCGCAGCCGCTGAGCAAGCGCGCCGACGGCCCCATGGCTGTCATCAACAACTCGTTCGGCTTCGGCGGCGCGAACGTCGCCCTTGCCTTCACCGGAGCCTGATCCCTTGTCAACGCTTCCGAGCGTGCCGAGCGTGCCGCCAGAGCAGGACGCCCCCGTTCCCCCTGAGGAGATCGACGTGACAATGCTGGATTCTCCGACAACGGCCCGCCGCCACCCCCAGGCCCAGAACGGCAAGGCCGCCGGCCCGGCGGCCCCGGCTCGCCCGGCAGCCGCTAGCCCGGCCGCCGGCGCCCCCGCGGCGAGCGCCCCGGCGCCGGCGCACCAGAGCCTCAAGCGTGACCCGCAGTCACGCCTGGAGGCCCTCTTCGACGCCGGCACGCTCGAGCTGCTCCGGCCGGCCGACGACAGCGGCATGCTGGCGGGATCGGGCAGCATCGACGGTGTCAGAACTGTGGCGTTCGCCAGCGACCCGCGGGTCCAGGGCGGCGCCATGGGCATCGAGGGCTGCCAGGTCATCGCGGACGCCTACAACCACGCGGTCGGCAGCGGCGCGCCGATCATCGGCCTGTGGCACTCCGGCGGCGCCCGCATCCTGGAGGGCGTGCAGAGCCTGCACGCTGTCGGCCTCGTCTTCGCGGCCATGACCAGGGCCTCGGGCAAGGTGCCGCAGATCTCGGTCGTGCTGGGCGCGGCCGCCGGCGGTGCCGCCTACGGTCCGGCACTCACCGACCTGGTCATCCTCTCCGAGCAGGGCCGCATCTTCGTCACCGGTCCCGACGTTGTGCGCAGCGTCACCGGCGAGGACGTGGACATGGCCAGGCTCGGCGGCCCCGAGCCGCACAGCCGCCGGTCCGGCGTCGTGCACCTGGTCACCAACACCGACGCCGATGCGCTGGACAAGGCCAGGCAGCTGGTTGTCCTGTTCGGGCACCAGGTCACCTCCGACGATGTCCGGCTGCCGGACACCGACCTGAGCGCGCTGCTGCCCGAGTCGCCCAAGCGCGCCTACGATGTTCATCCGCTGATCGGCGGCCTGCTCGACGGCCCCGGCATCGAGCTGCACCCGCGCTGGGCGCCCAACATCGTCACCACGCTCGGCCGGCTCGGCGGCCGGACGGTCGGCGTGATCGCCAACAACCCGCTGCGCCTCGGCGGCTGTCTCGACGCCACATCGGCGGAGAAGGCGGCCAGGTTCGTCCGGATGTGCGATGCCTTCGGCGTGCCGCTCGTCGTGGTCGTGGACGTTCCCGGTTACCTGCCCGGCGTCGGCCAGGAGTGGGACGGCGTCGTCCGGCGCGGCGCGAAGCTGCTGCACGCGTTCGCCGAGGCGGTCGTGCCGCGGATCACGCTGGTGACGCGGAAGGCCTACGGCGGCGCTTACATCGCGATGAACTCCCGCGCGCTCGGCGCCACGAAGGTGTACGCCTGGCCGGGCGCCGAGCTCGCCGTCATGGGCTCAGTCGCCGCGGTCCGCATCCTGCACCGGCGCACCCTCGCCGCGGCCGCCCCGGAGGAGCGCCAGCAGGTCGAGGCCCAGCTCGCGGCCGAGCACGAGGAGATCGTCGGCGGGCTGTCGCGCGCGGTCTCCGTCGGGGTCATCGACGAGGTCATCGAGCCGGACAAGACCCGCCAGGCCATCCTGGACGCGATCGCGGCCGCGCCGTGCCAGCGCGGCCAGCACGGCAACATCCCGCTGTAACCGTCCGGTCCGCGGAACCGGACGCGAACAGCAGGTCGCCGGCCGCTGTCGGCTGGCCGAAGGATCGGTTGCAGAGCTGAGGAGCTCGCAGCGGCACGGGGAGTCTGGTGGTGCCCCCGCCTCCCCGTGCTCAGGAGCCCGCCAGTGCTGCCGCAGCTTCGCACCGACCGACGACGCCGCGCCCTGCTCCTCCGGCACTGGCTGGCCGTCCTGCTGCTCTCCGGCGGCCTTGCGCTGCGCGTGCTCACCCAGCTCGCCTATCACCCGGCCATCCTGTACATCGACTCGCTGAAGTACCTGTACAACGCCTGGACCGGAGCTGATCCGGTCGGCTACAAAGTCCCGCTGAAGATCATCCTGTCCGTCGGCGACCTCGGCACGGTGACCGCCGTTCAGCATCTGCTTGGCCTGCTCATGGCGGTCCTGCTGTACGTGCTGCTGCAGCGCCGCGGGGTGAGCCGCTGGCTGGCGGCGGTGGCCGTGGCCCCGGTCCTGCTGGACGCCTACCAGCTGGAGGCCGAGGCCACGACCATGCCGGACGTGATGTTCGAGGCGTTCATCGTGGCGGCACTCGCGGTGCTGCTGTGGCAGCCGTCAGCGTCCTGGCTGGCGGCAGCGGCGACCGGGCTGATCCTCGGCATCGGCGTGACCGTCCGCGAGGTCGGCCTCATCCTCCCGGTCTACATTCCCGAGGTCACGCTGAAGCACAGCCGGCTCGCTGCTCGCACTGGCCGGCCGCCGGACGAGCCGGCGCTGCCGCCAGCTCGCACTGGGTAGCCTGCTGTTCTTCGTCAGCGCCGCCGGGCTGCTCCTGGTCGCGGACCTGTACGTGTTCTCCTGGCGCTATCAGCTGCCCGCACTGGTCACGCTGCCGTGCGCCGGCGTACTCGGTGCCGCCGCGGTTGCCGACCAGGTAAGGCAGCGTCGCGCCGCGAGGGCAGCCCGGCCGCAGGCGCCCTCACTCGCCCCGCCGGCCGCCCGGCGCCGCGCCAGCACGGGAGTCGCCGGTGCCGGCGCCGCTGGCAGCGGGGTTCCCGGCCCGGCAGTCACGCCCTGACGGAGCGCGGACGGGCGCGCAGATGCGCCCGCTCGCCCTGCGCACCGAACAGGCTGAGCACCTCCACCGCATCGCCGCCCGCGCTGCCGAACCAGTGCGCCAGCCGGGTATCGAACTCGGCCGCCTCCCCTGGTTCCAGGATCAGGTCCTGGTCGCCGAGCACGACCCGCAGCCGCCCGTCCAGCACGTACAGCCAGTCGTAGCCCTCGTGCGCCTTGGGCTGCGGCTCGGTGCGCGTGGCCGGGATGATCATCTTGTAGGCCTGGACCCCGCCGGGGCGGCGAGTCAGCGGGATGACCGTCAGGTCGCGGTAGCTGCGCGGGCGCAGGTGCACCCGCGGGTCACCGGTCAGCGGCCCGCCGACCAGATCGTCGAGCTGCACGCCGTGGGCCCGTGCGAGTGGCAGCAGCAGTTCCAGCGTGGGCCGCCGCTGGCCGCTCTCCAGCCGGGACAGCGTGCTGACCGAGATGCCGGTCGCTCGCGACAGCGCGGCCAGGCTGGTGTCGCGCTGCCGGCGCAGCGCGCGCAGCCGCGGCCCGACTGCGCTCAGGACCTGGCCGAGATCGTCATCCATCGGGTCAGTTTGCCAGAACGGCAAAGTCTTTTGCCAGGCCGGGCTCCCGCCGGGACACTGAGCCCATGACTGAGCACCAGCACGCGCAGCACGACGCCGACGAGGACTTCGGGCACATGCTCACGCGGGAATTCTGGGACGACCGCTACGGCTCCGCGGAGCAGATCTGGAGCGGCAGGCCGAATGCCCAGCTCGTCACGCAGGCAGCGAGCCTGACGCCCGGCGAGGCGCTCGAGGTCGGGTGCGGCGAGGGCGCGGACGCCATCTGGCTGGCCGCGCAGGGCTGGACCGTGACCGGCGTCGACGTGTCTGAGGTCGCGCTGAAGCGGGCCGCCGGGCACGCGGCCGCCCGCGGCGACCAGGTCGCGGACCGCATCACCTGGCAGCGCGCGGACGCGCTCACCTGGGCACCCGCGCCGTACAACTTCGACCTGGTGTGCGCGCAGTTCATGCACATGCCCGGCCCGGACCTTGAGTCACTGCACCGCCGGCTCACCGCAGCCGTCCGGCCGGGCGGCACGTTCCTGATCGTCCTGCACTATCCAGACGATGTGCGCAAGCACATGGCTCCGCCGTCAGCGTTCCCAACAGCGGCGCAGCTGGCGGCCACCCTCGACCCGGCCCGCTGGGATGTCATGGTCGCGGAGGCTTTCGAGCGGATGGGCATCGACCCTGACGGACAGCCCATGATGATGCGTGACACCGTGCTGCGGGCTGTCCGCCGGGCCTGATGCAGAGGCGCCGTTACCGGTTGACGGTGCCCATGTCGGCGTACCGGTCGCCGACCGGCTGCGGGACGTTCTCGTTCAGCCAGGCGAGGTCCTCGTCGGTGAGCTTCACGTCGGCGGCGGCGAGGTTCTCTTCCAGGTAGGAGCGCCGCTTGGTGCCGGGGATCGGCACGATGTCCTCGCCCTGCGCCAGTACCCAGGCCAGCGCCAGCTGGCCGGGCGTGCAGCCCTTGGTCACGGCGAGCTGCTCGACGATGCTGACCAGCACCACGTTGCGGTCGAAGTTCTCTCCGGCGAACCGCGGGAACCGGCCGGCCGCCCGCGAGTCGCCCTCCGGCAGGTCCGCGGCGCTCTTGAACGAGCCGGTGAGGAAGCCGCGGCCGAGCGGGCTGTAGGCGACGAACCCGATACCGAGCTCGCGGACCGTCGGCAGGATCTCGGCCTCGACGTCGCGGGTGAACAGGCTGTACTCGGTCTGCAGTGCCGCGATCGGGTGCACGGCGGCGGCGCGCCGGATGGTGGCGGCGCTTGCCTCGGACAGGCCGAGGTGCCGGACCTTGCCGGCCTGCACCAGAGAGGCCATGGCGCCGACGGTGTCCTCGATGGGCACGGAGTTGTCGACGCGGTGCTGGTAGTACAGGTCGATGTGATCGACGCCGAGCCGCGACAGGGAGGCATCGCAGGCCTGCAGGACGTAGTCGGGGCGGCCGTTGATGCCGACGAAGGAGCCGTCCTCGCGGCGCTCGTTCCCGAACTTCGTGGCCAGCACGACCTCGTCGCGCCGCCCGGCGATGGCCTGGCCGACCAGGCGCTCGTTCGTGAACGGGCCGTACATGTCGGCGGTGTCGAGGAAGCTGCAGCCGAAATCAAGCGCCCGCTGAATGGTCGCGATCGACTCGCCCTCGTCGCCGGTGCCGTAGAACTCCGACATGCCCATGCACCCGAGGCCGATGGCGGAAACTGACAGTGATCCGAGGTGTCGTGTCTGCATGGCTCTATGATACCGGAGGCGCCTCCGGTACGGTAATCAGGCGATCGCCGCGCGGGAATGCCGCGCGAAGCCGGCGCGCTGAGCATAGGCATGAACGCCGAACAGAACCTGGATGCCGAACCTTCGGAGCCGGCCCCGCAGGTACCGCTGGGAGTCCTGGATTTCGTCGGCATCGAGTACGGCGAGAGCGCGTCGTCCGCCCTGGCCGGCGCGGTCGGCATCGCCCAGGCGGTCGAGGCTGCGGGCTTTCGCCGGTACTGGGTGTCCGAGCACCACAACATGACGAGCCTGGCCTGCAGCGCGCCTGAGCTGCTGATCGCGCATATCGGCGCGTTCACCTCGCAGATAAGGGTTGGCGCCGCCGGGATCATGCTGCCGAACCACTCGTCGCTGAAGGTCGCCGAGACCTTCCGGACGCTGCTGGCGATGTATCCGGGCCGGATCGACCTGGCCCTCGGCCGCGCGCCCGGCACCGACCCGCTGACGGCGCACGTGCTGCGGCGCGGCATGGTGGCGGACGCGGCCGCCGAGTTCCCGGCGCAGGTCGGCGAGCTACTCGCCTTTCTCGGCGACGGCTTCCCCGACGGGCACCCGTACCAGCCGCTGGTCGCCGCGCCGGTCATGGCCGAGCGCCCCGAGCTCTTCGTACTCGGCTCGAGCCCCTACGGGCCGAAGTTCGCCGCGGTCAACGGCTTCGCAGCAGTGTTCGCCCATCACATGAGCCCCGAGCTCGCATTCTCGGCGCTGCGCTCCTACCGCCGGCAGTTCCAGCCGCGCGAGGAGGGAGCGGAGCCGTACTCCGCGATGTCCGTGCTGGCCTTCGCCAGCGAGGACCCAGACGCGGTCATCGACTTCGAGGCTGCCTGGACCCTGACGATCCAGAACATCCGGCGCGGTATTCGCGAGCCGCTGCCGCCGGAGAAGGTCCGGGAGCTGGCAGGCTCAGCCGACTTCCGGGCCAGCCGGAACTCTGACGGCCGGATGGTGACCGGCGAGCCCAAGGCCGTCGCCGAGCGGCTGCTGGAGATGAAGCACGAGGCCGAGGCCGACGAGATCATCGTGGTGACGCCAAGCCTGGACCGCGAGCGCCGCAAGGCGAGTTACGCGGCCATCGCGGACGCCTGGCGGCAGGCCAGCTAGCAGCGGCAGAAAAGAGGCGAATGATCACTGCCTCCTCACCGGCCGGCAGGGGTTAGCCTCCACATATGCCGGCCGGGCACTGCATGTCTCAGGACGTATGGCTGCGTCGTCTTGCCCTGGCGGCAGTGGCGGCACTCGCCGGCCTCTTATACGCCTGGGCGATCGGCCGGGACACGCTGGAGTACTACTACGCCGCGGCGGACCGCAGCATGTCCACGAGCTGGCACAACTTCGTCTTCGGCGCCTTCGACCCGGCGGGAACCATCACCGTCGACAAGCTGCCGGGGGCGCTGTGGATCCAGGCGCTCTCGGTGCGGATGTTCGGACTGCATATCTGGGCGATCATCCTCCCGCAGGTCATCGAGGCATCCTCACCGTGCTGGTGCTTTACCGCGCGGTGCGGCGCCTGGCCGGGCCAGCCGCCGGCCTGATCGCGGCACTCGTCCTGGCGCTCAGGCCGGCGACGGTGGCCCTGAACCGCGAGAACATCTCCGACTCGCTGCTGATCTTGCTGCTGGTCCTGGCCGCCGACGCCGTCTCGGGAGCGATCGCCAGCATGTCCGGCGACGGCACCGGCCATGACGCAACGCCTAGTCCAGATCGTGCCGCCCGCATTCGCCGGTCCGGCGGAACTGCGGGGCGGCTCATTCTGGCCGGCTTGTGGGTGGACCTCCTTGGCCTTCCAGGCCAAGGAGGTCGAGGCGTGGATGGTGCTGCCTGCGCTGGCCCTGGCTTACCTGGTGTCCGGACCCGGCTCGGCGCTGCGGCGCACCGCACAGCTCGCCGTTGCCGGGGTGGTTACCGCGCTGGTCTCGGTGTCCTGGATGACCGCGGTCTCGCTAGTACCGGCTGCAGACCGGCCTTATGTTGACGGCAGCCACCACAACTCCGTCTTCGAGCAGGTCTTTACCTATAACGGCCTGGGAAGGTTCGGCGACGAGACTCCAGTGCAGGTCCAGGCCGCACAACTAGATCCCGGTGCCGCAGTCCCCGTTCCGGCGCGTGCCGCTGACCGGCTGCTGCGGGGCAGCCTGGGCAGGGACACCGGCTGGCTCATCCCCGCTGCCGCCGCGGTGGCGGTGTGGGGTGTCGCCAGCCGGCGCCGGCAGCCACGGCGTGACCTGCTCCGGGCCTGTTTCCTGATGTGGGGCGCCTGGCTGGTGATTTTCTTCGCGGTTTTCTCGGTGCTCACCGCACTTCAGCCTTATTACACCGCAGCGTTGTCCCCCGCGGCCGCCGCACTCATCGGGACCGGCGTCGCCGCAGCCCGATCACGGGACCGAGTACCGCTCAGCTGGACGACTGGCCTGGCGGTCATCGTCGCCGTTGGCGCAGTCGCGACCAGCTTGATTGTCTGGTCGCTTGCAGGGTGGCGTTCCATCCCGTTCGCCGCGGCTGTCGGCGCGGGCCTGGTTGCTGTTGCATTGGCTCCGGCCGTCGCCTCAGTCAGTCTCGCGGCTCACGGTGAGGGGGCCTTTGACATTCCCTTCGAATCAGCGCGAGCGCAGGAGGCAGTCGCTATCGCGACGGGGAAGGAGAGGATCGCCAGGGTCCGGGCCGCGATCCCCTCCTGGCAGGCCACGGAGAACGGGGCCCCCTATCTGATGGCGGCGCAGAGCATAGGGCTGCCGTCCGCGATCATCTATGACACCGGCCTTGAGGCGCTCCCCATCGGGGGGTACGACGGTACGACTCCGTCGCCTACCGTGCCCCAGCTGCAGGCCGACATCCGTCGCGGCCTGTTCCACCTCGTCTGGATCGAATCCCCCTCGGATCCGCGGCTGCGGTGGATAACAACCCACTGCGCCCAGCTGCCAATGCATCTTTATGATTGCGTGCCCGCCAACGCACGCTGATGGCTCGTTGCTTCCCCGGCATCTTCGCGCACCCGGCTCGACAACGCTGCGCATGCGGCCTACGAAAAATGAACGGACGTAAGACTGCAGATTCGATATCATCGAACATAGATTCGATGAGCGATGCGACGAGCACCTGCGCCGAGAGGGACTGACTGACCAAAGCCACGCCGCCGGGAGGTGACCGCCATGGGCCTGACGAGCACAGGCCGGACTGGCGCTTCCCCTGGCAGCACTGTCCCTGGCAGCACTGTCCCTGGCAGCACTGTCCCTGGCAGCACTGTCCCTGGCAGCGTGGCCGAGGCTCTCGCTGCAGTCCGCGCCGGGCTGGACTACCTCGCCGCCGCGAAT
>Ga0302326_10019550_pt1 | contig 13982 bp, 11 predicted proteins | sample Palsa_T0_3_FD_202264 | JGI IMG/M metagenome (GOLD analysis project Ga0302326, IMG submission 202264) | Peat permafrost microbial communities from Stordalen Mire near Abisko, Sweden - Palsa_T0_3 | ecosystem: Environmental > Terrestrial > Soil > Palsa > Peat permafrost | place: Sweden: Abisko... | reverse complement strand
ACACGAGCCCGCGATCGATGCCCGCTGTCGCGACGATCCGCCGAACGCCTTCGGTCAGATCGACGATGTGACCGTCGCCCGGCGTGTCCATCCGTAGCGCGCCCCCGTGCACGGCCATTCCCCTCACGCCGCCCGCACGCGCGCAAAGCGACGCTTGCCCAGCTTCAGCAGCTTGCCGTCGAGCTCGCTCGCGGGCAGGTCGAGCGTGCCGGTCGGGACCGGCTCGCCGTCGATGCTGACGCCGCCCTGGCCGAGCGCGCGGCGCGCGTCCGATGTCGAGCCGCCAAAGGCGCGCCGGATCAGCTCTGGTAGGTGGACGGTCTCCCCCAGCTCGGCCACGGACCATGAAACCTCGTCGATCGCCTCGGGGCTGCCACCTTCGAGATGCACGCGGTCGAACTCGCGCTCCGCGGCCGTGGCCGCCTCGGCGTCGTAGAACTGCGCCGCCAACGAGCGTGCGAGCTCGCGCTTGGCGTCACGCGGGCCGAGGTCCTCCGGCACGGTTCGCCCGAGCAGCAGCTCGTAGTACAGGGGCACGACCGTGTCCGGGATGCTCAGCGTCTTGCCGTAGATCTCCCCGGCGGGCTCGCTGATGCCGATGTAATTGCCCAGCGACTTGGACATCCGCCGCTCCCCGTCGGTGCCGGGCAGGATCGGCATCGTCAGGATCGTCTGCTCGGGGACGCCGTAGGCGCGTTGGATGTCCCGCGCCAGCAGCAGGTTGAACTTCTGGTCGGTCCCGCCGAGCTCAACGTCGGCCCGCACCTCGACCGAGTCATATCCCTGCAGCAGCGGGTAGAGCAGCTCGAGCAGAGAGATCGGCGCGCGCGCGAGCTGGCGCTTGGCGAAGTCGTCGCGCTCGAGGATCTGCGCAACCGTGGTCGTGCGCGCGAGGCGGAAGAGCTCCTCCATCTTCATGTCCAGCCACTCGCCGTTGCGCCGCACCTCGATCCGATCCCGATCGAGGATCTCGAGCGCCTGCTCTTGAAAGGTGCGGGCGTTGGCGTCGATCTCCTCGGCCGACAGCATCGGCCGCGTCTCCGAGCGCCCGCTCGGGTCCCCTACACGCGCGGTGTAGTCGCCGATGATCAGCACGACGAGGTGTCCCAGGTCCTGGAACTCCCGCAGCTTGCGCAGGACGACCGTGTGACCGAGGTGGATGTCGGGAGCGGTCGGGTCGATTCCGAGCTTTACCCGCAGCGGCCGGCCCTCGGCGAGCTTTCGCTCGAGCCCGCCGTCGGGCAGCGAATCGACGGCGTTCCGCGCCAGCCACGCAGCCGTGTCGGCGGGCGTGGAGCGCTCTCCGGGCATCCGGGCCAATGCTAGACTCTCGCCTCCCGGCGGGGGAGTTGCCGCCCTCGCCACGCGACCACAGCTGGGTCGCCGGGCTGACTTCCCCCCCAACGCAGCCCACCGATCGCATGAGCGACGACGTTCACAGCACCACGCCGGTCTATGACCCCAGCGCGCCGATTCCTTTTGCGCCCCCGCGCAGGCGTCGGCTGCGCAGGCGCACACGCGATGGGCGCCCACCTAAGCCGCGGCTGCGCAAGTTCCGCCTGGCGTTGATCCTGCTCGGCCTCGGGGCGCTCGCGCTGGTCTCGACCGCGTTCGGGATGATGATGGCCGTCGCGCAGGATCTGCCCCAGCTCGAGAACCTGGCGCAGTACAAGCACGCCGCGAACTCGATGCTCTACGACGACGAGGGCAAGCCGATCGGGATCTTCGCGCCGCCGAACAACGTCGTGGTCGTGCAGAACATCACGCAGATCTCGAAGTACATGCAGGACGCGATCATCGCCGTGGAGGACAAGCGCTTCTACCACAATTCGGGGATCGACTTCCGCGGCATCGCCCGAGCGGTCCTGGCCGACGTGACCGGCGGCGGGGCGCTTCAGGGGGCGTCGACGATCGAGCAGCAGTTCGTCAAGGTCGCGCTGGCCGAGCAGGGCAACAGGACGATCCTCGAGAAGCTCCGCGAAGCGGCGCTGGCCTACAACCTCGACCACCGCTGGTCGAAGGCGAAGATCCTCAGGCAGTACCTGAATGCAATCTACTTCGGTAACGGGGCGTACGGGATCGAATCGGCCGCGCGCGTCTATTTCGGCTCCCAGCTCGGCTTCCTCGACAGTGGCGCCTCGAGCCAATCCGACGCGTCGATCGTCGCGCCGAGCACCTCGACCGCCACCACATCGTGCGGAGATCCCCCGCTCGAGTTGTGCGCTTCGAAGCTTGCCCCGTACCAAGCGGCGCTGCTCGCCGGGATGGTCGCCTCCCCGAGCGGATATGACCCCGTGCTTCACCCGAAGGCCTCCGCGGCGCGGCGTGACCTCGTGCTCCGCGACATGCTCGAGCAGCACTACATCACGCGCGCCCAGTACAGGTCCGGGATCGCCCAGCCGCTGCCGAAGGCGAATCAGATCCTCCAGCCCCAGGAGCCGACGGCGGCACCCTATTTCACGAGCTGGCTGGCGCCGCAGATCCTCCGCGCGATGGGATCCAACCCCGAGGTGGACGAGTACCGCGCCTACTACGGCGGGCTGAAGATCCGCACTACGATCGACCTGCCGCTGCAGGAGGCGGCCGAGAGCGCGGTCGCCGACGAGCTGCCGCCGGGCGAGGGATTTCCGTCGGCATCGCTGGTCGCGATCGACAACAAGACCGGTGAGGTCAAGGCGATGGTCGGTGGCCCTGACTACCAGTCCGATCCGTTCAACCTGGCCACCGAGGGATTCCGTCAACCCGGGTCGGCGTTCAAGCCCTTCACGCTCGCGGTCGCGCTCGAGGATGGCATCTCCCCCTACTCGACCTGGGACTCCGCACCCCAGGACATCAAGTTCAAGACCCCCCAAGGCGTCACCGGGCACTTCATCGTCCACAACTTCGACAACACGTACGTGGGTCCGAGGACGCTCCTCAGTGCCACGACGTATTCCGACAACGCGGTCTTCGCCCAGGTCGGAATGGCGGTCGGCACGAAGAAGATCGCGCGGATGGCGCACGCGGCGGGGATCCGCTCGCCGGTCTCGACCAACCCGTCGATGATCATCGGCGGTCTCAAGACCGGCGTCAGCGCGCTCGACATGGCGCACGCCTACGAGACGTTCGCGACCGGCGGCTTGAAGGTCTACAACCCGCAGCTGGGAGACCAAAACGAGGGACCGATCGGGATCCAGCAGATCACCTGCCCGGCGTCGACCGGCTGTCCCCAGCGGGTGATGGTCAACCACCCGACCTACAAACGGGTGATGCCGGCCCCAATCGCGCAGGAGATCGCCCAGATGCTGACCACGGTGGTGCAGTCGGGCACCGGCACCAATGCGAACATTCCCGGCGAGTTCGTTGCCGGAAAGACGGGCACGACGTCCAACTACGGTGACGCCTGGTTCGTCGGCTGGACCCCCAAGCTCACGGTCGCAGTGTGGGTCGGCTATCCGAACAAGCTGGTGCCGATGCTGACCCAGTGGGACGGCGGACCCGTCGAGGGCGGCGACTACCCGGCGGTTATCTGGCACAACTTCATGGTCTCGGCGCTACAGATCCTGGCACAGGAGACGGCGGCCAGCGACACCGGTAAAACCAAGACCACGACTACGCCCGACGTGACCGGCTCCGCCGGGACCGCTGCACCGGGACCGGCCGCGCCGACGACCGCCGCGCCGACGACCGCCGCGCCCAAGACCGCCGCGCCGACGCCTTCGACGCCGGCGGCGCCGACTGCTCCCACGACTCAGGGCAACGGCGGGACTCAGGGCAACGGCGGGACCCAAGGCAACGGCGTCACGGGCAACACCGGCGGCTCGTCCGGCTCGGGCGGCGCCGGCATCGGCAGCTCGCCCTAGCCAGGGACTGCCGGTGACCCGTTCGACCGCCTCGATCAGAGTGGCGCGGTCGCCGGCCAGGCGGCGCCGCCCGCCTCTCGCCGGGCGAGTAACGTGCTGCCCGCAAGCAGAACAAACGTTGGAATTGCGGCTCTCGGCGCACAGATTCCTGACCAGCCGCCGATTCTAAGGTGGGAATGCGATCACGGGCCATCATCCGGGTTCTCGCGGTGACCGCCGCGCTGTTCTCATGCCCGGCGGCGGCGCTGGCCCTGGGCTCGCACCGTTCGCACGAGAGTTCCAAGCATCACCGCGCAGCGACTCACAAACACCGTCGAGTCAAGCACCCTGCCCCGGTGCACAGGAAGAGACATCGGCGACGCCGGCCGCCGCATCGGATCCCCATCGCCCCACCCGATGCCACGAGCTCGTCGTGCACCCGTGCTGCCTTTCCCTCCGTCTTGCGGACCAGCGGTCGCACACTTGTCGACGCCAACGGCTGCACGCTGGCGCCGATGAAGGGCTTCAGCATCCAGATCGGCCCTTGGTCCCAAGCAACCATGTACTCGATCGCCGCGAAGGGGGGAAGGTTCGAGCGGCTGGTCCTGTTCTGGGACGCTCTGCAGTCCACGGACTGCTCCGCGCTGTCTGCGGCCGGAGCGACCTACATCTCTGAGGTTGATCAGCAGCTCGCGTGGGCCCAGGCAGCCGGGATCTACACCGAGCTGGACATACACCTCAATGTCGGTCGGATACCCGCGTGCGCGAGTGGTGGCGCGACCGAGTTCGACGACTACATGAGCCACGGCCAGTGGATCACGCAGTATCTCGCGCAGCGGTATGGGAGCCCCTCGAGTCCCGAATACAGCAAGGACGTGGTCGGTTTCGGCTTGAACGAGCCCCCTCCGGTCTCCGAACCACCTCCAAGCGATTCCAACACGCTGATGGAGACCAATCAGTCCAGGATGCTGAGTTGGATCCGCGGTTCCGGAGGCACCGGTGGCTACGCGCCGAACTGGATCGGCTTCGTAGCGTACGCCTACGCGAATTCGACGCCGATCTTCAATGCGCTTCCGGGACAGAAGAACCAGTGCTCCACGTGCGCAAACGCCAACCCCAACGCCTACGACTCCGTCGGCGGGAACGTCATCCTCGACTTCCACGACTACCTGACCGGATGCACGAGCGCCTGGACGGCGGCTTACCCAAACTCCACCGCTGATGCCTGTGACGGGCGGGAGTATGACGGCGAGGTCTACAACGACAGCGACGGCGGGTGGGAGGTCAACTCCGGCGAAGCGGCCTATCCGAGCTACCCCATCGCCGGCGAAAGCGAAGCGACCGCCCGGGCACAGCTGGCGAACTACATCTACCCGTACACGAAGTTCACCAAAGAGGCGAGCATTCCGCTGATGATCGGCGAGTTCGGCTGGGACGCGACCGCGAACACCACAGGCGGCGGCAGCTACCTATCTGATCTCATGGCCTCGTGGAAGTCGGCCTCGCCGGCGATCGAGATCGAGTGGGACTACGATGTCACTCAGAGTCACGATGGTTGGGCCGGCGATCCTGGCACTTCCGCGGCCGGTGCCAACTCCAATGGTTGGTCGACCTTCACCAACGCCTTCATCTCATGACCGGTGACGCGACCTCGACTCTCGACGCGACCTCGACTCTCGACGCGACCTCGACTCTCGACGCGACCTCGACTCTCGACGCGACCTCGACTCTCGACGCGACCTCGACTCTCGACGCGACCTCGACTCTCGAGTAAGGCGACGGAAGAGGTCGGGGAGAAGCGCGGAGACCTCCCTACTCAGCGAGGACCTTTGGCCGCCGGCGGTGGACCCCCGTCGCGGCGTTGGCAGGAGCTTCGATCGCACGAGATAGATGTGCGCGTCCGGGTTCGTGTAGATGAGCTTGAAGTAGGGCGATGCAGCGAGACGTCGATTGATCGTCGTGCCCCAGTCCGGGGGTAGCCCGTATGAATTGATCGCGTATGCGATCTGTCCTGTCGTCACGATCAGAAACGCCGGCGCGGTGTGCTTTCCGATCTCGCGGAGAACCCCAGACGGCGTCGAGATATCGGAAGCATCGTCGTAGGTGTAATTTGCGAAGTCCTTCCATTGCCACGTAATCCCGTTCGACATCAGTGCCGCCAGCGTCGAACCCTTCGGCGCCAAGCGGTACAGCGCGTCCGTGGCCACAATCTCATCGGGTCGGACTTGTTCGAAGATCTCGTTGCCGAAGCGGGCCACCAGGAACGTCGGGACGAGCAGCGCCGTTAGCAAGGCAAACGCGATGATTCCTCGCCAAGACCAGCGACGGAGACGCCTCGAGATCGCGTCGACGACGAGGCAGATCATGAAAGGCAGGGTGTACAGGTACACACGTAGCGGCGCCTCACCACCGTAGGACTGAGCGGCAAGCAGCGGAAATGGCACCGCAGCAAGGATGACGATCGTGAGGTTGATCGGCCGGCGACCTACGCATGACCAGAGGCAGGCGCCGGCGGCCAGTAGCCACACCCCGAACGCGATCAGGACGCGAACGTATACGACGACGAGATGAGCTTTCGAGCCGACAAGCCGGTTGGAGAGACCGGATGAGACTGTCGCGGATCCACCGGCGCCAAAGATCTCGGCGAGATGACCACTCCAGTAGCCAAGCGCGGCGTAGCTCAGCCATGCGATGAGCGTCGCGACCAGGATCGCGGGCAAGAACGTGAGCCGGCACCGTCGTGCCAGCACCAGCGCCGTTACATCTAAGATCAGGGCGACGGGGGTCAACTGATGCGCCATGGTGAGGGCTAAAGAGCCGACAAAGACGATCGCCAGGAGAGCGGTCGCTTGACCTCTCTCGAGGCTCATCCCAGATGGGGACCACCACTGCAGGTAAGCCCTCCCACGTGGCTCCCAGCGTGCGGCCATGTGCCGCCGACGCAGCCAGCCACCGACCCGGCGAGCATGCGGGAGCTGCCAGGCCTCCATGCGTGCGAACGATGCGACCAAGACGGCAATGATCGCCAGGAATAAGAAGTAGGCGAAGCCCTGCGGCGAGAAATAGTCCTGCCCGATCCAGTTCAGCGCTACGAACAGCCAGACAACGATCCACGGAGCTCCCCTCCTGCGGAGCGAGAGCCTTGCGATCACGAAGATGGGGAGCGCGTACAGGAGATTGCTGACGACGGGCGCCCATCGAAGCAGCGGCAGTGCTGACTTCCAGCCGTTCATGCCCACGAAGGCCCCCACTGCCGTAAAGAAGCCCGGCCAATAGAAGCGCGCATCGACGGCATACGGATGCCCGTGCTTGATGAAGGCATCAACAAACCCGGCGGTCACCCAGGCGCTCGGGAATGACGGCTCATGCTCCAGGAAGCCGGGCAGGCCGTGGAGCAGAAGCACCCAAGCGACGAGATGCGCGCCGAGGCGTGGGGTGCTCAGCCTCGGGGCAGAGACATTCAGGGCAAAGCTCACAACGAGCAGGCCGAGCGCGAGCCATGCGAGAAACGGCACCACAGAGACCAGGCCATAGCCGCCAATCGCCGCAGGCGCGACCTGCCGAGCGGTTACCAGCGCCGCGACGGAAGTGGCCAGCGCGACGACGGTGGCTATGTCGCGGGCTCGCGCCATAGCCCGATCCGAGGAGGCTGTCTCGGCCCCGGGCGCGCCCTTGGATGTCCGGTTTCGCGCGAAGGGCAGGGTCGTGGCGATGGATCGGGAGTCGTCCATGCCCGGCCCCGGGCTCCTATGCATCGCCGGCGGACAGCGCGGCGGCGTCAAACGCCCGAATGTTTGCGCCGAGACGATCCCAGACCTGAAGGTTGGGCACGTGCGACGCGGGGCGCACGAGACCGAGCACGCTGTCGGCTCGGATCGGAAGCTGAAGCGAGAGGGCCTCGGCGGCACGCATGACGCCGTAGACCGGGGCCCAAGGAATCGGCACCAAGACCGGATGGTTGCCACGGTTGGCGGCGAGAGCGCGAATGATGTCCGGGAACTTGACAGCGACCGGATGCGCGAGGCCGATTGCCTCGCCTGCCTCCGCAGGGTTCTCGATCAGTCGGAGCACCGCGGATGCCATGTCGGAGGCATGCACGGTGAACTGGCCGGACGAGCTTCCGATCACCGGCACTACCGGAAGCCCGGCAATGCGGCTGAGTGCGGCGATCATGCCGCCCGGCGCCGGCCCGTAGACGAGGCCGAGGCGCACCACTTGACCCTGTCTGCCGAGGACATCGCGCTCGCAGGCCAGCTTCGCGCGTCCGTAAAGCTGACGCGTTCCGGCGTAAGCCGACATCGACGATATGAGGCAGAAGCCGGCGTTGGCGCTCGCCGCGGCGGCGAGGAGTCTCTGCGTTCCCCCGACGTTGACGCGGGCGATGGCAGCAGCACTCGTCAGCGACAAGTCATAGGCGCAGTGCACGACGGCGTCGACGCCGCGGAACAGGTCAGAGTCGGGACCCCGAGCGAGGTCGTAGAACCGCCAAGCGCCGTCGAGCGGCCGATGTCGATCGAGGGCCAGTACTTCATATCCGACCTCCGCGGCCGCTCTCGCGATGTGGCGGCCGACGTATCCCTGTGAGCCGGTGATCGCGACGGTGAGTCCGGTCATGCCCGAACGTCCAGCGCGCGCGATGCGATGCGGTGAGCATTAGCCATGACGGACAACGTAAAGGTTGTGGCCGGCACGGACGGCAGCACGGCCCCATCGACGAGGTGAATCCGTCGCCATTCAGCCAGTCGGCCGAGGGTATCGGTCTCCGGGGCTCCCGCGCGCGGCTTTCCGGCGACGTGCGGGAACGAGCCACCGAAGTGGTAGCTCTTGGCGGCACCCGAGATGCGGACGGCTGGGAGAGCCGGCCAAAGGTCGAGCGCCGGGGCGACCCGGAGAAGCTGCAGCATTATCCGCCGAAGAACTCGGTCCGTCGAGGCGTTGGGCGTCGCGGTCAGAGATACCGCGGGTAGTCCGTCTCGAGTTCGATCACCGACGTCGAGCCGGATGCCCGGCGAATCCCACGACGGCAGGTACCCGAGCGCGGCTACGGTGCGCCGCAGGATGGCACGATGCAGCGGCGGAGAGCGACGAACCAACTGAGGGAGCGCATCGTCGAAAGACGAATTGTATGGGTAGATATGAAACTGTGCCAAGTCCAACCCTGGGCGCCCATATGCAACGAGCATGTTGCATTGATTCAGGGTAAACGTCGTGATCGTGCGCGGGTCCGGCTGAGGGCGAGTTGACACGAACGGGAGAACCACTTGCACCGATTCCAGCAGATTCGCCGTGTTGCTCGACGAGCGGCTCGAGTTCAGGATCAACCGGGTGCTGCCAATGCCACCACAGGCGACGAAGACGTGATCGCCGCGAAACGTCCTGAGCTCACCGGTGTCGACGGCGCGAGCATTCACCCACGCACCATCCGCGTCCTCTCCCAGTTGGCAGGCAAGCATGCCGGGCGTATACCGTACGCGGCGCTCGGCGATCAGCTCGTTCAGCGTGTGTGAGGCCGAGTAGATGAGACCGTATGGACAACCGGTGAGGCACAGACCGCACTCGATGCAGCGAGGGGCGTCGAGTGCCAACCGGGCATGACCGACGGTCACGCCGCGCCGGCGGACGCCGTTGCGGTGCTGGTGATAGCGCCCGAGCAGCTGCGCAATGGCCGGCGAGAGCCGAGGAAGCGCGGTAGCCGTCGTGAGAAGCGGGAAGAGCTCGCTGTAATCGTCGTCCACCGCGGCGTACGGGAGGTGCCCCAGCATCGCTGTGTAATGAGGCAAAAGCTCCTCATAGCCCACCGGCCACCGATCGATGGTAGCTCGGGTGAAGGGCATGATCTGCGCGCCCCAGACATTTGAGAAGCCACCGAAAGCGGCTGAGACGGACCTGCCGTTGGTCCCTGGCGCTGTCTCTATCGCGGCGAGTTGTCCTCGGTCACGGTACGGGAAGTCAGAGCCGAAGAGCAGCTTCTGTGGCAGCTCGCGCTTGTCGCCGGCGAAGGGCGGTTGCGCAAGCTCTCGCGTGACGGACCGAGGCCAATCGGCCGGATCCATGTCTGCCGCGTGATCCAGGGCGAGCCGTTTCTCGGGATCGAGGCGCTCACCAAGGTCGATGATCTCCACCTCAACGCGAGCGACCGATGTCGCCGCGAGAGCTACCGCCGCCGACGCAGGCCCGCTGCCAATGACGAGTACTCTCGGCACACCGCTGCTTACGCGCCGGCCGTTACCCGGGAATCCACAGGCGCCTCGAGGCCCCTGGTGGCGGCCGGCTCGGTCAGCCCGAGGCGGAGGTAGATCCTGCCGACCAGGTGTCCGAGGCCGGCGCAAAAGATGCCCGCGACGGTCACCGCGGCTCGCAGCGGCGCCCGCTCGCCTCGAGCAAGCAGATATCGCGGCACCGCGTTCAGGAGGGCAGCCCGACCGAAGGCAATGTCTGCGCTCACGTTACCCGCGTGCTCCATGTCGCTATACGCGAGCACCTTGCCGCGGTTCACGAAGAAGCAACGCCGCCAGAAATACGACCAGGTGAGACGTTCTGCCGGCACAGAGTGGGCAACCTGGATCGTCGGCTCGTACACGACGCCCTGAGGGCCGTAGTGGTGAATGAGTCGATGCGTGAGATCCATGTCGTCGTGATTGTCGGAATGGAAGCCGCCAACCGCGAGTGCGGCGTTCGTGCGCACAGACATCGCGGCGCCGATGAGTCGGCCGACGGGGCCGCGTTCGGTCGGCAGGCCACGGTATGCACAACCGAAGACCCAATCGAACTCGTACGGAAACCAGGCCGGGCGGTCGCGCTCGAATTGCGGCTGGGGCGAGCACCCGATCGCCTGGATCAGCGGCTCACGCTCGTAGATCTCGGCCAAGCGCAGCAACCAATCCGACCCCGCCCTGGCGTCGTCGTCCAAGAATGCGATCGCATCGCCGCGCACGAGCTCGAGCGCGGAGTTCCTCGCAGACCCAAGTCGTCCCGGGTAGCGATTTTCAATCACCCGGACGAACTCAGTGTCGTCCCGCCAAGCATCGCGACACGCCTCGGCCAGCTCGGGGTTGTGATCGATGCACACGATGATCTCGAGCGGCATGAGGCTCTGCCCTTTCGCAGACTCGACGGCCTGGAGGAGGCGGGGCCATCGAGCCTCAGTGTATGCGCAGATGACTAGGGTGAATGAAAGTGACAAGCAGTACTCCGTCTAGAACATCCGATCGGGGACTCAATCTATCACCACAAATCGGAGGATCACGACCACAAAGAGGACCAACCACGCGGAAGCCGCGGCAAGCCACACGACCCTTCGAACCGTCATGGATAGCGTGAAGAGGCGGAGGTCTGCGACTTGCACCACGAGAAGCAGGCCAAGGACCAGAGCCGTTAGGGCTAGGCCGAGGCGTGCCGCGGGTCCGATGAACGCCACGAGCCAAGGTGAGCGCATGACGTAGATCGCCCAGGAACTGATAGTCAACTCGCGCGAAGGTTCGTGGCTCTCGCCAGCTGAATGGTGACACCGACCAGCGTGACGCTCAGTACCAAGATTGCGCACGGCCGCCAAGAGAATGCCTGGATGTACGTAACTGCTTGGGCGACGCAGACATTGACTGCGAAGGAAAGCAAGATTACGAGCACCGCGTTCAGCGCGAGATCAGTCAGTCCCAACAGGGGCACGAAGGCCAGACCGGGCGCAGCGGCAACGACGAATGCTGCAGCTGCAAAACGGAACACCCCGTGCGGAGCCAGGAAGACCAACGCCGTGGACAGAACTGTCAGCAGACCGACCAGAATTGCAACATGCGGGCGTGTCACACGGCCTGCGAGCGTAGCACGTGTATAGCCACCGAGCCGCATTGGCACTTAGCGGCTCGCAAGCAGATGCGACGAGTCCAACCATCGGACCGAGAATCCGTGCCCGCGCAGCAGCCCAAGGATGCGCGCGGGCTCTTGAGGCATCCCGCGACGGGTCAGCGCCGCGAAGTGCACCTCCACCACGACCGCTCGGGCGGACCGCAGGGCAACCGGCAAGCCGTCGAGTACCTCGCCTTCGAATCCCTCCACGTCGACCTTGATCACGTTGGGGGGTGGCAACCCCTCGTCCAGCAGCGAGTCGCCCCGCGCGACCCGAACGGTGAGCGCTCCGGGAGCCTCCCCGAGGTGGCTTGCCTGACCGTCAACGACGAACGACATCTCTCCTTCGGCTCGGGCAAGCGCCGCAGCCACGATCGTCAACTGGTCGGCCGACCCCAGCGACCGCAGCTCATCGACGTGCGCCGGGACCGGCTCGATCGCGACGACGTGGCCCGACGGTCCCACGCGATCGAGGAACTGACGGGTGTAGAAGCCCACGTTGGCGCCGATGTCCCACACACAGTCGCCCGATCGGGCGAGGGGCAGAATTCCGCGATTGGCCCGCTTTTCGCCGATCACGCGGGAATAGATCGAGATCAGCAACCGATGAAGGCGAGGATGCCGGATCAGCTGTCCGTGCACGGCCACCAATGCCTTCGCCGCGGCGTCTTCCCTCGAGCGAGAGTTGGCGCGATCCATCATCGTGCCACCGTCGGTTCCGGAGTCGGCTCACGCGGCAATGGCACGGCGACCCCATCGATCGTCTGGGGTGCCGAGACGAAGCTCCGTAGTCGCGCTGCGGCCACCAGCGCGCCGGCCGTCTGGACGCCGAGCCACGCGATGGCGATGCCCGGGAGCCCGAGGCTCGGCGCCAGCACGATCGCGAGCGTGACCGCGGTGATCCCGGTAACCGTCGCGACGATGGTTCCCTCGCGGAGCCTTCCGGTGGCCCGGCACGTAAAGAGATAGGCCTTCATCACGACCATCGGGATGGCCGCGAGCACGGCGATGCGCAGCGCGGTGCTGCCGTGGGCTCGATAGGCGGGGCCAAGAATCGACAGGACCGTCGGCCCCAGCACGAGCACCCCGACGATGGCGATGCCCGCGATCGCGAGGCCCGAGCGCAGGGTACGGGCGCCGCGCCTGGCGAGCTCCGCCGGCGAGTCGGCGAGCTCGGCGAACAGGTGCAACCCGAAGGACCACGGGATCGAGTAGGCGGCGAACGACATCATCCACACCGTGTACCAGTACGCGGCGTAACGCGGTGAGAGCTGCTGGGCGGCGACGATCGGGAGGACCAGGCCGGGCGCGATGTCAGCCGCGGTAACCAGGGAGTTGGGAAGCCCAACCCTGACGAGATCGCGCCGGAGCGGCGAAGGAAGGCTGAATCGGAACCGATACCCCCCGATCGCCCTGGATATCTGCACCAAGCCGATCAGACAGGCAATCAGGGCCGCGGCCGCCCAGGCGACGAGGACAGAGCCTGCCGTGTCGTAGCCAATCGCGCCGAGCGCGAGGACCCCGGTGAGCGTCACGGTGGCGGCGACGAACGCCCGCACGGGCACGTGGTCGCTTCGGCGCAGCGCGATCGCTGCCTGGTCCATCAGCCACCAGCCGGCCTGGAATAGGACGAGCAGAAGGAACGCGACGGCGTCTGCAGGGTGCGCGACGAGGAAGTGCAGTGCTCGCAGCCCGACGGCGCCCAGCCCGATCACGATCAACCCGCCGGTGCAGGCGGTTATGGCGGCGAGCGTGATCGCCGTGTTGAGCAGTACCGTCGGACTCGACCGGAACCTGGGGAACGCCGCGATCAGGGCGACATCGCTGCCCAGCACGCCTACCTCGACGCACAGCAGCATGGCCGAGATTGCACTCGCGGCCATCCCCACCTGCGAAGCGGGATACAAGCGTGCGGCCGCGAGCCAGGTGAAGAACCCGATGCTCAGCCGAACCACCGACCCGGACGCGAAGCCCACGCTGTTGTTCAGCGCACCGAACAAGCCCCCGCCGGTAAACACGCCCATCGATCTCCGTCGTTGCGGCGTTTTCACCTGACTGCAATTTTATCATGGCCGACCTCTCCCGAGCGCCGGCCTTACGGTCGCCGACCTTGACACGAACCTGCTGCCCACCGCGCAGAAACGCCACGGCAGCTCCACCGCCTTGGTGATCCCGATGCGCGTCCCGGAGAGGATCGGTACCTCGCGCCAGGCCCGCGGACGCGGCCCGATCACGAGCGGCCCGCAAGCCAGGTCGGCGCCGTTGCAGGCGAGCTCGACGCCGAGCGCCTGCGTCAGCTTGCCCGGCCCCGAGCACAGG
>Ga0302326_10019549_pt1 | contig 13983 bp, 13 predicted proteins | sample Palsa_T0_3_FD_202264 | JGI IMG/M metagenome (GOLD analysis project Ga0302326, IMG submission 202264) | Peat permafrost microbial communities from Stordalen Mire near Abisko, Sweden - Palsa_T0_3 | ecosystem: Environmental > Terrestrial > Soil > Palsa > Peat permafrost | place: Sweden: Abisko... | reverse complement strand
CGGACAGCCACTGTTCGTCTTCGACAACCACGACAACATCCGCAGCTGGGACCGCTTCGGCGACGGCGTGCACAATGCGGAGATCGCGCGCGTGCTCGCGACCGTGTTGCTGACTACACGCTCCACCGCGCTGATGTACTACGGCGAGGAGCTGGGCATGAGCACGCACACGCCCACGCGCGTCGAGGACGTGCGCGACCCCATCGGCATCACCGGTTGGCCGCGCGAGAAGGGACGCGACGGCGAGCGCACGCCGATGCAGTGGGATGCTTCGCCGCAGGCGGGCTTCAGCAGCAACCCCGAGACGTGGCTGCCCGTCTCGGCAGACTACCGCTCCGTCAACGTACACAGCGAACTCGGCAACCCCCGCTCGCTGCTCAACTGGTACCGGCATCTGATCGCGATGCGCAGCAGCTACGCTGCCTTACGCGACGGCCGCTTGGTGATTCTGGACAGGGACAACGCCAGCGTGCTGACTTACGCGCGTGTATCGGCCGACGGCAACGTCATGCTGGTGTCGCTGAACATGTCGGCGGCGACGCAGACGATCAACCTCGATCTGGCGGCGGCGGGAATCGCCGCGCGTCGCATCATCAGCCTGCTGTCCAGTCCGCACGAGATCCCTGATCTGGAAGTCGGTGAGGCACTCACTTTGCCGCCGTATGCGGCCTGGCTCGGAGTCGTCCTGGCACATCGCGCCCGACGTCACACGCAGCGCCGTACCGCGACGCGCTCGTGAACGCGCCGCTCAGCTTGCTGGTGCAGGACGGGCTGCAGGTATCGGCCCGCCTGGAACTGGCTGCCGGCGCGCGCGCCTGCTACGTCATGGCGCACGGTGCCGGCGCTGGCATGGACCACCCGTTCATGTGCGCGGCCGCGAGCGACCTCAGCACACTCGGTATCGCAACGCTGCGCTTCCAGTTTCCCTACATGGAGCGCGGTGCGCGCCGCCCCGACCCGCCACCCTTGTGTCACGCGACCGTGCGCGCAGCCGTCGCCGCAGCGGCACGTCTGGCTCCCGCGCTGCCGCTGTTTGCCGGGGGCCGCTCGTTCGGCGGACGCATGACCTCTCAGGCGCAGGCGATCGCTCCCCTTCCCGGTGTGCGTGGGCTGGCGTTCCTGGGCTTCCCGCTGCACGCGGCCGGCAGCCCGGGAAACGCGCGCGCACAGCATCTGGCCAAGGTAAGCGTGCCGATGCTGTTCGTGCAGGGAACGCGCGATGCGCTGGCCGACCGGGCGCTGCTCGAGGCATTGGTGGCACGTCTCGGCCAACGCGCCACCCTATGTTTCGTCGACGATGCAGATCATTCTTTTCATGTGCCGGTCCGCAGTGGCCGCACCGATACGCAGGTGCGTCAGGCGCTGCTCGCCTCCATGGCACGCTGGGTGGACGGGCTCAGGTGAGCAAGCGCGCCCTCGATCGCTACGCGGCCAAGCGCACTTTCACGCGCACCCCGGAGCCGCCGGCCAAGGTCGTGGCGGCGCGGCACGGACCGTTGCTGTTCGTCGTGCAGAAGCATGCGGCCCGGCGGCTGCACTACGATTTTCGGCTCGAACTCGACGGGGTCCTCAAGTCCTGGGCCGTGCCCAAAGGCCCCTCGCTGGACCCCGGCGACAAACGCATGGCAGTCGAGGTCGAAGATCATCCGTTCGACTACGCCTCCTTCGAAGGGGTGATCCCCGCCAAACAATATGGTGCGGGCAACGTCATCGTCTGGGACTGCGGGGTCTACTCTCCCGACGAGGGACAGCAGTACGCCTTCGCCGATCGTGCTGCCGCGCAGCAGCGCGTCCGCAGCGAGCTGGCCGCCGGCAAACTGAGTCTCTTTCTGTGCGGCGAGAAACTCAAAGGCTCATTCGCGCTGGTGCGCACCAAGGCGGATAACCAGTGGCTGCTGATCAAACACCGCGACCGCTTCGCGCAACCCAACGATGTGCTGGCGCGCCATCTGTCTGTCCTGTCGGGCGTGAGTCTGGACACGCTCAGCAGCACGGCAGCGCCGCCACGCCTGCCGGCGGCGGAGCTTGCCCCCTGCGGGCCTGACGAAGCGCTCCCCACGGCGCTCAAGCCCATGCTCGCGGAAACGGGCGAGGCACCGCGCTCGGAGCCGCACTGGCGCTACGAACCCAAGCTCGATGGCTATCGCGTGCTCGCCTACGTGGCGGCCGACGGCGTGCGGCTGCAATCGCGTCGTGGCCAGGATCTGACGCCGTTCTTTCCGGAGGTGACGGCCGAGCTGGCGGCACAACCAGGCGCACAGATGATCGTGGACGGCGAACTCGTCGCGCTCGACGCCGATGGGCGTCCTTCGTTCAACGCGCTGCAGAACCGCGCCCAGCTGAAGAGCGCCGCCGAAATCGCCCGCGCCCAGCGCGAAGCGCCGGTGCTGCTGCTGTGCTTCGATCTGCTGCATTTCGCGGGGCTCAACCTGCGCGGCGCTAAATACAGAGACCGCCGGCGTTACCTGTCGCAATGCGTCCAGCCGGCGCCGCACCTGCAGTTGGTCCACGTCTCCGAGGATGCCGAGAGTCTGTATGGGGCCTCGCTCCAGCAAGGTTTCGAGGGCATCGTCGCCAAGCGTATCGACAGCACCTACCTGCCCGGGCGGCGCGCGCGCACTTGGCTGAAATTCAAGGCGGCGCGGTCGGAGGAATTTCTCATCGGCGGTTACACGCGCGGTAAGGGCGCGCGCGAGCCGCTTGGCGCATTGCTGCTCGGCTACCGCGACGGCAAGGTGCTGCGCTATGCCGGTCACGTGGGCTCGGGGCTGGATGATGCCGTGATTGCCGAGCTGCTGAAGCGCAGCGCGAAACTGCAGCGCGCCGCTTCGCCGTTCGCGGAAAAGCCGCCGCTGCATCGCCCGACCATCTGGCTCAATCCCGAGCTGGTCGCCGAAGTCACGTTCAGCGAGTGGACGCCCGCCGGCGCATTGCGCGCGCCGGTGTTCGTGCGCCTGCGCGATGATGTCGCGCCACGCAGCGTTGGTAAGAGTTCCGCCAAGCGCGTGGCGGGCCGCGCACCGGAAGCGGGTGCCGCGGCAGCCAGCCCGGCCGGGGGTGAGGCCGACGTGGCCACGATACTGGCGCAGCTAGAAACGACCGCCAAGCGCCTGGAGCTGCAGGTGGCGGGCACGCGCATCAGCCTCACCAATCTCGATCGCGTGTACTGGCCGGCGGACAAGAACGCGCACTATCCGGCAACCACCAAACGCGATTTCCTGAGCTATCTCGCGCGCGTGGCGCGCTTCATGCTGCCGCATCTGGTGGATCGCCCGCTCACCATGATCCGCATGCCGGAGGGCATTCACGGCGAGCGTTTCTTTCAGAAGCACTGGTCGCAGGCACTGCCCGAGTATGTCGAGTCGGTGACCGTGTTCTCCGGACACAAGGACGAGCGTCACCGCTATCTGCTCGCCAACAACCTGCCGACGCTCCTGTGGCTGGGCCAGGTCGGCACGCTCGAGTTCCACGTATGGCATTCGCGCGCGCAGCTCGCGCCCGAGGCAGCGCTCGCCAAGACCGACTACGACAGTTCGCTGGCAGCGCTTGAGTCGTCGATTCTCAACTACCCCGACTACCTGGTATTCGACATCGACCCCTACATCTACTCCGGCAAGGAGGCCAAGGGCGCCGAGCCGGAACTCAACAAGCGTGGCTTTGCCGTCGGCAAGCGCGTCGCGTTCTGGCTGCGCGCGCTGCTCAAGGAGATGGCACTCGAGGCGGTGGTGAAGACTTCCGGCAAAACCGGGCTGCACGTGTTCGTACCAATCGAGCGCACGGTGACGTTTGATGAAGCGCGTCACATCTGCGAGACGGTCGGGCGTCACGTCATGCGTGCCCACCCCAAGGAGATCACCATGGACTGGTCCGTAGAGAAGCGCACCGGCAAAATCTTCATTGATTACAACATGAACGTGCGCGGCAAGACCCTCAATGTGGCGTATTCACCACGTGGCGTCCCCGGCGCTCCCATCTCCATGCCGCTCAGCTGGGAGGAGTTGGAGGGGGCCGAGCCGATGGATTTCACACTCCAGAACGTGCCCGCCCGGTTGGAAAAGAACGGCGACCGGTGGCATGATGTACTTGAGGCAAAACAGAGTCTTACGAAAGCTTTCGGTGTTGATCGTGAGAAGTAGCTGTCCTGAATAACTCCAAGGTGCTTGCATGGCCGCACGTTCCATAGGTTCTCTGACGGTGTCTTTCGGGCTGGTCGCCATTCCGGTGAAGCTGTACACCGCCACCCGGTCGGCAAACGCCGTCTCCTTCAACTTGTTGCACGAAGCATGCGGCTCGCGCCTGAAGCAGCAGTACGTGTGCCAGAAAGAAGGAGTGATCGTCGAGCGTGACGAGATGGTGAAGGGTTACGAATTTGCCAAGGACCAGTACGTGCGCTTCACGCCCGAAGAGATCAAGGCGCTGGAGGAAGTCGGCACCCACTCGGTGGAGATTTCCGAGTTTGTGCCGATCGAATCGGTCGACCCGGTCTACTACGACAAGACGTACTACCTGGCACCGGACAAGGGTGCCGCCAAACCCTATGCGCTGCTGACGGAGGCACTGAAGCAGGCCGGACGCTGCGGCGTCGGGCACTGGGCCGCGCGCGGCAAAGGCTACATCGTGATTCTGCGACCGATCGGTGATGTGCTGGCCATGCAGCAGCTGCACTACGCGGCCGACGTAAACCGCGCGACCGAGGTCGATGTACCGAAACCGGAAGTGAAGCCGGCGGAACTGAAGCTCGCGCAGCAGCTGATCGATCAGCAGACCAACAGCAGGTTCGATCCGGACGCCTACAAGGACGAAGTACGCGCGCGTGTCGAGGCGGCCATTGAGAAGAAGGTCGCAGGCAAGGAGATCTCCGTCGCCGAGACCGCCCCCGAAGGTGAAGGCAAGGTGATCGATCTCATGGAGGCGTTGCGCGCCAGCCTGCAGAAGAGCGAGAGCGCACGTGCGCAGGTCAACCGTTTGGGCCCCCGTAAAGCGCCCAAGCGCGTCGAAGAGCCGGCCAAGCTCACTCGCAAGGCGGGCAAGCGCAACGGCTAAGATGCGCTCCTACAGTGTGCGGGACGTGGAGCGGGTTCTGCGACTCTCGCCTGACACCACGCGCAAGCTCATCAGGGCCGGCTTCGTCAAACCGGCGCGCGGCCCGCGGCGCGAGTTCCGCTTCTCGTTCCAGGACCTGATCGTGCTGCGCACCGCACGTGCGCTCATCGACGCGAACATACCCTCGCAACGCATCCAGCGTTCGCTCGAGAGCCTGCGGCGCGAGCTGCCCGAGTCCCTGCCGCTGTCGGGCCTGGCCATCAGCGCCGTCGGCGATCACGTGGTGGTTCGTGACGGCGAGGCGCAGCGCCAGGTGGAAAGCGGACAGTATCTGCTCGGCTTCGAGATGAGCGAGGAAAATGGCGTGCTGCGCGTGGTGGAGCACAAGCCGCAGTCCGAGCCGCCGGCACCGGCGCCCGCGACCGCCGCGGACGACTGGTTTGCACAGGCCCTCGCATTGGAAAGCAGCGACCCGCACGGCGCCCTCGCCGCCTGGCGTGAAGCCGTCAGCCAGCACCCCGCCGATGCCGCAGCCTGGATCAACTGGGGGCGCCTGCTGCACGAGCAGGGCGCGACGCGCGAGGCGGCCGACGTCTATCGGCGCGCGCTGGCACAGGTGGGTCCGGACTCGCTGCTGCTGTTCAACCAGGGCGTACTGCTCGAAGATCTGGGCGAGCCGGCCGCCGCGCTCACCTCTTATCAGACCGCACTCGATGCGGATCCGGAGCTGGCGGACTGTCATTACAACATCGCCCGTCTGTACGAATTCCTCGGTAAGCCGCAGCACGCCATCCGCCATCTGGGACAGTACCGGCGCCTGCTGAGCAGCGACGGCCACTGACTGGCAGCGCCCGGCTCCCATGAAGCTGTGGGTCGGAACCTCCGGGTACAACTATCCCGAATGGAAGGGCAGCTTCTATCCGGAGAAGATGCCGGCCGCCAAGATGCTACCTTTCTACGCGCAGGCCTTCACGACCGTCGAGATCAACTACACCTTCTACCGGGTCCCGAATCAGAAGATCCTCGCTGGCTGGGACAGCGCGACTCCCGAGGGCTTCCGCCTGACGTTGAAGGCGCCCAAGCGCATCACGCACATCGCCAAGCTGAAAGAGTGCGGCGAGCTGGTGCAGTACTTCCTGAAGACTGCGGCGACGCTTGGCAACAAGCTCGGCGTCATCCTGTTCCAGCTGCCGCCCTACCTGCGCAAGGATGTCGCCCTGCTGGAGGAGTTCCTGGCGCTGCTGCCGCCACAAACCGTCGCCGCGTTCGAGTTCCGCCACGCGTCATGGATGGACGCTGAGGTGTTTGCGCGCCTGCGCGAGCGCAACCTAGCGCTATGCATCGCCGACAGCGAGAAGTTCTCGACCCCGCTCGAGGTCACGGCGAGCTACGGCTATTTCCGGCTGCGCGACGAGGGCTATACGCCGGCAGACCTCGAGCGCTGGGCAGGGCTCATTCGCAGCAACGCCGCTGCCTGCAGCGACGTGTACGTGTATTTCAAGCACGAGGAAGCCGGCAAGGGCCCGCAGTTTGCCCGCCTGCTGCTGCAAGCCATGGGCACTTGAGCGCCGGTACCCCGGGCGCTGCCGCCTTCAGGGTCCGGGCTTTCTGAACTTGTAGATGAACTGGTCCGTGCGACCACGGATCGATTTATCGAACACGCCGGCGCTGTGCGGATCCTGCGGATTGGCCAGCACCGCGCTCTCGGCTACGAATTTGAACCCCGCGGCCTCTACTTCGCGCCGCACCGTGGCCGGCTCGATGCGGTGCAGCGTATCCGTCACGTCCGCAGGCGCGCCGCGCGCCGCCACGTGGTCGAGCACCAGATAGATGCCGCCCGGTTTCAACGCGGCGAACACCGCCGCATTGAACGCCGCCATGTCGACAGGTCCCATGAACTTGTCGTGCAGGTCGTGGTAATTCTGCGAGATGAAGAACAGATCGAGCTTGTCGGGAAACCTCACGGCGTCCAGCGCTGAGGCAAACGTCACCGTCACATTCGGATGCTCCACCGACCAGGCCTCGATCTCGCCGATGCCCTTGACGATGTTGGGATAGACGAACAACGAGCTCGGCACCACGGCATAGACGTGCCCCTGCGGCCCGACCACGTGCGCGAACAGGCGCGTGAAGTAGCCAGCGCCGGCGGCGTAGTCGGCCACGACGTCCCCGGGCTTGACCCCAGCGAACGCGAGCGTCTCCGCCGGCTTGCGGTTAGCGTCGCGGTCGCGATCGGTCGCGGGACGCGTCGCATCGCTGACCGCGGCGGCGATATCGGCAGGTACCGGCGGGGCATCGGCGCCGCTGGCGGCGGTGCACAGCAGCAGGATGCCGAACGAGAGCAGTGAACGCATAGCTGACACTCCTTTGGGTGCACTATAGGCAGCGCATCGACGGGTGTGGCAACGATTCGTCGCACGGCTGCGCTGTCTCATCGACGACAGTGGCCCCACCGTTTGAGCACAAAGTGGTTCTTGCCAGGCGCGCGGCACGTTCGCTAAACATCGTCTCCCATGGAAACCTATCGCACTCGCAGGGCCCCACCTGTCGCGACCGCTTTGGGCGTGACGCTGCTGTCCGGATCAGTCCAGTCGCAGCCCGTCGCGCCGCCCGCAGTACCGGCGCCGGCGGCGCATGACGGTCAGCACGACTTCGACTTCGAGATCGGACTGTGGAAGACCCACGTCCGGCGCCTGCAGCATCCGCTGACCGGCTCGACCACCTGGGTGGACTATGACGGCACCACCGCCGTGCGCAAGGTGTGGGATGGCCGGGCGAATCTTGTGGAACTCGAAGTGAGCGGGCCGGCTGGCCACATCGAAGCGCTGTCGCTGCGCCTGTACAACCCTGCGGCCCACCAATGGAGCCTCAACTTCGCCAGCGCCGGCGGCGGCACGCTCGCGCAGCCGACCATTGGCGCGTTCCGCAACGGGCGTGGCGAGTTCTACGATCAGGAAACCGTGGGCGACCGGGCCGTGCTGGTACGCTTCATCATCACGCCGGTCAGGTCAGACCAGACTCACTTCGAGCAGGCCTTCTCCGCCGATGGCGGCAAGACCTGGGAATTGAACTGGATCGCGGACGACACCCGCATGCCGGCCGCTGCAGCGCAATAAGCGTTCCGCGTTAGAACCGCCTCCGCCCGACCCCGCCACTTACCGCTGTCAGTCTGCGGCGCAATGCCGCACGTACAGCAACAATAGGGGAACAACATGCACGCGTTTACCATCGGGCCCCGCAAGCTTGCTTGCGGACTGGCGGCTCTGTCGGCCTCATTCCTTTCGACCGGTTCCTTCGCGGGGGATGCACATCATGCAATCCTGCCGTCGCTCAAGACCATCACGACCATTGCATCCACGGTACCCGGGAACGGCGATGTCAATCCGTACGGCATGGCGCAGGTGACCCGCACCGCAGGCAACCTGCGTGCCGGACACATTCTCATCAGCAATTTCAACAACGCCGCGAACGCACAGGGCACCGGCACGACCATCGTCGACGTCGCACCGGACGGCAGCGTCAGTGTGTTCGCGACGCTCAACGCTGCGTCCCTGCCCGGCTCCTGCCCCGGCGGCGTGGGACTCACCACCGCGCTTGTCGTGCTGCAACAGGGATGGGTCATCGTCGGCAGCCTGCCGACCAGCGACGGCACTTCGGCCACCGCTCAGCCCGGCTGCCTCATCGTGCTCGACAGCCTCGGCAACGCGGTCGAGACCTTCTACGGCTCGCTCATCAATGGTCCTTGGGACATGACCGCTCTGGACGGCGAGCACTCGGCGGCGCTGTTTGTCACCAACGTTCTCAACGGCACGGTCGCGGCCGGCGGTGCCGTGGTGAATGGCGGCACCGTCACACGGCTCAACTTGAAGGTATCGGCCAACGACATGCCGGTGCTCGAATCCATCACCGTGATCGCGGCGGGCTTCCCGCAGCGGACCGACCCGGCAGCATTGGTCCTCGGCCCGACCGGCGTCGCCTTGCGCACCGGCTGTGCCGTCGAAGGTTACGACTGCGGTGAGCACGGCGAGGGCGCCCTGCTCTATGTGGCCGATACCCTCAGCAACCGTATCGCCGTCATCGATCACCCGCTCGGCCGCACGACTTCGGCCGGCACCGGTCGCACCCTCAGCGCCGGCGGCAGCCTCAACGCTCCGTTGGGCCTGATCGTCACGCCGCGCGGCGAGTTGCTGACCGTTAACGGCGCCGACGGCTTCATCACCGAGATCGCCCCGGACGGCGCACAGGTCGCAAAGCGCCTGCTGGACGACAACGGCTCGCCCCCGGGCGGCGGCGCGTTGTTCGGCCTGCTGTACGATCCGGAGCGCGGTGTCTATTTCGTCGACGACGACAGCAACACCATGAATCTCCTGCACTGAAGGAACGGCTGCCGGCGGGGGCTTGAGCCTCCGCCGGCCGGCCGCGAACTAGCTGGCCCAGACCTCGCTGAACACGCGCACGAAGTTGCCGCCCAGGACCTTGTCGGCGACTGCCGGCGAATAGCGGCGCCGCAGCAGCTGATCGGCGATGATCTCCATGCGGCGCGGCACGTTCAGGCCGATGACGTAGGTCGGCCTATCCTCCTCCGGGGCCTGCAGTCCGGCCGACCGGCGCTGCTCGAGCTGTTTGGCGAATTCGGCCATGCCCTTGGCGCTGGTGTCGAACGGGTCGATGCCGACGTCACTGCCGATACCTACGTGGTCCTCGCCTGCGACCTTGAGCGCATGCTGCAGATGCGCCATGTAGTCCTCAACCGTTGGCTGGCGGGGTGAGGCGGTCAGGTAAGGCAGGTCATAAATGCCTACTACGCCACCTTTCGCTGCCAGCGCGCGCAGCTGCTCGTCGGTCTTGTTACGCGGATGTGCATGCACTGCCGCGCAGCCGGCGTGGGTCATCACCGGCGGCTTTCCAGCAAGAGCCAGGACATCCGCGGTGGTCGCCGGATTGGCGTGGCTGAGATCGACCGCTATGCCGAGACGGTTCATGTCGCGCACCGCGTCGCGTCCGAGGGCGGTGAGGCCGCCGCCGCCAGGCTCCATGACGCCCGCGGCGAAGGGCGACTTGCGGTTGTATGACAGCTGCATCACACGCACGCCGAGGTTACGGAACGTCTCGAGCGAACTGAGCTTGCCGCCGTGCATGTCAGCGCTCTCGAACGACAGGACGATGCCCAGCCTGCCCTCGCGCTTGGCCCGCGCCATGTCGTCGGCGACCCGCACCTGCGTGAAATATGCCGGGTGCACCTCGCACAACTGCTGTACCTGGGCAATTTCTTCGATCGTGCCCCCGAAATCCGCGTTGATGCCCCCGAGCGTCAGCTTGATGACGCTGATGCCGCTGCCGCGCACCAAATCCAGATCGCTCTGCGGCAGCGGCAGGCGCCCCTCCCACGGCGGCGAGGAATTGCAGTCGAGAACCAGCGCGTTGTCATACAGGGTGTGGGCCTGCTCGCTGACGCCGCGGCTGTCACTAGCCGCCCGCGCCAGCGGAGAGCGCACGCTGCAAAGAGCGGCGAGGCCGGTGGAGAACTCACGTCGATTCATGTGGGACCTCTGAACGCTACTCGGCGCAGCGGTCAGCGATGCCTCGCGTGCGACGGTCTGATGGCGACGCCCATGATCTCGAAGTGCGCCCCCCGGACCAGCTGACCTGCCCCGATGAAGGCACGCGCCGGGTAGTGTCCGTGGAAGTAGCCGCTGTAGATGGCGTTGAATACGTCATACAACTTGAGATCGGTACAGAACACCGTCACCGACACCAAGTCGTCCATGGTCAGGCCCGCGCGCCGGAGCGTTTGCTGCAGCGCCTCCATCATCAGGTGTGCCTCGGTGTCAGGATCGGACGCCGCGTTGCCGCTTTGCGGGTCGATACCGATGTGGCCAGCCAGGTAGAGCGCGTCACCCGCCAGGACAGCGTCACTGAACGGCAGCGGCGGGGTGCCGGATGGCGTGACATGCGGCAGGAACGTCGGCGCATCCGCCGCGGCGATCGCAGGTAGCGTCGCCAGTGCTGCGCACACGGCGAGCGGCGCGGCGCAGCCGCGGTTTTGGCGCCTCATGAAATCATCCCCTTGCGAACGGTTCGGGCAGACCGGCAGCGCCAAATCCTACCAGCAGCCGGCAGCTCAGGGCGACCAGGTGGTGGGTGGCACGAGTGGCGACGGAGCGCAGGCGCGCTGACGGCCAAGGCCGGCGCTGCGAAACACCCGGTGACCCGGCAGGAGGCTACTCCGTGCCATCGGGGGGATTGCGATGAGCGCGGATCGTCGTCTGCAGAATCGAACGCCGTACGAGATTCGCAGCGCCGCCTGGCACGCTAGCGACGCGCCCCTTGCGCGCGCAGGGGCCGCTTCAGCGCGGAAAATCTAAGGACCATTCGGGCGCGGCACGCGCGCAGCGGCCGGCACGGGCCGCGGGCCGGCCGCCGCGAACAGATCCGCCACGCACGCCGCACCTTCGAGCGACAGCAGCGAGCGCTTGATCGGCAGGCCGCCGCCGAAGCCGGTCAGCGAACCGTCCGCGCCGATGACGCGGTGACAGGGAATGATGATGGGGATCGGGTTAGAGCCATTGGCGAGTCCAACGGCGCGGGCCGCGTTGACCAGCCCGAGGCGCTGCGCCAGCTGACCATAGGCGACGGTCTCGCCGTAGGGAATGGCCTGCAGCGCTCCCCATACGGCCAGCTGGAACGGCGTGCCCGCAGGTGCCAGGGGCAGCCGGAATGTTCGTCGCGTGCCGGCAAAGTAGTCATTCAGCTGCGCAAGCACGGGCGCGAACGGCGCCGCATCGTGACGCCACGCGGCCGGCGGGGCAAACGGACGCGGACCGGCCTGAAAGTACAGCCGCTGCAGCGCGCGCGCATCGCCTGCCAGCAGCAGCCGGCCGATGGGCGAATCGGTTTCGTACCAAAACATTGCCAGTTCGCTTCCCATGATCGAATGCTAGCGCGCGTCGCGCCCGGATACCGGCTGCTTTCGGACTTCGTTGGGGCGGGTCGCAGCCTCCTCCTGCCACAGATGCATTACGGCGTAGCCGCGCCAGGGCTGCCAGTCACGTGCCCGTGCTTCAAGCTCGCGTACGCTCAGCAGCCGCCCTGCAGCCCCCGCCACACGACGCAGCACTAGGTCGCCGCTCGGCAACGCGTCCGGCTCACCGAGCGCGCGCAGCGCCACGTACTGCGCCGTCCACGGACCGATTCCTGGCACAGCGGCCATGGCCGCGCTCACTTCCTCCGGCGCGCCGCTGAAATCGATACGACGCTCAAGCACCGCGCGTGCCAGCGCATGCAGGGTCGCAGCGCGAGAGCGCGTCATGCCGAGGCCCTCGAGGTTGACGCGCGCCAGTGCGGCGGCATCGGGAAACAAATGCGTCAGCGAGTCCCCGCCTGCACGCTCGACACCGGCGCGCTCGACGAGGCGGGCCGCAAACGTACGTCCTGCGGCCACACTCACCTGCTGTCCGAGTACTGCCCTCACAGCGCACTCGAACGGGTCCCAGGCGCCCGGGATACGCAGTCCCGGCCGCGCACGCAGCAACGGACCGACGAGCGGATCGTTCGCCAGCTCGGTGCCGCTGCGCTGCGGATCGGCGGCCAGGTCAAAGACCCGGCGCGCCACGGACGAGATCTGCAGCAGCGCTGCCGGCGGGGCCCCGGCGACGCGCAGCTCCAGCGCGTCCTCGCCCGGCAGGGCACGCACGCAGATCACGGCATGCCCCCCTTCACAGCGCACGGTGCGCGCATAGCCGCGCTCATCGACGCGTTCCACGCCAGCGACGGCGCGCGTCGTGAGGAAATCGCGCATGTGGTTCCAGTCGTACGGCGGCCGATAGGCCAGACGCAGCACGACCTCCTCGCTGTTCGGTGCACCGCCGCGCCGGCGCGCGCGGCGCAGCTCGCGCGGCGCGCGGCGGTAGGTGCTGCGGAAAGCGTCGTTAAAGCGGCGACAACTGCCAAAACCGGCCGCCATCGCGATCTGCGTGATCGGCAGGTTGGTCTCCTCGAGCAGGCACACCGCAAAGTGCAGCCGCCGTGTCTGCGCCACTGCGATGGGCGAGGCGCCGACGTGGCGACCGAACAGGCGCAGCAGGTGCCGCGGGCCGATGCCAAGGCGCCCGGCCAGCGTATCCACCGAATCCTCGTCCAGCGCACCGTCGTTGATCAGGCGCAACGCGCGCCGGACCACCGCGGCCGTTCCCAGCCACGCGGGCGTCCCGGGCGCGGCTTCCGGGCGGCAGCGCAGGCACGGCCGGAAGCCGGCCGCCTCGGCGGCCGCGGGCGTACCGAAGAAACGCACGTTGGCAAGCTTCGCGTAGCGAGACGGACAGATCGGCCGGCAATAGATGCCGGTGGACGTGACCGCAATATAGAACTTGCCGTCGAAACGCGGATCGCGGCTCACGCGGGCACGGTTCAGTGCCTCGAGGTCGAGGCCGGAGATAGTTTCCATCGGCCAACGATACGCGCGCGCCCGGCCGGAAAGTAGCCATTTTCGGACGCGGCGAGGAACAGCCGCCGCGCGGGCGGCGCGATGCGTTGCGCCGTGGTTCGTAAGCCGGTCAGAGCACCCGACGGCTTTTACAAATCAGCACTTGCAGCGCTTGCCAACTTCGATTCCGATCTACTCAAGGCACAATTGCGGCGGTCAGTCCGGGTACGCCGCAACTCTGATCTGGTCAAGGTGGCTGTCTGTCGCTCCCGCACGCTGACCCGCTGCCGCCAGATCCGGTCGAACGTTGTTAACCGACAGTGGTCGGCTGCAGCATTCGGATGGCTTCCTTCATGCTCCGAGGCTGAGAGACCACAATGGCCACAAGTCCGACGATCAAGAGCCAGAGCGTAGAGGGCTCGGGCACTCCGGTCCCAGTGATTGTCAATGTCGCATTGCCGGAAAAGGCGGAGGGATCATTACCCATTACAACTCCTTCGAAAGTACCCGGAGTCGTA
>Ga0302326_10019548_pt1 | contig 13983 bp, 11 predicted proteins | sample Palsa_T0_3_FD_202264 | JGI IMG/M metagenome (GOLD analysis project Ga0302326, IMG submission 202264) | Peat permafrost microbial communities from Stordalen Mire near Abisko, Sweden - Palsa_T0_3 | ecosystem: Environmental > Terrestrial > Soil > Palsa > Peat permafrost | place: Sweden: Abisko... | reverse complement strand
AGCCGCACGGCCAAACTGCCGCGCGTGGAGATCGCCAGGCCCGAGACGATGCTCGGGCGCTCGACCGTCGAGAGCATCCAGTCGGGACTTTACCATGGGCACGCCGGCGCCATCCGGCACATCGTCGACGGGCTGGCCCGGGAGGCATTCGCCGGGGTGAAGCCCCATGTGATCGGCACCGGCGGGTTCGCCCGGATGCTCGAGGAGGAGGGCCTTTTCGACGAGATCGTGCCCGAGCTCGTGCTCCTCGGACTCAAGCACGCGGACGCGATCAACCTCGAGGCCGCCTCGCGCGGCTAGCCGGCGGCGCGGGGGGCGCCTCCTTCCGCTCGCAAAGGGAACCGAAATGCGGCCGTAAAGTCTGGTATATCATGAGGATAGTGCTCGTCATCTGCTATTTTGCGACCTGGGCCTTCATCCCCCACCTCCTGATGCTCAAGAAGCGCCCGTCGGCCACGCTCGCGTGGCTCTGGGCGATCATTTTCATCCCGTTCCTCGGGGCCGCATGCTACTTCGGGTTCGGCACCGACCGCCTGAAGCGGCGCCGGCTCAAGCGCCGGAACCTCTACTCGGCCCGTTCCAGCCGGGCGGGCGGGCCGGCGGACTCCACCGACGGCGGGACGACCGCGCTCATGAGGAAGCTGCCGCAGAGGGACCGCCAGTTCCTGCATCTCCTCTCGCGGATCAACCGCCTGCCCGTGAGCTCCGCCTGCAACCTACGCATTCTTCGCGATTCGACGGAATTCTACGCGGCCCTCGAGGAGCGGATCCGCGGGGCGAAGCACCACATCCACCTGGAGTTCTACATCTGGAATCCCGACGAGACCGGCTCGAAGTTCCTGAGGCTGCTGACCGAGGCGTCGGCGCGGGGCGTCATCGTGCGCCTGCTGCTCGACGGCGTGGGTTCGCACGGGTTCACGGAAAGCCTGCTGTCGGGCCTGCGCGCGGCTGGCGGCCAGTTTTCCTGGTTCCAGAGCCTGGACCCGAAGCGCAACCGCTTCTTCCTCAACCTGAGGAACCATCGCAAGCTCCAGGTGATCGACGGCAAGTCGGCATTCGTCGGGGGCATGAACATCGGGCGGGAATACGAGGGCCTTGACGAGGCGCTGGGCCACTGGCGCGACGTCCAGGTGGAGGCCGACGGGCCCGTCGTCCACGAGCTCCAGGATGTCTTTGCCGACGACTGGTTCTTCGCCACCGGCGAGAAGATCTCGGCGCCGGCCTTTTTTCCGGAGCCCGCCACGGAGACTCGGGAGATCACCCATGTCGTGCTCGGGGGCCCCGACCGCAGGAACGAGCCGATCAGCAAGTCCATCGTCAGCCTGCTCAACGAGGCGAGCGACCGCGTCTGGATCGCCACCGGCTACTTCGTACCGGACGACATCATCCTCGCCGCGCTCGAGCTCGCCGCCAGCCGCGGCGTCGATGTGCGGCTCCTCATCTCGGAGAGGAACGACCATCCCTGGCTCGTGGTTGTCGGGCGCTCGTACTACGGGCAGCTGCTCGCCGCGGGGGTCCGGATCTTCGAGTATTCGGCCGGCATCAATCATGCGAAGATCATGCTGGCCGATGACCGGTGGGCCATGGTCGGGTCGGCCAACCTCGACTACCGTTCCATGCGGCTGAACTTCGAGCTCAACCTGCTCTTCTACTCGGGCGGGCGCAACGCCGAGCTGGCGCGGATCCTCGATCACGATTTCGCGCTCTGCCAGGAGATCGACGCGGAGGCGTTCGCCCGCCGGCCGTTCCGAAGGAAGTTCGCGGAGGCGGCGCTCAGGCCGCTGTCCCCGATGCTCTAGGCCCCGCGGGTCACGACGTGGTCGTGACCTTGACCTTGTCGAAGGCCTCCTGGGCCCTCTGCCATGCCTGGTCGACCTTGTCCTTCTCCTCGCCCCAGGTCTCGGGCGTCGCGCGGCTCGCCTCGTCGATCATGGATTTCAGGTAGGACTGGGAGTCGTTCATCTCCTTCATCGCGAAGTCCCAGTCCTTCGTCTCGACCGTGGACGGCATCGAGGCGCGCTTCGCGTTCAGCTCCGCGATCTGGCTCGCCAGCATGCCCTGCAGCCTGCCGGCCCCGGCGATGAAGTCGGCGCGCTGGTCGAACGTGAAATCCTTTATGGCCACCCACGACGCCGCGGCCTGGTCGGAGACGGACTGGACCGCGATCGGCACGTTCTGCGCGGGCCGCGCAATCGGCACCTCCGGCTGGACCCCCGGCTGAGCGGGGGTCGGCTGGACCTGCGTGGCCTGGGGCTGGGATCCCGCGGTCTTTTCCCGGCATCCGGACGAGAGGATCAGCGCAAGGGACGCGGCAAGGGATGTTGAAAAGCGGGAGATTTTCATGGGGGATATCCTAGTGGGATCGGCGGCGCTCAAGAATGGGGTCTACACCTTCCAGAACAGTCACCCGCGGGCCGCTCCGGTTCCCTCGGGGCAGCAGTCTTAAGGGGTTTGCATTGAAAGATTTGACGCCGCAACATCGCGCGCAAACCCTTCGGCGAACATGTGGGGACCCGCAAAATGAAGGAGCCCACCCGGGAGGAGCGGAATCTGAGGTGCTTTCGCAAGCGCAGGTACCGCAGCCAGGGCGATGCGCTCGACGCAGCGCTCGTCGCGGGCGTCGAGCGCCAGCGCAAGGCCTACCTGTGCCCGTACTGCAAGCAGTGGCACCTGACAACCGTCGCGTGACCTCCGCCCGGGAAGTTCACGCCGGGCTCGACCCCGCCGGCAAACGGGTACACAAGAGTCCTGTCCGCCGCCAGTTCCCTCACCCCACCCCCCGCCACCATGGATATCACCCGCCGCGATGCTCTCAAGGCAATGGCCGGAACCGCCGCCCTTGCCGCCCTGCCCCTGGCTCGTTCCGATGAGGCCAAGCCCATGCCGGCCGCCCCCGCAGCAACCCAGTCCACGGAATCCTTCAGGCATTCAGTCTGCCGCTGGTGCTACCCGAACATCCCCCTCGACGACCTCGCCCGCGGGGCGAAGCGGATCGGGCTCGAGTCGGTCGAGCTGCTCGACCCGGCTGAGTGGCCGGTGGTGCAGAAATACGGGCTCACCTGCGCGATGGCCAACGGCGTCACGCGGATTCCCGAGGGACTCAACCGGGTCGAGCACCACGCCGTCATGGTCCCGGGGATGATCGAGCGCATCGGCGCCTGCGCGGACGCCGGCCTTCCGAACGTCATATGCTTTTCGGGCAACCGCGCGGGGATGGACGACGAGGTCGGCCTCGCCAACTGCGCGACCGCGCTCAAGCAGATCGTCGGCGAGGCGGAAAAGCGCCGGGTCACCGTCTGCATGGAGCTCCTGAACAGCAAGATCAACCACCACGACTACATGTGCGACCACACCGTGTGGGGCGTGGAGCTCGTGAAGCGGGTCGGTTCCGACCGCTTCAAGCTTCTCTACGACATCTACCACATGCAGATCATGGAAGGGGACGTGGTCCGGACGATCCGCGACAACCACGAGTACATCGCCCACTACCACACGGGCGGCGTCCCGGGGCGCCACGAGATCGACGACACCCAGGAGCTCAACTACGCCATGATCGCCCGCGCCATCAAGGACACAGGGCACCGCGGCTTCGTCGCGCAGGAGTTCATCCCGGTGCGCGATCCCATGACTTCGCTCGCCCAGGCGGTGGCCATCTGCACCGTCTGACCGGCACGGCCGGTTTTCGTTCGTCTCGCCGCGCGGACTCCCCTAACTGGGGGTCATGATCCTCGACTTCGAAACGCTCCCGATCCGCAGCGCCTACCAATGGATGACGAGCACGATCCTGCCGCGGCCCATCGCGTGGGTCTCGACGATCTCGCCGGACGGCAGGACCAACCTGGCGCCCTTCAGCTTCTTCCAGGGCGTGACGGCCAACCCGCCCACCCTAATGTTTGTCCCGGTCAACAACCGCGACGGCGCCAAGAAGGACACGATCCGCAACATCGAGCTCGTCCCGGAGTTCGTCGTTAACCTCGTCTCGCACGCTGTCGCCTCGGCCATGAACGACACGGCGGCGCTCCTGCCGTACGGCGAGAGCGAATTCTCGAGGTTCGGGATCGCGTCGTCCGCCTCCCTGAAGGTCAGGCCGCCCCGCGTCGCCGGCTCCCCGGTCGCGTACGAGTGCGTCCTTGACCGGATCGTCCAGATCGGGGAGGGGGGCCTTGCGGCCAACGTGGTCTTCGGGCGCATCGTCGCGGGCCACATCATGGATGACGTCATCGGGCCGGGCGGCCTGCCCGACTCGGCCAAGCTGGACCTCGTGGGCCGCCTCGGAGGCGAGGACTACACGACGACGCGGGAGACCTTCAGCCTGACGCGGCCGGACCGGTGACGCGGCCGGCCGCGCCGGAACGCTCGCGCAGCGCCTCGTAGATCGGCGTGTCGCCCATCGCCTCGGCGACGCCGTACGCCGCAAGGCAGCTGACGAGGAGGGGGAGCATGAACCCGTATTCCCCCGTGAGCTCGATCATGAGGACGATGCCGGTCAAAGGCGCGCGCACGGTCGCCGTGAACAGCGCCCCCATGCCGATGACCGCAAACGTCTCGGGAAACGCCGCCCACCCGGGCAGGATCGCATGCACGCCCGCGCCCACGCAAAGGCCGCCCAGGGACCCGAGCACGAGCAACGGCGCGAATATCCCCCCGGCCGCACCGGATCCGTAGCTCACCATCGTGAGGACGAAGCGGGCCGCGATGAGCACAAGCATCCACTTGACGGCGATCTCGCCGTCGATGGCCTTCTCGGAAAGAAGGGCGCCCGATCCGCTGACCCAGGGATAGATCCAGGCGGCCAGGCCCGCAACGAGGCCCGCGCAGGCGCCGACCGCGAACGGGGGCCAATGCCTCAGGCGGTCAAACAGGTCCAGGCTCCTGAGGAGCCCCTTGTTGAATCCGACTCCGGCGAATCCCGCCAGGACGCCAAGAAGCGCGGCCACCGGCAGCGTGTGCAGGGAGGGGCCCGGCATGCCGTGGAGCGCGAAGACGGGGGTCTCGCCCGTGACGACGCGGCAGACGACATCGGCGGAGACGGCGGCCAGGAACGAGGCGACAAACACGACGGGCGTGAGGCTGCCGGTCAGTTCCTCGAGGACAAAGATCATCCCGGCAAGCGGCGCGTTGAAGGCCGCCGCGAGTCCGGCGGCGGCGCCGGCGCTGACGAGGGCCTTCCTCTCGCCCTCGCCCCGCTTCACCCGAAACCACGTCGAGACCATGATTCCCGTCGCGCCGCCCATCTGCACCGTCGGTCCCTCCCGGCCCAGCGTCAGGCCGCTGCTGATTCCGGCGACACCCGCCAGGAACTTCACCGGCAGGACTCTCCTCCATAGCAGCTGCTTTTCGCCGAGGACCACCGACTGGAGGTCGGGAATGCCGCTGCCCGCGGTCTCGGGCGCAAATCGGCGCACGAGCCAGAGCCCGAATCCGCTGCCCAGGGCGCCGACGCCGAGAGCGACCACCAGTCCCCACGCCAGCGGCAGGCGCTGGATCCAGGCGATGCGCCCGAGCTCGCAGAACTGCAGGAGCATCCTGAACCCGGAGGCGATGAGCCCGGCGACGACCCCGACGGCGAGCGCCTTCGGCAGGATGTGGCGCCTCTTGACCTCTTCCGATTGAAGGCCGGCCGTCGCGACCGCGGGTTCGCTCATGGAGCGGGCATCGTTCCCCCGAGGCGCGCCCGAGTCAACCCGGCACGCTCCCGGAACCCGGGGAGACTCCCCGCGCTACCGCGAGGAATGGTGGTCGTGAACCCTCGACGAGCCGCCCTTCTTGCCTCCGCCCGTCTGCTTGTTCACGGTCGCCCAGGCCCGCGCCTCGGCGGTCTTCCGGTTCACGCCCTTCTTCTCGTAGCCCTCCTCAATGTGGCCGGCCTGGCGCTTCTGCTTGTCGGTGTAGCTTGATTTGTCTCCTTGTGGCATAAAGCCTCCTTTGGTGCGATTGGACCCAGCAGCCGTGGGACGGTTCCCCAACCCGGCCCGTTCAGCCGGGACCCTCACTCCGCCTCGGTGAACTCGCAGAGCGAATAGACGCTCACTCCCAGCCTCTCGAGGCGCTTCGAGCCGTTGAGCTCCGGAAGATTGACGATCGCGCCGACGTCGCGCACCCGGCAGCCGAGGTGCTCAAACAGCTGAACGGCGGCGCAGAGCGTCCCGCCCGTCGCGATAAGGTCGTCCATGAGCAGCACGTGGGCGCCCCTTGGCGCGGCGTCCGTCTGTATCTCGAGGATGCTGTGGCCGTATTCGAGCTGGTACTCGGCGTGGATCGTCTCCCCGGGCAGCTTGCCCTTCTTGCGCACCATGACGAGCGGCTTGCCGAGCGCATAGGCCACGACGCCCGCGGGAATGAACCCGCGGGCATCCAGTCCCGCGATGACGTCCACGGGCCTGGCCTTGTAATGCTCGATGAACATGTCCATTGCCGCACGGAATCCCTCGGGCTGGCGCAGCAGCGAGCTCACGTCGCGAAAGCGCACGGGGGCGTGCGGCCAATCCGCTATCGTCCGTATCATCGCCTTGATGTTCATGCCTCTGGGGACCGGGTTCACGTCCCGGGGGGGCCAATGAACACGCAATGGGCCGGATCGTCCAGCCCCGCCGGCTGACGCCGATCCCCCTTGTGCAGCTTCACCGCAGCGGAGGATGCGCCCTACCAGCGCGACTCGAATGAGTAGGAGCCGGACCCGATCGCGTAGACGCTGCGGTCGCCCTGGCGTCCCGTGAAGGCCACGCCGGGAAGGGAGGCGGCCGGCGAACCGCCCTCCGTCACCTCGCCGTCGGTGCTCGGGACAAGCACCTGCGCCGTCGCGTTCGCGGGCACGGTGACGTCGAGCCGCAGCCGGCCGCCCCTGCGCTCCCATCTCACCGACACGGGCCCGCGCACCGAGTCATAGGAGGCCTCCACCCAGGACAGGTCCCCCACGGGCTGCGGGCGGAAGACCACCCTCCTGAAGCCGGGGGAAGCGGGGTCAAAATCTATCCCCGCCAGGTCGCGGTAGAACCATTCGTTCACCTGGCCCAGCATGAAATGGTTCTGCGAGGCACGGCGGTTGGCGTCCCACGCCTCGGTGAGGCTGGTCGCGCCCCTGCGGAGCTGGTAGGCGTAGCCCGGCTTCTTGTCCTGGGTCACCATGCGGTACACCAGATCGGAGCGCCCGCCCTGCGCGAGGGCCTGCAGCACGTAGCGGAATCCCACGTCGCCCGCGGTTGTCGCGTCCCCGTTTCGCTCCACGTCCCGGGCGAGCGCATCCAGCACCCTGCCGCGGTCCGCGGGCGCCGCCAAACCCATGACAAGCGCGAGCGCGTTGGCGCACTGCGAGCCGGTCGCGTACGTCCCCGTTTCGGCGCGGTAGAAACTGCCGTTGAAGGTGGCGCGCAGGTGCTCGGCCCGCGCCTCGAAGTCCCTGGCGTCGCCGTCCCGCCCGATGAGCGCCGCGGCGCGGGAGAGGATCCGGGCATCCTCGTACATGAAGGCGGTCGCCGTCACGTCCGGGAACGTGAGCTGGGCCTCTCCCGGACCGTGGGGCCCGAGGTCATACCAGTCCCCCAGGCCCTCCGACAGGACGCCGCCGGCCGCCTTTGACTCGAGATGGGCATAATAGGCCTTCATGGCGGCGAAGTGTTGCCGGAACAGGTCCAGGTTTCCCGTGAACTCGTACTGCTGCCAGGGCACGATGATGAACGCGGCCCCCCACTCGGCCGCGGCGAGGAAGGCGCCCTGGAACTTCGCGAATTCCGGCGCGATGTTAGGGACCAGTCCGTCCGCGTGCTGGGAATTCTCCATGTCGTTCATCCCTTTCTCGAATATGCGGTCGACAGCGAACTCGTAGCGGATCGACGGCCCGTTGAGGTGGTACTGCTCGAGCCAGCCCAATTTCTCGCGGTGCGGGCAGTCCGTGAGGACCGACACCATGTTCGAGCGCTGCGCCCAACGGACCAGGGCGTGGATCCGGTTGAGGAGGTCGCTTGACGCGGAGAACCGTCCCACCGGCTCGGCGCAGGAATGGACGACCAGCCCCTCGATCGACTCCAACTCCGGGAGCGCGCCCCCTTTGACCCAGACGGGCGCCGACGGACTGGCGTCGACCAGCGTCGGCGGGGGGAACCAGCCGGGACGATAGAGCTTTGCCTCCAGGTAACGGCACCCGATGTAGCAGAACCTCGGCGTCCACGTCTCCTCCCCGTCCGTCGCCTTGGTGTACTGCCACCACGAGCTGCCGCTCGCGATTCCCGCGCCCGTCGTGCCGCGGTCGAGCGTCCCGTCGGCATTCACGACCTCGGAGGGGATGAGCCGCACGGTGCTTCCGGCGGGACCCGCGACGCGGATCCGGGGCATCGTCGAGGCGTTCTGGGAGAGGTCGTAGACGATCCCTCCATCGGGCAGCGTCCACCGGGAGACCGGGGCCCTGGACTCGATCACGCGCAGCGGCTCGCCGGACTCGGAGTGTCCGCGCAGGCTGGCACCGGCCACCCCGTATTTCACCGCGGGAAGCCAGTTCCGGTCGTCGAATCCCGCCCTCGACCAGCCGCCGGGCTCGCGGCGGGCATCGAAGTCCTCGCCGGCGTAGGCATTGCCCGCGGTGATCGGGCCCGGCTTGAAACGCCACGACTCGTCCGTCCCGACGACGTCGACCGTTCCGTCCCCATACTCCAGCCTCAGGTGCAGGATGGCCCGAAGCGGCCCGAAGACGCCGGTGAACTTGACGTAGCGTCCGCGGCTCTCGACGTCGTACATGCCGTTGCCGAGGAGGAGGCCCGCCGCGTTGGCCCCCTCGTGGAGGAGCGCCGTCACGTCGCGCGTGTCGTAAAGCGTCGTCTTGTCGTAGAGCGTCCAGCCGGGAGAAAGGAGATCCGCGCCGGCCTTTGACCCATTGAGTGAAAGCTCGTATTGGCCCAGCCCGCAGACGTGCGCGAGGGCGCGCCTGAGCCCGGCGCGCACCGTGAATTCATGCCGGAGCAAGACGGACTGCGAGCCGGCCGGGGCGGTGATCCAGTCCGCCTTCCAATCCGGGGCCGCCAGCAGGCCCATGGTCCAGGTCGCCACCGCGCTCCAAGGGGTCACGCCGCCTTCCCTGTCCCAGGCACGGGCCTTCCAGAAGACCTGCTGTGACGATTCGAGGGGCCGGCCCGCATAGCGCAGGTCGGAGGCCTGATCGGACGGGATCTTTCCGCTGTCCCAGAGGTCGCCCTTGCCGAGGCCGAGGGAATCCGCCGACGAGGCGACGATGACCTGCCACGCCGTCTGCCTCTGCCCCCGTTCGGCGCTGTCGAGGATCCATGAGAGGCGCGGCTGGGCGACATCGATGCCGAGCGGATCCATCGAGAGCTCGCACTTCAGTCCCCCGACATGGAGGTCGGAACCGGCGGACCGAACCGGGGCCGCCAGGGCGAGCACGACGAGCGCCGCGGCGACCGAGTGAGCAAGCATCAAACACCTCCCTGGACCGGGAGTCCGCACCCGTCAGAGTATCGGGGCATTGTTCGCGGGATCCTCCATCAGGGCCTTGAAGCGGGGATCGTCATGCAAGGGGGGATTTTCTGGTCCCAGACATCCCCGCCGCGCAGCTCGCTCTGGTCGAACCACACCTCGACACCCTGGCTGCGAAGGGCATCGGCTATGCGCTGGGCGGGCGCCGTGTCCTCGCGCGCGTAGCTGAGAAAGACCGCGCGGTTCGCCAGGGCTTCACCGGATTCTGGACTTGGGCTTGGCATTGCCGGCCAAAAGCTAACGCAAGACGGAGGCCTAGCCAGAACATAAATGGAGGCCTGCGTTTCCCCGGACAATCGCCCTTGCGCCTTGAACATTGACAGGTGGAGGCGGCGGTCGGTCACACTGTCGGCACGCATGAACGCCGAGTCCGAGATACCCCTGTTTCACGTGGTCGGATTTTCGGGACACCGGCAGATCGTCAATCCCGACGGGCTGGCCGCGGCCATCAGGTCGGCGCTGAAATCCCTGCGGAGCAAGGCTCCCGGGGAATGGCTCGGACTCTCCTCGGTCGCCGAGGGGGGGGACCAGCTCTTCGTCGAGCAGGCCCGGTCGCTCGGGTTGTCATGGCATGCGATCCTGCCGCTTCCCAAGGCCGAATTCGCCAAGGATTTTCCGGCGCGCGAATGGTCCGCGGTGGAAAAGGCGCTCGAGCACGCCGAGCACGTCCGCGTCATCACCGAAAACGGGACGCGCGAGGACGCCTACCTTGACTGCGGCATGGCCACGGTCGACGGGTCCGACCTGCTCCTCGCGGTCTGGGACGGCGAGCCGGCCCGTGGAAAAGGTGGCACGGCTGACGTGATCGCCTACGCGAGGTCGCTCGGCAGGCCGCTCATCGTCATCGATTCGAACACGCTCATGGTCAGCCGCGAGCACCTCGACAAGCTGGAGCGCACCGACACGAGCCTTTCCACGCTGAACGAGCTGCCCATGGCGCCCTTCGCTCCGGGCGGAAACCCGTTCAAGGCGCCGACCTCAATTTCCGCGTTTCAACACAAGTGCGACTACGCGGCGAGCCGCGGCGCCCCCCAGTTCCGGCGGTTGATCGTCCTCACGGTCCTGCTGCATGTCACGGCGACGCTGATCGCCGCTGCCGCGCTCGCCTTCGAGGTGCACCTCGCGGTCGTGCCGTGGCTGAAGCTGCTCTGCCTCGCGGGCGCGCTCGGAGTGGCGCTGCTGCTCAGGCAGCACCACCACTCGCAGCACAACTGGGTGCGCTGCAGGCTTGCCGCGGAGTTCTGCCGGTCCCTCCTGGCCACCTGGGGCCTTCCCCGGGCGTCGCCCCTATTCGAGGACCTGGACCTTCCGGAGATTCGCGGGCTTTCCCGCGCGCTGCACATCATGCACAGCCGCTCCGCCAACGCGCAGCCGGTGCCCATCGAGGAGTTCAAGACCATCTACGTCGAGACGCGCATCGACGACCAGCTCGGGTATTTCAGGCGCCAGGAGGCGCGGGCGCTGCCGATGTTCAACCGCCTCAAGCTGGGGTTCTGGATTGCGACGATCCTGGCCCTCGGCGCCACGCTCGCCTACGCCGTGTGCCACTCGGCGCACATTGAGGTGGCGCACTGGACGACGGCGACAATCTTCTATTTCCTCCCGATCTCCCTTCCGATCATCGCCGCGGCGCTGATTTCGCTCATCTCGATCAACGATCTCCAGCGCCGCGTGGCGCGGTACCGTGAGATGCAGCTCATGCTGGAGGAAAGCCGCAAGCGTTTGGTGTTCTGCCAGACCTGGAACAGTCTCGAGCGCGTCGTCCTGAAGACCGAGCGTGCGCTCCTGCAGGAGGTGATCGAGTGGCACTCGCTCACGAGCTTCGCCGAGTCTCATTAGGTGGGCGCCCGGGCGGCCCTGGAGCCGGGCGCGCGGGTGGAACGGCCCCCTCCCCTACGGGCAGCCGAAAGATTCGTCACGACCCCGATGAGGCTGCCGTGCCATCGCACGAAGCTGGACGACCGCCGCCGCCGCGGCCATCAGCCATGCGGTCATCGCCCACCGGATCGCCGTGTGCAGCCGGACGGTGCCGGCAAACCGAACCCACAGCTCGTGCGTTCCCGGCGGAACGCGGACCGAGACCAGGGCGTTCCTCGAGGCATGGACGGTGACGGGCTTGCCGTCCAGGTACACCTTGTAGCCCGGGATGAGCGAACGGAATGTCTCCACATATCCGGCGGTGGGCGCGTCGACCCGCAGGCGCAGCGGCGTCAGCGAATAGAGCTCGATCGGGGAGCGCTTCGGGTCGAACGGGGTCTGGTACATCAGCCAGTAGGGATCGGGCCCGGGAGGGTCCCAAGCGTGCGGGCCGCTGCGGTCGATGAGGAGCTGGACCGACTCATGCGTCGCGCCCGAATTCCAAAGCGAGAGGGTGTGGGTGTTGCCCGGATTGAAGCCGAAGGCATAGTCCCGGCCCGACGCGGGAAGCTGATATTCCCGGTGGATGGTCTGCCCCCGGACGACCAGGTATCCCGAGGGATGCCGGCCCAGGAAATCGAAACGAAGGAGGACATGCTGCCCGGGATCGAGCTCGATCGTGGGGTCCAGCGTCAGCCAATCCCTCCCTGTGGGAATGGGGGTCGCGGAGACGCGGATCGGCCGCTGGCCGGGGCCTTCGAGGGACCGCTCGATCTGGTCGGGATCGATCAGGGCCTTGTCGCGATCGGCATCGCTCCAGAACCGCGTCTCAAGCGCCGGGTCCATCACCCCCCAGTTGATGAACCTCGGCGGCGCGAGGAGGTCCCAGGAATAGCGCTCAAGGGCCACGTTTTCAGAGCGGTTGCGGTTCGCCGTCTCCTCCGTGGTGATCCTGAACTTCCGGATGTCATAGAGGACGACGGCGTGCTCCCAGAGCGTCCATGCCACGAGCACAGTGATCGGGAAGAGCAGGATGCGGCCCCATTCGGGGTAGTCGGCGCGCAGCGCCGTCAGCCAATAGAACCCCCCGACGATCCCCACCACGGCGACCGCCGGCAGCAGGCGAAGGTCGTAGGCAGTCGCGATCACGCCAATGATGTCGGCAGGCGTGTTCCGCCAGAGGAACGCCGAGAGTTCCCCGAAGATGCCGAATGCAATGGCAAGCACGAGGGCCGCCGCGGCCGAGCACTGGACGAACAGGGAGCGCGATCCGAAGATCGTGGCGGCCATGGCCGCCATGAGGAACCACAGCAGGTAGCCGGGCTGGTTGAGCGTCCCCGAGGCGCCCATCGGATCAATCAGATGCCTCCAGTCCGAGGGCGTCCAGCTGGCGAGTCCCCCGGGGACCGAAACGTTCGGAAAGGCGGTGACGGCGAGGAGGCTGGCGACCAGCGCGCAGGCCGCCACCCAGGCGGCGTCGAATTGGCGCGAGCGCGACCGGGTGACCCAGGCCGCGACGAGCATCGCGGCCACAAAGAAGCCCGCAAAGGGAACCAGGGACGGTTCGAAATCGCGAAGGCAGAGAAACGCCGTCGGCAGCAGGGCGAGCCAGGGAAGGGAGCGAGTGCGCAGGAAGCCCGCGGCCGCGAAGAGGGAGAGTCCCAGGCCCAGCGCCGGCATCCCGACGCAGGCAAGAGGGTCTGTTTCCGACTGGGCGAGCTCCGACATGGAGCGGAAATAGGGCGCTGCAAGCAGGGCGAAAAGGGCCATGCCCAGCGCCGCGCCGAATAGCCTGAGGGGCGTCGCGCCGCGTATCGCGACGCCGGCCGCCGCGCAGGCCCCGGCAATCAGCCCGGTGATGAGCGCCATGGGAGGGTGGCAATACCAGAGGGCCGCGAGAAAGACGCCGAGCCATCCCGACGCCGCGATGGAGTCCTCCTCGAGGATCCGCTGCACGCAAAGAAACGCGGCCACCATCAGCGGCTGGGCGGTCAACGTCATGTACATGTCGAACTGGAAAAAGGGAACCGTGGCGGCGGGAGCCATCGCGTAGCAGAGCGCGAAGAGCCACGCCAGGCCCCCCGCTCCGGGACGGGACCGCGCAAAGCCGACATAGAGGATGAGGACGGCCGCGCAGAAGCTGGCTATTGCCGTGATATGCTCGACCGCGACGGGGGCCAGGGTCCTTCCCGACAGGATGTCGACGCCGTCCGCCAGCACGAATTGCCACGGGGCCGACCGCAGCGGATGGACCGCCCCGTTGAAGGCGTAGACCGTCGAGCCCACGACGACGGGAAACGTGCCCGATCTCGCCTGCGTCAGGGAGTCGGTCGTCATGTTCTCGTACCACTGCGCGTCGAGGGGACCCACGAGGTGGGCGTTGAAGTACCACAGGAATGTGCCTCCGCAGAAGAGCATCAGGGCGTAGGCCCTGGCGTAGTCGCCCCACGAGGCCGCCTGCCTCGTTCTCGCTAGCGCCTCAACGGTCCTCAGGACCGCGTGAAGGCCGGCGGCCCAGACGAGGATGCCTGCGACTTCTCGAAGGCTGACGGGCCAGAGCGGACGGTCCTCGAAGCGGGCCGAGACCCACGCCACCCAGCCGATCAGGCTGAGGAAACCCGCCCCATGGACGGCGCGGACGGAGGC
>Ga0302326_10019547_pt1 | contig 13983 bp, 9 predicted proteins | sample Palsa_T0_3_FD_202264 | JGI IMG/M metagenome (GOLD analysis project Ga0302326, IMG submission 202264) | Peat permafrost microbial communities from Stordalen Mire near Abisko, Sweden - Palsa_T0_3 | ecosystem: Environmental > Terrestrial > Soil > Palsa > Peat permafrost | place: Sweden: Abisko... | reverse complement strand
ACAGGCAAAGGCCGCCACGTAACGCTTTCGTTCGAGGAGGGCACGGCCGAGGAGCGGAAGGATTTCGGCAGCGGGAGCGCCGAATGCCACCGCCCGACGCAGCGGGGCAACGGCTTCACCCGAACGTGAGCTTTGAAGGAGCGCCTCTCCCAGCCGGCGAAAGAGGTCGGCCGCGGCCATCCCCTCTTGGGCGTACTGGATGCCGATGCGGAACACCTCCTCGGCCTGCTCGACCTCACCGAGATGGACGCAGGCCGACCCGAGAAGCCCGAGGCCCTTCGAGATGAGCGACCGCGCATCCGGTGCGAGCGTCTGACCTTCGGGCGTGCGCAAGAAGATGGAGAGAGGCGCCGGCCACGCGCCGAGAAGCTGAATGACCTTCGGCCACTCGGCCTTCAGCGACGCGGCTTCGGCCTCGGCGACCTTCGCGAGGTCGATGGCGCTGCGCTGGCCGCTCGTCGAGCGCTCGAGCTCTTCGCGAACGTGGGCGCGAATGCGCGTGCGAAAGGTGTCGAGATCGTAGTCTTCGTCCGCACCGTCCCGGCGTAGCCAAAGCTGCGCTTCGCCATCGTCGTGCTTGGCATCTCGACCGGGCTGGAGAACGAGCTTCTGCAGCGAATACCCGTAGAGCGGCGCCAGCAGCAGATAGCGCACGCCGATGTAGAGCTGGATGGATTCGGTGTCGGTCTCTCGCGCTGGCGGCAACAGATCGCGGTCCTCCTCCACGAGGAGCGCGCCCGCGAGACGGCGACGAAAGTCAGCGAGCGTGAGCCTCTGCGGCTCGAGATCGGTATCGGCGTCGCTGCCGCCGACGACGAAGTCCACGAGCGTTTGGTCGGGTGACCGGCGATCGACGGTGAGCGCCGTGATGCGCGCACCGACGATGATCGAAAACGCGAAGAACCGCTCTCCGACGATCTCACAGAGCGCCTGGAAGCTGCCGATCCCTTCTCCGATGCGCTCGAACCAACCATCGGTCCGCACCGCCTCGAGCGAGAACTCCTGTTTGCGCGCTGCCACGTAGAGCCCGACCGTACCAGTTTACCCCCAGTGGCGACAGACAGGCATCACGGCGCAGCCCTCGCAGCGCTTGGGATCACGCCGCGACGGGCATCGCTGGAGCATACCCATGTGACACAGCGAGAAGTCGTACTTCACGGGGTCGTTGGGGTCGAACACGGCCAGGGCAGCCGTGATTTCCTGGGCAGTCTTCCACGAGAGATCCTTGCGCGACGTCAGCGCGAGGTTTCGCGCGAGCTTATGGATGTGGGTATCGACGGGAATGACGAGCGCGGCCGCCGGAACGTCCCACTGGCCGAAGTCGACGCCGTCGGCGGGCCTCACCATCCAGCGCAAGTAGAGAAGCAAGCGCTTCACGCCGCTCCCGGCACGTGGATCCGGCAGGAGATGAGCAAAGCCTCGCGAGCGAGCCTCAGCGCGCGCCTCGAGATCGCCGGCGGTGCGAATGTCGTCCGCGAGCGTGGCGAGTGACTCGCGCAAGTCGTTCTCCTCGCGGAAGAGCGAAGCAAAGCGGCGACCGAGGGTGGCGTGGCGCTTCTGGACGAGGCGCGCGCCGATCATCAGCCGCGCGATATCGTCGCCGACGAAGACGCGATGACGAAAGCCGGCGAGCGCGGTGCGAAGCGCCCGTGGATCATCGGCCTTCTCGTGCGGGCTCGGCCCTACCCGCCTCGTGATCTCCTCGAGCTTGTTGCGGATGGTCTTGACGTTTCCGAAGGCGACGCCCGCGGCGACGAGCCCGATGATCTCGCGGTCCAGCGGATCGCCATACCGCCTGACCACACCTATTGGGTCAACCTCGAGCCGCGCACGCACGTCGATCTTGCCGCGGAGCGCCTCGAGCGTGCGCTTGAGCTTGGCCTGAGCCACCGGGGCGATACGTACCATGAAGGTATTCGGTCAGCATGCTATACGCCGCCGCGCATGGACGGCGCCGACAGCCTCAAGCGCATCGAGGACTTCACCCTCGTCGACCTCGAAGCGGTGCGCCTCATCTTGGGCGGTGAGTCGATCATCGATTGGCACCGGCTCAACTTCGAGAACGACGAAGAGGCGCGGCAGTTTCTACGCGCGCAGGAGCTCTACCCGGAGCAACCCGCCGACCGCCGCAGCATGGACATCATCAAACAAGAGGCGATCGGTTACTTGCGACGTCACTTCGAGTTTCCTATCCCGAAGCCCATCGAGCAAGCCTCCGTCGAGGAGCTCCTCATGGTCGCGTGCGGGCGCGGCCATCGGCAGACGTGCGCGTGCACGATTCTCAAGTGCATGCACATCATCCACCACCTCGAGGGTCGCGAGCTCCTCTTCATGTTGCCGCTCTCCGACCAGGAGGTGTTCCACATGGTCGAGGAGAAGGTCTACCGCATCATCGGCGGGATGCTCGCGCACGGCTTCCCCATCCTCGAGTTCGTGGGCGGGCGAAAGAACAAGGACTCGCTCTACACGAAGCTCCTCTCGAAGCACGACACGATCGCCGCGCAGGTCTACGACAAGCTTCGCTTCCGCATCGTCACGCGCAGCTACGACGACGTCTTTCCGATCATGCAATACCTGACGACACACCTCTTCCCGTTCAACTACGTCATCCCGGGCCAGAGCACGAACTCGATGTTCGCGTTCAAGAGCTACTGCAAGAAGCACCCGCGCTTCGCGAAGCTCCTGCCGGACATGCAAAGCCAGCAGGACGACACGCTCATCCCGAACGACAACAGCTTCTCGGCGAACGAGTACCGCGTCGTTCACTTCGTCGTCGACATGCCGGTGCGCATACCGACCAAACAGCTCGAGCGCGCCCCGCAGGCCGCGTGGCAGCTCACGCCGGTCGTCTTCGTCATCTGCGAGTTTCAGGTCATCGACCGCGAGACCGAGGCGAAGAACGAACGCGGCGAGGCATCCCACGCCAAGTACAAGGAGCGCCAGAAGCGCGCGGTGATGCGACGCCTTCAGATGGGGACGACGCGCGAGCCCATCATCACGCTGCGCGATGACCGCGAACAGACGCCGATACCCCCACCGGCCTCGGCCAAGAAGCCACCCTCTCGGCGGCCCTCGAGCCGGCCGCCGGCACCGCCACTCCGCGGCCCGGTCAAGACGCGAACGCCCGATAAATGAACGGGAAAAAGACGAGGACGACGAGGAGCACGAGCGCAGTCACGACGAGCGCGATCCCGAGGACCACCTTGCCCGGATCGTACGAGGTGATCGCCGATTCGTGCATCGCGACCGACTTGGTCTTCGCCTCCGCTTGCTCCTCGAGCCGTGCCACCTCGTCACGCGCGCGCGTGAGAGCTTCCGTCGCGGCCCCTGCATGGCTCGCATCGGCGAGGAGGCCACGACCTAGCTCCGCCAACGCCGAGCGAAGCTGCGATTGCGCGTCATCGACGCCTGCGCCTCGTGCGTTTGCCTGACGCGCGAAGCGCTCGTCTTGCGCCGTGCGCTCGGCAGCGACTGTCGTCACTCGAGCCCGCGCGGCCGCCACCGTACGGCGGGCTTCGGCGAGCGCCTGCTCGGCCGCACCACGTTGCTGCGTGCACTTGGCGAGCTCGGCCGCGGCGGCCTCGTGCTCGGGCGTGTGGGCTTGCAGCGTCGGTGCGCTGCCTTGAGCCCGGAGCTCGATGTCGACGCGTTTCAGCTTGGCGTCGGCGCGTTGGGCAGCGGCTTCGGCTGCATCATGGGCTGCCTTCGCGCGGCCCTCTGCTTCGGTTGCCTGCCCGAGCTCGGCTTCCCCGGTGGCGAGGCGAGCGTCGATCTCTCGGAGGGAGGCTTCATGCCCATCCCTCGCTCCGGCGAGCGCGCCGTCACGATTGCGAAGGAGATCCTCGGCGGCGCGAACACGCTCGAGCATGGACTCGGTGAGCGTCGTCGCGCCGTCTTTTGCGAGCGAGCGCGCTCGCTCACCGAGCGCCACGAGCGCGTCCTCGACGCGTTTGAGGATGTGGTCGGCCTCCTCCTTCGTACGCGCGTGCGCGCGTCGAAGCTCGGCGCGTCTCGTCACCACGCGGTACGCGTAGAATGGCGCGCGCCAAAAAGCGTCGGGAGGTGGGCCGTAGTCCGCGAGCGCCTTTGCCTCGAACGGGTCCGTGTGGGTGGATCTGGCTGGAGCAACTCCATCGGCCGCGAGCGACCGGTGCGAAATCGGGGGAGGAGGAGCCGCGGGTCTCGCGATGGGAAGGCTTGGCGACGAAATGCGCGGTGGCAGACCGCCGCCTTGCACGTCGAGCTCGAGCGACGGCCCAGCGGACATGTCATCGTCGAATGGGTTGAAGCCCGCTCCTGGCGTGGGCGGACGCGCGATGCCGGGTTTGACCGCCCCGGAAAGGTCGATCTGCAAATCGCCTCCACCTCCCGCCGCAAAGTCGTCTTCGAGCGACGACGGGAGCGGGGCGGGTCGCGCAGACACGACGGGCTTGGCGACCGGCTTCGGAGCGGGCGCCGCAGGGATTACCAGGTCGGGAACGTCGACATTCTTGCGAACGAGGGGTTCCGGGGGGTCGGTCGTGCGCAAATCGGAGGCGACTTTTCCGCAGTTCGGGCACGGTGCCCCGACGTCCGGCACCGGGCCGTGGCACCAAGGGCACTCGGCCATGACGCGACGATAGAACACAGGTACAACGAAGTCATGCGTCTGTTCGCGGGGCGTGTGAGCCCCATCTCCCAGGAAGTGGTGAAGGCCCTCGTTTCATCCGGCGACATCGAGGCCGAGCACCCCACGGAGGTGGTGCTCGACGTCGAAGCCGTCCTCAAAAACTACCTTCAGATGGAGAAGGACGTGAACGAGCAGACGCGCGAGCTACTCGAGAAGACCAATCGAGGTGGTGAGCAGTACAGCCGCGTGCGCGATCAAATCGCGGACTCGAAGGGCATCAAGGTCGGCGAGGAGACGCTCGACTATTTGCTCGACCAGGTCGTCGAGATGTTCGGACACTCCCGCAACGTCGACGAGATTTATGCGCAGGACGTCGAGCTGCGCCGGAAGATGGCCCCCATCTTCAAGAAGCACATGGGCGAGGACGAGAAGCTCGACTCCGAGGTGCGCGCGAACCTCAGGCACGTGAAGGAGGGCACGCGCGACTGGGACGTCGAGTACGGACGCATGGTCGAAATCGTGAAGCGTAAACGCGGCCTGGGCTGAGATGCGGAGCATGACGGGCTTCGGCTTTGGAGAGGCGGCCATCGCGCCCCAAGGCAAGTTGGTCGTCGAGCTTCGCGCGCTCAACCACCGGTTTCTCGAGGTGCGCGTGCGGGCATCCCGCGAGCTCGCCGACGTCGTGACCCATGCGGAGATCGCCGTGCGCGAGCGGTTCACGCGCGGGCGCATCGAGCTCGTCGTACGCGGCGAGGCGATGGCCACGGCGGCGCCCGCGCTCGACCATGAGCGAGCGGAGCGCGCGTATCGTGAGCTCGTGGCGCTCCGTGACAAGCTTGCGCCGGGTGAAGCCGTGCCACTCTCGCTGCTCGGTGCGGTTCCCGATCTCTTCACGCCTCACGAGGCATCGTCGGAGGGCCTACGCGACGCGCTCAAGAGAGCGTTCGACGTCGCCGCGTGCGATCTCGACGCGATGCGCGCTCGCGAAGGCGCCGCGCTCGAGCGCGACATGCGCGCCCACCTCGAGCGCATCCAGGCGCTCGTCCATGATGTCGAGGCTCGAGCGCCGAGCGCGCTACACGCTGCGCACACGAGGCTGCGCGAGCGTGTTGCCCGCCTCGCGTCCTCCCCTGAATGCGCGCTCGACGACACGCGGATCGAGCAGGAGATCGCCATCCTCGCCGACCGCAGCGACGTCGCCGAAGAGATCGCGCGGCTTCGCAGCCACGCCGAGCAACTCGGCGTGCTCCTCGGCCATGACGGGCCCGTCGGCCGCCGCGTGGACTTCATCCTGCAAGAGATGACACGCGAGGCCAACACGATCGGCAGCAAGAGCGCCGACGTTGCCATCGCGCGCGCCGTCGTCGAGCTCAAAGTGGAGATTGAACGGATGCGCGAACAAGCGCAGAACGTGGAGTGACGAATCAGTCATGATCGCTTCTGATTTCTTGCTGCTCATCCTGTCGTCGCCCAGCGGAGCGGGCAAGACTACGCTCACCCGCAGGCTGCTCGCCGCCTTCCCCGACTTGCGCTTCTCCGTGTCGCACACGACGCGCAAGCCGCGAACGACGGGGCAAGCGGGAGGCGAAACGGACGGGAGGGACTACCACTTCGTCGACCGTGGGCGTTTCGAGGCGCTCGTCAAACAGGGCGCGTTCATGGAGTGGGCCGAGGTTCATGGCAACCTCTACGGAACGTCGCTCGCCGAGATCGACCGCGCGCGCGCCGACCCGCAGTGCGGAGGCGTGCTCTTCGACATCGACTATCAGGGTGCGCGGCAGATCCGCGCCAAGGTGCCCGACGTCGTCGGCGTCTTCATACTGCCGCCTTCGATGCCGGAGCTCCTCAAGCGACTTCGGGGGCGCGCGAGCGACGACGAGGAGGTCGTGCAGAAGCGCTTTCAAGTCGCGATGCGCGAGATCGAGCACTACGCGCTCTTCGACTACGTCGTCGTCAACGACGACCTCGAGCAAGCATCCGAAGCGCTCTGCGGGATCGTTCGCGCGGAGCGAGCCAAACGGGGACGCGTCGCGCACGTCGCCGAGCGCCTCTTGCGGAGCGGCGAGACGCGATGACGCCTTCCCGTCGCTCCGAAGGCGCGAGGCCTCATGTGCTCGCCGTGCTCGGAGGAAGCGGCCTCTACGACCTTCCAGGGCTCGAGGATCTCACGGAGGTAGCAGTCGACACCCCCTATGGGCCCCCGAGCGACATGATCGTGCGGGGACGGCTCGGCGCGACGACGCTGCTGTTTCTTCCACGCCACGGGCGTGGGCACCGCATCCCGCCGCACGCGATCAATTTCCGCGCGAACGTGTGCGCGCTGAAGAAGCTCGGCGCGACGCACTTGATCAGCGTGAGTGCCGTAGGGTCGATGAAGGAGGCCATCGCACCGGGTGACTTCGTCGTCGTCGACCAATACGTCGATCTCACGAAGCGCCGCACGTCGACGTTCTTCGACGAGATCGTCGCGCATGTGAGCTTTGCCGATCCCGTGTGTGGTCTCCTCGCGAGCGCGCTCGCGAGCGCGGCAGCGAGCGTGCACGAGAAGGGAGAGAGCGGCGTTCATCGTGGAGGAGCGTACGTGTGCATCGAGGGTCCTCAATTCTCCACGCGCGCCGAGAGCCTCATCTATCGATCGTGGGGCGTTTCGGTCATCGGCATGACGTCGATGCCCGAGGCGAAGCTCGCACGCGAGGCGGAGCTGCCCTTCGCGACGCTCGCGCTCGCGACCGATTACGACTGCTGGCGATCGGAGGAGCCCGTCACCGTTGAAGCGGTCCTCGCCGTCATGCGGAGCAACGTGGACACCGCAAGGCGCGCCATCGCCGCTCTCACCCATACCCTTCCAGACCCGACCAAGAGCAACGCCCATAAGGCGCTCGCCGGTGCTGTCATGACCGACCTCGCGCGCGTATCTCCCGCGGCGCGCGAGCACCTTCACTGGCTCCTACCCCCTTCTTCGTAGTAGAAGGCCCTCGTGTCAAAGGCGGCGCTCGTCGTGGGGTCGGTTGCGTTCGATGACCTCGACATGCCGTCCGGCAACTTCCGGGACGTTCTCGGTGGGGCGGCGACCTACTCGTGCATCGCGGCGTCGCTCGTTTCGGAGCCGGGTACGTGCCGGCTCGTCGGCGTCGTCGGGGCTGACTTCGCAGAGGCCCATCTCGACATGCTTCGGGCCCGCGGTGTCGACACGGCGGGCGTCGAGCGCAAGGCTGGAAAGACGTTCCGCTGGCACGGACGGTATTCGCAGGATCTCGCGAGCCGCGAATCCATCGACACCCAGCTCAACGTCTTCGCGGATTTTCGCCCGAAGATCCCCGACGCTTATCGCAAGAACGCCGTCGTCCTTCTCGGCAACATTCATCCGAAGCTCCAGCTCGAGGTGCTTGCCCAAGTCGACCGCGACGCGCAGACGCTCGTCATGGCCGACACGATGAACTTCTGGATCACCGGAGAGCCACGCGCGCTCGCCGACGTGCTCGCGAAGGTCGACCTGCTCGTCATCAACGACGAAGAAGCGCAGCAGCTCGCCGGCGTGAAGAGCGTCGCGCAAGCTGCCCGAGCGATCCGAAAGCAAGGGCCCAAGCGCCTCATCATCAAGCGCGGCGAGCATGGGGCGCTCCTCTTCGATGATGCGGGCGTCTTCTTCGTCCCGGGTTACCCCTTGGAGCAGGTACTCGACCCGACGGGCGCGGGTGACACCTTCGCCGGGGGCCTCGCAGGCTACCTCGCGCGAACGCGCGATCGGTCGAGCCACGCGGTGCGGAAGGGCATGTTTTACGCTTCGGCGCTGGCGTCGTTTTGTGTCGAGGGCATCGGCGCCGAGCGCCTCTTGGCCGTCAAGAAGGGTGACCTCGATGAGCGTCTCGCCGCTTTCACGGCCATGGTGGACTATGGTGGAGCGCTAGGCTTCGTGGAGTAAAGTGAGGGTGACATGAAGAGAAACGCTGTCTTGCTGCTCGTTTCTACGTCTCTTGGCGCCGTGGCTGCGCTGTTTGCGTGCATCAATGAGCATGCGCGGCCAGTCGTCGACGGCGGCATGATGAGCACCTCAATCGCTTGTGTGAGTGGGGGTCCGGGCAACTTCCCCAACCCGATGTGCGATCCGTCGGACAACACTTGCCCCAACGGTCCCAGTTCTTCGTGCCCGACCTGCGGGCAATGTCCCATCGCGACTCAATGCGGCAACCCCAGCACATGTCTCGCCATGGGCGACAACAGCACGAAGGCCACGTGGGACTTCCGCTTGCGGCGCCTCTGGATCACCGATCCAGCCAACCTCACGAGCGGCGTCATCGAAGGCTCGACGGGCGTCATCACAAAGGGCATCGACCTCGCGCAGACGCAGTGTGGGGACCAGGGAACGGGGGCGTTCAACTGGCTGCTCCGCGTCGACCCGACCGGCTCCACGCTCACGACCGGCGGAGCACCGCCCTCCGGCGATCCGTTCAACGTCGGCTACTGCTTCTACAACCACGTGCTCGTCGGTGCGGACGGCGGCGGCAACCACGACATCACGCCCGCGCAGGTGAGCCTAACCTTCGACGACGCCGGCGCCTTCACCACTTCGCCCATCGCGCTGCTGAACGTTCCCGTCTTTCTCTCCCCCGACGGCGGCGCCGGCGATCCTGGCAACGTCATCATCCTGCCTCTCCGCAATGCCGTCCTCAAGCAAGCGAGCATTTCGAACGACAACGACTGCATCGGCAGCTACAACGCCATCGCCGTCGCGGATGGTGGGGGTCCTCAAGGGGAGGCCTGTTTCGTGAACGACCCGTCGTCGTGCAGCAAATGGCACACCGCCGGCCTGCTCGGGGCGGTCATGACGCTCGAGGACGCGGACTCGGTACCCCTCTCCATCTTGCCCGTCTCGCTGTGCGTCCTCCTCACGGGCACGCAGCCCGATCCGGTCACTCACGGGTGCATGCGCGACGGCAACAACAACATCATTGCGCAGGGCGATTACTGCTCGACGACGGGCATGCCGGGCGGATGCGCTGACAGCTTTTGGCTGGCCGCGACGTTTGCGGCCTCCGCCGTCACAATCAACGATGGCTCGACCGAACCGACGTGTCAGGGTGTCTCGGATGGCGGCATGGACGCGGGCACCGACGCGAGTGACGCCGCCTCGGACTAATCGACCGCCCGTTCTTGAGCGGCCGTCTATCCCGGCCGGGATTGTTTTCGCAGGGGACTGCAGACTCGCGATGGTGTAAACTCCAGTTCGACTTGGAGTTGGAGGAATTCATGTGGCTTCGTCTTTTCCGTAGGCTTGGGGTCATCGGCGTCGTGCTCTTGGTCGTCGCGTGCAGTAGTGGCGCGGGCTGCTCGAGCGGCTGCACCAGCTGCGGCGTCTCGCCATTGCCAGCAGGGTTCCCGATCGCAAGTACGATCACCAACAGCGGCGCCATCCGCATCACACGCTCGGGTCTGAACTTCATGCAGACCAATCTCGGCACGATCGCCGGGAAGGTGCTCGGCTCGAGCTCCACCATCAACTACACGATCCCCAAAACGTCGTTCTCCCTCGACGGGCTCGCGACGATCGACATCTGCGACAGCCCCGGGCCAGGGCAATGCATCGTCCAGGTCGAGCTCGGCAACGCTGCGCTCACGCTGACGGCCGCACACCCCGACAGCCTCACCATCAGCGGCACCATTCCCGTTCAAGCCGCGTCCATCCCGATGACTGGGCTTCTCGATTGTACGCTCAACGCTGGGCTCGGCGCAGGAGCGAACTGTAGCGGCTCAACTCCCACTTTCACCGGCTTCGCCAACGTACCCGTGACCATCGTGCTGCCCTTGGTCGCCGAGACCATCGCGCCGCGAACGGGGTACACGAAGATCGACGCGACGAACGCGACCGTGAATCTGGCCCTCGCTTCGAGCATGATCACGGTTTGCTCGAGCGGCTTGTGCAGCCTCCTCAGCGACATCATCGACGACTTCAAGAGCGATCTCGTCAGTTACCTCGCGTCGCCGCTCAACACCGACATCCAGAACGCCCTCGAAAGCGCGCTCTGCACGAAGACCAACACGATGGTCACCCCGAGCTGCCCGACGGGCTCGCACGACAACGGCGGCACTTGTTACTACGACGCGTCGCCCAGCACGTGCCTGCCCATCCTCCTCGGGCTCGACGGCCACGTCGACCTCGCGGGGTTTCTAGCGAGCATCTCGCCAGGCACGATGGGCGGCCTCGACTTCGTGCTCGCTTCGGGTGGAAACGCGATCGACTCGACGTCGTTTGCGAACGGCACGCTCGTCAACACTCCCGACTCGACGAACGGCGTCACGCTCGGCCTGATGGGCGGCGCTCTTCCAAACCCGCAATCGGATTGCGTGCCGGCGTTCAACAACGTCGTGCCTGTCGGCATCCCCATCCCTGACGAGATGCAGGACAACACGCAGACGCCTTGGCCCACGACTGACCCGACTGGACCAGACCTCGGCATCGCGCTCGCCGGGCGCTACCTGAACTTCGCGTTCGGGAGCGTCTACAACAGCGGCGCGCTGTGCCTCGGCATCACGACCGACCAGTTCGCGCAGCTCCAGAGCGGGCTCATCAGCGTCCTCATCCCGAGCGTCAAGCGCCTCACGTTCGAGCAGAAGCCCGGACCCGTCGCCGTCACCACGCGGCCGCAGAACCCACCCGTCGTGACCATCGGCGGGGGAACGGACATCAACAAGGATCCGCTTCTGTCTATCTTGCTCAAGCAGTTCTCCATCGACTTCTACATCTGGAGCATGGACCGCTACGTGCGGGCGATGACGTTCACGGGAGACATGACGATTCCCGTCAACCTCTCGACTGCCGTCGATCCCACGACGAACCCGAACGGCGGGCTCTTGCCGCAGCTCGGCAGCATCGTCGTCGCCAATCCCGTCGTGACGAACAGCGAGCTCCTCGTCGACGAGCCTGCCACCATCGCGACCGGGCTCGGAAGCCTCTTCGGCGCGATTGCAGGCCAGCTCACCGGAGCCCTCAAGCCGATCGACCTCGCGAGCGCGCTCTCCACGTACGGGCTCGGGATGACCATCCCTGATGGCGGAATTCGGAAGCTCACCAAGGGCACCGATGACTTCCTCGCCATCTTCGCGGACCTCGAGCTTGCCCAGATGAACGCTCTCGTGCAGGCGGACGTGCAGGCGCAGATCGTCAGCAAGCAAGTGTTTCCAGAGGCGATGAGCCTTGCAACGGCGGACCGTACGAAGGAGCCGATGCTCCACGTGCTCTTCGGCTCGTCGCTCGACAACGGTACGAACGTCATCGAATACGCGTACGCGATCGATACCGGCTCCCACAGCGGGTGGTCGACGACCAACGACTTCGTCATCCAGAACGACGCGCTCTTCATGCAGGGCAAGCACGTCCTCAATGTGTGGGCTCGCATTCATGGCCAGCCGCTCAGCCAGTCGACGGCACCGGCCCAAGTGCCGTTCATCATCGACGTGCTCCCGCCCACGGTGACGCTCGCAAACGCGAGCGACAACTCCGGCGGCATCCAGGTCAGCGCGTGGGACATCGTCAGCGACACGTCCGCTCTGAAGATGCGCTACCAGACGACCGACACGCTCGGCCGTCAGAGCCCGTGGACCTCGTGGACGACCCTCGCAGACATCCCGGGGAGCATCCTCGGCGGCGCGTCAGCGACCATCGAGGTGGAGGACGAGGAGGGCAACATTGGGAGCTCGTCGTCGGCGCTCATCCGCGGCCTACCCGATCCGTCGCTCAACACCGGCTCTGGCTGTAGCTCGTGCACCGTCGGGACGGCGGCGGGTGGCGTGGGTTGGGCGTGGGGCATTCCCACGCTCTGCGGGCTCGTCGCGCTCCTCATGCGGCGGCGACGGCAAGGAGGTGCGGCCGCTGCTCGCCGCCCTTTTTCTTGGCCTTTTTCCTCGCCTAAGACAGTTCTCTTTGGTGCCTGTGTCGTCGGGATCGCCGTGGCGCCGGGCTGCAGTTGCGGAAGCACCGCCAATCCGAACAACTGCGGGAGTGACTGCATGCAGGTGTGTGACCCTCCCCTCGTTCAGGGTCTCATCGGTGCGTATACGTCGCTCGCGGTCGCGAAGGACGGAACCATCTGGGTTGCCGGCTACAACGACAGCGACGGCGTCTCGACGCTCTATGGCGATCTCGTCGTCGGCAAGTGGGACCCCGCAAAGATGGCCGTCGATTGGACCGACGTCGATGGCGTACCCCCTATCCCTTCGGGCTCATGCCCCGAAGCCGCTCCAGGCTGGCGCGGCGGTGTCGAGGATTCGGGACCGGACGTGGGCCTCTGGACGTCGATGGTGCTCGACCCGTCGTCGCAGAATCCGATGGTCAGCTACTACGACGCGACCAACAGCCAGCTCAAGTTCGCGAGCTACAACGGGTCGAGCTGGAACATCTATGTCCTCAGCCAAGGCGTGGCGATCACGACGGATCAGGGACGCTACGCGAAGATGATTCAGGTGAACGGCAACCCCGTCGTCGCCTACCTCGGCATGGAGGCCGGGATGGGGGGCTACACACGGTCGCGCGTGATCGTCGCGCGGGCGAACACCGCCGTGCCTGCGTCGGCCACCGACTGGACCTTCGAGGACGCGGTGGTCAACCAGCAGGACCCGTGTCAGCCGCAGTTCTGCACCGCGAGCCAAGCCTGCTTGACCACGACCGGTGGAGTGACGGGCATCTGCACGGCGACCGTGAACGGTTGCAACCCGGCGTGCTCGAGCTCGCAGGCGTGCATCACCGTGATGGCCGCCGCGACGTGCGTCGACGTGCTCGATGCGAACACGTACTTCCCAAATTACCCGACCGTGTACGGCGATTACGTTAGCCTCGCGAACGGGCCGAACGGGCTCGGGCTCGCGGTCTACGATCGCTTCCACGGGAACCTATGGGCAGTCGCCGACGGCACCGGCACGTGGGTGCCAACACTCCTTGACGGTCAGACAGGTACGGGGACGACGGCGGTGGACACCGGTGACGACGGCATCGCGGCAAACCTCGTCATCACGCCGAACGGCGACTGGAACGTCGTCTACGTCAACGGCATCCTCGAGACGTTGCAGCTCATCGTGTGGCCCGGTGGAACGGGCACACCGCTCGCGCCCGAGATCGTCGACAATGGCTACAACAACGGGGTCGCGTACCCCGATGGGCAGCACATCGTCGGTGACGACGCGAATATGGCGATCGACAGCAGCGGGAACATCACCGTCGCCTATCAGGACAGCACCGCGGGTGTGCTTCGCGTGGCGACCGGTGTCCCCGCGATGAGCGGCACGCACAAGTGGGTCGCCCAATCGATCCCACAACCGAATATGTTCGCGGGGTATTTCCCCAAGTTCGTGACCGGCACGTCGCAAATCGCGAACTGGTTCCG
>Ga0302326_10019543_pt1 | contig 13985 bp, 12 predicted proteins | sample Palsa_T0_3_FD_202264 | JGI IMG/M metagenome (GOLD analysis project Ga0302326, IMG submission 202264) | Peat permafrost microbial communities from Stordalen Mire near Abisko, Sweden - Palsa_T0_3 | ecosystem: Environmental > Terrestrial > Soil > Palsa > Peat permafrost | place: Sweden: Abisko... | reverse complement strand
CCACGTGCACGCAGCGTCTGCGCGTCGATTCGCCCCTCCAGGTGTTCCCACGCCTGGCGGTAGCCCACGCAGCGCATGGATGGCAGCTCGGGGGTCAGCGCGTAGTGGCCGCGCAGTGCGCGAAGCTCCTCCACCAACCCGGCCGCCAGCATGGCGTCAAATCGCCGCGCAATGGCCTCGTGCAACCGTTTGCGATCGGAAGGCACCAGTGCGATGCGCAGCGTCGAGCCAAGCGCGGCAGCGGAAATCGAGCGCCGCCCCTGCAGCGCGGAGAGCGCCACCCCGGCCACGCGCCAGACTTCGAGGGCGCGCTGGATGCGCTGTGCATCATTGGGTTGCAAGCGCGCCGCCGTCAGCGGATCAACGCGCGCAAGCTCCGCATGCAGCGCCGGCCAGCCCTCGCGCGCTGCCTGCGCATCGATCTCGGCACGCACGCTCGAATCCGCGGCTGGCAGCGCGGAGAGCCCTTCGCTCAGCGCCCTGAAGTAGAGCATCGTGCCGCCGGCGACTACGGGCACGCGACCGCGACGGCGAATGTCCGCGATCGCGACGAGGGCCTCGCTCGCGAATCGCGCCGCCGAGTAGGCCTGCGTCGGATCGAGAACATCGATGAGGTGATGCGGGATGCGGGCCCGGGTCGCGGCGTCCGGCTTGGCGGTGCCGACATCCAGGCCACGATAGACCTGTGCCGAATCGACGCTGACGATCTCGCCGTCCAGGCGCTCGGCAAGCGCGAGGGCGAGCGCGCTTTTTCCAGCCGCCGTCGGCCCCATGAGCAGAACCGCAGGAATGGCGGCCATCAACGGCCGCGCATGAACAACCGGTCCAGATCGGCGAGCGTCAGCTGATACCACGTGGGTCGACCGTGATTGCATTGTCCGGCGCGTTCGGTCGCTTCCATTTCCCGCAACAGCGCGTTCATTTCAGGCACGGTGAGGCTGCGGTGCGCGCGCACCGCACCGTGACAGGCCATTGTCGACAACAGCTCGTCGCGCTGTGCGGTCAACACGCGGGTCGCACCGTATTCGCGCACGTCGGCGAGAACGGCGCGGGCGAGGACCACGGCGTCAGCATCGCGCAGCAGCGCAGGCACGCCGCGCACCACGAGCGTTCCCGGGCCGAGCGCGGAGAGCGAGAATCCAAGCGAGCCTAGAACGCCGGAGTTCTCTTCCGCAGTCGCCACCTCCAACGGGTCGGCGGCAAACGTCACCGGGACGAGCAACGGCTGCATCGGCAGCGCACGATCGAGCGCGCTCTTCAGCCGCTCATAGAGGATGCGCTCGTGCGCCGCGTGCATGTCGACAAGCACCAGCCCGTCGCGGTTTTGCGCGAGGACGTAGACGCCATGCAGCTGCGCGAGCGCGAAGCCGAGCGGATGCTCATCGGCATTGGGCAGATCGGGACCTTCGGCGCCTCCCGCTACCGGGCGCTCGCCAAAGAGTCGCTGATAGAAGGTGGCAGACTCGGTGGTCGCGAACCCCATCGCCGCCTGCAGGGGCGCCGAAGAGCGCCCCGTCGACGCTGGCAACAGCGGCGGGGTCAGCGCCGCCACGACACCAAGACGCTCCGCTGCCGACACCGCCGGCTGCTCGGCGGCGGTCATGGCGAGCGCTTTTTCCACGGCATGGCGAACGAACTGGTGTACGGCCCCGCTTTCGCGGAAACGCACCTCGATCTTGGTCGGGTGCACGTTGACGTCGACCATCCGCGGTTCGATCGTCAACCACAGCGCGTAGGCGGGCTGACGGTCGCTATGGAGCACATCTCGATACGCCTCGCGCAGCGCGTGAGTGAGCACGCGGTCGCGCACAAATCGACCGTTGACGAAAAGGTATTGCGCGTCGCGCGCGATAGTGCCCGCCGTCGCGTATGCCGGGCGCACCGCCCAGCCTGCAAGCGCGATCCCCGGTCCGGCGACATCGACTACCGCGGCCTGGGCGCCGAAACTCTCGCCTAGCAGCGCGTCGACCCGTGCGCGGCGCCCCGCCGCGAGCAGCCGGAAGCGCACATTGCCGTTGTGACTGAGCGTGAATCCGGTGTCGGGGTGGGAGAGCGCGATACGCCGACACACTTCCTCGCAGTGGCCATATTCGGTCGCCTCCGTGCGCAGGAATTTGCGCCGCGCAGGGGTATTGAAATAAAGCTCCTGCACCGTCACCGTCGTACCGGCAGCCAGCGCGGCCGGTTGGGGTATGCCCAACTCGCCGCCGTCGACTTCGAGTCGCCAGGCGTGCGGCTTGTCGCGCGAGCGCGACGTCAGGTTCAGCCGGGAGACGGCCGCAATCGAGGCCAACGCCTCGCCGCGGAAGCCGAGCGTCGCAATCGCCTCGAGATCCGCCGGCGCGGCAATCTTGGACGTGGCGTGGCGCGCGATGGCGAGCAGGAGATCTTCGCGCTCGATGCCATTGCCGTCGTCGGCAACGCGAATGAGCTTGATTCCGCCACCGGCAAGTTCGATATCGATCGTCCGCGCCCCCGCGTCCAGACTATTCTCGAGCAATTCCTTCAGGGCCGCCGCGGGACGCTCGAGCACCTCGCCGGCGGCGATCTGGTTGATCAGGTGATCGGCGAGCAGCCGTATCGCGGACATCAGCGCAAGAGCCCTTTCGCCCAGTGCGCGTAGACGTCATCGGCCACGCGTGCGAGATCGGCGAGCCGTCGATCGAGGTCGGCGCACAGGTCTTCCCGGCTCTGCATCGAGGCCGTGGAACGCGGGGGCATTTCCGTCGCGCCCGTCCGGCACCAGGTCTCGACCATTGGCCGCGTCATTTCAACGTGGCATTGCATTCCGAGGTGCTTGCCGAGCGAAAAGGCCTGCTCCACGTTGTGCACATTGGTGAGCACGCGTGTAGCACCGGGCGGCAGTGCGAAGCAATCGTAGTGCCACTGGAAGGTCGTGAACCCCTCGCGTTGGCCAAACCAGCTTCCGGCGTTGTCGCCAGTGAGCACCTTTACGTTGCTCCAGCCGATTTCCGGCACCGGCGCGCGGGTGACGGGTGCTCCCAGGGCTTTCGCCAGCAATTGTCCGCCAAGACAATGGCCGAGGACCGGAACGTCGGCTGCGACCGCGCCGCGCAACAGATCGAGCAGTGGCGCAATCCACGGCAGGTCGTCGTTGGCGCCCATCGGGCCGCCCATCATCGCGATACCGGAGAATGCACTTGGGTCCGCCGGCACCGGCTCGCCTTCGTCGAGCGCTAGCAACCGGCGCGGCAGGCCATTGGCATCGATCCACTGCGCGAAACGACCGGGTCCCTCGGTGGGGGAGAAGCGGAATATGGCAATCGGCTGCATGACTAAGACCTACGCGCAACAGGGACCGCCACCGATCCTCGACAGGCGACGGCGCGACCGATTTCGCTGCGTCGCTACATCTGCCTGAAAAGATGGAAAAACTGGCGGGAAATCGGCAACCGCTCGGTCCGCCCCTTGAGCAGGAGGAACTGTTTTTCCGCATCCTCGCGGATCACGCTGGACACCGCGTCGACGTTGACGATTGTACCGCGATGCACCTGCCAGAAGCGGTCGGGATCGAGGTCGGCGAGCAACTCCTTAAGCGGTGTGCGAATCAGCGCCTCCGATCCGGCCAGTACCACCCGCGTGTACTTGGCATCCGATTGGAAATAAAGCACGTCGGAAACGGCAATCAACTTCACCTGGCGCCCGACCGCAGCCTTGACCCACCTCAGGCGGCTCGTGGCGGGTGCCACGGCGTTCTTGAGTTCGGTCAGCAGCATGGACAGATCTGCCGGCGCGCTTTCAAGCTTGCGCTTGACGCGCTCGACGGTGAGCGCAAGTCGATCGGTCTCGACCGGCTTGAGCAGATAGTCGGCGGCGCCAGCATCGAAAGCGGCCAGCGCGTACTGGTCGTAGGCGGTGATAAAAACGACATGACAACGCGACCCGATCGCGGCGGCAACCTCGAGCCCGCTCTTTCCAGGCATGCGGATATCGAGGAAGGCGATATCGGGCCCGCAGGCTTCGAATTGCGCCAGGGCCGCGTCGCCATCCGCGACTTCGGCCACGATTTCGAGTGTGGGCCATACCTCGGCGAGCGCGTCGCGCAGTCGGGCGCGCATCAGATCCTCGTCTTCGGCGATCAGAGCCGTCGGACGTGCCATCGTCAAAGCTTAACTCAACACACCGTCGCCGGCATGGCAGTGGGAAGATCGAGCCGGGCGACGAATCCACGCGGTTCGTTTTCCTCCAGGAAAAGTGTGGCGCGATCGCCGCAGAGCAAATGCAGCCGCTCCCGTATGTTGGCAAGTCCTATCCCCGGACCGGGGACGTTCGAAAGCCCTGCGCCGGTATCGGAAACGCTCACCACGACGCGCTCGCCTTCGAGCGCGGCGGTCACATGTACCTCACCGCCAGGTGCGTACGGCTCGATGCCATGCTTGATGGCATTCTCGACCAGCGTGATGAGCATGCCCGGTGGCAGCCGGAACGATTCGAGCTCGCATGGGATCAGCACCGAGAAAGCGAGGCGCCTTCCGAGTCGCACCCGCATGATCGCAAGATAGGCCTCAGCCAATGCCGCCTCCTGCGCGAGCGTGGTGTATTCCTCGCGCATGGACGGCGTCGCAGCGCGGAGAAAGCGGATCAGGTCGCCAATCAGGCGCGCGGCTTCCGGCGCGCGGCCGGCCGCAAGCTGCTGGGCGCTGCCCAAGGTATTGAACAGGAAATGCGGCTCGATCTGCAGTTGCAGCATCCTCAGGCGCGACTGGGCGAGCTGACAGGAGAGCTCGCTTTCTCGCCGCTCCAGCTCGAGCTTTGTCGCCAGCGCAGCATATTCGCGGTTGCGCAGGTGGGCGATGATGGCGGTGAACAGTGAATACAGAAAACCAAAGACGAGCGAGGCAACGGCGATGTGGCGGATTTGAGGCTTGTCAATCAGCCATTCCAGCGGGTTGAGCCCCTTGATAATCGCGCCAATGCCGGTGCCGACAAACGCGCCGATGAGTGCCAGCAGCGGTGTGAGAAGCATGTAGCGCAGCACCTTGCCGTGAAACTTGCGATAGCCGAACCAGACCGCCAACACCGACCATAGGAGCAGGAAGACGATGACATTGATCAGGACCGCGGCCTCGAGGAACGACATGTTCCACGGCAGCTCGGCTGCCACCCCGGCCACGGCGAGATTGACCCCCGCGATGACCACGAGCCACACCCAGCCATGGCCGGCATAGAACCAGCGGTCGAACGCCTGCACATCGCGTCGCTCAATCTCGGAGAGCGAGGCAAGAACGCGTTGCGAGAACGTGTGGTAGCGGAGTCTGAGGGCGGCGATGGGCATGGCGGCGCACCGACTGCGGTGTTGGATAGCCGACGTGATTTTACGTCGCTCCGTCCGCGCGCCGCGCGCCCTTCTGCGATGAGTGGCGGAAAAACAGGGACGAATCACGACGCTGGCGGACCAGCGACGGCGGCGTAAAAGGCGGCCCGACGAAGCAGCTCTAGAATTGCTGCGCCGGCTTCATCGTGAACGCGAGCAGCGCACCTACGAGCATCAGCGCGATCGAGCCAACAAACGGCCAGTCCCAGTTGCCGCTGACGTCGATGATCCAGCCGCCCACGACCGGGCTGAGAATTGCCGCCAAGGCCGAACCGGAGTTCATGATGCCGCTGGCCGTACCCGCATACTTCGGCGCGATGTCCATGGGAATCGACCACATCGGCCCGATGGTCATTTCGGCAAAGAAGAACCCGGCACTGAGGCAGATGGCGGCCACGGTCACATCGTGAACGAACAGGATCGGCAATAGAGAGCACAGGGCCGCGAGATTGCACACCACGACCATCAGACTGCGCGCCTTGGTCAAGCTTCCGGTTCGGCGCAGCAGCCAGTCGGTGGTATGGCCGCCGAGCCAGTCGCCGAGAACGCCGGCGAAAAAAACGCCGAAAGCGAACAGGGCGGAACTGCTGATTTTCACCTGGTAGTTGTGCAGGAAATACTGCGGTATCCAGCTCAGGAACAGCCACAGTGTCCAGCCATAGCAGAAATAAACGATGGTCACCGGCGCCATGCGGCGGATCAGCGGACCCCATGGCACTTTGGGTGACTCCTTCACGCCGACGTAGGCGGGCAGGGTCTCGATCTCCTCGGCGGTAATCCTGACGTGGTCTCGCGGATCGTCGCGGAAATACCATACCCAGACCAGGGCCCAGAGAAAACTGATCGCGCCGAGGATGAAGAACGACGCGCGCCAACTGATGGCAAGCATCAGCCACGTCACCAGCGGCGGCGTCACCGTATTGCCGATCCGTGCGAAAGCATGCGTGATGCCTTGCGCGAACCCGCGACTTCCTGGCGGCGTCCAGTTGGACATTGCGCGTGTCGCCGTTGGGAACGTCGCCCCTTCACCGAGGCCGAGGAGGATGCGTGCGACGACCAGCGACGCCAGCCCGCCAGCGAGTCCGGTGAGTACAGTCGCGCCAGCCCAGATAAAAGAGCAGATCGTGAGCGTCCGCCGAGGGCCAAAGCGATCACCGACCCAGCCGCCGATGATCTGAAACAACAGGTAGGGATAGGCAAAGGCGGAGAAGACAAACCCGACCTGGGTGTTGGAAAGGGCGAATTCCTTACCGAATTCAATCGCCGCGGTGCTTACGTTGACGCGATCGACATAGGTGATGAAGTACATCACACACAGCAGGCCGAGCACACGTGTCGTCGAACGGTTCAGCATGGCTCCTCCTTCGTCGGCAACCACCCGCAAGGTTTCGCGTCGGCCGGCCCTGGGGCGCAGACGCCCGATGTAGCGGTCACTTGCGCCGGACTGCCGGCAACGGTGCCTGGCTACGCAGCGTATGATACCGAAGCATGGCCCGCCGCAGGCACAAGCGCACCGCCCGCCGTGAGGACTTGGATCTGACGCCGGCCGAGTATGCAGTCCTCCGGCGGCTCGACACGCCGCACAAGATCCAGCTCTTTGTCAACGCGATTCCGGCCAATTACGAAGTCGGCGGCGAGACGATTTTTTCCGTCCGTCAGGTGCTACGTCAGCGTCGTGCCCACTGCATCGAAGCCGCCTTCGTCGCCGCATGCGCGCAATGGGTTCACGGCGAGCGGCCGCTGGTGATGTACATGGACTGCGACCCATGCGATTTCCCACATGTCGTCGCATTGTTCCGGCGTGGCGCCTGCTGGGGCGCGATCTCTAAGAGCAACGGCTCCCACCTGCGCTATCGCGACCCTGTCTATCGCAGCCTGCGCGAACTCGCCATGTCTTATTTCCACGAATACTTCGACCGCCGCGGGCACAAGACGTTGCTCAGCCATTCGGGCGCATTCGACATGCGACGCGTCGACCCGGGACTGTGGGTAACCCGAGACGGGGCCTGTGAGGAAACTCACGCGCGCCTCGCTTCGTTACGGCAATTCGCGCTAATTTCGGCCGCGCAACAGCGGATGCTCTCGCGCCGCGACGGCTTCGAACGCGCGGCCGCGCGAAGGGTCGAGCACTCCAAACGGTCCCAGGCGTAGGGAGCGTTTCCGCGCGCCGAACTCGGGTCGCGGCACAGGCGGACCCGGCACATGAATTCGCTCTGTCGGATTGACCGTCACTTGAATGCGAACGTGGCAAGAGACCCGCAGGTGCCGGCCAATCTCGGTGGCGTCCTAGCCACCTTTTGGCGCATTCGTCGCAGCCACTCTTGCATTCGTCGCATGCGTCCCATGCACGTCGTCTGCTTCGGCTAATCTGGCCTAACCATCTCGGACAACATCATTGCCCTACCGGCTGCTAACGCGACGATGCGACACGTTTGCGAAGTGTGCGGAACCGCATTCGTCCCCGGCGTTGCCGGGGCCGCCCGGCCTGTTTCTGATTCATCCTGCCGCGTCTGCGGTAAGGCAATCATCGCCCACACAATTGCGCCTGATCGTCCGCTCGTACTCGAGCCCTCCGATTGGCTCTTGCTACTCGAGCCCGCGCTGGATCCTCTCCAAGCCCTGAAAAGTGCCCTATCGCTGGTGGCGCATTTCATATGTTGGTTAGGGTGATGCAAACATTGCCAGGCATCGTTTGCCTTTCATCAGGCCCGCTCTCCGTGGGTAGACATACCCATAACCATACGGTTATGATTATCGCCATGCAAGCCCTGTCGGACGATGTTTTCAAGGCCCTTGCCGACCCGACCCGTCGGGCGATCTTCGAGCGGCTGGCACGCGACGGGGAGCAGACCGTGCGCGCGTTGACTGATCGCGCAGGCGTGTCGCAACCGGCAGTGTCCAAGCACTTGAGCGTTCTAAAGCACGCCAGGCTCGTGCGCGGTAGGCGTGCGGGACGCGAGACTCACTACAGCGCCCGGCCGCAAGCTCTAACGCCTCTGATCAACTGGATGAGTCTCTACGCTGCCTTCTGGCGCGACCGTTTTGATCGCCTCGAGTCCGCGTTGAAAGGAATGGACCAATGACCCAATCCGCCGCCACACGTTCCGTCGTTGTCGAAAGGGAGTTGCCACATCCGCCGGAAAAAATCTGGCGCGCTCTCACGCAACCAGACCTGATCGAAGAGTGGCTCATGAAGAACGACTTCAAGCCTGTCGTGGACCACCGTTTCAATCTTCGCGCAGACTGGGGCGTTGTGGACTGCCAGGTTCTGGCAGTCGAGCCGAACAGAACGCTGACTTACGCGTGGGCCGCCTACGGTCTCAAGAGTGTCGTCACTTGGACTCTCACCCCGACGAACACGGGCACCCACCTCCGCATGGAGCACTCGGGCTTCCCGCCGGATCAGCCGCAGTACTATGAGGGCGCGCAGGGCGGGTGGCGGGGGTTCTTTGCTGGCCTGGAGCAACTCTTGGCGCTGATGGAATGAAACCCAAAGCCTGGGGGCTTGCCGCCCGAGTTCAGTAAGATGAGACAGGACCGGCCGCGGGCTTGGTGATTTTCACCAGCGCCGCGGATGTGCTTATGCTATCGCTGCGCCGGGTGCCGAAACGGGCGAGTATCGACGCAGCAACGCCCTTGGCGTCGAGGCCGCAGTTTGCCAACAACAGGGCCGGATCCCCGTGATCGATGAATTCGTCTGGCAGCCCGAGTTGCAGGATCGGCACCGTGAACCCTTCCGCGGCGAGCATCTCGGCTACGGCGCTGCCGGCTCCGCCGGCCACGACATTCTCCTCCACCGTGACCAGCGCCTCGTGCGTCCGCGCCAGGTACGCGATCATTTCGGTATCGAGTGGCTTGACGAAACGCATGTTGGCGACCGTCGCGTCGATTTCTTCCGCGGCCGCCAGCGCAGGCTGCAGCATGCTGCCGAACGCGAGAATCGCGATTCGATGGCGCTTCGAATCGCGCCGGATCTCGCCCTTGCCGACCGGCACCGGCTTGAGCTCGCGCTCGACGACCACGCCCGGGCCGGCTCCCCGGGGGTAGCGCACGGCAGTAGGCGTGTCGAGCGAGTACGCCGTCGTGAGCATCTGCCGGCATTCGTTTTCGTCGGCAGGTGTCATCACCGTCATATTCGGCAGGCAGCGCAGGTAGGTTAGATCGAAGCTCCCGTTATGCGTCGGGCCGTCGGCACCGACGAGGCCGCCGCGATCGATGGCGAAGACAACCGGCAGATTCTGCAGCGCTACGTCGTGGATGAGCTGATCGTAGGCCCGCTGCAGAAACGTCGAATAGATCGCGACCACTGGCTTCATGCCATCGCAGGCGAGCCCGGCTGCAAACGTGACCGCGTGCTGCTCGGCAATGCCGACGTCGAAGTAGCGATCCGGGTATTCCTGAGAGAAGCGCACCATTCCCGAGCCTTCGCGCATCGCCGGTGTAATGCCAATCAGACGCACGTCGCGCGCTGCCATGTCGCACAGCCAGTCGCCGAAGACCTGCGTGTAGGTGATCTTGGACGGGGGTTTCGGCACGATCCCGATCGCCGGGTCGAACTTGGTCACGCTGTGATAGAGAATCGGATCCGCCTCGGCGCGCTCGTAACCGTGTCCTTTGCCCGTAACCACGTGCAGCAGCTGCGGTCCGGATAGCTGCTTGACGTTCGACAGCGTCTTGACCAGCGTATCGAGGTCGTGGCCGTCAATCGGCCCGATGTAGTTGAAGCCGAACTCTTCGAACAACGTGCCCGGAAGGACCATGCCTTTCATGTGCTCTTCCCAGCGTCTGGCGAGTTCCTTGACCGGCGGCAGCTTGGACAGGACTTCCTTGCCCCCGCGACGCACTGTGTTGTACACCCGTCCGGACATCAGGCGCGCCAGATAATTGTTGAGCGCGCCAACCGGTTCCGATATCGACATGTCATTGTCGTTGAGGATGACCAAAATATCGACTTCGGCCGCACCGGCATTGTTGAGCGCCTCGAAGGCCATACCCGCACTCATGGCACCGTCGCCGATCACCGCGACGACCGAGCGCTTTTCGCCTTTGCGCCTGGCTGCGATCGCCATGCCCAGCGCGGCGGCGATGGACGTCGACGAGTGTGCCGTACCGAAGGTGTCGTACTCGCTTTCGACGCGGCGTGGAAATCCGGCGATACCGCCCCACTGCCGCAGCTTGGCCATGCCTTCGCGTCGGCCGGTGAGAATCTTGTGCGGGTAAGTCTGGTGCCCGACGTCCCATACGATGCGGTCATGCGGGGTGGTGAAGACGTAATGCAGCGCGACGGCCAATTCCACGGTGCCGAGATTGGACGACAGATGTCCTCCCGTGTGGCTAACCGAATTGAGGATGAACTCGCGCAGCTCACGCGCGACCTGCGGCAGCTGACTGGCGTCGAGCTGGCGCAGATCCGCCGGGTCGTTGATCCGTTCGAGAAGATTGTCCATCAGTGCGTGCGCACGGCAATCCAATCGGCAAGCTCGGCGAGTCTGCGCGTGCCGGAGCCGAATACGGAGAGTGCCGTTCGCGCTTGTGCGCGCAGCGTTTCGACGCGCGCCCGAGCCGCGTCGAGGCCGAGCAGCGTGACGTAGGTCGACTTGCACTGGGCGGCGTCCTTGCCCGCCGTCTTGCCCAAGCTCTGCGCCGTGCCTTCGACGTCGAGGACGTCGTCGACAACCTGGAAGGCGAGCCCGACGGCCGATGCGTAATGCTGGAGAGCGTCACTCTCGCGCCCGGTCAGGATCCGGCCACAATCGGCGCCCAGCAGAAGCGCCGCCCGGATAAGGGCGCCGGTCTTGAGGCGGTGCATGCGTTCGAGTGCGATTAGATCCAGCCGCTCTGCGGATGAGGCGAGATCGATGGCCTGTCCGCCCGCCATGCCCCGAGACCCGGCCGCCTGGGCGAGACACAGAAAACCGCGTTGGGGATCGCGCAGCGCCGCGCCTGCGAGCGCTTCGAAGGCGAAGCTCTGCAGTGCATCGCCCGCCAGTAACGCCGTCGCTTCGCCGAACGCCACATGGCACGTTGGCTTGCCGCGGCGCAACACGTCGTTGTCCATACACGGCAGGTCGTCGTGAATGAGAGAATAGGCATGAACCAACTCAACCGCGGCTGCGGGATAGTCGACACGCGCGGGGTCGGCGTCGGCCAGCTCACCGGCGGCGTAGGCGAGTAGCGCGCGGGCGCGTTTGCCGCCGACGACCGCATAGCGCATGGCTTCGTGCAAGGACTGCGGCGCCTGGTTGGCAGGAGGCAGGATCGCGTCCATGACGCCTTCGACGCGTCGCGCGCGCTCGCTCGACCAGACCGCCCATGAGACGTCAGGATGCATCGGATTCGCCCGCGCGATCGCGCTCCGTGCCGGAATCCTGTTCGTCCGGCGTGAAGGCCTGCAATACGCCGCGCTCCAGGACTTGCACCTGCTGCTGCGCGTCTTTTAGAGCGACCTGGCAAAACTGCAGCAGCTCGGCACCGCGCTTGTATGCGGAGAGCGTGTCCGCCAGCGGCAATTGGCCATCCTCCATGGTCGACAGAATCGACTCGAGTTCGGCGAGCGCGGCTTCAAAGGTCTGGGGAGGCGGGTCGGTCTTTGCCATCGGCAGCAGGGGCCGCACACTTCGGGCGCGGCGAACGGGACGCGGATTCAACGTCTTGAAAAGCTAGCCAAAGTACCGCATTTAGACACGGCCAGTCAACGTCGAGCATGGACTGCCGTACCGTTCGCGGCTATAATGGCGCAGCATTTGACGACGCGGCCTTTACACGGGTCCATCCCGTGGCGGGCTGACTTAGCAAAGTTCGAGGGGCGGACTTTCTCGCCCCTTATTGTTGGGTTGGTTACGTAAAGGAAAGGCCATGTCCAATCTCGCGACTGCGGATCGGCTGCGGCGCGCTACGTCGCAGCTGCCCGTTTCCTGGTACTGCGATCCCACGCAGTTCGAACTCGAGCAGCAGCGCCTGTTCCGGCCCGGACCGGGCTACGTCGGGCACGAACTCATGGTGCCCAACGTCGGCGATTACTACGCGCTGGCCTGGCGCGATAACGCGCAGGCGCTGGTGCGCAACGATACCGGCGTGGCGCTTCTGTCGAACATTTGTCGCCACCGCCAGGCCGTGATCCTCCAGGGTCGCGGCAGCGGCCCCAATATCGTTTGTCCGCTGCACCGGTGGACCTATGACTTGAAGGGCGATCTACTGGGCGCGCCGCATTTTGCCGACAAGCCGTGCGTCAAGCTGGAGAGCACGCCGCTCACTTCCTGGCATGGCCTGCTGTTCGACGGCCCGCGAAAGGTCGCTGCCGATCTGGCCGGCATCGATGTCGCCAAGGACTTTGATTTTTCGGGCTACGTGCTCGACCGGGTCGAATTTCACGAGGTCGGATACAACTGGAAGAGCTTCGTCGAGGTCTACCTCGAGGACTATCACGTCAGCCCATTCCACCCGGGCCTCGGACAATTCGTCACCACCGAGAACCTGCACTGGCAGTTTGCCCATCGCTATTCAGTGCAGACGGTCGGCATCAACAATGCGCTGGCCAAAGCCGGCACGAAAACCTACGAGCGCTGGCACAAGGCAATACTCGACTATTATCGCGGCGAACCGCCGAAGCACGGCGCGATCTGGGTCACGATCTACCCCAACATCATGCTCGAGTGGTACGCGCACGTGTTGATCGTGAGCACACTCATTCCGCACGGCGTTGACCGGACGACCAACATCATCGAATTCTATTACCCGGAGGAAATCGCGCTCTTCGAGCGTGAGTTTGTCGAGGCCGAACAGGCGGCGTACCTGGAAACGGCCGCCGAAGACGATGAAATCGCCGAGCGCATGGACGCCGGACGACGCGCACTGTACAAGCTTGGCCGCAACGAGATCGGGCCCTACCAGTCACCTATGGAAGACGGAATGCAGCACTTTCACGAGTTCCTGCGGCGCGAACTCGAGCCGGGCTCCTAGGGTCCAAGTCTTATTGCTCCATTGCCCCGCGTGGGAGCGGCGTTGTGGCGGTCGGCTTCCGCCGGCCGCGAAGTCGCGATCGTGAGCCACACCACCCTCATCTCCACGGGCGAACTCGCCCTGCATCTCGACGATCCGGCCTTCGTTGTCGTCGACTGCCGTCACAACCTAAGCGACGTCGACGCCGGCGAGCGTGCCTATCAGATGGCGCACATTCCCGGCGCCCGTTTCCTGCACCTGGACCGCGACCTGTCTGGCGGCAAGACCGGCAGCAATGGACGCCATCCGCTACCCGACGTCAGTACGTTCGCCGCGCGGCTCGGTCGCGCCGCGATCGACGCTTCCAAGCAGGTCGTGGCCTACGACCAGAGCAGCGGCATGTGGGCGTCGCGACTGTGGTGGCTGCTGCACTGGCTCGGGCACGACGCGGCGGCAGTGCTCGACGGTGGCTTTGACAAATGGCGTGCCGAGGCACGGCCAGTGACCGGCGACGTGCCGGGCGACGCGGCGAGCACTTTCGTGCCCACGGCAGTCGGCCCGACATCCTCCGCGCGGGAGATTCTGCAGCACCTCGACGACGGCTTGCTGTCGGTGCTCGACGCGCGGGCAGCCGAGCGATTTCGTGGCGATATCGAACCGGTCGATCCAATCGCGGGGCACATCCCCGGTGCGCGCAATCGGCCATACACCG